>Ga0315906_10005304_pt1 | contig 16271 bp, 18 predicted proteins | sample LakEriMetagenome_4_FD_203526 | JGI IMG/M metagenome (GOLD analysis project Ga0315906, IMG submission 203526) | Freshwater fungal communities from buoy surface, Lake Erie, Ohio, United States - Buoy 2 MA122 | ecosystem: Environmental > Aquatic > Freshwater > Lake > Lake biofilm | place: USA...
TGCAAAGCTTCTTCGGTGACGATGACGCGTTCGATATCGCCTGAGATTGCTGCTAAATCCACGGTGCTCCCTATGGTTGGTGGCGTGAGAGCGAAAGTCTGCCCGAAAAACGCTCAACCTTCACACCGCCGGGTAAATGAGCGGGACCTTGGCCATTCCACGCACAAATCAGGGCCTCAACTGCGCCAACATGCTCGGCTGTGAGTGATCCTGATGGGGCGCCAGTGGCATAGATGGCTCGGCGGATAATTCGAGAACGGATAGCTCTAGGTAGGCCCTGTAAGTAGGAACAATCTAAATCATGGAGATCTAACCCAACAATCTCTTCTTCTGCCCATTGATCAAGTGCATCTGCATCATCTCTGAGTAAGTGCGAGCTACGAACTAATGCATCTGAAATTCCTGGACCAATTGTTTCTTCTAAAACTGGAAGTGCCTGCGTGCGCACCCGCACTCTGGCAAATTGTGAATCCTTGTTGTGTGGATCATTCCATGGAGTTAAACCAATTTCACTGCAAGCGCTCTCGGTTTGCTCACGAGTAATTGCAAGAAAAGGTCGAATGTATTTTCCATTTACTTCTGCCATACCTGAAAGTGATCGTGTACCCGAACCTCGTGCAAGCCCAAGCAAAACGCTCTCAGCCTGATCATTGTGAGTGTGACCCAAGAAAACTGCATCGGCCTGCAACTCATCTAAAGCAACATATCGCGCCTTGCGTGCAGATGCTTCTAAACCATCTGTAATTTCAACATTAACTTTCACAACGTTGCACTCAATGCCAAGTTCTTTCATTTGGACAACAACTTGGTTTGCTTGCTCACCAGATTTACTTTGAAGTTGATGATCAATTGTTACTGCAGAAAGTTGAATTGCTAGTTTCTTGATTTCCATAGAAAGTGCATAAGCAAGAGCTAATGAATCTGCACCACCTGATACAGCAACGACAATGCGATCACCGGCTTCCAATTTTTCTAGGAAGGGGCGAACTGCACTGCGAATAGCTGGCAGCTGTGAACTCATGCCTTAAGACTAGACCCGACCACCAAATGGCATTAAGCCCTTGACGCTATAAATGCTTGAGAACAGCAGACCTTTATCCTTGGAGTTGGCCTCCCACATCATGCCATTTCCAGCGTAAATGGTGATGTGGTGAATCGTTGAAATTGTGCCCTTGTAGGAGTAGAACAAAAGATCTCCTGGGACCAAATCATTGAGTGATACATGCTTTGTGTAGCCCGAATACAGCGCCGAGTTAAGGCGATCCCAGTTTGGCCATCCCAATCCTGCATATTTGTATGCGGCATAAACTAAACCAGAGCAGTCAAATGTATTTGGACCCTCTGAACCCCAAACGTATGGCTTTCGTGCAAGAACTTGGGTCTTGGCAAATGCCACAGCTTTATCTCGCTGTGCTTGTGTAGTTCTAATTGTGGATCGTCCCTTGAAGCCAATATCTGGCCAAACACTTTTTTGTCCAGGTGTCTGGGTGGCTTGATTTGCTTGTGATTCTTCAAGCAGCGCTAACTGTCTCTGTTGCTCAAGTGTTGTTCTAACTTTTCTAGCACTCAGCAACTCTTTCATCAAAGCATCTTGCACCTTTTGCAATTTTGCAACTTCTTGTGCTTGTTCAGCTTTTGCATCATCTGCAACTTTCTTTGCAGCTTCTACCTTTTCGGTCGCAGTTTCCTGCACAACCTTTGCATCATCTGCTGCTTTTTTTGCGGCTCTTGCAATCACTTCTGCCGCTTTGAAGCGATCAAGTGCAATTGAATTCTTTGTACCTAAATTACTGAGTGTGCTTAATTGATCAATTAAATCCTGTGGTCCATTGGAACTAAGTAACGGTTCAATGTCGGTCATGCTTCCACCCATAATGTAAGCATTTGTTGCAAGCCGTCCAATAACTTGATGCGCTTCTGAAACTGAGGCGGCAGTTTCTGCTGCATATTGCGCTGCAGCGCGCGCAGCTGCTACGGCCACCGCCAACTCTCTTTGAGCTTTCACATAGAGAGCAGTTGCTGCATTTGCTTTAGCGGTTAAGGTTCTAAGACTCTGATTGGCTTTAGCTAATTTTGCAGCCTGTGCGTCAGCAGCTTTTTTCTTTGCAGCTTCGACTTTCTTTGCTGCTTCAATTTCAGCCAATGTTGGTTTGGGGGTCTTTGCCAGAGCTGGCGCTGTTGTGAGCGTCAGACCAAGGGCAAGAGCGAGTGAAATCGCTCGGTATTTTTTCAAGTTAAGACCTCCGGGGGAAGGCCTTAATAATAAATGGTGTTCTTTAGAAAACCGTGTGTTTAGGTGCTGGTGTCTCTAATTAGCTACATCACGGCGGACAAATAGGAATGATGCAACCGTTGCCCCAATGGCAACATAGATTCCACCAACTAGAAGTGCCTGTGAAAATTCGATTCCCTCTGAACGTCCAGTTGGGCCTCCGCCAGTTGCGATTGCATTGAGCTGCGCACCTGGCAGCCACTTTTCCCATGAGTTTTTAACTGCGATTAATAGGTTTTCAACGATCAGTAACCATAAAACACCAAATGAAATTGCACTAATAGGTGATCGAAGTAGCAAACCAAGCACCATTCCAATGGTTCCAAAGCCAATGACTGAAATTGTGACGTTTATAAAGGTTGTAAAAATTGCTTGCCGACCATCTGCGCCAAACCAAAGATCAGTTGAAACTTCGGCTCCTGGGGCCAAAATCACAGAAGCACCGATACTCACAATGGCTGATAAAACAATCATGAGCAATGCAAACAACTTCATCGCAACGAACTTGCCAAGCAATATGCGCAGACGTCCAGGTTGTCGAACTAATAAATTACGAAGAGTTCCATACGTATACTCCTGCGCAGTTTGCGCGGCAAAGACGCAGAGGGCGATGATTCCTAAAAATCCACCCACATTGCTAAATCCCTGAACCCCACCTGTTGCAAGTCCTAGTACTTCGCGACCAACTGTGCGTCCACGATCAGAGTTTCCCTGTGGTGAATCAATGAGTAGAAATAAGAGTGATGAAAAGAGTGCGCTGAAGAATACAACTGCCCCCATGGTGCCAAAAAACAAAGTAGGGCGACGGAGTTTGCGTAGTTCTGCAAAAGCTACATTCCACATTATTTGTCACCTGTCATTTCAAAGAACGTTTCCTCAAGGTTTGGTAACTGTGGCGTGAGCTGGGACAGAGTAATTCCTGCATTAAAGGCTGCACGATTAAATTCAATAGCCCAATCAGCCGGACCCTGAACATGAACGGCTCCACCTCGGATAGTTGCATGGTGACCTGCTTGCTGCGCAATTGCTAATAACAAAGTTAAATCATTCTCATTCGCACCTTTAGCGATAATCACTGGCTGTTGGCTCAGCATTAAATCACTCATTTTCCCAGTGAAAACAACTTCACCCTTGCGAAGCATGACTAGGTAATCACTTATCAATTCAAGCTCTGAAAGTAAGTGAGATGAAACAAAGACTGATGTTCCATCATTAGCTAGAGAGCGAAGTAGCGCGCGTACTTCTTGGATTCCTTCTGGATCTAATCCATTTGTTGGCTCATCTAGCATCAACAACTTTGGATTGGGCAATAATGCTGCTGCAATACCTAAACGCTGTTTCATTCCAAGTGAATAAGTCTTGAATTTAGATTTCCCGCGATCACCCAAACCAACTTGTTCTAACAATCCTTGGACACGATCTGTTGAGAATCCGCCCAGAGTTGCTAGAACATTTAAATTTTCTTTTCCACTTAACGCCGGATAGAAGGCAGGTCCTTCAATCATTGCTCCAACTCGGGGCAAATACTTCTCTGGATGCTTAATTGACTCACCCAAGATTTCACCGGTGCCACCTGTTGGAGTAATTAGTCCCAAGAGCATCCGCATCGTCGTTGTTTTACCCGAGCCATTAGGCCCGACAAAGCCGCAGATAGTTCCCAGGGGAACTTCGAATGTGGCATGGGAGACCGCCACTTGATCTCCATATTTCTTGCTTAAATCACTTACCGAAATTGCCGTGTTGGACATAGGCATAACTCTGCCACAATTAACCCATGAGCAAACGACCATGGGGGCTTCAACCTCTCAATGAGCGCGAAGAGCCACAGTGGGAACTCCACCCACAAACTCATTCCGTGCGCACAGGTCTTGCGCGCTCGGGTTTTGGTGAAACTTCTGAAGCTCTCTATTTAAATAGTGGTTTCACTTATTCCTCAGCTGAGGAAGCCTTTTCTTCCTTTGCGGAAGAAACCGATCACTTCCTTTATAGCCGCTTCCATAACCCAACAATTGCGATGTTTGAACAACGTCTTGCGGCAATTGAAGGCGCTGAGTATTGCGTAGCTACCGGCTCTGGAATGTCTGCAATGTTTGCATCCCTTGCTTGCATAGTTGAACAAGGCGACCATGTTGTCGCATCTGCTGCAATGTTTTCTTCTTGCCATGTTGTGATTACTGAAATGTTGCCAAAGTGGGGCGTTACTTTTGAACTTGTAAAAGGCAATGACCCTGCAGTGTGGGCAAAGGCTTTGAGTAAACCAACTAAGGCAGTCTTCATTGAAACTCCAAGTAATCCATTACTTGAAATCGTAAATATTAGAATGGTAAGCGATCTTGCTCATAAAGTAGGTGCAACAGTAATTGTTGATAACGTCATGGCATCACCAATTCTGCAAAAGCCTCTTCAACTAGGTGCTGACGTCGTTATGTATTCAGCTACAAAACATATTGATGGTCAAGGCCGTGTGTTAGCCGGTGCTTTACTTGGCTCACGTGAATATATATTTGAGAAAGTTCTCCCTTTTGTTCGACATACGGGCCCTGCACTCAGTGCATTCAATGCTTGGGTTTTAGTGAAATCTTTAGAAACTATGGAGATGCGTGTTCAGCGCATGAGCGAGAATGCTCAAGCTGTTGCTGAATTTCTTGAGAGCCGTAAGGAAATCAAGTCTGTTCGCTTCCCTGGACTTAAATCTCATCCTGCATATGAGTTAGCTAAGAAACAGATGTCAGGTGGCGGAACAACCATTGGTATTGAATTTGCAGGTAATCAGGAGGCTGTTTTCGCCTTTATGAATAAGCTCAGAGTCATTGATATCTCAAATAACTTAGGCGATAGCAAGTCATTAATTACTCACCCTGCCTCAACAACGCATCGCCGCCTAGGTCCTGAAGTTCAGGCAGAGATGGGAATTACAGAATCGGTACTACGACTATCTGTTGGCTTAGAACATTCAACTGACTTGATAAAGGATTTAACTCAAGCGCTTAACTGAGCAACAACAAGCACTACTGAGAACAAGCTCAAATACGTTATTGACCATTGGAAAATCTTCGCAGCAGTCTTTGAGTAATTCTCGGAGCCTTCCTTCAGAGCAAGAAGTTCACGCGCAAATACAAGACCTAGTAGCACTGTGACAACCATTGACCACAGCGGAAGCCCAGCAGAGATAATCAGCCAAATAGAACAGGCGATCATCAATATTGTGTGGAACCACATTTCTTTGTGCACGCGTGCTTTTGTTGCAACTACTGGAAGCATTGGAATACCTGCAGCTGAGTAATCATCTTTGTACTTAATCGCTAGCGACCAAAAGTGCGGAGGTGTCCAAAAGAAAATCACCATGAAAAATGCAAGTGCCGTTAGAGAAAGAGAGTTAGTCACTGCAGCCCAACCAATGAGGACGGGCATGCATCCCGCTGCTCCGCCCCAAACAATGTTTTGTGAGGTTCGTCGTTTCAGGGCCATTGTGTAAACAAAAACATAAAAAGAAATTGCGATAAGAGCAAGAAGTGCGGCCAATGGAGTTGTAAACATCCAAAAAATTAATAATGAGATAATTCCAATTATTGTCGCAAAAACCGTTGCACTAGTTTTGCTCATCACTCCAGTAACAATTGGTCGATTTGAGGTACGTTCCATTAACTTATCGATATCACTTTCGATAACCATGTTGAAAGCATTCGCACTTCCTGCAGCTAAAGTTCCTGCAAAAATTGTGGCTGCAGCCAGTGAAAATGATGGAAGGCCTTTTGCGGCCAAGACCATGGCAGGCAATGTCGAGACTAGGAGCAGTTCAACCACCCGAAGCTTCATCAGATCGAGGTAGCCCCGCATAACTGTGCTCACTGCCTTAGATTAACTCAGCATCCTCGTGCATTCTTCCCAGTTTGCTCTCAGGCAAAAGGGCTACTTTCTCTTTAACGAAAGGACCACATCATGACACCCAATAAGAAGCCCGAATGGTTCCAATTAGCAGATGCAGATAATTCAGCATCAATTCGCAAGATTTCCAAGGGTTTGCCGATCATGGCCCTGGTTGCTGCGGCAGCGATTATTGGAGTTGGGGCAATCTATGGACAACCACAAGGACAAAACCTTGCAAGTACGACCGAAACTCTTGCTTCAGCGGTTGTGGAGTCAACTCAAATATCTACACAATCCGAATCGTCCCCTGTATTAATTAGTGATGCACCTGCCGGCACTACATCTGTCGTAACACCTATCGCACCCAAAACTCAAGCTGGGGTTGCTAATCCCCTGGCAAAAAAGCCAATGGGTGGGGACGATGATGATGACGAAGACGAGGATGATGATGATGACGAAGATGAAGATGAAGATGAAGGCGATGACGACTAAGTCATAACCATTACAGTTAGGGCATGCACCGCAAGTATCTAGCAGTTTTGTTAATAGCATCACTCTGTGTCATAGCAACACCGGCACAGAGTGACGTTGTTTCTGCTGATACAAAGATGACACTTCTTAAGACCATTACTGGTGACATCTCACCAAAGTCAGTGCGTTCTTCGGGTACTGGGTTAGTAAGTGCACATAACATGATGTATAGACACAGTGTCACTATTTATGACGCAAATACTTTTGAACTGATCAAAACGGTTTCAGACTCTGTTCAGCTCTCCAAATTTGGCTATTCAAAATACTCATCCACCTACAGAGGAGCACCTGTTGAGGGCGCTTTTTCACCAGATGGTAAATATCTCTATGTAACTAACTATGCGATGTATGGCAAAGGATTTAACCGTGAAGGCCACGACACTTGCTCACCTGCATCTAGATATGACTCAAGCTTTCTCTACCGAATCAATCTTGCTAACTATCAAATAGATAATGTCTATCCAGTTGGTTCAGTCCCTAAAGTTGTTGAAACAACTCCTGATAACAAGTTTGTGCTCGTTTCGAACTGGTGTTCCTATGACCTCAACGTCATATCCGTAGACTCACAAAAAGTTGTTAAGACGATTAAAATAGGGCGATATCCACGGGGTATTGCAGTGAGCAATGATTCCAAGTTTGCTTACGTCGCCGAAATGGGTGGCAGCCGCATTCATGTAATTAACTTGGAAGATTTCTCAGTCTCCTATATTCCAATTGGAAGCAACCCACGTGCAATTGTCTTATCTCCTGATAATTCCATGATGTATGTGACGATGAATTTATCCGGCAAAGTTGCATCATGGGATCTTGTAAATAACAAAGCTGGTAAATCAGTTAAAACAGGAAAATCTGCACGGAGCCTTGCCATTTCTAGCGATGGCACCGCACTCTTTGTGGTCAATTTTGTAAGTGACACTATGTCAAAAGTGCGCACAAGCGATATGAAAGTGTTACAAAATATTAAAGTGTGTAATGAACCAATTGGTATTACCTATGACTCACCAACCTCGCGCACATGGGTTGCTTGCTATGGTGGCGCAATAAAGATTTTTGATAATAAGTAATTAAGGTGTAGCTGGCACAGCAGAAATCTCTGCAGGAATATTCGGAGCAGCAATTCTTCCTAGTATTCTGTCAATCGCTGCTCGCGCTTTATCACTAGCAGCATTTCCACGAGAGATGTCATCAGCCAAAGTGACAAAGACATACTCGCGATCAGTTGACTCAACATAACCGGCCAAAGTCACAGTTCCATTGAGCGTTCCTGTCTTTGCTCGAACTAATCCCACCGCATTTGGCGCTGTAGTGAGAAAACGTGAACGTAGAGTTCCAGAAATTCCCCCAATGGGGAGTGAATTATAAAGAGGTGTGTACTTTGGATCTTTGCGCAGTTGATAGAGCAGTTGACCCATCATGGTCGCAGTTACCCGGTTTTCTTTAGACAACCCACTGGCATCTTTAGTTACTAATTTGCTTGAGTCAATTCCATATTCAACTAGTAAGGCCTCAAATTCTTCAGCCACACCTTTGTCATTAAAAGAGTTTCCTGCGGCCCGTGAAGCTAATCGAGCCAATCTTTCGGCTAAATTGTTTTCACTCCATAACATCATATAGTCCAAAATTTTATAAACCTCTGGGGACTGATCCCCGACGATGAATTCATTTGCGTTAAGCAAAGTCTCATCACTACTCACTGCCTTCATCACGGGTTTAAATCCACGCTTAGCCCAAAAAGCTTTGAGATTTGAAACATCTTGGGAATACAACTTTGAATACAAAATTGTGATTCCCTTGAGTGAACCGTTATTACTCTTTTTGACTGCACTTAAGGTATTGAAAGCTAAATAAGGTAGCGATGCTCGATCCATTTTTTTGGCAACACTATGACTCAAGCTAATCCAAGGATCATTACTTCCCTGGATTACTAAAGTTTTTTCATTTACTCCAAGTGAGATATTCGTTGTGAAGCGAGATTGCATATCCAAATATTTGATTGCAACAGCTCCAGCAAAGACCTTCATCACTGATGCTGGTTTGCGTTGTGAAAAAGAGTTCTTTTCATAAACGACTTCACCGCTTGTGCCATCAATCAAAACCATCGCTGGATTGGAAAGAGATGGCTTACTTAAGAGTTCTTCAAAAGCCGCTGGGATTGATGCTGGGGATAGCACAGCACTTGCAGGTGCTGCGGTAAGAACCGTAGCTAGCGCAAGTACAAATATAAATCTGGGAGAGCGCATCTCTTCGTCAGCGCCACACTGAAGCGATAAGGATATTTGTGGTCGTTAGCCCAACTAAAAGAAGAAATGTGTTTTTCGTCAAAACAGGTTTCTTAAGATTCATATAGCCAATTACAAGAATCACAAGAAGGATTAACATTTTAATCCCCACTTTGGTGTGGTTAAGAACCTCATCTGGATGAGCAACCCCCCACATACCAACCATTGCAATGCCAGTAATAAGAGCAGTGAGGCTGGCATGCAATATTCCTGGGTTGAATTTGCGTGGATTCTTATTCCACTGGAGTAGTAATAAAACAAGAATTGCAACTACGCAAAGGAGGTGGACTACATAAAGGACCGTATTGATAGCTGACATGTATTCAGTTTAGAGTGCCTACATGTCTAATCCAACTACCCCGGCCTCAATTGGCCCAGGTGAATTCTTCCCAGTAGTTGGTGTTGGACCTCACGAAAAACCGTGGCCAGAAGGCGCTCATTTTGATCCTGAGTTATTGCTCAATGGCGATCGTAGAAATGTTTTAGATCACTACCGATATTGGACCGTTGAAGCTATCGTCGCAGATCTTGATTCAAAGCGTCACAAATTGCAGATTGCAATTGAAAACTGGCAACATGATTTAAATATTGGATCTATTGTTCGTACTGCAAACGCGTTTAACGTCTCTGGTGTTCATATCGTTGGTAAGCGTGACTGGAACAAGCGCGGTGCAATGGTGACGGATAGGTATTTAACTGTGCACCATCATCCAACTGTTGAAGATTTTGCAGTGTGGTGTAAAGAAAATGAGTTACCAATTATTGGAATTGATAACGTTCCTGGATCTAAACAACTTGAATCCGCGCAGCTTCCTGAAAAATGTGTCCTCTTGTTTGGGCAAGAAGGTGCAGGAATGTCAGATGAAGGAATTGCTGTGTGTGAAGTTCTTTATGAAATCAATCAATATGGTTCTACAAGGTCAATGAACGCATCTGCTGCCGGAGCAATTGCTATGTATCACTGGGCGTTACAGCACTTGCCGCGATGAAAAGAATCTGGCTCACACGTAATTTAATTCTGCTTACTATTGTTTCACTCGCTCAAGATGCTGCTAGCGAACTTCTTTATCCACTACTCCCTATTTTGCTCACAGGGGTTATTGGTGCAGCGCCATTGGCTCTAGGTCTAATCGAAGGATGCGCTGAAGCAGCAGCGGGATTTACCAAATTGATTAGTGGAAAATCTAGTGATCGTTTGGGTCGCAAACCATTTGTCATATCTGGTTACACATTGGCTGGTGTCGGCAAAGCATTTGTAGTAGTTGCAACATCTTGGCCTCTTGTTTTTCTTGGTCGCGTGACAGATCGCATCGGCAAAGGCATGCGTAGTGCACCACGTGATGCCTTAATCGCTGATTCTGTAGACAAAGCCCACCTTGGCAAAGCTTTTGGATTCCATCGCACAGGCGACAATATTGGCGCGGTAATCGGACCTGGCATTGCGCTAATTGCCCTAGCAATGCTTGATGGCGATGTGCGAGCAGTGGCAATGTGGGCATTGATTCCAGCAATAATTTCTGGATTACTCACATTGTTTATAAGAGAAAACTTTGTAAAACCAAAAAAGGTTGAAGTCAAAGTTAAGGTGAAGCATCCACCTTTACCAGCACCTCTTAAGAAATCGATCACAATTTTGGTGCTCATTCAACTAACAAATATTCCAGATGCACTTTTATTACTGCGCTTATATGACATTGGATTTTCAACTCAGGGTGTAGTTCTTTCATACATGCTCTTTAGTGCAGTAACTGTCTTGGCAGCCTATCCAGGTGGTGCTATCGCCGATAAATACTCACCAAGAATTGTCTATTCCGTTGGTTTAATTGCTTTTGCTGCGGCCTATGCAACCTTAGGGTTAACACAAAACCACACAGTTGCACTCATTGCACTAGTTCTCTATGGATTATTTCCAGCACTTACTGATGGAGTTGGTAAAGCTTGGATAGCAGGATTAAGTGAAGCAAATCATCGCGGTCGTGCTCAAGGTGTTTACCAAGCATCAATGAACTTTGCCATTCTCGGTGCAGGTATTTGGGGTGGTGCGCTGTGGAGTAAAGGCGATATTCAGTGGCCTCTTGTTGTTGCTGCTATTGGCGCACTTATTGGTGCGATAGTTCTTGCAACAATCCATCTACGGCGCGCTCGATCATAACGAGCGTCTCTCCATAGACTTCACTGGATTGGTCATACGGATCTGGAACTTCTAATTCATTGAATTGCGCTGACGCAGGATCAATTGTCGATAGAGCTGGATCAAAGCAACGTAGGTAGAAAACTTTGCTCCGGGAGTCATTATCTGGTGCAAGTTCAATTACCTTCTTATAGTTATTTGAATCCATCACCAAAATTAAATCTGATTCAAAGAAATCACTTGATTTAAATTGGCGCGCAGAGTGGGAGTATTTGTATCCAGCTTTTTCCCAGGTTTTTTGCGAAGTTGGGTGTGCTCCTTGACCAATATGCCAAGCACTTGTTCCAGAACTATCAACGATGATCTTGGGTGAGCTCCACTGTGCTGTGCGATTAGATAAAACTGCGGCGGCCATAGGTGAGCGACAGATATTTCCCATACAAACCATCGTTATACGGATTTCAGACAGGGTTTTTAGATGCTCAATCAAGCCTGCGGCTCTTCATCTAGCGTCTCCTGCACTGACTTCAGGCGACGTTCAATCTCATCGGCCTCATCAGTACGGCCCTGCATGCGAATAATCTTTGCAATTCTTGTCTCAACATCAACGATAAATTCAAAGTCTTTAGGCTCATCTTCACTCACCACTGAGAGCACCTGCTCCAAAGTGGCTAATGCGTCATCGAATTTCTCGAGCAAAATCTGTGCTTTGCCGTATTCAAATTGAGCAAAAGTTTCACGACGATGATCATGCCCAGTTTCAAAGACATCAACTGCTTTGCGGGCAGTTTCAAGGGCTAATTCACCCTCACCTAATTCAATTAAGCAGGATGCGATTTTTTGATCACAGCGAGCGACATGAATGACTTCTTTGTTTCGCTTAAATAGTGCACGAGCTTCTTTGAATGCATCAATAGATCTCTCATAGTTTTTCAACTCACGCTCAGCGCAACCTATGAGGTGTAGATCGTTTGCTGCACCAATTTCATTTCCATCTACTAAATGCTCTTGGGCGCACTCATTCATTGTTTCAACTACTTTGTCATACTGCTTTGAGGTGTACCACCACTCACCTAATGTGCAAGCAAGTTCTAGAGCAATCGGAGATTTGTTCTCGCGCAAAATTTCGACTGCTTTGCTCATCGCAGTTGCAGCCTCATCCATACGCTTTAATTGATTTAAGTTATAACCAATTGCAGAATATGCCTGAGCTAGGCCTTCACTTGGCGCACTGTCTCCAAGTGTTGAGTAAATATCGCGCGCAGTTTCAGCTAACGCTAATGCTTCGTCGTATTGTCCACGTGCATAAATTCGAGCACTTAATTCATAATATGTGCTGGCACGTTCTTCGCCATCTACTTCAGGAATTCGATCCCAAAGCATTTCCTCGGTGATGAGTTCTTCCATGTCGTCATCTTCACTCACGAGTGTGACTCTATACGCTAACTCTTAGGGACGAGTGGGAATATCGATCTGTGGCACACGCCAATTCCCAATCTTTTCTCGCCCGGCTTGCTCAATAATTGCTGTGGTTACTTTTCGAATTTGTTGCACAGTCTTTGCATCAAAGCTGTGGCCCCACGGGCAGCGATTGGCCATTGCGCACACCCAGGCATTAGTGCCCAGGTTTAACACTCCTGCCCCGCTAGGTGCTGCGTAGTAGGTGCTCATCGCAACAAAGCCCTTCTCTGTGGGGCTAATAGTTGATCGTGCCAATACTTCAACGCCAGGACCTTTTGTTCCCATCGCCGTATCGGCTTCGTAGCCGTAAATTCCCTTAATTTTGCCGGCTTTACCGAGAGTATCAAAGGGCCAACTTTGTCCTGCCTGCACTTCTAAATCTTTTTTGATTCCAACTGCAAAAAACTGTGATCCCATAAACAAAGATTCCGGTTGATTAATGTCACGATAAGGAATTCTCTCATTCATTGTTCGGTCAATTAGAAATGTTTTTGCATACGCAGTATTGCCACCAAAGACTAATAAGTTCGTGCCCTCATTGATTTCTTTTTCAATCACATCACGCATCGCCTGAGTCCAATACTCGCTATGCCCACCCAGCACAATTGAGGCAGAGTTAATCTCAGGTGCCTTATCTAAATCGATATCCGTTAGATAATTGATATCTAAGTTGAGCTGTTCCATTAACTGAACAAGAGGTTGCTCCATATATCTAAATTGCCCAGAGCCATCACCGTCATAGGGACGATCAAGTGAAACCGAAATGGCTCTGGTTTCTCTCTGTCCATCAGCGCCTTTATAGAGTGACTCTCCACCCCACTGGTTATATGCCTGCCACGTGAGAACTGAGGAAACAAAAGTCACATCACTTGGCACTCGTCCTGTAATAACAAGTGGGACAAATGTAGATCGATAACCTAGAGATTTTAATTTAACTAGGTACTGACCAGGTGGAGTCGATTGCGTTGCTGTAATTTGCTTTGCATTTTTAATTGTTGTGATTAAGCGAGCGCCAGCTCCTTTGTAATATCCAATGCGATAGAGCGAGACATCTACTGATCTAGCACCCATAATTTTCAAGGATGCACTCTGGCCACAACCAATGCTTGCCTGATCGAAATAACCTTCAACCCGTTTGACTTCTTTGCGCCGCGTGAAATCTGCGCTAAAGCGCATCACGACATCTGAATCCCAGTTTTTGTTTCCGGCCTTTGCATTCTCGGCCTTTACCCAACCGCTTTGCCAGTTACATTCTTGCGCCGGCGCAGAAACCGGTGCCATCAGCCCTAAGACTAAGAGAGAAACTAAGGCAAAGCGCATCCGCCAACCTTAAACTCGTTTCAAATGGACAGCCTCCCAAGCGTGACTTACGCTTTCTACCTGCAAACCATTCGCAACTAGGAGGCCTGGCCGTGAACGTCGTAGTTAAGCCTGCGCAGCGCGTCCCGCTTCGTCAGATGCTCACCCGTGATGAATGGCGCCGCATGGCTGCCATGTTTGGATTCATTCTTTTCCTCCACGTATCTGGTGCCATATTAATGTGGCAAGCCACCTCTGGAAATTATGAATTAAGTGACGGAACACTTTTCGGTTGGGGAACAGCAGCCCTTGCTTACACATTAGGTATGCGACATGCCTTTGATGCTGATCACATTAGCGCCATCGATAACACAACTCGTAAATTGATGTCAGAAGGAAAGCGCCCCTTAGCTGTGGGTTTCTTTTTCTCACTAGGTCACTCTTCAGTTGTTGCAGTACTTGCACTCCTGCTCACCTTCGGAATCAAGGCTTTGGGTTCACAACTTAAAGACGAAGACTCACAACTCCATCACTACACCAGCCTTATCGGACTAACTGTGAGTGGAACCTTTTTAATGCTGATTGCGATTCTTAATTTAATTATTTTGGTTTCAATCGTTGGTGTTTTTATTCAAATGCGAAAAGGCACCTACAACGAAGAAGAGTTAGAAAAACACTTGAATTCCCGTGGATTACTCATGCGCTTCTTTGGGCCAATTGCCCGTCGTATCGATACATCTTGGAAGATGTATCCACTAGGTATTCTCTTTGGTCTAGGTTTTGACACCGCAACAGAAATTGGATTATTAGTTCTTGCTGGAACATCAGTTATCGCTGGACTGCCTTGGTGGGCAGTTCTCTCCTTGCCTTTATTCTTTGCCGGTGGAATGAGTTTGCTCGACACTATTGATGGTTCATTTATGAACTTTGCTTATGGTTGGGCATTTTCAAAGCCAGTGCGCAAGGTTTACTACAACATCATCATCACTGGACTCTCCGTAGCAGTTGCATTATTTGTTGGTGGACTTGAGCTCTGCCAAGTATTTGCCCAACAGTTAAATCTCACTGGTGGCTTTTGGGATTATGCCTTGGCCTTTAATTTAAATAGTGCTGGGTACTTCATTGTGGGGGCATTTGTTGTGGTTTGGACCGTGGCTTTACTACTATGGAAATACGGCAAGATCGAAGAGCGCTGGCATAACAAGGCCCATGCAGCCCAATTAGCACGTGGTGAACAAAGTAATCACACTGCAGCTGGAATTGATCTAGGTCCTATTACGGATGGATTTAAGATCGATTAAAGATCTTTATGCGCTGCTGGCCAATAGCTGCGCCGAGTAAAACAATCAAAGCTCCGACTGGTTCGTTCCAAACAATAGATTCACCTAAGAAAATGATGCCAACGATTACGGCAACCACCGGCGTCACATAAGTAACAGTGCTTGCAATAGCACTACCTGCTGCTTCCATAATTCTAAAGTTCCATATATAGGCAAAACCACTTCCAAAGACTCCTAGCGCAATCATTGCTAAGACCGGGCCAGGACGATATTCATCTTTTGCAATTCCATCAATGAGATAGAAAGGAAGTAGCGTGAGAGCACCTGCAGAAACTTGTGCCGCTGCGATTGCTTCGGGTTGTAATTTGTGCGGCAAAACATATTTGCGTGAATAAGGAAATGAAACTCCATAGCAAGTAACTGCAAAGAGGAGAGCAACGACGGCAATGATTGGGTTGGCACCTAAGCCATTCCAGGCACCAAGAACCGTTAGAACGCCAACAAAACCGAGTAGTAGACCTACAACTTGGTAGTTCTTAGGTTTTTCTTCACGAAATGCGATCATGATTGCAAGCAAAGTCATTAACGGTGTTACAGCATTAATAATTCCAGCCAAAATAGAAGTGACTTTTGTTTCAGCAAAAGCAAAGAGAAATCCTGGAATTACATTTAATAGCAACGCCACAACCCATAAATGCAGCCACAACTTCTTATCTTTCGGAAGCTCAATTCCCTTATAGCGAGCCCAAAAAACTAAGGTGAGTGCGCCTAGGGAAACACGGCCAAAAGCCACGCCGATAGGGGTTAGGAACTCAAGACCCATTTTGATGAAGATAAATGAGCATCCCCAAACAATGCCCAAAGCGATATACACACCGATCCAACTTGAACTGTTTTTTTGAGTAGCCGAGTGTGAATGCACCCGGTAATGATGGCATAAGCATTGATAGCGGCTGCTATAGCCGATGGTAAAGAGAAGGAATAATCCACGGTAGAATTAACCCGTTGATGCAACCGCATCAAAGAACTTCCCCCAAGTGCTGCACATGCAGCACTACATGCGAGTCTTATCACCACCCTGACGGCCATTGAGCGCCGATCACACCCGAGACGCGCTTGTCGTCTCGATTGGTATGTATTTCTATGTCATT
>Ga0315906_10005307_pt1 | contig 16263 bp, 10 predicted proteins | sample LakEriMetagenome_4_FD_203526 | JGI IMG/M metagenome (GOLD analysis project Ga0315906, IMG submission 203526) | Freshwater fungal communities from buoy surface, Lake Erie, Ohio, United States - Buoy 2 MA122 | ecosystem: Environmental > Aquatic > Freshwater > Lake > Lake biofilm | place: USA...
GGAATAGTCAAGGTACCAGGAGCCACGTAATCTCTACCTGCCACTGCAGTGGTGCCATCGGCTGCTACATTGTAAGTAATGATTTCGTCAGAGGGTCTCTGCTTTCCAACCAGGTTAACGCGTAGGTTCACAGTTCCAACGGTATTTGCTACCGTGATTCGAGGATAAACTTGACCTGCCACAGGTGAACGATCTACAGCATCCTGAAATTCAACTACAAGACCTTCCCATACTGGGTAATTCTGCTCTATGCAAGAGGAGAATACAAGTACTGAGGCCAGAGCGACTAAAGAAAATAACTTTTTCATAATTTCTGATTTTAGTAGCCTTTGTTTTGTTTAAGATTTGGGTTACCATCCACTTCACGCTGAGGGATTGCAGGTAGGATCTTGAAGTCGTCAAACGCAAGGTTTACCGCAGGGGTAGTTTTCACAATTGGTCTTCCATAACGCTTCAAGTCAAAGAAACGCTGACCTTCAAATGCAAACTCCTTGAATCTTTCCAATAGGATTTCTTCCAAAAGTGCATTTCCAGCCAATGTCACTGCAGGCAAACCTCTCAACGCTTTGAACGCATTCAATTCGGTCAAGGCAGCAGACTCATTCTTCAAGTGATAATTAGCTTCCGCTCTATTCAAGTGCATTTCTGACTTACGAATCACAGGAACGTTGTCCGCATAGGCGAAGCCAGACTTAGACATAAACTTGGTACACTCGATCTGACGACCTGCACCTCTCACTGTGTTTCCAGTAGTATACAATTGAGCTCTAATGTCTGCGTTTCTGTTTACATCCCAGTTGTTATTGTCTGTAGCAGGAGTTCCAATTTGCAATGCAGATAGACCGAAGAAACCTCTTACTGTAGCATTTGGAATGAAGTCACCCCATCCACCTTGAGAATTTTTATTGGTCAAGTTCAACAATGCCGTGTAAGAAGACTGGAGGGATTCGTTTACCCCAATAGATTCTTCGGCCAAGGCGAAGCGAACTTCAAACATGGATTCAGGGTTTACAGGAGCTCTCCAACCATTTACATAGGCTGCACCAGAAAGTACAGTACCAACGCTACTTGCCAAAGCAAGTCCAGATTCAGTTACTACTTTTGGATAGTCTCCTCTGTAAAGAGCTACTCGAGAAAGCAAGGCTGAAGCCGCTGCTCCAGAACCATATTGCACTCCTCTACCAGCACCCAACAATCTTTTTGCATCTTCCAAATCTTTGTAAATCTGAGCATATACCTCATCGATTGTTGCTCTTGGAGATTGACGACTCAAGGCAGGCCCTGAAGTGATGATTCCTTCAGTAACCAAAGGAATACCACCTTGATCAATCACACCCGGCTGGTAAATAGCAGTAGGAATATAGGAGTACACCTTTACCAAATCAAAGTAGTAAAGAGCTCTCAAGAACTTCGCTTCACCTTCCCAACGGGCAAGTTGCGCAGCAGAAGCACCTTGTACGCCGCTTAGGGCAGCCAAAATTAGGTTGGCCTCGTTAATGGCAAAGTAAGAGTTCTGCCAAAAACCTGCTTGGAAGTGCGCACCAGGCTGGTTGTTGTTTTCACCAATCAATCGACCAGAGTTACTGGTAGTCACTCCTACATCTGCCAAGGCATCTGCCATAGCAAATAGGTCACGACCGTAGTTACGAGTAGATCTCAATTTAGCATACACTGAATTGAGCGCTGCATTCATTGCATCAGGAGTAGTCAAGGCACCATTGGCATCAATGGATTGTCTAGGGTCTACCTGAAGCAAGCTATCGCAAGAACTTACCAGCAAAGAACCTGTAAGTGCAAGGGATAAGAAAGCTTTATTAATTAATTTCATAGTTTTTTTCCTTTTGGTGATTAGAAACCGATTTGTACACCAAGGGTATATGACTTGGTCAAAGGAATCTGACCTGTACCCGCTCCTGTAAATTCTGGATCATAGCCTGGATAATCGGTATATGTCCACAAGTTCACTCCTTGTGCATAAATACGTGCACGAGTAAGTCCAATTTTGCTTACCAAACTAGGCTGGAAGCTATAAGCAATAGTCAACTGAGAAAGACGAAGGAAGTCAGATTTCAACAATGCTGCAGTACCTGAGTTTCTACTGCTTCCTCTAGTTTCGTTACCTGCGTTGGTAGTCAAGTTTCTTGGAATGTCCGTGATTTGACCAGGAGTCTTCCAAGATCTATCGTTCACCTCACGAAGGGCATTCAAGGTCAAACGCGTACCGTTCTCTCTTAAGAAGCTGTACTGACCGTCTGTCACAAGTCCACCATACTCGTAAGTGAAGAAGGAAGTCAACTCAAATCCTTTATAAGAAAGGTTGTTGTTGAAACCACCGAATACAGTCGCCAAACTGGAACCTACGTAACGTCTGTCAGCAGCCAATGGCAAATAAGTAATGTTGCCATTGATGTCTAACCACATGGGACGACCAGTTGCAGGGTTTACACCTGCATATTGTGCAGCAAAAATTGCACCTTCACCTGATCTACCTACTGGCTGACCAACAGCAATACCTGGGTTAGCTGGAAGGAATTTCAAGCCACTGTACAAGCTCAAAATTTGGTTGTCGATTTTGGTGATGTTGAAGCTGGTATTCCAACGGAAACCACCCTTGTCAATGTTCACGGTAGACAATTCAAATTCAATACCTCTGTTTTGAAGCTCACCCACGTTGTTGGAGATACCTCCAAAACCGTTGATCCAAAGGATAGGCTGGCTCAATAGCAAACGCTTGGTTCTTCTGTCAAATGCATCTACGGAACCGGTTATTCTGTTTTCGAAGAAACCGAAATCAAGACCAAGGTTAGTGGTATTGTTTGTTTCCCATCCCAGGTCTAGGTTAGCCAAGGAAGAAGGTACGATACCTGCACTACCGGAATAGTTACCACCACCGCCATAAAGACCTCTGGCATCGAAGTTTCCAATTTGGTCGTTACCCGTCAAACCGTAAGAAGCTCTAAATTTCATTTCAGATATAGCACTGGAGTTCTTCAGGAATTCTTCTTCCACCAAGCTCCAACCCAAACGAATGGATGGGAATAAACCATACTGGTTGTTGGCACCGAATCGAGAAGAACCGTCATAACGAGCAGTTAGGGTTAACAAGTATTTTTTCTTGTAGTCGTAGTTTGCTGAAGCAAAGGCAGAAGCCCTTCTATAACCTGTCCAGAAGCCGGTGATGGATTCAGGAGTTGCAGCAGATTGGATAGTTCTAAATTGGAAGGTTGGGAAACCAATACCTGCTCCAGAAATACCTTCTCTAGTTTCAGACAAGTATTCCACACCCAAGATACCGGACACATTGTGTACCCCATTGAATGTTTTGTTCCAATTCAAGGTTTGGGTAGTGATGAAACGTGTTCTCCAGTCAGACTGTACAGAACTTCTACCAATTACACCTGCTCCATCTGGAGTACGAGGATCGCGGTAGTTGTCACCTTGAAGCAATCTATAGTCCAAACCAAATAGGGAACGGAAAGATAGGTTGTTTGCGATTTTGTAGTTGGTAATCAAGTTACCTACTGCAGTGTTTGTACGCTGAAGACCAGAGTTGTAAGCATTTACCAATACTACGTTTTGTCCCAATACACCTGCAATTGCCGTGTTGTAAGTTCCATCCTCATTGTAGATCGCATTGTGTGGCAATACTGCAGAGGCAGAGAAAGCAGGGTTACCTAAGAAAGATCCTTCTACGGCAAAAGGAACATTCTGCTGGAAGGTAGACAAGTTGATGTTGGTTTCAATACTTAGTCTATCTGTAGCTTTATGTGTAAGTGCCACACGAACAGTACCTCTTTCAAAGTCAACAGGTCGGAAAGAAGCTTCTTGGTAGTTGTAGGATCCAGAAAGGAAGAAGGTGGTTTTGTCATCTCCTCCAGAAACAGACATTTCGTAGTTTTGAAGTCTACCAGCTCCCATCACTTCACGCTGCCAATCGTAGGTTGGCAATGCCAATCCTAGTGCATCCAAAGCAGGTCTAGTAAGGGTTGTCCAGTTGGAAGGAAGGCGACCCATGTTGTTCAAGGCATTTGCCTCGGGGTTTGCAACACCAGAATTGATAAACGCATCTCTACGCATGGCATACCACTCTGAACCTCCAAGTACATCCAAATACTTCATGGGTTGAGTTTCCCCAGAGAAGGCATTGAATTCAAACTTGGCTTTTCCTTGCTTACCTTTTTTAGTAGTAATAATTACAACTCCGTTCGCTGCTTGAGAACCGTAGATTGCAGCAGAGGCTGCATCTTTCAAGATCTCCATAGACTCGATGTCATTCGGGTTCAAGAAGGCGAGTGGGTTAGATTGTGTAAAGGCAGCGTTGGATTGGTTATTCAACTGCACACCATCTACAATAAATAAGGGTTCGTTACCTGCGTTAACCGAGCCTACCCCACGAATACGGATGTTTACCGCACCACCAGGAAGACCGTTTGACGATCTAACTTGTACCCCAGCCGCACGTCCTTGAAGAGCACGGTCAAACGATTGTAGAGGGAGGTTTTGAATCGCATCCCCTTTTACGGAAGAAACCGCACCGGTCACTTCTCGCTTGGGCTGCGTACCATACCCTGTTACAATAACTTCCCCAAGAGCAGTAATATCAGACTCCAATGCCACATTGATGGTGGATCGGTTTCCAATGGATACCTCTTGAGATCTTAGTCCCACAAACGTGAAGACCAAGACATTGTTTCCGGCTGGGACGCTAATGGAAAACCTACCGTCAATATCGGTAGCTGTACCAATGGTCGTTCCCTTAACCAGAACTGTTGCACCTGGTACTCCTTGACCATCTTCGGTCGAAGTAACCGTACCGGTGATCACACGGTCTTGGGCAAATGCAAAAGCATTTACTAAAAACAGCATGAGTCCTAGAAGTAAAACTTTCCTCATATCGGTTAAATTTTGGTTTAATTTAGACTCAATATTATCCTTAAAATTGGAATAACTCAAATCTACTACCCAAAATAGGTTAGAAAAGTTTAAACCCTAAACTGGTACAAAAATTAGGTTTATTTTACTGATTCAAAATATTATTCTGTTTTTTTTAAAAAAAAACAAATTACACAAGTAAATAATTTGGAATTCTTATGTTAACAAAAGTTAATTTTTTGTTTTTTTTTAGTGGTTGAGGGAAAAAACCAAGTCAAGAAACGTTAAAAAAATACAAAATTATTCTTTTTGACCTGATAGTTACTTGATCCCATCGCTTAACAAGGAAGCATAGATTTTGAACAATTTAAAAATATTTTAAAACTAATTTTTATGTCTGCGAAAAGAAATTAATAAAAAATTACTTTCTCCAATATAAAATTTACCTATGCGATGGCATTACTGATTACCTAACCTGAATAGTAATTCTCCTATTGAGTGCTTGCTGTTGAGCATCGGTATTTGGGACCATGGGTTGTTGGTCTCCTTTACCTTCCACCTCTATCCTTTTTGGAACAATGCCTTCCTTTAGTAAAAAAGATTGTACTTCCATGGCTCTAAGCAAGCTCAATTTTTGGTTGTAGGCGGCAGCTCCTACATTATCGGTATGACCTGTAATTAAGATGCGGACCTCAGGATTGGTTTGTAAAAATGCAAGCAACCTTCTCAGCGAACTGAAGGACTCTGGTTTCAAGTCGTATTTATCAAAATCAAAAAATACATTTTCAAAGACAAACTGCTCCCCTGCTGCTATGGGCACAAGTTCTACCTGAAGCTCGCTCACATTTTTAATAGAATCTCGATCTACATTGTAAATTTTGGGAAGGAATCCTTTTTTCTCCACGTAAAGACCAGAAATCCCTTGCTCGGGATAAAGCATGACAAATTCCCCATTTTTTCCATCCGATTCAAATTGATAATAGGTACTGTCATTGCTGAGGGAAACTAAGGATAGGGTGGCTTGAATGGGCTGCCCAGTAGATGAATTCCGCACTTGACCTTGGGTCACGGTAACAGACTGCCCCACTTCGATCTGCTGGGGAAAATTAAACCTGTAAAGAAATGCCCTATCATTACTTCCTTGAAAAGTACTGAGTTCGCTGTAATAAGCATATTCTTTTTGAGCTGTGATAAAAAGGGCCACCTGATCCAATTGGTCGTTGATGGGCAATCCTAAATTTTCAGGAGCTTGAAATTCACCCTCTTTAACCCTTGAAAGAAAGATATCCATTCCGCCAAAACCTACATGCCCATCTGAGGCGAAAAAAAGCGTTTCATTATTGAAAAATAAGAAAGGGGAAATTTCATCTTTTGCGGTATTGATTACGGATCCTGCATTTTTGGCCTCAGACCAAGATCCATCCTTTTTTCTCATAGAATACCAAATGTCGTTACCACCAAATCCACCTCTCCGATCTGAAGAAAAGAATAAAATTCGGCCATCTGCTGAGAGAGAAGGTTGAGAATCCCAGGAGGAGGAATTTACCTTTGGGCCTATGTTAATTGGCGCCTGCCACTCCCCATTTACCTTTTGGGCACCATACAAATCACAACTCCCCAGGGTAGAAGGGGCATCACAGGAAGTAAAAATCAAAAAATTTCCATCAGCCGTTACTGAGCAGGTTCCTTCATTGTAGGTGGAATTAATTTCTTTAGAAATTTCCTGAGGGATAGACCAAGCACCTGTTGAATCGGCATGAGTATAAAAAATATCTTCATTATTTCTTGAGCTCGTCCCATCTCTCTTGGTAAAAAAAAGTTGCTCTCCATCTGCTGTCAGTACTGGAAAATATTGCAATGCAAAGCCATTTAAAGGCAAACTTAATTTTTCTTTCTCGATTTCTTTTTTGAGTGGAAGTTGCTCGCCCAAGAATTTCATCTGGGCCTTCATTTCTAAAAAATAGGTCGTTTTTTTGAAACTCGGGTTTAGGCTGCCTTCCAAAGAAATAAATTCGTGATACGCATCCTCAAATCGACCTTGTTTGAGGTAGATGGTGCAGAAAAGCCAACTTAAATCCCTCAAATAGGAAGAAGCTTCTCGTAAGCTTTGTAGATTGGCTCTTCCCTGTAATCCAAGTTGCTCTGCCTCCATGTATTTGCCTTGACTTACTAGAATTTGAATCGCCTTTTGGTAAGCTTCAAAAAAGTTAGGAGCCTTAGTTAAGGCCAATCTAAATTTCTCCAAGGCCTCAGAATACTTCTTTATCCCGAGCAGTTCTTCCCCTTCTTGATACCATTTAATTGCCCTGCCATCTGACACCGCGTAGTTTTGGGCTGCAGCCTGGAATGCTAAGCCAAATACAAAAAACACAAGGAGGACTAAACGCATGGATTAGGGAATATCCATAAATTTATGCGTTTGAAGGGATATTTTCCAAGTAGGGTGGATTTTAATATATTTTATCAAATCTGGGGTTCGCTTACTGAATTTGCTCCATTCGGGTTGAAGCCGAAGCTCACAGGCAGAAGAAACCCGAGCCGCATGCTCTTCTGCAAAAGCCAAGTCACTGGGATGATAAATAACCACTTTCAATTCGTCAGCCACCTGATAAATCGAAGGATGAGGTACTTTAAACTTTTTTGGAGAAAAACAGACCCAGTCGAAGGTGCCCGAAAAGGGATGAGCTCCTGAAGTTTCCAAATGAATGGAAAATCCATTTTCTTTTAGCAAAGCGGTCAATGGACCCATGGGGTACATCAAAGGCTCTCCCCCCGTGATAACAACCAGTCTCGCTGGAAAAGTGAGGGCGTCGGAGACAATTTTTTCAATAGATAGTACTGGCCAGGGACTGGCATTCCAACTTTCTTTTACATCGCACCAAACGCAGCCTACATCACAACCTCCAAGACGTATAAAATAGGCTGCATGACCTGCAAATTTTCCCTCACCTTGAAGCGTATAAAACGCCTCCATAACGGGAAGATGGGTACCAGATGCTGTAGATGGCTTAGATTCCATTTGAATTTTTGTTAAAGCGGGTGATTCGACCGCTAGTAAGAAGGCAAAGGTAAGCGATAAGATTGAAAGAAATAGTACATAGTACTAAGTACTAAGTACAAAGTACGAAGTATGGAATTGTGAAGCACCTCAAGCTTTTTGTAAAAATGAATCTGCTACAAATCCTTGTGCATAACGATTCGGTAGTCCTCCACCCCACCTTTGGGATGAAGATCCACGATTTTAAATCCGCGCTTGATCCCAAACTGAATCATCGCAGGAAAGCGGTTGCGCGTCTTAAAAAATAGGGAGGTAAATCCCTGCGCTTTGGCCCAACGCTCCTGCTCCTCTGCCAAAGCTGAAGCAATGCCTCTTCCCCGAAACTCGGCCCTCACCCCTCCCATCCAAGAATAAAAAGTCTCAGGAAGTTCACTTTGGTAACCCACCTTAAATCCAGCCAATTCCCCTTCCCAGACGGCCACTAAGGCTAGGGAAAAGCGATGTTGAAGGCGATCTTGGTAAAAGGATAGACTCGCTTTTCCTGGAAATTCTAAGATGTGTTCGTGCACCCAAAGCAGCTCCGCTAGGCTGGCCTCTCGGAGCTGAAGGGGGGAATTGGGATCCATAGAAAAAGAAATAAGTTGGAGTGCTTTAGATAAGGATTAGTCTTTTTTGATCGTCGGGTAGGTCACTCCCAATTGCTCTAGGTAGCTTCCGTATTTGCTTTCGTCGTAATAGAATTTTTCCAATTGAGGCCGGAATTGATCCATGATGCTTTTATTCAAATAAATCGGAGGGGCATCCTCTTGAGTAATCATGGGTTTGTAAGTCTCCTCCTTGGTCTGCACATTTTTGAAGTAATCCCATGCCTGAGCTACCAACTCCGGCTGAAGCAAAAAGTCTAGGATCGTCATAGCTTCGGCTTTTGCCCCTGCAGTCACTCCCTTGTGCGCTATGGGCGTGGCCATGGCAATGGCATTGCTCCAGTGATGTCCAGGAAGTCCAGGAATATTGGAAGGAAATCGCAAAGTCACCGTAGGAATCACCCAAGAGACATCTCCAATATCGTCCGAGCCTCCGGATACAGGTTCTTTCACAGGAAGTCCTAAGGTATCCAACTTCGTCGCTAGACCTTCCTGTTTTACCCCCAATTCTTTTTGTACCGCTTTGGCAAGGGTCAAGTCATTTTCGTCCCAGGTAGGTAGCCCCACTTTGAGAATGTTGAGGTACATTTTTTCAGCGATGACTTTGTTGAAATGCCTGGGCCAAGCAGTTCCCAATACTTTCGAGGTCATGGTAGTACCTGTCATTAGGGCTGCTCCTTTGGCTATGTCGTTGGCTTGGGCATACATCTCCATGATGCCCGCATAGTTCACATCCCTAAAGTAATACCAAATAGAGGCTTTTGAAGGTACCACATTGGGCTGGTCTCCTCCATCAGTGATTACGGAGTGGGAGCGCTTCAAGGGATGTAAATGCTCCCGTTTGTAATTCCATCCTATATTCATCAACTCCGCAGCGTCCGCTGCACTTTTTCCTCTCCAGGGCGCACCAGCAGAATGTGCAGCATCTCCCGAAAAAGTATATTCCACTGAGATGAGTCCCGTGCCAGATGCCTGCCCCCAACTTACCCCAAGATTATTGGCCACATGGGTAAAAATACAAAGATCTACCCCCTCAAATTTTCCATCTCGGGCAAACCAAGCCTTGGCTGCTACCAACTCTTCGGCTATTCCTGGCCAAAGGATGAGTGTCCCCCCTATCTTTTCCCTTTCCATGAGTTGCTTCACTGCCAATGCAGCCGTGATATTGAGAGGAATTCCAGCATTGTGTCCTTCTCCATGACCCGGAGCCCCCTCTACCATAGGTTTGTGATAGGCTACCCCAGGATATTGGGATGCCTTTGGGATATTGTCCACATCGGAACCCAGGGCGATCACGGGTCCTGGCCCATTGGACCAAGTGGCAAACCAGGCCGTTGGAATTCCAGAAATTCCCCGCTCGATGGCAAATCCTTGCTTTTCCAATATTCCGGTCAAGTACTTGGAGGACTCTACTTCCTGAAATCCCAATTCAGCAAAGCTAAAGACCTTGTCTACCATCACTTGGCTTTGTTTGTGATTGGCTTCCACAAGTTGGGATACTTCTGATTTCAAGGCTTCAATTTGCTTGGCGGTGTATTTTTTCTGGGCTCGGACCGGCGATAAAAGACCAACCGCAAGAAGAAGGGTAAGGATTAACTGTTTTTTCATGGAGGGAAAGTTTAAGTAATGTAAAATAGGAAAAATTGTGATGCTCGTTTCAAAAAAATGATCAATGGCGGAGGAAAGGGAAGCAGGAATTGGAAATTAGACTATCAAAACCCTAGTATTTTGCTATTTTTGCAAGCGTTTGGCAATAAATTTTAAGTCTAAGTAAGCAATGGCGGAGTATAATTTTAGGGAAATCGAACAAAAATGGCAGGGAAAATGGAGTGCTCAAGGCACTTTTAAGGCAGAAGTAGATCCTTCGAAGCCAAAATTTTATTCCCTAGATATGTTTCCCTACCCTTCTGGTGCTGGACTACATGTGGGCCATCCCCTGGGATACATCGCCTCCGACATCGTCTCTCGCTTCAAGCTCCTGAAGGGATTCAATGTGCTCCATCCCATGGGTTATGATTCATTTGGCCTACCGGCCGAACAGTATGCTATCCAAACCGGACAGCATCCTGCCATTACTACTGCCCAAAATATTCAGCGATACACCGAGCAATTAAAAAATATAGGCTTTGCCTTCGACTGGGACCGCGAAGTAAGAACCTCCGACCCTTCCTATTACAAATGGACCCAGTGGATATTTATGCAGCTTTTTTCCAGCTATTATGATTTGGATGCTGACAAAGCCTTACCCATCTCCAGCTTGGAGGCTAGATTTGAAAAAGAAGGAAACCTCGCAATAAAAGCTGTCTGTGATGAAGGTACTCCCAGCTTTAGCAAAGAAGAGTGGAATGCCTTTAGCGAAACGCAAAAGCAAAAACTTCTCCTGCATTACCGACTTACCTTCTTAGCAGAAACTACGGTCAACTGGTGCCCTGCACTAGGTACGGTGCTATCCAACGATGAAGTCAAAGACGGATTCTCCGAGCGAGGAGGCCATCCGGTGGAGCGGAAAAAGATGATGCAGTGGTCCATGAGAATTACGGCCTATGCCGATAGATTACTTAAAGGCTTGGACGAATTACACTGGTCGGAACCCATCAAAGAGATGCAGCGCAACTGGATTGGAAAATCCATAGGTGCTGAGGTAGTTTTTGAAGTAAAAGGCTCTAAAGAAAAAATTCAAGTCTTTACCACCCGAGTGGATACCATTTATGGGGTTACCTACTTGGCTTTAGCTCCTGAATCGGAGTTGGCGGAGACATTGCTTTCAGAGGAAGAGAGAAAAAAGGCAGGGGCCTACATTCAACAGGCCAAAAATCGCTCCGAAAGAGAGCGCATGAGTGATGTAAAAACCATTTCGGGTGCGTTTACAGGTTCTTATGCAATCAACCCTTTTACTGGAGAAGAAATTCCTATTTGGATAGCAGACTACGTTTTGGCTGGCTATGGAACCGGTGCGGTAATGGCTGTACCGGCACACGACGAGCGGGACTATAATTTTGCCAAACACTTTGGCTTGGAAATTAGACAGGTGATCGAAGGATCTATGGAGCACGGTTCCTTTCCTGGCAAAGGAGGAACCTTGATTCATTCGGGAATGATTACCGGAATGAAAATGAAAGAGGCCATGGCCAAATGTATCTCCTATTTGGAAGAGAGGGGTATTGGGCGTGGAAAGGTACAGTACCGCATGCGGGACGCCATATTTACCAGGCAGCGATACTGGGGAGAGCCTCTCCCCGTCTATTTTAAAGAAGGTCTTCCCTACTTGATCGATGAAAAAGACTTGCCGTTAGTATTGCCTGAAGTAGACAAATACTTGCCCACGGAAGATGGTGCGCCTCCACTTGGCCGAGCAAAAGATTGGACTTATACCACTGCAACGGGAACTTATCCCTTGGAACTTTCCACCATGCCGGGATGGGCGGGTTCGAGCTGGTATTTTTTCCGATATACCGATCCTAGCAACCATCAATCCCTTGCAGAAAAAAGTAAAACAGATTACTGGGGTGCCGTTGACCTGTATATAGGAGGCTCGGAGCATGCTACGGGACACTTGCTGTATTCCCGATTCTGGACCAAGTTTCTGTATGACATCGGAGCCGTACGTATCGACGAGCCCTTCCAAAAAATGATCAATCAAGGCATGATCCAGGGTAGATCTAATTTTGTGTATCGAATCAAAGGAAGTAACACCTTCGTGTCCCTGGGATTGAAGGACAACTACGACACCTCTGCCATGCATGTGGATGTCAACATCGTGCACAACGACCAGTTGAATTTGGAAAAATTCAAGGCCTGGAGACCAGATCTTGCCAATGCGGAATTTATCCTAGAAGATGGAAAGTACTATTGTGGAGCCGAAGTAGAAAAAATGTCTAAGTCCAAGTACAATGTGGTCAACCCAGACGATATCATTGAGCGCTATGGGGCAGACACCTTGCGACTTTACGAAATGTTTTTGGGACCCTTGGAGCAATTTAAGCCTTGGAACACCAACGGCATTGACGGGGTGTTTAAGTTTTTGAAAAAATTATGGAATCTTTTCCATGATGCTGATGGAAAATTTAAGGTGTCAGAGGAAGTGCCTAGCAAAGATGAACTCAAAGCACTTCACAAAGCCATTAAAAAATTGGAGGAGGATATGGCCAATTATTCCTTCAACACCTCCGTGTCTAGCTTTATGATTTGCGTGAATGAATTGACCGCCTTGGGATGCAATAAGCGCCAAATCCTAGAACCCCTTGCCGTATTGGTTTCTCCCTATGCCCCTCATATTGCTGAAGAACTCTGGGAATTGCTTGGCCATTCTACATCCATCACCAAGGCCTCTTTCCCAGAATTTAAGGAAGAATACCTGGTAGAGAGCAGTTTTGAATACCCCATCATGATCAATGGCAAATTGCGGGCAAAGGTAAATTTATCCCTTTCCTTAGACGCAGGAGCAATTGAAAAAGCAGCCCTTGCGGATGCACAGGTTCAAAAATGGCTGGAAGGCAAAGCCCCTAAAAAGGTGATTATCGTGCCTGGAAAAATTGTGAATTTGGTCGTTTAACCAGCGGTGAACTAATCAATGAGCGGGGAAATCCCGCTCTTTTTTTTGTAACTTTCTTATTAAATCCCCTACTAGCACATGATTTTGTATTTGTTTCCAGTACGAACCACCTTTATTGAACGTGATCTGGAAATGATTCGTCCTGTGGCCCAGATTGTGCCCATAGAGTTCACCCAGACACCTTGGAAACTCCCTTTTTATCTAGTGCTCCAATTTTTTCAATTGCTTTGGTACCTTCCGTTTACCAGTCAATACCTCTGCTTTTTTGGAGGATATCATACTGTTCTTCCGGTAATCTTTGGGAAGGTTTTTGGAAAAAAATGCAGCATCCAAGCAGGAGGGACAGACTGCATCAACATGCCGGAGATTGGCTACGGCAACTTTCGTAAAAAAGGACTTGCTTGGGCCACTCGCTTTTCCTTTGAACACTGCAGTTTGATCTTGCCAGTAGCCGAGGCCTTGGTAAGTCAGGACTACCGCTATGACTCAAGAATCAGTCCCAAGCAGGGCCTATTGCAACTGATTCCTGATTTGAAGACACCCATTCAAGTTATTCCCAATGGATTTGATGTGGATTTTTGGAAGGACTTGGGATTGGAGCGGGTGAAGCACAGCTTTATCTCGGTAGCTACGAGCACCTCTACTCCTGCCCGTGCTCGGGTCAAGGGATACGATTTGATTGAGCAATTGGCTGCTAGTAATCCGGAATGGAGCTTTACCCTGGTGGGAGACTCCAACTACAACCCTCAATCAACCAATATTCAGGTTCTGGGAAAAGAAACAGCAAGCTCCTTGGTGCAGCGCTACAATGCCCATGAATTCTACTTGCAACTTTCTAGTTCGGAGGGCTTTCCCAATGCCTTGGGTGAGGCCATGGCCTGTGGATGTGTGCCTATTGGATCGGCAGTTGGTGCCATTCCAGAGATCATTGGGGATACGGGCTTGTTACTCGAACGGAAAGAGTTGGGCACCTTACAACAGTTGATCCGAGATTGGATTGCCGGAAAAACTCAACTGAGCTCTCCCCGAGCGCGTATTGAGCGCTACTTCACTTACGAACACCGCCGAAAATTGCTTCTACAAGCACTTTCGTTGAAGGAAAAGAGTTGAAGGAAGTTGAAATCTTTAAAATGACTAGTCAAAAAATTAAGATCGAAGTCAATAATCAATTATTTGGATTTGAAATTTCAGAGATTTTATTGAATCAATGATTAAGATTAAATGTAAATTTCCCCTTTCATATATAGGGCAGCCTTTCCTGTTATTTGTACTCTGTCCCCTACTGTTTTACAGTTCAATTTTCCTTTTCTGTTTGAAATTTGCTCTGCAATTAAGTCTCCTTTATTTATTTTTTTTGCCCAATAAGGCGTTAATGTTGTATGGGCGGAACCTGTCACTGGATCTTCATTTATACCAGACTTAGGAGCAAAAAATCTCGAAACAAAATCACATTCATTTCCTTTTGCTGTTACGATTAATCCTCTAGCATCCAACTTTTCAATCTGTGTTAGGTTTGGCTTTAAATTTTCAATCTCAATTTGATTTTCAAAAACCAGCATAATATCACTTCTACCTTTAAATGCTGAGATTGGGTTTTGATTGGTTGCTTTCAAAAGCTCATCAGATAAATTAATTTCTTCAATTTCGTCTGATGGAAAATCTAAGGTAAAAGAGTCTTTATTTACCCTAACGGGCAATTTTCCACTTCTGATTGAATGGAAGGGAATTATACTATTCTCCTTGAAATTTTCCCTGGAAGCTAATACATATGCAGCGGCAAGTGTAGCATGTCCACATAAATTGACTTCAATGGTAGGTGTAAACCATCTGATTTCTATACAGTCATTTTTTACCACATAAAATGCAGTATCAGACAAGTTATTTTCAGATGCAATTTTCAAAAGATTTTCATCCTCAATCCATTCAATTAATGGACAAACTGCAGCAGGGTTTCCTTCAAAAACTTTTTCTGCAAACGCATCTACTTGATAAATTGTAAGTACCATATACAAAAATAGGAAAAGTAGAGACTACACGATTATACCAATTAACAATAATTAGCCCCACAATATGTGGGGCTAATTTTGTTTTGTGCATTTTTTACAACCTAAATCGCAGTACCGGGGTCAATTCAAAACTCTCGAAGGACTCGTCATAGCCCTGCGTATAAAATAGGCGCGTACGCAGCCCCACTTGAAAATTTTTCCGAAGGGCATGGTAGTACTCTAGGCCAGCAAAAATTCCAAAATCAATAACTACAACTTCATCGCTTAATGTGACTATAGTTTGGTCTGAGTTTCCTATAATTTCCACATAAGGATCTCGGTACCTTAGGTTGTAAATTCCAGCTGCACCAATCAACTTCTCTTCAATAAAATGCCGCTTGTACAGCAGGTAATGGAAATTTTTTGTTCCTCGTATTCTATAGTCATCAAAATTTACCAAAGCGAAAGAAGTTTGTTTTACAACAGTAAAGTCTCGGTAATTGACATCCTTGGAAAATCCAAATCCGTACTCATTTTTTCCTTCGGGGCGGTAGGTGAATTCAAAACCAAACGCCTCTCCGATCTCGCTTCGATTATTAAAGCTTACGATTGGTAACTTATCGTTTGTATCCACACAGCAAGCAAAGAAATCATGTGAAAGGCCATAACTAAAGCTTAGGCTAGATTTAGATAGAATGGAATCTAGCTTTTGGGCATACCCATGGGAGTACGCGTAAAAAAGTACAAGGGCGATAAAAATTACTTTTTTCATTGAATTAGGAGTTAAGTTGAAAATATGTTTTCCAGCAGACTAATCAGGAATGTCAGTAAATCTGTGTTCAAAATAATAGTGTAAAAGACCCACGCTTTTCACATTAAAATCAATACCATTTCGGGTGCGAACTCCATGATCAGTTGGACCTACAATATAGGCTAGGACTGACCGACGAGGTAATTCAGAGTTGACGCGAAAGCGCGAACCTCCAGACTCTACTTCTAGCTGAACAGTTCCAGTAGCCTCAGCAGTAGGTTTTTTAGTAAGGAAATCGTAGCCCACCTTGACTCCAGCACTTGCCTTGGCTTTGCCCGTCAAATTATGCTCGGTGAATAGGAAAAATTGCTGGCTATTCTCAGATAAATCCCAGTCTGGATCAAATTGAATATTGACCGTTTTCCATCTCTCCAATTTGATATCATCTTTAGAAAAACGAA
>Ga0315906_10005309_pt1 | contig 16262 bp, 7 predicted proteins | sample LakEriMetagenome_4_FD_203526 | JGI IMG/M metagenome (GOLD analysis project Ga0315906, IMG submission 203526) | Freshwater fungal communities from buoy surface, Lake Erie, Ohio, United States - Buoy 2 MA122 | ecosystem: Environmental > Aquatic > Freshwater > Lake > Lake biofilm | place: USA: Lake...
CAATATTTGGTGTTTCGTAGTATCGGCTGCCGAAACAGCCCAGATCGGTGTAGCCGAGATCATCGGCCATGATGAAGACGATGTTGGGTTGGGGAGCTTTTGCGGCTGAATGGCCGATGTTTGGCAGGATTATCGCGCAGAAAAGAAACGTTTCACACATTGAAACATACCCTCCCAATCTGGATCCCCATGATTGCAGGATACCCGAAAAAAGTTTGGGATTTTCTCAGGTCATTGACCAGGATTTCGCGCATGAACAAGTCGTGATGCGTTTGGCATGGTGGGGATGGTCTGGCAAACTAAGGTGATGTACCACGCGGTTGGAGTATTGGTACGGGGTGCCACCATGGTTCGCGTTTTCAGCTTAGCCGCAATCATCCTTTCAGGGGCCCTTGTGCTTTGCAAGGAAGGGGAATTGCCAAATGCGGGTAACCAACCACAACGAGTTCCCTGGACCACTTCCAGAATTCTGGGAACACCCGAAGCTCCCCCGCCCTACCAATCGGAACGGATTTACACAAAGCTCGGATTCAGGAACCCGGTATTGCTGACGGCGGCCCCGTTCGGCAGACGGATGGTGGTGGCTGAACAAGGCGGGAAGATCTGGTCCTTTCCGAATGACCCGGCTTGCGAAAAGCCTGACCTGGTTGCGGATCTCGCAGCGGGATTGAAGCCCGACAACCGGGAGTATGGCGGGTTTGAAGCCCTCTATGGGCTGGCCTTCCATCCGCGGTTCGCGGAGAACCGGTACTGCTATGTGTGCTATGTGCTGCGGGGGAAGAACGGTCCGCATCCGCAGGGAACGAAGGTATCGCGATTCAGGGTTAGCCACGAGAACACGCTCGACCTCGCCAGCGAACAATTGCTGATCACCTGGCTGGGGGGCGGCCACAACGGGGGCGACCTGCATTTCGGCAACGACGGGATGCTTTATATCTCCACCGGTGACGCGACCGATCCGGCACCGCCAGACCGACTGGCGACCGGGCAGGATATCAGCGATTTGCTCGGATCGATTTTGAGGATTGATGTGGATCGGGAGGGGAAAGATTCCGCCGGCAAGGCTCTGCCCTACGCCATTCCGGACGACAATCCGTTTGTCTCCACACCCAAGGCGCGCGGGGAAGTGTGGGCCTACGGGTTCCGTAATCCTTGGCGCATGAGCTTTGACCGGCCCAGCGGGGAGCTGTGGGTGGGTGATGTTGGCTGGGAACTGTACGAGATGGTGCACCGGGTCAAGCGTGGCGGGAATTATGGCTGGTCGGTGATGGAAGGTCCCCAGTTGGTGAGCGCCCTGGCACCGCGTGGGCCGACCCCGATCCTTCCTCCCCTGATCAGTTTCCCGCACACCGAGGCAGCCTCCATCACCGGGGGATTCGTCTATCGTGGCAAGCTGCTGAAAGGCCTGGAGGGAAGCTACATTTGTGGCGACTGGGTGACCCGAAAAATCTGGGCCATTCGTGTTGAAGGAGACACGGCGACCAGCCTGCGTGAATTGGCCCACACCGGGCAGCAGATAATCGCCTTTGGCCAGGATCACGCGGGAGAGCTTTTCTTCCTGGATTACAAGGAAAACGGTGCGGGCATTTACCGCCTGGTGCCAAACGCCCAAGCCACCCATGACCCGGCGCGTTTTCCCAGGAAACTGAGCGAGACCGGTTTGTTTGAGTCCATTTTGGAGAACAAGCCGGCCAAAGGGGTTTATCCGTTCGGGATCAGCGGCCCAAGGTTCGCGGATCATGCGAAAGCCGAGCGACTGATCGGTTTGCCCGGTGACAAACCGGTGCGGATGTATGACCGGGCGATTCCGATCCCAGGGACCTTTTTTTCCGGGCAGGTTTTCATGCCCAAGGATACCGTGCTGGCAAAAACCTACCGGTTGCCGGTCAAAACCAGCGGTAGCCCCACGGAAAAAGCGGTGGAAACCCAGGTGCTCCATTTTGACGGGTCGCTATGGAACGCCTACAGCTACGCGTGGAATGAGACCGGGACCGACGCGGACCTGGTGCGGGCGGAAGGGATGGAGCGGGAGCTTGAGGTTTTGGTCCCGGGAAATTCAACGGCAACCGTGAAACAAACCTGGCGGTTCGCTTCCCGGACCCAATGCCTGACCTGCCACAATCCATGGTCTGGTCAGGCGCTGGCTTTCAACCCGGCGCAACTGGCTCAGGCAAGTTTCAGAGTACCAAAAGGGGAAACCAAGGAACTGGCGCGATTGAAAGCCCTGGGCCTGGTGGAATTCCGGTCGGCGGACGGGGACAAGCCTTCGGACCATTTGGTTATCACGCCACTGGTAGAACCAAATAGTGACAGCGGCACTTTGGAAAGCAGGGCGCGATCTTACCTGCATGCCAATTGCGCGCATTGCCATCAACCGGGCGCCGGTGGAACCGCCACCATTGACCTGCGGCATACGACCCCTCTTGGCGAAACCAAGGTGACAGGCATCAAGCCGACTCAGGGAAGCTTCGGTTTGCCGGATGCAGCGATCCTGACGCCCGGTGATCCTTACCGTTCGGTTCTTTATTACCGGATGGCGAAGACGGGTTCCGGACATATGCCACACCTGGGGGCGGAGCAGGTGGACAGCGGCGGCTTGGCCCTGATGCATGACTGGATCCGACAAATGAGGGGTGATTCGAACGCCAAGACAGAGGGCACCAAACTCGCCATGGCGGCACTGGAAAAACTGAAAGCGGATGGGCCCCCTGACGGAAAAGCCCTTGAGGTTTTGCTGGATGGCCCGTTGGGTGGTTTGGTTTTGGCGCATGGCCTGGATTTGGGGACAGGTATGGACAAGGGTCGCCCTGCCATTTTGTCGGCCATCAGCACCATCAACAAACCTGAGGTTCGGGATGTGGTGGAACGGTTTCTGCCCCCGGACCAGCGCGTTCGGCGCCTGGGCAACCAGATTGATGGCAAGCAACTTTTGGCCAAGCAGGGAGATCCGGCCCGGGGCAAGGCATTGTTTTTTCAAAACACGGGCCCGCGGTGCGCCTCATGCCACCGGATAGATGGCGTTGGCAGCACCTTGGGGCCTGACCTGAGTGGTATCGGGAAAAAGTACCAGCGCGAGCAGGTTTTGGAGCATGTTTTGCAGCCCTCGAAAACCATCGACCCGCAGTACGCCACGCAGGTAGTGGAAACGGTGGATGGCAAGTTGGTGAGCGGGATTCTGGCCAAGCGAACCGGCACGGAGTTGGTTTTGCGGAGCGCGGAAGACAAGGAAATCCGCATAGCCGCCAACGCGGTGGTGTCGATGCAGGCCCAGTCGGTTTCATCGATGCCGGAAATGCTTCTACGGGACCTGACAGCCCAACAGGCGGTTGATTTGATTGATTATCTGGCGAGCCTGCAAAAGGAGTCCGCCCGGGACCAATCCACGGGCGGCCGGTAGGGAGTCAACCCTTACCGATTCATCAGGGTGTTGGACGGCAGGGATTCATCGAGGACCTTGCGGGCGGTTTCGATACCGGCAACCGGCAGTTTTTCTGGATCGAGCAGGCCGATCTGCACGAGGACGCTGGCCTGATCCCAGTAGATATGCTCGTGGCAGAGCTTGTCGCCGCGAAATTTGACCACGGCGACAAGCGGGATTTCGACCCGTTTGCCCGTGGGCTTCACGCCCGGCAGCATCCAAGGTACTTCACAGGTGTGGGTGAAGCAGAAGAGCAACTCGTCGACCACCTGGGTCGCGCCCACCGTGCGGGAAATGGGGATGAGGTTGGTGTCCGGCGGGTTGCTGTTGACGAAAAAGTTCTTGTAAAAGTGCGCCAAATGTCTGTGCCCCACGCCGCCGGTCATGGTGGGGATGTGGTTGACATAGGGTTCGGCCACCATGGTCGCCATGGTGGCATCGACATCACGGGTGGCGAACTCGTACTCGCAGTGCTTGTCCCACAGTTTTGACAAGTTGAAATGGGGTCCCATGACAGCCTTCAAAGCCTGCACGCTTCGATCGTGGGCCAGAAGGGCGGAGGGTTTGTGATAATTGGCCCCGGAGAAACGGGCGAAGGCGTGATCCACCCCCGGGTAAACATGGATGGTGGCCAACGGGTTGCCAGCCAGGCCCCTCTGGATTGTTTGCTGGGTGGCTGGGGGGACCATGGCATCGTTCGCCGCGATGTGCAGGGTGAGCGGGCAACGCAAGGATTCGCCCAGGTAATGCTCCAACCCCACGCCGTAGTAACCCACCGCCGCATCGGCGTCGGTTCGGCAGGCTGAGAGGTAAGCCAGTTTTCCGCCCATGCAAAACCCCAGCACGCCCACCTTGCCGACCACGACAGGATTGTCGCGGAGGGTGGTGATGGCTGACTGGATATCGGCAAGGGTTTGGCCCTCATCCAGCCTGTTCATCAGCCCAATTCCCTTCTGGCGCTCCTCGGGAGTGTAGCCCATCTGCAAACCGGGGTCCTGCCGCCAAAAGATGTCGGGCGCGAGGACGACATAGCCTTCCTCGGCAAACAGGTCGGCGGTTTTGCGAATGTTTTCGTTGACCCCGAATATCTCCTGAATCAGGATCAGCCCGGGTCCTTTCCCCGAGGGTGGAAGGGACAGGTATCCCTGAAAAGAGCTACTTCCATCGCTGGCTAGGATTGAGAGCAACTGGCTGGACATGTTGGCACCAAATGTCGGGTATGGGAGCGGGTTCACCGTTTGGACCAGGCGGATTTTAAACCATAGGCTTCGAGGTTGAGGATGTTTGCAGAGCCTTGGGCAATCTCAACCTTTGCCGAAAGGTTTTCCGCCTTGGGAAGAAAGGGCATGGGCACATAGGTGAGGCCATCGCTGGCGAACACCTCGAGCCCGTTGCGATCACAGTAAATGATGAGCCTCTGCTTGCCATTGACCAGGGGGGCCGAGGCCCGATTGCCATTGACAGACAGCTCCGCCTTTTGGGCGTTGTAGGCGATGGTGGCCCCACGGACTTGGAATATGACCTCCGAATCTTTGGAGGGGGCGAATTCAGCGCGAATTTCCTGGAGTTCCTCCCGGATGGCGGCGAGCGGATTGGGTGAGCCTTGCTGGAGTTCGCCTGGCTGGAGGTGAATGGTTTTGGCGCGCAATTCCGCCAATTCGCGCACCGGGGTCCAAGTGAGGCGAGGTCCCTCCTTGGTAGAGACTAGACCAAGTTCCAAGGGTATGGTCATCGACTGGTTGAAGGGCATGCCCGGGGTGGGCGTCTGGAACCAGCCTATTTGGATGCGGCGGGCATCAGCCTGGGGGATATCGCTGAAAGTCTGGGCGGCGTAAAAACCCTTGCCACGATGGCCCGGGGTTTTGGTTGTTTCGGGCTGGAAAACCTTGCCATCGAATGTGCCAACCTGGTACTCGCTGCTGGCGCCCGTGAGGACCCATCGACTTTTGACCGGGTCGCCATCGAGATTGATCTCGAAGAAATCGGGACATTCGAAAAAGCCATCGGTTTTGCTGGCAAATTTCCAGTCCTTGAGGTTGGACGATGTGAAGAAGTGGATGGTGTGGATTTTGTTCAGCTCGACATAGAGGGTCATCACCCATTGTTTGGTGGGCTCGTACCAGATCACCTTGGGATCGCGATTGCCGCCGGTGACCTCCTTGAGGATGGGATTGCCCGCATACTTCGTGAAATGGCAACCGTCGATGCTATATGCCAGACACTGCACCGTGGGATTGCCCGCGGCCGTGTAGAAGAGAACCAGCGGCGCCTTGCCATCCTTGCCAAAACCGCTGGTGTTGTTCCAGTCGACCACGGCGGATCCGGAAAACATGGGGCCCATGGCGTCGGGCAGCAGCTTGTCGCCCAACTCCGTCCAATGAACCAGGTCCTTGCTGACGGCGTGGCCCCAATGCATGTTGCCCCAGTCCCAGCCGTAGGGGTTGTGCTGGAAGAAGAGGTGATATTCGCCGTTGTAAAAGACCAAGCCGTTGGGATCATTGTTCCAGCCTCGCCTCGGCGAGAAATGAAACTGGGCGCGCAGGGCCTCGCAGTAGTCCTTGTCGGCGTCGCGCAGCGTGTCTGTCTGGTCGACGGAGGAAAGGGCGGTGGAGTCTTCCGGCAATTTGTCGACCATCAAGGTAATCTTTTTGCCCTTCCAGGCGCTGACATCCATGGGGGCCCACCAGTCGGGGGCGCCGGGGGCAAGTTCAATATCATTGCGGACCTGCGGTTTGCCATCGACCAGCAGAGTCACCACCCGACGCGGGGCACCGTTTTTGATAGGTAGATTGAGGTAGGTTTTGGAGACAGGAAATTCCCGGGTGGCGTTGGCCAGCAGGCCCGGGGGCTTCTTGTCGGTTTGAAGGATATGATCCACATTGATGTGGCCCCATCCTCCCCGAACTTCATCTATGATTTGCAGGATCGCCTGTTTGTTTTGGAATTCCGTCACATCCCAATAATCCCGGACCAACGCCTCGCTGCCGCCGGCAACCTCATTGGATCCGGTAGAGGAGAGGACCACTTTGCCGTTGATCAGAAGGTTGATGCATGCTTTTTCGGGATGTTTGCCTCCACCGATGAGGAAGGCGATGTATTTGCGTTCGATGTTGAAAGGTGGCGAGGTGAGAGTGCCCGTGGAATTGTCACCCTTGAAAAATGAGTTGACCAACCCGGACCCGTTGAAACCTTCCACGACCATCTGGCCGGGTAATCGACCCTTGGCGGGGCCCGGGCCGAAGGCCTCGCCTGTGGTCCTCCAGGCGCCATAGGTATCGCCCTCGAAATCGGCCAGCAGAATATCGGGACGGGCGGGCGACTGGGATCGGCTGAAATTGGGAATGAGTGACAGGCTCGCCAGAAGGGCTACCTGCCGAAAGGAGGGAAGAAATCGGGAAAGCATGGTGGCACCAAAAAAGATTGGCCGAAACGGATAAGCGGGAAATCAAAGCGTGGTGGAGCGCCAGGTCATTTGGCGTACTTTGCGACAAAACGCACCACCAAGGGAAACGCCGGATCGACCATCTGACCGTGATTGTAGCCCTGCAACTCCACCAATTCAGTCCGGGTGTGACCCACCTCCTTCATCATGCGCCAGAGGTAGGCGTTTTCCTCGTAACGGCCGAGAAGTTCCGTGTTTCTATCACCGCTGATCAGCAACATGGGCGGGGCTTCCTTGCGGACATGGAAGAGGGGGGCCAGGTCATCGATAACGGGCTGCTTGTCCGATACGCCGCGCTCCTTGCGGATGGTGAAGTGGGTGATCGCCTGGCCGCTGCAGGGAATCAAACCGGCGATCGCGTCAGCATCGACCTGATGTTTGGCCAACCAACGCTTGTCGAGGCCGACCATGGCGGCAAGGTATCCTCCGGCTGAATGACCGCTGACAAAGATTTTTTTGGACGATCCGCCGTGGCTTTCGATGTTTTTGAAGGTCCAGGCGACCGCGGCAGCCGCATCCTCGATATAAGCGGGCGCCTTGGCCTTGGGGCTCAAGCGATAATCCACCGCCACCACGGCGAATCCTTTCCCCTTCAGGGCCTGGGGCACAGTACGGCTTCCGCCGGTCAACCCGCCGCCATGGAACCAGATGACCGTGGCGAAATCCTTCAGCCCTTCGGGATAGTACAGATCTAGCTTGCACCTGGAGCGGGCATATTGATCGGCCATTTCGGGGCCGTGGTAGCTGATATCGGCCAGGGTTTTGTAGGCACGGGCAGTGACTACCGATTCCTGCGCCATGGACTGGAAACCTGGAACCAACACCAAGGCGAGGGTGGCAAGAATGCGATGGGTGAACACAGTCGGGTTCCTTTTCCAGGGTGGGATGGCGACCTCAAAGATACAGCCAAGAGCGAAAAATTTCCCGGGTTGGCTGAAAAATGAAAAAGGGATCACCTTTTGGGAACACAGGGACAACTTGGTTAATATCGGTCGCGCAGGGCCCTGCTGAAATATCACCAATCCAACGGAATCCACCCATGTTGATTTCCCGAAACATCGCACTTTTTTGCTGCCTGGGCGGGGTGTTTGGGGTTGCCCTCCTGGCCGGAGGGTCCACCTGGCAGGAACCGGCACCCAAGAACAACAAGGAGAATCCCAAAGGGACAGTACCCAAAGGCTTCGGCAATCCTGAGGAAACCCGTAAGGACCATCAACTGATGCTGAAGGCCCTGGGGATCAGTTCGATCCGCCAAGGGGCGGACGGGATGAACAAGAACGCCCCGAACGCCGCCAACACGGATGAAAGCAAGGCGACCCGATTCCCGAACCTCCCGGACCCCCTAGTTTTCAAGGACGGCAAAAAAGTCTTATCCGTTGAAGACTGGAACCGGCGGCGGGCTGAAATCATTGAGGATTTTGACCGTGAAATTTACGGACGCGTTCCGGAAAAGGTGCCGGCGGTGACCTGGGAGGTGACAGAATCCAAGGAGGAGGAAATCGGCGGGGTGAAGGCCGTGACCAAGAAACTGGCTGGCCATGTGGACAATTCCACGCACCCGGCCACCAAAGTGGATATCCAGTTCAGCCTGACCACCCCCAAGGAGGCGAAAGGGGCTGTGCCGGTGGTGATTGAATTTGGGTTCGGCTTGGGTGGAGGGTTCGGCCCGCCCAGGGGCGGTCGAGGCGGCCCGACCTGGCAGGAACAGGTGCTGCGGAAGGGATGGGGCTATGGGATTTTGGTCCCCACCAGTTTCCAGGCCGATAACGGCGCGGGGCTTACCTCGGGGATCATCGGCCTTTGCAACCAAGGGAAACCACGAAAACCAGATGATTGGGGAGCCTTGCGGGCGTGGGCTTGGGGAGCCAGCCGGGCACTGGACTACCTGGAAACCGACAAGGCGGTGGACGCCAAGCGCGTGGGAATCGAGGGTCTGTCACGGTATGGCAAGGCTGCGATTGTGACGATGGCCTATGACCGGCGATTCGCGATCGGTTTCATCGGGTCATCGGGGGCAGGCGGATTGAAGATCTTGCGGCGGGATTTCGGGGAGCGCGTGGAAAACCTTGCGGGTTCCGGCGAGTACCACTGGATGGCGGGCAATTTCATCAAATACGCCGGGCCGCTGAATTGGGATGACATGCCGGTTGACGCGCATGAGTTGCTGGCGATTTGCGCGCCGCGGCCGGTTTTCATCAGCGTGGGCTCCCCCAAAGTGGAGGGGAACTGGGTGGATGGGCGGGGCATGTTCCTGGCCGGGGTTGAGGCTGGACCGGTTTACAGGCTTCTGGGAAAGAAAGACTTGGGGACACGGGCAATCCCGCCCGAGGAGCAAGGATTGACCACCGGTGAAATCGCTTTCCGGCAACATGCCGGCGGGCACACCACCGGGCCGAATTGGCCGACCTTTTTGGAGTATGCCGGGCGGTATTTCAGCGGGCCTTGACCCGTGTCATTTGGTTGGCTCAGCCAATAATCCACCGGCGGGCGACTGGTAGAGGATCTCCAAGTCGTCGGCCGCGGGGATGGGCACGATTAGCGGCTTGCAATCGTATTTGCTGATCTCAACCGTGTCGCCGGGCTGGATGTGCCCGGAACTTTTCAAATCCTCCAGAGTTTTGGACCGAAGGTGCCCCGTGACATAGACCCTGCCCTTGCCTGGCAGGTTCACATCGCCCCGGTAAATCGTGCCTTTTTCGGGCCTGGCGACTTCGACCCTGAGTTTGATGTCCTCGGCAGTTTTGCTGAGGACAAGCAGGTCGCAGACCGGAACTTTCGGCTGGTTCCAATCCGCTGAAACTATGGCATACCCCTTGGGAATGACTGTGATCGGCAGGGAGGGAGGCGCGGGTTCGCCGCAACCTTGCAGGCAGGAAATCCCAAGGAGCAAACCGGCAGCCATCATCCGCATGGACTCATCCTCCCACACGCAAATCCCAAGTGGACCGTCTGAACATTATTTTGAAATCAAATGATCCATGAAGCAAACGACCGCGGCTGCCTGGTTTTGTGGGCGGAATTGCAGCGGTACCGGAGAATGAAAAGGCCCCAAGCTGGATGGCTTGGGGCCCGCCGCAGAACAATAAAACGGATACTCATCCAGGAAAACGCGGGCCAACAGGTGGGGAACCCGGGGGCAATTTCGGCGCCGTTGGGGCGGTTGGGAAGGTGGGACTGGTGCCACCATTTCCGGGCAGAGTGGGCTTGGGGGGTGTGCCCGGGGGAATCTTGGGACTGGTGGGTTGGATGGGGGCCACGCCACCATTCCCTGGAAGCGTTGGTTTGGGTGCGGTGCCGGGCGGTATGAAGCCAGAGCCCGGGGTGGTTGGCGTGGGTGACGATGGACCGCCGGGGTAGCCGGGCATGCCAATATTGCCTGGCGTGGTGGGCATTGGAGAAGAAGGGCCACCGGGGTAGCCGGGGCTCGTGCCGGCACCGGGCGTCGTTGGCTTGGGGGAAATCGGACCTCCAGGGTAGCCGGGGCTGGTACCGCTGCCGGGGGTGGTCGGCATTGGGGAGATGGGACCACCGGGATATCCGGGGCTCGTGCCAGCTCCGGGCGTCGTTGGCTTGGGGGAAATCGGACCTCCCGGGTAGCCGGGGCTGGTGCCGCTGCCTGGGGTGGTCGGCATTGGGGAGATGGGACCACCGGGGTAGCCGGGGCTTGTGCCGGCTCCGGGCGTCGTTGGTTTGGGGGAAATCGGACCTCCCGGGTAGCCGGGGCTGGTGCCGCTGCCGGGGGTCGTCGGCATCGGGGAAATGGGGCCACCGGGGTAGCCGGGAAGTGTACCACCTCCACCGGCCGAAGGAGGCTTTGGCGAGGTGGGAACTCCACCAGAACCGGGTGAAGGACTGCCAGGAGGGGTTCCCGGGGCGGGAGAACCCGGCCCGGATTGGAAAAACAGGAGTTGGGAGAGGAACAAGGAGGAAAACATCGTTCGGCACTCCGCAAAACGGGCCGGGCCAGGTGCTCACCAAGGATATCGGTGTATTATTACCGTCTTTTTCAATTCAAGTACAGAAAATATTACTTCTAATTATTTATTATCAAGGTATATCTTTAATTACTATACCTTCAGGACTTCCTCCAAGTGAAGAAGCCCTGAAGGAACCCTTATCCCATTTCCTACGGTCTAACGGCCCTCTTGTTTTTCCCGAGGCTTTTCCCCGTCATTCCCCTCCGATTCCTTTTTGGGTTTTTGCCGGCGGGGTGTCACTCCGGGCTTGGGCTGTTCCTTGCCAGGTTGCATGGCCGCAACCCACGAAGGTGCCAGGAGGCCAGCTGCAGCCAAGCCCGCCAACTTGCGACGGGCGGCGGAATCCGAACCGGTACCGTCTTCCACGGCGAGAGGGAGTTTCTTTTCCCGAGCCAGAACCGGGGAGTCGGCCCGTGAATCACCCAATGTTCCGATGGCTGCCCACAGGGGATCTTCCGGTTTGGTGCTCGGCGCATCGGATTGGATCTGGGTGGCAATGAGGTGGGTTTCGGGCTGCCCAGGGACAAAGAGGTGCGCCAGGGATTGGCCACGGTCCTCGGAGGATGGGCCTTGGGACCTTGCCCCATCGTTGGCCTTTTTCGGGGCCATGACGCCGGGCAACTTGGAAGCGTTCTGGCCAATGACCTTGAGGGCGGCAGAGGCGGCGGCATCCACCTGCTTCAAGGCGGAAGTGGCCGCGTCGCCGACCACCTTGCCGATAGTGTCGCGCACAGCCGGCAGCAGGGTGGCATTGGCCAACTGACGGGCCGGCGCAAGCGACGCCGAAAGCAGGCGCTCGGCCTTGGGCAAGGTACGGACCAGATACTCCCCGGTTCGGACCAAGGCCTGGGCCACATCCCCGGTGATGGTGATGACCGACCGGAATGACTGCTGGAAATTGCCGGAGTTCAGCAAGTTTGCAAGGGCGGAGCCATCACCCTGTTTCGCCCCGTCGGATGTTGTCGCAACCAGTAGCAAAGTGGTCAGGCTTTGGGTCAGTTGGGCACCCACCGAGGCCAGGTCGGCTCCGAAGCCGGAAGTGAGCCCGGACAGCGTTTGTATCAGGGTCGAATTAACCACAGAGGAAACAACCGCGGAGGAGGCGACCACCGAGGTTTCCCCACCACCCGTGTTTCCGGTGCCCCCGGTACCACCTGTGCCACCACCATTGTTGCCGGTTCCCCCGGTACCGCCGGAATTCCCGCGATCGGGACGGAAGTCGAGCACGAGTTGGAGGCCCTCCTTGGGAACCTCGCCGACCGGAATGTTGCCGGCGACGGACTGCCCGCGGACAGAAACGGCCGGATTGACGGTGGAGCCATCCTTGGTGAGCATGGTGGCGCCAGCCATGACGCGGCCTCCGCCGACGCCGAGCAATTGCATCTGGAACTGGCCAGCGGCAGCATTTGGGACCACCACAAGGTCGAGAGCGCCACGGGAGCTGACGGAGGCGGCGGTGTTTTCCATGATGGTGCCGCCACCGGTGGTCTGGCCGATCTGCCGGCCGGATGGATCCTCGGCAACAAAGTCAACGGGGTCGAGGAAGATCAGGAGGACATTCCCGGAAGGCAGGCCGTTGGCGGCGATGTAGCTGGCGACCAAGTCGCGGGCGATCTGTTCCTGGACATTGTAAATATCCGAAGGATTTTGCATCGCGGAGATGCGCTGGATGAAGGCGCGGTTGAACTCATCGGAAATGGCGCGGAGGGCGTCGGCATCGATCGGGCGCTCGCCCGAAACAGACTCAGTGACCGAAATCCTGAACTGGTAGGCGCCGATGCCCTGGGCGGGAGAGTCCACCCTCACAAAAACATCCTGGCCGGCTGTGACGGGGAAGGACAGGTTGAGGGCCTGCGATCCGGTGGCCGAGGCAATCTGGACCATCTGGCCATCCAGGCTGGTGTAAACACGGACCCTGGCGGACGTCCCCAATTCGGTCGACGCCTCCAGCCCGAGTGTCGCGGTGCCCGACTTGGCTGGGATCACCCTGAAATAATCATTGTCGGAATCATGTCCGAGCCCGCCGGAACCGGTGGTGACCCCGGAATCATCAGGGAAGAGGGCGGAAGCCATGTCCAGGGTATCGCCATGATCATCAGCCACATCTGGGATGTCATCGATCCGCAGGACATAAGCTCCCTCGGATGATCCGAAGCCTGCGGCCTCGATGTAGTACACCTGGCCCGCCAGGAAGCGCAGGTCCACGCGGCTGTCCGAGGATCCGCCAAAGTCATCGTTGGCAGCAATGACCCGACCGTCGGCATCATACACCGTGACCGCAGGGTCGAAATCGTCCACGCCGGCAAGGGTGATACGCACGCGACCATCGGCCTGGGCGACCACCTGGAACCAGTCGTTGTCGAAGGCGATGTTGATCTCACCCTGAACCTCTGGCGACCGGTTGGCCTCGTCCAACTCGAGCTCGTAAGCAAAATCGTCCGAACCGCCGAAATCATCGGCGACCACAGTGCTGGACAGGAGATAGTCGCCCAGAGTACGGCCGAGGCCGGCGGCCTGCAGGTAGAGAACATCTCCGGCCGAAACTTCGACCGAGACCTCGGCCAGACGGCCACCACCCAGCCTGCTGCTGCTGCTGACAATAGCCAGTGAATCATCCAGCACGAACAGGTAGGGATCCACACCGCTTGGATCCCCATCGGGTTCCATGCGGAAAGTGACGAGGCCATCCCTGTCCGCCTTGAAGGTGAACCAGTCGTTGTCGGTGCCGGTGCCCAGTCGGCCCTGCTGCGAGAAGATATTGTTTTCAACCGCGAGTTCCTGGGCACTGCCCGGGGTGTCGCCGAAGTCGTCGGTAGAGAGGGACCAAGCCACCTGGTAGGCCCCGGTATTGCCGACGGCGCTGCCCGCCTGGATGAAGACGGGAACGCCGGCCTTGACCTTGACCTGAGCCAGTGAGTTCACGCCCACGCCGGAATCGTTGTCCTGGACAAGGACCTTGCCCTGGGCATCCATCAGGCGCAATTGCGGGTTCAGGCCGCTACCGACCACCCGTTCCAGGGAAACCGTGAGGAAACCATCTTCCTGGGGCGTGTAGACGAACAGGTCCCGGTCGCCGGTGGATTCGATCTCTCCAGGTTGAGTTCCGGCCAGGCCGGAATCGAGGGACCGCGGGTTGGCCAGGTCGTTGCCATAATCATCCGCCACCGGAGGCAGCATGAGGGCCTTGAGCAGGTATTTGCCCGTCGTGTTACCAAACCCGGTGGCCCGGATCTCAAGCGTCTCCCCGGCTTGGACCTCCAGGACCAGACGGCTGGCGGTGGAGGATCGGATATTGTCGTTCACCTGCCAGGTGGAGGCAGTGGATGCCCTTGCGTAGAGGATTGTGTCGAGGTTTCCAGTGCCAGCGGAGGCAAGGTCTAGCTGCAGGGTTCCGGAGGCAGCCACAACCATTGTGAAATAGTCGACATCGCCCGCAGTCTCGATGGCTCCCTCAAAAGATGCGAGGCCTTCAGAATCCAGGGTGAGGGTGGTGGACTTGTCGCGGGAATCCCCCACATCATCGGGTATCCCCTGGTCGGGTTTTTGGAAGGGCCTGAACTCCAGGGTGTATTGCCCCATGGTGTCAGACAGGCCCTGAACCCGGAAGAAGACCTGATCGCCGGCAGACAGGACCCGGGAGATGAAGGCATCGACCCCCTGGCCACCGGCCTCGTCACCGGCTATGAGTTTACCGTTGGCATCGAGGAGGTCGAGCCGCGGATCGAGACCGCCTGCAGCCTTGACCAAGATTTCAAACCGATCGTTAGATGGGACCGTCAGCCGGAACAGGTCGATATCATCGACCCGAGTGATGGCCCCCTGCACAGAGACTTTCCCATCAACCGGGTTGAGCAGGGATCCAGGATCCTTGAGGGCGAGGCGGAGGGAATCGGCGTAGTCATCGCCGGCAGCGATTCTGTCGGGATTGACAACCACCTCGTATGCGCCGGCCGCACCACCTGGCTTGCCACCCACCAGAACGAAGACCGTCTGGCCGGCCTCCAGCGTGAGGCTGAGGAGGGCGGTGGTACCTTGCCCGGCGTTGTCGTTGAACCCGAGCTGCGTTCCATCGGCGGTGACGATGGTGATGCGGGGATCGAGTCGGCCGGAGCCAGCCTTCGCCTGGAAAATGAAATCCCCGGTCTGATCGGCGGTGAAGCGATAGGCGTCCACATCGCCTTCGAACTGTACCTGACCGATCACCGGAACAGCCAGATCGAGGTCCTTCCGGGCCTGGGCCGGTTGATCAGGCTGGTCGTCGGCCAACTGGCGCAACTGAAGCTTGTAACGCCCGGTGGTGCCATTTTCCCCAGAAATCCGGACGAAGTAGTTCTGGCCCGGCTGGACCTCCAGGCTCGCCAACTGTCGGAATTGGGCGTCCATGGTGCCCGTGGCCACCAGACTTCCCGCCTGGTCCAGAATCTCGACGCGCGAGGCGAACACAGCGCCGCGCGGGTCGAGGCGCACGAGGAACCGCCCCTCGATGGTGGTCTCGACGGCCAGCAAATCGACATCGCCGGCCAACTGGATCGCGCCGTCCAGGTTGAGGCCGGCGGCGTCCGGTGTCACCTTTCGTGCCAGAGTGAGGATGGAGGTTTCCTCATCCTCCGACACGGCCAATAAGTACGACTGATCTGAATCGGACCGGGAATCAATGCGGATAAAGATATCCCTCCCGCCCTCGGCGGTGAGTTCCCATAGGCCCGGCGTTGCGGTTTCGACCAGCTTGCCAGTCTCGTTGCCATCGGCCCCGAGAATGGACAGGCGGGCCAGTGGGATGGAAGATCCGGATTGGAGCCGGATGAGCAGGCGGCCATCCGCGGGCATCGACACCTTGAAAATGTCGGTGTCGGAAGCGTTTTCCAGTACGCCTCGTTGCTCACCCACACCCTTGGCCAACTTGACCACCGTGGCCCCCTGGAGGGTGCCGGCGTGGTCATCGCTGGCGCCGACTCCGGCGGTTGTCAGCGTGGAGGCGGCCAGATAATCACCCACCATGGTGGCCGTTTCGGTTCCGCCACCCCGGACGGCAAGGTAATAGGTCTGGCCGGCCACTACCCCGAAGCGGACATTGGCCACGCCCTCGCCAGGACGCGCCGCCAGGAAGGCCAGCGACACGAGGTTGGAGTTGTAGGCGTCGACAGCGGGCTGGAGGCGAGAGCCCGGGGCGGCGGCGATTCTGACCGAAAATTGACCGCTGGCCGGGGCGGTGAAGCGGAACCAGTCCACATCGCCCGGGGAATCCACCTTGCCACGGGCATTGATCACACCGGCGGAACTGGCGGCCACCAGGGTGGCAGAGTTTGGATCAGAGCCGACATCATCGAGGAAGCGTTCGCCCGTGACGGCCGACAACGAGTAGGCACCGGTGCCAGCCAGTCGGCTGTCGATGCGGATGAAGAATTTCTGGCCCGCCTCGACATTG
>Ga0315906_10005311_pt1 | contig 16255 bp, 22 predicted proteins | sample LakEriMetagenome_4_FD_203526 | JGI IMG/M metagenome (GOLD analysis project Ga0315906, IMG submission 203526) | Freshwater fungal communities from buoy surface, Lake Erie, Ohio, United States - Buoy 2 MA122 | ecosystem: Environmental > Aquatic > Freshwater > Lake > Lake biofilm | place: USA...
AGGGTCCGGGCGTTGGTGTCGGCGGAAAAGCTCCGACATATGACGAAACGCTTTTGAAGGCATTCAATGCCCAGTTAGCCATTGAGCCTTTGCTGCTGAACGCAAACCGGCTTTACCAGCCGCAATGGCTGCAGCTTCAGACAGCACTTCAGAAAGAAGCTGCAACGCAAAACATGGACTTGATGTCTGCGTTGTATCCGAAGGCTGCAGCAACTGAAGCGACATATCAAAATCTCATTCGCAGCAACGAGCTTGAGCAGCTTCGGACAAACCTTCCACAGTACCAATACGCATTTAATGCCCTTACGCCCGGATACGCTGGAGCACTTGCTGGAATGGGCCAACTTGCGCAACAGTCGGCTGCAAGAGCAAATGTCGCTCCTGCCCTAACCGCATACGAGCAGCAGGTTGGCAGTCCGTATGGTGGCCCCGCGATTGCACCGATGGCGCAGCGTCCTCCGGGTGGCATATACCCAAATGGGCTTGCTTACGAAACCCCTGAGTCCAGAGCAGTCGAAGCTCCACCTGTTCAACAGGCAGCGGCAGCATTGCCAGCCGGAGCGGCAGCAGCGGCAGCACCAGCAGCTACTACTCCGCCATCTTTATTGCCAAGCTACAATGCGCCACAGTTGCAGTCTGTGACCCCCTCAATCACACAGGTGCAACCCACAATTCCTTTAGCCCCTCCATTGCCACCGGGGGTTCATGGCCCACAAGCTCCTGCTCCGGCGTATTTGGCCGCAAAAGCAAGTGAAGAGCTGCGGTCGTCTCAAGTGAGCCAAGACATAGCAAAAATGCAAACCTTGCCTCGTTTGACGCAAGAGCAAGCATGGGGAATACAAACCCCGGCCGGACAGCCTCCGATGGTTCCGCCCCCAACTCAACCGGGCCTGCGAAACGTCGAGGCAGGGTCTTACATGAATGCGGTTGGTGGCCCTGAGTTGTCTTCTGGATTGAATGCACTGAACAATCAGACAGTCCAGCAGTATGTCTCATCCATGCCGGGAATGCAGACACTGGCAGCTCAGTTTGGAGATCAGGCAAACCGTGAAATGGCAGCTGGCAGAAGCCTCACGCCTGAAGAAGAGCGAATGGCACAGCAAGCCGCACGGGCAGGATACGCAGCTCGAGGAACAGCTCTTGGGCAGCAATCAGTTGCTGCTGAAGTGCTGAACCGTGCTGATGTTGCCAACCAAAGATACCAGCAACGGATTGCAAATGCCGCAGGAATGGCTGGTGCTGTTCAGAACATTTACCAGCCAGCACTTGCCCAGTCTTTTGCCAGACAACAAGCAGCGGAGCAGTACAACTTGGGTGCTCAACAGCAAGCCTTCCAGCAGGCAATGGGCAAGGAGGGCATTCTGGCTGGCACTCAGCAGGCTGCATTCAACCAAGCTCTTCAGAGAGGACAGGCAGAGCAGCAAAGGCTTCTTGCTGCCTCCAACCTGCAAGCGTCTCAAGCCCAAATTGCGGCTGGAGCGTTAGGCCAGCTTCAAAACGCTCAAGCCCCAATTCTTCAGGCGTTCTACCGTCAGCCTATCTTGCAAAATTCTGTCGGCGCAGCTCAGACAATGGGCATGGCAAATCAACAAGCTGCCGGAAACTCGTTGTTCAACCCGGAAAGCCAACTTGCATTTCAGGCAGCGTTCTTGCCGTACCAAAGCAACATTGCGCTTCAGCAGGCTCAAATTATGGCAGATGCCAGCAAGTCTTCTTCAAACAAAAGCCTGTTTGGAAATCTTGCGGGGTCTGGCATTGGCTTGCTTGCTGCGTATCTTTGCTGGGTGGCTCGCGAGGTTTATGGTTCCGAAACCGGCACTTGGAAGATATTCAGAAACTGGATGCTTACCAAGGCACCGAAGTGGATGCTGCATAACTACATCAAACACGGACCTAGGATTGCGCAGTTCATTTCAGACAAGCCCTTGCTAAAGTCCGCAATCAGAAAGTGGATGGATTCCAAGATCGCAATTGAACTTTCAGCTTAAAACTTATGACACCGTTTCAGACATACGGACAGACAGCAGCTCCGTCCAACATGATATTTCCGACGAACGCCTATCTGCAGGCAGCCCAAAGTGCCGCAGACACGATGGCTCGAGGAACAGAGTCGATGACAAAGGGTCTTACCAGCGGCATCAACGCTGCTGTTGGGGAGTACGTTAAGTACAAAGACATCAAGTCTGAAGTTGCTTCGTCTGAGAAGTTTTACAACACCATCAAAAGCTTTCTTCCAAAAGAACTGCAGGGGTCCATTGACTCTTCAATTGAGGAGATCAACAAAGACCCAAATCTGTCTTTGAACGACAAAAAGAACTTTTGGGATCAGACAAAGTCGTTTCTTGGGATGTCCGTGAAGCAGGGCATGGACATGCAAAAGCTGAACGCAGAAATGCAGGCTAGAGCTGGCATTGTTGGAATGGAGCAAGCCAACGCCCTTAAACGCCTTGAAGAGGAAAATCGGTACAGGCTTGAAGCTGAAAAGCAAAAGCTTGCAAACGAAAAAGAAATTGCAGCCTACACGGAAACGCTAAAAGCAATTTCAAACAAATCCTCAAAACAAGAGTCGTCTAGTTCTTCTTCTTTGATGATTCCAAAGACCAAACTTGAACTTGGAGGAGGTGTTTATCGTGGAAATTGATTTTGCAAACATAGAAAACGACCCAGCAGTAAAAATGCTGTTGTCTTTGAAAAGAAAGCAGCAACAGGACGTTGAAAAGCTTGCTTTAGATCAGGCATCTAAACTTGAGGCATACAGGCAAGAAAACCTCAAAGCCCTCGAGGAGCAGCTATCTGCGATTCCAGAAGAAAACAGAGGCTATCCTGCTGTGATGCACGATGCTGATGTGTTTCGCAAAAGAATCGAACGAGATACAGAACTCCTTTCCATTGATCCTGCTGCCAAAGGCGCAGACGTTATGCGATCCATCATTAACGACCGATATGGGCCGTTGAAAGACTTCATTGACACCGATCAGTACAAGCAGGCTGAGGAGTATGCCAAGTCAATGAAGAAGACGTATGACTCCACCTTCCGCCTTGGAAAAAGCGTCGAGGAGATGCAAAGGATTTTTGACACGGAAGGTCCAGAAAAAGCCGCAGCATACGGACGCACCAGCGTGATGAAAGAGCTGAACTCTCTTTGGGGTTCTGATGCGGTGGGTTTGTCTGAAGCTGTCTTGCGATACAATCAGCTGATTCCAGTTCAGCTGCAGTCGCAAATCAGCGGCCGCCCAATGCTCGAGGCCAGACAGATTATTGCAAAGTACCTAACCGATCCAAGAAACAGAGAGGAAACGGCAGCATCGCTGATTGATGGACTGAGCAATGTATTTTCTTCTGATCCAAAAGGAATGATGGACGTCGCACGGTCAATGCAGGACGTTTCCGCTCAAGGGCACAATCAAGACATCAAGCTGCTCACAGACAGAACCAGCCCATATCATCTCAAAAGGCTGGGCGTTGAGCGCATTCAGTCGCTTGCAGAATCAGACAGAATCCGGGTCAAGCAAGCCGAAGAAGAGCAGGCAAGAAGAAACGCGGCTGGCTTTCCGAGCCAAATAGTGCATCCTCCAAAAATTCAGGAAATCTTGAACAGAAGCAGGAGGAAGTAATGAGCGACTTTGGCTATCTTTACGACGCAATTGAGCTGGCAGACAAGGAGGGCAGAAAAGAAGACCTTGATGCTCTGATTGGAGAGTTGTCGCGGATTGAGTCGTTTCAAAGTCAGGCCACAACTTCTTTGCCAGACAATGCTCCGATTGAGCGGGTGCCATCTGAGCTTGCGTTCCCGATTGAGGGAGGAGGAATCCAAAGGGTTGAGTTGTCTGATCCGCGTATTGCTGCCACCCAGCCAGAAACAGACAACTCGCTAGACGGAACCATCTCGCCGGAGTTTAGTCGCGATTTCATGTTGCTCGCCGCTGGTGCGGTAAATGCCCGCTCGCTCCGATACAGCGACGGCAGAAGAGATGACCTGCAGGTCAAAACACCAAGGCAAGTGTTCGATGCTGCGATTGCCAATGATTTGCTGTCTCCTGACTTTAGCCCGGACCCAAAGTTCGGGGCGTTCAAAAGCCAGTGGGACCGCTACAAGCAAGAAAAAGACCCCTCGATGCTTGGCGCGTTTGGGCGCGGAGCGGTAAGCGCAATTGGGCCAACCATTGGAGCAACTACTGCAGGAGCCATTGCCTCACCCACGGTATACGGAGCCATTCCTGCATCAATCGTTGGCGGTGCAGTTGGTGGCATGGTTCAAGAAACGGCTTTTCCAAGCACGTCTGAAGACATTGCGCAGCGCAAATTTGACGAGTCGATGAGGTCAACAAGGTACTCCAGAATGGCTGGAGAACTTGCGCCATCGTTTGTGACTTCTAAGCCGACATTTATCGGCCCACAAAATGCAGCTTCAGCTTTGGCGAGGTTTGAAATGCCAAAGAAGATTTTGGACTTCACGGGCAGCACAATCGGAAGACTTGAAGTTCCTGCCGTTGCTCGAGTTGCTGCATCTGCTGGGATCGGCGGGGCAATCCCGGCGGCGATTGATGTCTTGCAAGGAAAAGACATCGACATTGAACGAGTGGCTCAAGGTGTCATTGCCGGGGGCGCACTGGAAAGCAACAGCTTTGGGATGTTGCTACACGACCGTGCCGCAAGCACAGCAAAGCAAGCTCTGGAAATTCGCAACAAAGCATTTCAAAACAACGTCTCCAACATTCCAGAGGCGATCTTTGACCTGATGGAGGCGAGCAAGGTAAACCAAAATGGCGTACGCTTGATGAGCGGCGAAATTGTTGGAGGAAAACTTGCTAGGCTGCAGCGCATTCTTCGGGCCTTTGACGATCCAAGAATTGAGCAGCGTGCGATTGAAAACGAAGCGGCAATTGCCAAGAACCTTGCCTCGGAATTAGCCCCAGAGGGAGCCGAGCCTGCAGTTCTAAGACAACGCGCAGAGGCTTGGCAGAAACAAGCCCTTGCGGAAGCTGACGCAGTTTACAATGCCCTGCAGGAAGCTGGGATGTCTCAGTACGCCGCCACCATTGAGGCTGCAATGCAGCAGTCTGCAGCAGCTTACGCGGCCAGAGAAGAAGGCATCGCCACGGCAGAGCTGGCCGAAGCGGTTACAAAACGAAATCTAGAGGCTGCTGTGGGAAGCATTTTGGCAAGATCAGGAACAAGACTCCCGGCAGCCCAAGCTGTTAGAGACATCTTGATCTCAGAAGGAGATGTTGTCATCAAGGCCGCGAGTGCCATGTATGAAGCTCCAAAGGCACAGGCAGCCAAAACGGACTTCAAAAACACCTACAAAGCTTTGCGCTGGTCGCAGTCTTCAGAAGGTTTTGGCGAAAGCGGAAAGACAGACCCAAACATTGCGCCAAGGTTGGTTCGCAGGCTGATTTCGTTGCGCAAACCCAGAAAAGACGAGAACGGCAAGGTGACTACAGAGCACCACCGGAAAGTCGCAACTCTGATTAACGACTACAAAAACGTCAATCAGGCTATCTCTGAAGCCAACGAAGCCGGAAAAGACAACACAGTCCGCGTATTGATGGCAATTCGCGAGGGAATGCAAAAAGACCTCGATGCCGCTGGGGAAGTGTATCCTCAGCTGCAGGCCGCAAATAAGGCATGGGCAGAAGCCATGAAGATTTACGGCAACGGTGGCATCGTTCGCGCCACGAACAAGCGTGGGTTTATTGCCACCCAAGACACAATAGACAAAACCATTTTTGCAAACTCTGGATCAGAAAACTACAGCGGAGCACAGCAGCTGCGAGATGCCATCAAAGAGCGCCCGGAAGGCATTGCTGCGGTTACGGATTGGTTTGTGAACAAAATGGCCACCGAAACCAATGGCACATACAAGGCCATGTTGAAGTGGATCAGAAAGCCAAAGCACGCCGAAGCTTTAGACATCTTTCCTGAAGCAAGAGACACTCTGACTAGGCATATCAACGACATCAGAGACACCGAGCTGCAGCTTGAAGCTGCCAAGATCGCTGCGCAGCAGGCAAAAGAAGTCCCAAGCATTACCCCTAGGCACGTTCCGCCAGAAATCAAAGAGGCTGCAGTCGAACGCAAAAATGCAATTTTGGCGCAGGCTGCGGACATTCGCGCAGCACAAAGACAAGAGGTCGCAAACAATGCTTTTTCACAGCTTGTTGGCAAAGACCCAATCATGGCGGTGTCTGAAGTCCTGAAAAGCAACGATCCAGTTGAATCAATGCGCCAGATTGCTGCCATGGCGCAGCAAGACCCTACCGGGGAAGCGATTCAAGGACTCCGCAATGCTCTCAAGCAGTGGATGAACTCGGCGGTTGAAATGAATGGGCGGCCAATTACGTCAGACATGCAGCCTGACAAACCGCTTGAACGCGGATCGCTTGCGCTTGCACAGGCAAAGCTGAATGCTTTTTTGAAACAGGGAGCACCATTGCGTCCTGTCTTGGATATAGTTTATGGCCCCGATTCTGTTGAAATTAAGGCCATGGACATGGCCAGAAAGCAGATCGAGATTTTTGAGAAGACGAACAAAATTGGAGCAGGCTCGAGTCCGACGGCAGACCTTTCACTAGGTGCTTCAAGCTACGACGAGCTGGTTCAAAACAATGTCTTGAACCTTGTCTCCAAGCTTGGTCGCGGAATGTTGCCCAAAGGAGCTGCCATGAACAAGTTGGCATGGCTTGGTGATTTGTTTGGATCGTTTTACCAAAAGAATCTGGTTGCAATGGCAAACCAATTCACAATCGACGCAATGCTCGATCCCAATCTGGCGATTGAAGCACTGCAGCCACTTAATGCAGAAAACCTCCCTAGAGCAAATGCCCTCCTGAAGGCTTACTTTGTCTCAAAAGACAACCTCATCAGTGCAACTCCCACTCTGCCGTTTAGTGTCTTGAACACATCAGACGAGCAGATTGGCGAAGGACGGTTTTTGCGAGACAAGACAACCGGGTACTCAATCCAGTTTGCCAAGGGCAAGTACACAACCTACGACAACAAGGGCAGGGTGCTTGGAATTTCAGAAACATTGCAGTCAGCCAAAAACAAAGCTGTGATGGACGACATCAAGAAACTGCCATCGTTCAACATCAAAAAGTAATTACATGCCACTCAAACATTCCCCGACCGAAAAGGCGTTTGTGGAAAACATCCGCGCCGAAATCCGCTCCGGCAAACCACCGAAACAGGCTGCCGCCATTGCGTACAGCGTGCAGAAGCAAGCCGCGAACGCAGCGAGGAAATCGCAGGCTCCTGCAAAAAAGCGTTAAAGTTACGTCGGCCGCGTGCCGATGTGGTACACTGTGGGTGTCATGGTGATTGCGGGCAGTGAGACTGCTGCCTGCCCTGACGCTCGTTCAAAAAAAGAAAAACAAAATGAAAGTTGCCCAAATCCAAGACATCGGAAACCTCGCAGACGGAAGTGTTATTGGCGAAATCCGAGCGCAAGTAAAAGCTGCCTTTCCTCCCAAGCTGGGAGAAGGCAAGTACGGCCCATGGAGGGTGCAAGCCTGCATTCTCAAAGACGGCACAGGTGAAGTTCGTGCCAGCTATTGGGGTCAGGATGACCTACAGACACTTGTTGGCCAGACACTTACATTCAAGAGTCAGGCTTCAGCAAAAGGTTTGCAGGGCATCAACGTCCAGTTCTCGAAACACAGCAGCACCAACGAACTCAAAATCACGGACAAGGCGGGCATCATCACAGATGCGCAGTCTGCGGTTGAATCCTATCGTCCCGCTGGAGTTCCGGCCACCAGTGCTGCTCCACGTCCTGCAGCGAAGCCAAGTGCTGAGTTTTCCGTTGCTGACGAAATCTTGAAGCGCAGCCGGTTGTACCTCAACTGCTACGCAGCAGCAAAAAGCTGCTCGATCAACATCGAGCGTTCCTTTGGCCCGCTTCCGCCCGAACATTTTCAGGCACTTGTGTCTTCGTTGTTCATCAGCGCAGACAGAGCTGGGTTGCATCAGCACCTGACTGAGCCTGTTGGCAAAACGATTGCGAAACAGGTCAAGGACGAGATTCCGATGGACGACCCGGAACCCAAGGACGAGTTCCTTGAGGAGGCTGGGTGGTAGAAGTTCTGTCCGTGCTGTTTGCGTGCTGCGTCTTAATGCACCTGCTTTTTCGCAACCGATGAACTCGAGAGCAAAGGGAGCACGCGGTGAACGTCAGTGGCGTGATGTCCTCCGAGAGGAGGGCTTCACTGCCCGGCGCGGCCAGCAGTTTGCTGGGGGCGCAGACAGCCCGGATGTGATTTGCGAGGAGCTTGATGGACTTCACTTTGAAGTGAAGTGCGTGCAGGCACTCAACCTTGAAGGAGCAATCGAGCAGGCAACGCGAGACGCTGGTTCAGCAAAAGACTGGGTGGTGGCGCACAAGAAAGACAGGAAGCCATGGAGAGTCACAATCTCCACGGACCTGTTTTTCCGCTTGCTCCGTGACGGCATGGACGGCTTAAAAAAGCCCTGAACAGCAGCACATTTCAGCAGGGGAGCGTCTGCGGCAACGCTCGCTTATACCAAACATTTAATATGAACCAAGACGAAACAATTCAACGACTTACGGAGGAAAACAAATGCCTCCAAAAAATGGTAGAACTCTTTCAAAAGCCGTTCTGCCCAAAATGCGGAATTTCCTCAGAGTTCCACATGAACATTTACTGCCGCAAGGTGCAGTCGCTATGCAAGGGGATTGCACGGCTAAAGCAGCAGCTTGCAGAAGCGAGAAAGGGGGCATCGAAATGAACATCACCATCAAGTTCACAAGCCCCGAGGGAGCCAGCATGGAGGTGCTGATCCCGATCCCGTTAAACGCCCAAAATTTGGCCGTTTCTACTCCGACAGCGGCACAGACCAAGCCAAAGCATGAAGCGGCATCAGAACCCGCCTTTCCGGCGACTGGCGGGCTAGTCGACCGCTCCGCTGGCATCCGATACGGATCGGTGGAAACATTGATTGCGAATTGCGACGAACTCGAGCGTGCGAATGCAACGGAAAAGAAAGAAGAAGGGGAGGTAGGAGGGGAAGAAGGGGGATGCAAGGGGGAAGAAGGGGAGAAGGAGGGGAAGAGGAAAGAAAAACCAGACCCCGAGATGCTCGAGTTGCAGCGGGAAGCAGAGCTGAATGCGCTGAACGAGTCTCGCGACCTTTGCGAAATCCAGTTCCGAACCCAGCAGGGCATGTATCTTCCTGACCCGTCGTTCGTTCACGATTTGGTCAAGGTTTACGGAGACGAGTTTGTGCGCAAGGAGCTGCTGAAGTCCAAGATTTGGTTGGATGCCCATCCGCACAAAGCCAAGACAATGAAGGGTATGCGTTCGTACATTTCAAAGTGGATGAATCGCGCAGCGGAGACGCTGGCGTTTGTGCAGTTCAAGGCACCACAACAGCAGCCACCTCCACCCAAGCCTAGCGGCAGCCTTTTGGACGCACGCAAATCTCAGGAGGCAATGTGGTAATGGACATTCCGAAAGCCACCGAAAGCGAGCGTGGAATTGCTTCCATCGCGCTCAACCATCCGACGACGTTTTTGAACGGGATCACGGCAAAGAAGTTTGCAACCACAGACATTCTGGACCCCTTGAGTCGCTCGATTGTCGAGGTGATCTTGGATCAGACGTCCCGGTCCGCCAGCTGCGACGTGCGTGTCGTCTTCGAGAAATTGCGCGAGAGGTTACCGGAAGCTCAGTTCCACCAGCTGACCGAACTCTACACGCTCATGCCCATCGAAGGGTGCCTGCCGGATTTGCTCGAGGTCGTGAAGCACACCGCGAAGCGCAGGGCATTGATGGTTGTGATGCAGCAGGGGCTTGCCAAAATCGCTGCCGCCGATGTTCGCACCCCGGAGCTGGTTCACGAAGTAGCCATGAAGGTCGACGGGATTCAGACAGAACTCCAGCCACCACAGGTTACTGACACAAAGAAGCTGTTGCTGGATGCCGTTGAAAGGTATCAGACGGGAGACGACTCTACGCAGCGAATCAAAACTGGATACGAGAAGATCGACAACATCACCCCAATACGCCTTGGTGACTTTTTGGTCATCGGCGGAGAAACCAAATCAGGCAAGACCATGCTCGCACTCAACATTATCGCAAACCTAATCCTAGAATGAAAACACACTTCGTAAACTTAACACCGTACCCGATTACCATTGGTGGTCGCCCGCCAATTCAGCCCAGCGGAGCTGTTGCCCGGCTGAACGCCCAGACAATTCAGACAGCACAGATTGACGGCATACCAATTCTTGAGACTGTCTTCAATGGAGTGACTGGAGTTCCGAACAAAAAGGCAAACTACATGTTCATTGTCCCAACTGTGGTGCGTCAGGCATTCCCAACCCGGCGAGACCTGCTGTCTCCTGCGAAGTTGGTGCGAGACAAAAACGGCATGGTGCTTGGTTGTCTTGGACTCGAGATCAACCCAGAGATCAAAGAGGGGCAATTCACAGAAGGCTACGACGTAGAAGCTGGTGGCTATGAGTAAACCTACGATAGGACTTATTGGGCTGGCTGGGTCTGGAAAAGACACGGCAGCAGAAGCGTTGGGGCAGTTTGGGTACTGGAAATCGGCCTTTGCTTCCGCCTTAAAAGACTTGGCCTACGAGTTTGGGTGGGATGGCAAAAAAGACGAACGCGGCCGGGCCTTGCTGCAAGACCTTGGAATGGCTGCCCGCCGGTACAATCCAAACTTTTGGATTGAACAGCTGACGTGGCCCACCAAAGGCAGGGCGTTCGGAATCCCGCAAGTGTTTACGGATGTGCGGTTTCAGAACGAAGCTGACTACATCCGGGAAAGGCACGGGATCATTATCAGAATCGTGCGCCCCGGACTAATTCCAGACAGCCACGAATCAGAGCTAAACCAAAGCCAGATTGCTGCCGACTATGAAATAGTCAACGATGGCAGCATTGAAGACCTACACAACAAAATCATAGCAATTATATCAAAATGAACGAGATAAAAAACCTTACGATGGATGAATACAGACAGTCTTACGGGCTGTCCAAGCATGAGTTCGACAACTTCATGCTTTCTCCTGCGCAGTACCAGTTTCGCAAGGCCCAGCCTTGGAAGCCCAGCCGGGAAGCCGTGCTTGGAACGCTCATCCATTCGCTTGCACTGGAGGATCGAACCGAGTTTGCGGTTGGCCCAAACGTGGACAAAAGAACCAAGGCAGGAAAAGAAGAGTGGACGCTCTTTTGCGAGAACAACATCGGCAAGGAAATCGTCACGGAGGAGGAAGCTGCCAGAATCATGGGAGCCACCTTGGCTGCCAAGGATTTGCTGAAGGACGTAAAAGTGGACATGGTAGAGGCGTCACTGTTCTGGATGCGAGCTGGCGTGCAGTGCAAAGGCCGCCCGGACATCATCGGCACGATGAACAACAGAAGGGTCATTGTAGACCTGAAGACAACTTCAGACTTCTACGCTTTTGACCGGAAGTTCTGGTCATTTGGTTACGATGTCCAAGCTGCGTGGTATCAACACGGGCTGCAGCAGATAACCAAGGAGACAGCAGACTTTTGGTTTCTGGTGGTAGACACCGAGCAGCCGCACTTCTCGCAGTTTGTCTTGCTGTCTTCAGACGCAATACTAATGGCTCAGGGAAAAATCGACGAGCACATCGAATACTTCCGCGAGTGCGAGCAATCGGGTCAATGGCCCGGGCCGCTGAAGCACCGCATCTTGCCTGCAAAATGGCAAAATTCGTAGCCATCAGGCGGACAACGCTTGCTGACCACATTCGGCACCTCCCGCGCCCAAAAATTGTGCAGGAGGTGCTGCTTGTGGGTGACGAGCACGCTTGCCGCGAAATAATCGAGAAAGAATCTCTAAAGCCTGAGAATCAATCGACCGATCAGATAACAGTGGACCTGTACACCAACAGGTACGCTGGTCAAAAATCCTACAATTCAAAAGAAATACGAAAAGACAATGGCAAGAGGATATTACGGAAGCAATGAGTGGTACGAGGATCAGATCAGGGAGCTGAACAGGCACCTTGATTCGTGGCACAAGTACTATCGGGAGAACTGGGTTCCGAAAGAGAACTGGGTTGTTGTTGGGTCTGACGGGTTTGCATGGAGGGTTGTCAGCGAGTTCGGAACCAACCAAAACGCGGCAGACGACTATTTTCTGCATTGCGTGGAGCACGCCAGCAGTGAGAAAGGCCCGCTGAAAATCTTCCGCTTGGAAAAGCGGGTTGGCGTGGTGCAGATCGAACAGGAAATTCAAATGGAGGCGCAGTCATGGGAAAGGGGATTCTAATTATCTCGCTGGAAATGCCAGCCAGTCAGATCATTGACAGGCTTGTTGCTCGCATGGGCAACGTCAGCCTCCGGGCACTTGCCGAAGGCGTGAAGTCGCACGGGGAAATGGAGGGCATCCACAGGGCAGTCACCAAGATTCACAACTCGAACATCGTGGTGCGGGATGACCTGTACGACATTGCGAGCATTGTGGCGACAGCTCGAGCCATGGCCAAGGGGCCGATTGGTTTGCGTGTCTTGCTGGTCGACTACATTCAGCTGGTTCGCTGCGACCTTGGTCGCGACGGCACTCGAGAGCGCGAGGTTGCTGAAGTGTCGCGTGCGTTGCGATTGCTGGGACTCGAGCTTGGTTGCCTTGTGATCTCGATCACACAGCTCAACGAGCAGGGCAAGGCAAGGGAAAGCCGCGCCATCCAACAGGACGCAACCTGTATCATGGCAATCAAGCTGGACGAAGAATCCAGCGACATGCGCACGATCTCCATTCCGTATCAGCGCAATGGGCCTTGCGGAGTTCAGACAAGTCTTCGCTTCAACGGGAGAACCGCATCGTTTTTACCGCAATGAAACGACCATCCAAAAAAGACGAGGACACCTGCACCAAGGCGGCAAAGACAATTTGCCAAATCTTGGCAAAATACGACATCGCGTCAGCAGCCTTCCACATGAAGGTAACAGCTGGTCCGTTTGATGGCGTGAACTTTGTGGTGACTGCTGGAGTTGTCGAAGACTGCCTGTGTGAAGATTGTCTGACTCAGACAGAAGATGAAAGCCCGGAGGACACAGAATGAACTGCATAAGCTGCGACATCATTACGCCCGAGCTTTTAGACCAAGTGGCTCAAATGAAGGTCAAAATTGCGCATCTCGAGTGCGACTCCAAGCTGCTCGTTCAAGACAGAGAGCGGATCATGGGTGAGCGAGACATGGCAATCAAAGTGGCCAGAATGCTCATATCTCTTTCAGACAATCCAGACGAAGACCGCAAGGCAGCCGTTATGATTCTGGAGCAGCTGGAAGCAAAACAAAAAGGAAACGAAATCAAACCAAACAAAAAATGACAGACAAAGACATCAACATATCAATTGCAAAATTGATGGGATACACAGACGTCAGGTACATACTGTACTTGGGAGAAGAGCGGTTGACCGGAACCCCGGATAGACCGGAAAACCCTGTAAACATCGGAATCTTCACTGAGTGTCTGAATGCCATGGCAAGAGCAGAAAGACAGCTGCTCACCTACGAAGAAAGGTACGACTACGCTAGATGGATCGACAAAGATCACAGTCCAGTTTGGTTGGTCTGCGCGACACCGAAAGAAAAAGCTGTTGCCCTTTTGAAGACAAAAGACAAGTGGGAGGAGGCAAAATGACTGACGAACAAATTAACGCTGCGATTGCGGAGGCGTGTGGGTGGACTGATACACCCATAATTGATGGCATGTATGGCCAAACTCCTGTTCCAAACTTTGCCACCGACCTAAACGCGATGCACGAGGCGGAGAACCATTTGGGTCAAAGCACCAACATGGTCCAATACACAAACGCGCTTTACGACATGGCATGTTTGGTACAAAGCCTAACATACAGGTGGACCCCTTACGGGTTACCAGCCAGATACCGTGCAGAGGCCTTTCTAAGGACGATTGGCAAATGGGAGGGGGGAGAATGAGTATCAAAGAATGTCCGTTTTGTGGATCGGCTGAAACACATGTTATCAAAGCAATGATTGGACACGACTGGTCTGTTGAGTGCATGACTTGCGAAACCATCGGCCCATCGCAAGATGGTGCAGACGTTGCCATTTTGTCATGGAACGAAGGCAGTCCGCGATGGAAGAAGTTCTTCGAGATGCGAGCTGCACTCGAACGCATTCGCGATTGCGACTTCGTTATCACACTACCTGACCGCATGGACGCGGTGCGGGCAATAGCACGGGAGGCACTGGAATGAGCATTGTTGAAAAGCAGGCTAACGCACTGGAAAAAACCGCAGAGCAAATGGTTGCAATGGCAGGACATCTTGTGACTCTGTCTGAGACATGTCTTGGGCTACGGGCAGCCCTCATAAAAATTCGAGACACTGAAATCCTCAGTGAACATGAGATGCGCCAGATCGCAAAGGAGGCACTAAAATGAGTATGACGCCAGACAAAGATCAAAAAAACCAGCAGCACACACCATGTCCCATGTGCGGTGGAGAAAACGCCACCTTAGATCACTGGAATGGGGGCTGGACTGAAATTGAGTGCCAAAAATGTGGAGGTGGCCTTTTTTATCTATGGGTAAGAGGCGACAAGCCCTGCACGAAGTCGTTAAAAATCTGCCATCCGTTATGAGCTTAAAAGAATGTCCATTCTGTGGGTCTGCAGACGTCGCTGTATTGGAAATTCTTGTCAGGGCGTGGTCGGGAAAGTGTCTTAAATGTGAGACACTTGGCCCGGAAGAGGACTCAGAAGAGTTTGCCGCTTTGGCTTGGAACAAGGGCACACCAAGGCACCATGAAGTTCACGAACTGAAGGCTGCGCTCGAGCGTGTCCGCGCAAAGCAAGATGCCGCACTGAGAGTTGCCAGAACGCTGGTTCGCACTGGCAGACCGTTGCGCAACTTTGGGCAATGGGTTGACGCAAAAAGAGAACTGCAGGAACTTGAAAAAGACATCGAAACATGAGGTCAGCAGCACATCGTAGTTTGCATATGCAAGACATGAACCCGGCAAGCGGGAGCATCTACATTGCAGACGTCACAGACAGAGGAGGCTCCATGATGCGAGCCTTGCGCGAATGGGAGAAAAAACGTGGACTGACATTCTCTTTTAGAGGAAAATTCATTGAGCCAAAACCAAAACAGCAAAAACAACAAAAACCAAAACAACCAAAGACAAATGAAATCACAGTTCCAAGAGAGCGGAGAAAGCCGGGAAGAAAGCCTGTCTTTACAAAAGAAGAGCGGAGACAGCGAAAGCTTGAGAACAACAGGCTTTATCGCAAAAAGAATGAGGAGCGTGCCCGTGAACGGTCCCGCCAATGGCGAGCAAATCTCACACCTGAACAACGGCAGGCCATTGCAATCAGACACAGAGAATGGCGCGAGAAAAACCGAGCCGCAAAAGTCCAAGAAGCTGCTGGACATCCATAGTGCTGCAAGACTGCTTGGGTGCCACTGGCAGACACTGCTGTACAGGGAGCGCAAAGGGCAGCTGTCTTCCTTGAAGATCAACCGCAAAAAGTATTACTACAAAGACGAATTGGAAAAGCTCAAAGAAACCCGGCCAATCGCAACCCGGCCACACTGGACACGCAGCTACAGGATGGCAGCAAAAACTGAAAAGTTGCACCACGTCGATTACGTCAAGGAGCTTGCCGAGTACGCCAAGCCTTACCGTCCAAGGCCAAAAACTTTTTGGCAAAAGCTGAAATCTATCTTCGGATTCTAATCAGACATGAAAAAGCCAGAAAAGAAAAAGCGAGTGTACAGGTCTGCCGAAACGAGAGCTAGGCAACTGGCTGGACTTTCTGGCGTTCGGATCGAGGACCACGTCATGGGCGTGGAAATCGAAAAAATCAACGGCAAAGGCAACTGGGCATCTGTGTCTGAAGACACGCGGAAGGAGATTCTGGAGATGTACGCCTCCGGTCACACCATCACTGCCATCGCGGAAAAGCTGAAGCTGTCGAAGACAATTGTCGGAGACGTGAAGCTTCGCGCACTGGATACAGACACCCAGTTTGCCAACGCCATGTTCAAGGTGAACATCAGACAAAAGCTCCAGCACGCTGTAGAGCACAGCGTGGACAGAATCACGGAGCTGATGCCAGAGATGGAAGCCAGAGATGCCACCTTGGCACTTTCTAAGTCCATGGAAATCCTAATGAACATGGACAAGGAAAAGGTTCCTGACGTGACCAACAACATGAACCTGCACATTCACGCCAGCGAGCTGCAGTCGCAGTTTCTGGCAGCCATGACCGAAAAACCAA
>Ga0315906_10005312_pt1 | contig 16251 bp, 17 predicted proteins | sample LakEriMetagenome_4_FD_203526 | JGI IMG/M metagenome (GOLD analysis project Ga0315906, IMG submission 203526) | Freshwater fungal communities from buoy surface, Lake Erie, Ohio, United States - Buoy 2 MA122 | ecosystem: Environmental > Aquatic > Freshwater > Lake > Lake biofilm | place: USA...
ACTTCCCGGCGCCCCACTCCTACACCGGCGAGGCGGTGCTGGAGCTCCACGGCCACGGCGGTCCAGCGGTGCTCGCCTCGCTCGTCGCCCGCGCGATCGAGCTCGGCGCCCGGCGCGCCGAGCCGGGCGAGTTCACCCGCCGCGCCTACCTCAACTACAAGCTCGACCTCGTCCAAGCCGAGGCCGTCGCCGACCTCATCGACGCCGGCTCACAAGCCGCCGCCCGGGCTGCGTTGCGTTCACTCCAGGGCGCGTTCTCGGCGGAGGTCCACGGGCTCGTCGAAGGGCTCATCGAGCTGCGCGTCTGGGTCGAGGCCGCCATCGACTTCCCGGAAGAGGACATCGACTTCCTCGCCGACCCGGCGCTCAACGCCCGCGTCGAGGCGCTGCGCGCGCGCTTCGATGCCGTCACCCAGGCCGCCCGCCAGGGGCGGGTGCTGCGCGACGGTCTGACGGTGGTCATCGCCGGCCGACCGAACGCCGGCAAGTCGAGCCTGCTGAACGCCCTCGCTGGCCACGAGGCCGCCATCGTCACCGACCTCCCGGGTACCACCCGCGATGTGGTCCGCGAGCAGCTCGACCTCGATGGTCTCCCGCTGCAGGTGCTCGACACCGCCGGCCTGCGGGTGGCGGGCGAGGGTCCGGCCGATGTGGTCGAGGCCGAGGGCATCCGCCGCACCCGCGCCGAGATCGCCCGCGCCGACCGCGTGCTGTTCGTGGTCGATGCGGCCACCGACCCCGCCGCCACCGCCTACACCGACGAGCGCGCCACCCTGCCCGAGGGGGTGCCGGTGACCTTGGTGTTCAATAAGGTGGATCTGCCCACCGCCCTGGAGGTGGTCGTGCCGGGCGTCGACGCCCAACTGCGCCTCTCGGCCCGCACCGGCGAAGGCTTGGCTGCGCTCCGCGCCCATCTGCAGGCCGCCATCGGCTACTCGCCCACCGACACCGGGGCCGTCTCCGCACGCGCCCGCCATCTGGAAGCGCTCACCCGCGCCCGTGCCACCCTCGAAGCCGCCTGCACCCTGCTCGCGCAGCGGCGCGGCGAACTCGTCGCCGAGGAGCTGCGTCTCGCGCAACGCGCACTCGGTGAGATCACGGGGGAATTCACTTCGGACGATCTGCTCGGGCGGATCTTCGGGAGTTTTTGCATAGGCAAATGACGGCGCAGGGGTTCGGCTGAAGGTGTCCGGCCACCTATCGATGCGCGCCACCCTCGTCGCACTGCCCATCAACTCACGGCACCTGCCCTCATCCCGACGACCCACAGGCAGCGCCTCCACGACAGCCCGCTCGCCGAGATCTGGATCCAGATTCTTCTGCCACTCAGAAGATTTCGGCCGTCGAACTAAAAATTATTTTTACGGCCAACACTTTTCAAAGCGTCGATATTTTGACTGATGGCCTCTCTGTGTACGGTACCGCACAACAAAACCAACAACGCTGTTTGTTAGGTATCGCTCATTGACTCGTCGATCCGGACTGCGATGTCCGTTCGAGTGTGGCGCGCACCGCGCATCCTCCTATGACTATCAACCGACTGAATTAGCGATTAAAACTTTTTCTGGTGCGTCAATTTTTTGACGACTTAACTTTTCCATGTACGGTACCGTACACAACGACTAAAAAATTTCTTTGTTCGGTACCGCGCAGAGATTCACCAATCGAAGTTGTACTGTGATCTCGAAGTTGATGCACACCGTGCATCTTCTTCGATGACCAACCAACTGATGAGGTGAATCACATGAAAAAGTTCCTGAGCAAATTCCTGCGCGATGAGCGCGGCCTGACGACGGTCGAGTACGCAGTCGCCGGCGGGCTCGTAGTTGCAACCTTGGTTGCAGCCTTCACGGCGCTCGGTGCCCGTGTGCAGGCGATCATCGAAGCGATCATCGCAGCGCTGACCTGAGGTGGGCTGCGCCCCGGCTGGTCCTCCAGTCGGGGCGCATCCAGCGAGGCCACCCATGAATCGTCTCACAGTGCTTGCACAGCTTTTAGTGTTGGTACCGATGCTGTCCGTCGCCGCCGTCCATGACTGGCGTACGCGGCGCGTGCCAAACCGCTTGATCGCACCCTTGGCGCTCATCGGTGTTTTCGTCCAATCGCTTGCCTCCGGCCCGCGCGGTCTCGCGCTCGCCGCCGGAGGCGCCGTGCTCGCCGCCGCCTGTCTCCTCCCCTTCTATCTGATGCGCGGCATGGCGGCCGGCGACATCAAGCTGATGGCCGCCGTCGGTGCGTGGCTGCACCCTGCGATGGCCGCCTGGGCCGTCGCCTTCACGTGTCTTGCCGGCGCCGTACTCGGCCTCGCACTCTGGTCCGCCGGACGGCGACGTCATGGCGTGCCCTACGCGGTCGCGATCGCCACCGGCACCGTCGCCGCACTGTCACTCATGCAGGCCGCACAGGCCGGCCTTGTTCGCAGCAGCCCCTATTTCCCCACCCACGGAGTGTCGCCATGACGCCCAGAACCCGTCGCAGCATCATCCTTATATCTATATCTTTGGCCCTCGCCACCGCCGCCGCGGTGCTCGCGAACCGGTGGGTCAACAACCGCGCAGCTGCCGTCGACGCCACGCGTCCGCAGCAGATCGGCGTCGTCGTCGCCGCTGCCGACATCCCGTTCGGTGCCACGATCGAAGCGCGTCATCTCAAGAAGATCGAGATGGTCGCTCGGGAGCGCCCTCCCGGCAGCTTCACCGATCCCGCCGACGTCGTCGGCAAAGTGGCGACCGCAGAGATCCTCGCCGATGAGGTGCTGCTCGAGCGGCGCTTCGTGACCCCAGGGCCGGGCAGCCCCCTCGCCGCCGTGCTCGCACCCGAGATGCGTGCGGTCAGCGTGCGCGTCGATGATGTCGTCGGTGTCGGTGGTTTCATCCTGCCGGGCAACCGCGTTGATGTGATCGCCGCGCGCGCCACCGGTGAGCGTGCGTACGCGGAGACCATCCTTAGCAACGTCAAGGTGCTCGCTGTCGACCAACAAGCAAGCGCCGACAAGAGCGCGCCGGTGGTCGTCCGCGCGGTGACCCTGGAAGTGACGCCCGATGGCGCCGAAGAGCTCGCGCGAGCGAAGCAACTCGGGGCGCTGCAGCTGTCTCTGCGCAACCCCATGGATCGCTCGGTGCATGTCGCCGATTCCGGACCGGGAGCGATCGAGTCGCCGATCGTCGTGGCGACGGCTGCACCGACACCCGCTGCGGTGGAAGCACCCCGCAGCGCCGCCCCGCGTATCCGCCGTACACCGCCCGGTACCGATGGGATCAGCGTGATCCGCGGCACCGAAGTTACCCGCAGCAACGACTACTGAGTCAAAGAGGCTTCCATGCAAACCTTCCATCCGAAGAACTACGTCTTGGTCCTCTGCCTCTCCGCCTACGCGGTACTTCCGCACGCGCTGCACGCAGACCCGACCACTGCGCCGACGGTGAAGACGCTGCCGACGATGGCGACTGCTCCCGCCGCGGCACTGCGCGTCCCCTCACCGGAGGCCACGGCTGGCATCGCCGTGCCGCTCTTCCAATCTCGCGTGGTCACGCTCGACAAGCCCGCCGCACGCATCTCGGTCGCTAACCCGGACCTCGCCGACATCGTCGTGATCTCGCCGACCGAGTTCTATCTGCTGGCCAAAGACATCGGCGTCACCAATCTGCTGGTCTGGGACCGCGGCTCGAAGGCACGCAGCGCCGTCCAGGTCGAGATCACCCATGACCTCGAGGGCCTCAAGTCCAAGCTGCACCTGTTCGTGCCCGGTGCCGACATCGAGGCACGCTCCGCGCAGCGCTCCATCGTACTGACCGGATCGGTACCGAGCGCGACCGCCATGAACGCGGTGGTGCGCATCGCCGAGGGCTACCTCGCGCAGATCATCTCGCGCAAGGGTGAACAGTTCCAACAGGAGTCCGGCTCGCGTCGCGAGGACAAGACCGTAGGCGGAGTCATCAACCTGCTCGAGGTGGCCGGCGCGCAGCAGGTGATGCTCGAAGTGAAGGTCGCCGAGGTCGCGCGCTCCGAACTGCGCCGGATAGATCCGCGCTTCAACGCCTTTGGCGTCGACGGCAATTGGAGTTTCGGCGGAGTCAACGGCGGTGCCACCTTCCCCGACGCCCTGTTCGGTGTCGATTCGCTCCGCGCACCGGTGTTCCCGGGCGGCGGCGGCGCCTTGACCGGTCCGGTGGTCGACGAGTTCGCACCGAGCGACCTCTTCATCCAAGACAAGGGACTCTTCGCAAGCTACCTGAGCGGCAACTTCGCGCTGAACATCGCCATCGATGCGGCCAAGGACAAGGGCCTCGCCAAGGTGCTCGCCGAACCGACCCTCACCACGCTCACCGGCCAGGAAGCCTCGTTCCTCTCGGGCGGCGAGTTCCCGGTTCCGGTACCGCGCGGCGTCGACAGCGTCGGCATCGAGTTCAAGGACTTCGGTGTCGGCCTGCGGGTGCTGCCGACGGTGCTCGGCACCGGCCGCATCAACGTACGCATCGAGGTGTCGGTGAGCGAGCTGTCGAACGCCACCACAGTTCTGCTGAGCCCCGGCCAATCGAACAGCTCGTTCGTCGTGCCCTCGCTCACCAAGCGTAGCGCCAGCGGCACCGTCGAACTCGCCGATGGCCAGACCATCGGACTCGCCGGGCTCATCAACGACAACATGCGCTCGGCGGTGTCGAAGTTTCCCGGGCTCGGTTCGTTGCCGGTGCTCGGTTCGCTGTTCCGCAGCCAGGACTTCGTCAAAGGTCAGACCGAGCTCGTGATCCTCGTGACGCCGCGACTCGCGAAGCCGGTGGACCCGAAACGCCTGCGCCTGCCGACGGACGGCTACCGCGAGCCGAGCGATGCCGATTTCTATCTCCGTGGCCTGCTGCAGGCGCCGGAGCCGAAGACCCCCGCCACCACTCCGGAGAGCCCCCGATGAACACCCTGAAGAACACCTCTGTGACGATTCCGTCTGCGATGTCCTTGATCGCGACCACCGTCCTGCTGCTCACCGGCTGCACGAACGCACCGCAGGCGACGCTCGCCGACGGCGCCTCGGTACGCGCCTTGATCGAGCAGCAGACGCACGACCCGTCGGCCACGGCCCGCAACGGCACCACCACGCCGCAGGGCAGCGATCCCGATGTGGTGAACGCGGCGGTGCAGGGCGTCCGCGCACCCGCCACCCGCCCTGCGGGTGCGTCGTCGCGGCCGAGCATGCTCGATATCATCAGCGGAAACGGCAGCCGATGACATGATGCGCAAGCGTCAACGCGGCGTGGCGATGGTGATCATCGCGGCAGGGCTGCTCGCCATCCTGGCGGTGGCAGGCTTGGCCATCTACGCGAGCCGCATCACCTATGACAAGTCACGGCTGCAAGGGGTGGTCGATGCCACGGCGCTCACCGCGGCCAAAGTGCTCGATCAGACTGGCTCTGATGCACAGGCGATCACGGCCGCGAACGCCGTGTTCACCGAGAACCTCACGACCTTCCCTGAACTGCGCCGCGCGCTCGGTACGGGCGCGACGCCGACGCTGGTGTTCTCCCGGGACATCAGCCCGTTCACGCCGCAGCCCTCCGGCACGCTCGGTCTGCACTATGTGCGCGTCGAAGTCGCAAGCGCAGGCAGCGGCGGCGGGGGCGGTCTGCTCGGGGTCATCGGCGTACGCTCGATACCGGTGCGGGCGAGCGCGATGGCAGGCCCGAGTCCGGCGGTGGGCGTCGCCTGCAACATCGTGCCCATCGCGCTTTGCGGCAACGGCGGCGCAGACCTGGGCTATCCCTCGAACCGTATCCACGCCATCAGCTCCGGTTCCGGGACGACACCGGGCTTCTACCGCTACCTGGCGTTCGACGACACCGGGGGCGCTAACGCGGTGCGCCACAACCTCGCCGGTGGCTATAACCAATGCGTCGTCACCGGCGCGCGTGTGCCGATCAAGTCCGGCGTGAACTCCGGTCCCGCGTCCCAGGGCATCAACTCCCGATTCAATCAATACGCCTCCGGGCTGTCGCCCACAGACTATCCCCCTGATGTGCTCCAGCGCGAACCGAGTCCGCTGCTCTCCTATAACACGCAGACCGGCACCATCCGCCAGAACGGCAAGGTGGTCACGCTCATCAGCCAGATCGACTACGGCTATGACGCCTATGCGGCGACGACCCGTACCGGCCCTTACGATCTACAACCGAGCCCCGCCGGGCCCGGCGTGTTCAAACGACGCGTGGTCGCCGCGCCCGTGGTGGCCTGCGACGATGAGATCAACAAGACCGTGCCCATCGTCGGCCTGCGCTGCCTGTTCCTGTTGCAGCGCGCCGAGGCCTCCGGCGCCGACGCGCGGATCTTCATCGAGATCGCACCGGAGTGCGAAGCGGGTGGACGTCCCGGACCGGTACCTCCCGGCACACCGGGCGGCGTCTACATCCTCCAGCTCTATCGCGATCCGGCGAGCCCCGACTCATGACCCGCCTCGTCACAGATCCGTTCCGAGCCCAGCGCGGCATGGCCTTGGTGGAGGCGGCGATCGCCCTGCCCCTGGTGCTGTTGGTGCTGATCCCGGTGGGCGAGATCACCCGCTTGTTCGTGCAGTACTCGACTCTCGCACACCACACGCGCAGTGCGGTGCGCTACGTCGCTGAACGCGCCATCAGCGACACCACCGGCAAGCCGGTGATCACCCCCGCGCTCACCACGGCCGCGCAGAACATCGTCGTCTACGGCGCACCGATGGGCGGCGGCGAACCGGTGATCGACGGCCTCACCATCGCCGAGGTGTCACCGCCGGTGATCACCGCAGGCGGGAACGTGCAACTCAGCGTGACGCATCCCTACCGGTCGCTGCTGCAGCTCGGCGGTCGCCTCCCGGGGCTCGGCTTCGCTGCCGACCTCACCTTGGAGGACCTGCCCATGACGGTCGCCTACACGATGAGGCCGCTGTGAGCGCGGCAGCCGTGATGGACGATCGGTACCGACGCGCGCGACGCGGCGCGGGGCGCGCGCGACAGCGTGGCCTAAGTGCGGTCGAGTTCGCAGTGGTCAGTGCAGCAGTGTTCATCCTGATCTTCGGCGTCATCGAAGTGGCACGCGCGGGGTTCTCACGCGCCATGCTCGAGGAAGGGGTACGACGCGCCGCGCGCCTCGCCACAGTCTGTCCGGTGAACGATCCCTATGTCGCCGATGCCGCCCGCTTCGTCGAGGACGATTGGGGTGCACGCCTGATGCCGGGTGTGCGCGCAGCACAGATCGCTGTGGAATACCTCGATATCGACGGCGCGCCGATCGCCAACCCACAAGCCGACTTCACCTCGATCCGCTTCGTACGCGTGTCGATCACGGGCTATGAACTGCCGCTGTTCCTGCCCTTCCTAGACATCACCTACGCGCCGGATGCCGTGTCGTCCGTCCAGCCTGCCGAGAGTTTCGGCGTCTCGCCCACGGAGATCCTCCCATGCCTACCGTCGATCTGAACCCCCCCGCGAAACTGCTGATCGCAGGGCCCAACGCCGCCGCCGTCGGAAACCTGGTCGCGACTCTGCGCGACCAGCCCGGCTGGCACACCACGAGCCTGATCACCGATACGCCGCACGCGCTGCTCAATGCGCTTGCGAGCGCCGCTGATGGCGCCTCCCGCATCGCCGCCGTCATCGTCGCCTGCGACGAGCAGCACCTCGACGACCTCGAATCTCTCGCTACGCTGGATGCCGGTCTGCGTCCTCCGGTGATCATCTGCGGAACGCTCAAGAGCGCCGAGGCAAACCGGACCGCGCTGCGGGCTGGGGCAATCGACCTGTTGCCTGCCGGGCCGCCGCTTGCGGAGTTGCTGGTCACCCTGCGCCATGCGACGCAGCAGAACGGCACCCGCGGGCAGGCGGCCGATCGCGGCCGGCTCGTCACCGTGATCGGCGCAGCCGGCGGTGTGGGCACCACGTTCGTCGCCTGCACGCTCGCCCATCTGAGCGCAGCGGTCGGACACCGACGCACCCTGATCGTGGACCTCGATCTCGTGTACGCACCGCTCGCCACGGCGCTCGCGCTCCGGCCGGAGCGCGGACTCTCCGAGGCGCTGCAGCAGCTGGCCACGCTCGACACCACCGCGTTCGAGGGCTATGTCACCCGTCATCCGAGTGGCCTCGCGCTGCTCTCAAACCCGGAGGGCGCCTTCAGCACGCAGCCGATCGACGGCGAATCCTTCCGGACGCTGCTGCGCTTGATGCGCCAGGGCTACCAGCAGGTGTTCATCGAGGGTAGCCGCTGGCTCGACGCGCCGACCACGGTGGCGATCGCCGAGTCCGACCACGTGCTCATCGTGCTTCAGCAATCGGTCGCGCAGGTGCACAACGCTGCACGCCTGTATCGGCTGCTCACCCAGCAGATGGGCGTGCCCGCTGCCCGCATCGTGGTGGTCCTCAACCGCCACACCAGCCGCGCGACCGTCCAGGCGGACATGGCCGCCAAGGCGATCGGCTGCGAGTCGGTGGTGGTGGTCCCGAACATGTACGGACTCGCCCTCGACAGCATGGATGCTGCGATCCCCTTGCTCGACCTCGACCGCAGCTCCACTGTGGCACGGTCGCTGCTCGAGCTCGGTCAACGTCTCGGTGAATACACTCCTACCGAACCCGAAAGTCTGCTGCGTAAAGCGCTCGGCGTCATCTCGCGGCGATACGCATGAACGCCGTGACCGACGACCTGCCCTTCGACCGCCTGCGGGTGCTGCACCCGGTGGAAGTGGAGTGGAAGCAGCGCATCTATCAACGCCTGTTGTCGTTGCTCGACCTCGCGCGTCTGTCGCGCACGGACGATCGGACCGCACGCATCCAGATCCGCGACCTTACGAACCGGCTCTTCCTCGAGGAGTCCGCGCCGCTCAGCCTTGCACAGCGGCAGTTGATCCAACGGCAGATCGAGGACGAAGTGCTCGGCCTCGGCCCGCTTGAGCCGTTGCTGTCCGATCCGACCATCTCGGACATCCTCGTCAATGGCAGCGGCCAAGTATACCTCGAGCGAAAAGGCAAACTGGAACGCTCATCGATACGTTTCCACGACGATGCGCATCTCATGAACATCATCGATCGCATCGTCTCCGCGGTCGGTCGACGCGTCGATGAATCAGCACCCATGGTCGATGCGCGCCTCAAGGACGGATCTCGGGTCAATGTCATCATCCCACCGCTGGCGATCGACGGTCCGGTGCTGTCGATCCGTCGTTTCGCGGTCGAATCCCTGATGCCGAAGGACCTGATCGGCTTCGGGACTTTGACCCTGGAAGCCATGGAGGTTCTGGAGGCGATGGTGCACGCCCGCCTCAACATCGTCATCTCAGGCGGTACCGGGTCGGGTAAGACCACGCTTCTCAACGTGCTCTCGGGGTTCGTGCCTGAGAACGAGCGCATCATCACCATCGAGGACTCGGCTGAGCTACAGCTGCGCCAACCGCATGTCGTACGCCTCGAGACGCGCCCGGCCAACATCGAGGGACGCGGGCAGGTCACCCAACGCGACCTTGTGCGCAACAGCCTCCGTATGCGGCCTGACCGCATCGTCGTCGGCGAGGTCCGTGGCGCCGAGGCGCTCGACATGTTGCAGGCGATGAATACGGGTCATGACGGCTCGCTCACCACCATCCACGCCAACTCTGCACGCGATGCCCTCAGCCGCATTGAGACCATGGTCGCGATGAGCGGCGTGCAGCTACCGATCCGTGCGTTGCGGGCGCAGATCTCCTCGGCGATCAGCGCGGTGGTGCACACCGAGCGTCAAGAGGACGGCAAACGACGCCTCATCAGCCTGCAGGAGATCAACGGCATGGAAGGCGACACCATCACCATGACGGAGATCTTCAGCTTTCAACGACGCGGCATGTCGGCTGACGGAGAGGTGCTCGGCGAACTGCGCGCGACCGGCATCGTCCCGGCCTTTTACAAACGCATCAAACAGCGCGGCATCGCGTTGCCCATCGATCGCTTCACCCCGGTCGCTGACAAGGAGGATTCCGAATGATCGGTCCGATCGCGATATTCCTCGTGCTGGTGTTCCTCGCCATGTTCCTGCTGATGCAGGGCCTCGTGATACCGACGTTCGGATCGAGCGCGCGTATGCAGCGACGCCTACGTCGCCGGCTCAACGAGTTGGCCGTCGAGCCGACAGCCGAGACACCATCGCTGCTGCGGCGGCGCTATCTCGAGCGGCTCTCACCCCTCGAGCGCCGGCTGGAAGCCCTGCCCGGGATGTCCGTGTTGCGACGCACCGTCGAACAGGCGGGCCTCGACCGTCCCGCCCATCGCTTCGTCCTGCTCGGAGCAGCGACGGGCATCGCAACCATGCTCGGCGGGATGATCCTGGGCGGCGGATGGGTATCGTCGCTGGTCTTCGGCCTGATCGCATTCGTGGCGCCGTTCCTTCACCTGTTGGTGCGGCGCACCAAGCGCATCAGCGAGATCGAATCGCGTCTTCCCGAGGCCATCGACATCATCAAACGGTCGGTACGCGCCGGTCACCCCTTCATCGCCGCCATCAAACTGGTGGGCGACGACATGGAAGGCCCCATCGCCGAGGAGTTCGCCGCGACGGCGGCGGACTTTGCCTACGGCAACGATCCGCGTGCAGCGCTGCTCAGCCTGGTATCGCGCGTGCCAAGCATGACCTTGATGGGCTTCGTCACAGCCGTTCTGATCCAGCGCGATACCGGCGGCAATCTCGCCGAGATCCTTGAGAACATCTCGCAGGTCATCCGCGGACGCTACCGCTTCCAGCGCAAGATCCGCACGCTCTCCGCCGAGGGACGCGTCTCCGCGTGGGTGCTGACCTTGGTCCCGTTCGGACTGGCAGGCGTCCTGTACCTGACCCGCCCAGACTATCTGACGATTCTGTTCGACAGCGAGCGCGGACTCGCGATGCTCGCCACGAGCGGTGTGCTCATGTTGCTGGGCATCATCTGGATGCGAAAGATCATCCGCATCGAGATCTGAAACTGAGACCGAAGGGGATACCGTATGGCTCTCGAGACTCTGCCGATCATCATCCTGCTGACTGCCGCAGTCTTCATGCTCGCGTGGGTGCTCGCCTCCTGGTTGGCCGGCGCGCGTGATCCAGCACGGCGCCGACTCGCCGCGATGGTGGGCCCGCCACCGGCGATGATGCCCACCGCAGCACCGAGCTGGATGGGGTGGCTGTCGCCGCTCGGGCGGTGGTTGCTGCCGGGCTCAAAGGTGGAACGTGCACGCATCGAGCGTCTGCTCTTTTTGGCGGGTTTCCGCGGCCCGAATGCGCTGTCGATCTTCTTCGGCAGCAAGACCGTCCTGTCGCTGCTCCTCCCGACGGCCTGGTTGCTGATCAGCCCGGCTTCGTCGATGCTCACCGACGGGCAGCGTTGGCTGCTGGCGGGGTTGGCGGTGCTCGTCGGGATGCTGGCGCCCAATCGTTGGCTGGAACTACGGGTGGAACGACGGCAGAAACGTCTACGAGACGGCTTCCCCGAGTCGCTCGACATGCTCGTGATCTGCGTCGAGGCCGGTCTCGGTCTCACCTCCGCTATCGCGCGCGTGGCGGAGGAGCTCAAGTTCAGCCAACCCGACCTCGCCTCGGAGCTCGCGATCGTCAACGCGGAGATGCGCGCGGGCGTCGATCGTGAAGTCGCCCTCGACAACTTAAACGCCCGCACCGGCCTCAGCGAGATCCGCGGACTCGTCAGTTTGCTGCAGCAGACATTGCGGTTCGGTACGGGCATCGCCGACAGCCTGCGCGTCTACGCCGCGGAGTTCCGCGATCAACGGATGCAGGCAGCCGAGGAGCGCGCGGGGAAGATCGGCACAAAGCTCATCTTCCCGCTGATCTTCTGCGAGTTCCCGGCGTTCTTCGTGATCGCCATCGGACCGGCCGTGATGCGCATCATGGAGGCCTTCCAGCGATGATCCGCCTGCGCCTGCTGTTCCTGCCCCTGCTACTCGTCGGTTGCGCCGCCACGGCGCCGACCACGAAGACCCAGGATGCACCAGGACACCTCGGCGAGGTCGCGCTGAGGCGCGGCGATGCAGCATGGCGCGCCGACCGGCCGGACGAGGCCTTACGCCAATACCTGCAGGCGGTTGAAGCCGACCCGTCGAGCGATCTTCCGCTGCTGCGCATCTCGATGCTGCATGAGACGCTCGGACGCCTCGACCTCGCGATCCGAGCCTCACAGATCGCGGCGCTACGTGACCCACGAAACGGCCTTGCGTCGCAGCGGCTCGGATACCTCTGGCTGCGCGTGGGCGACGCCGAGCAGGCAGCACAGGAGTTCACCCGCGCTCTGCAGCTTGACGCCGACTTGTGGGCGTCCTGCATGGGGCTCGGTCTCGCGGCCGAGCAGCGCGGCGACACGACCTCTGCCCGCCTGCACTATGACGAGGCACTCGCCCTACGACCATCCTCTGCTGAACTGCTCGCCTATAGCGCCCGGGTCGATCTTGCGCTTGGCGATCTTCAGCGCGCACGGACACAGGCCGGCGCGTCGCTCGCCGCGGGGCCTTCGACTACGGGCCGCCTCGTCTGGGGTGATGTGCTGGCCCAATCTGGGGAATATCCGGCTGCGCTCGAGACCTATCACACCGTGCTCGACGCGTCGGCCGCCTACCGACGGCTCGCCGACCAGGCGATGATCCGTCGCGACTACCCGGCCGCGGTTGACTTCTTCGAAGGTGCGTTGCGCGCCTCCCCCATACATTCGGAAAGCACGATGAAGCGTCTCGCGGTAGCGCGCGAGCATGTCGCCACAAGCACGCGACGGAGCCCACACCCATGACAGGTCGGGCGCCCCACTACCTCGCGATCGCGATCACCGATGCGGATTCCGCACAGGGTGATCCGCATAGATCTCGAGCGACCTGGCCACCGTCCGGATCGCCTGCGTACGGAATCGCGTCGCGCTCGTCGCGCCGCGTCACTCCACGTTTCGGTCGGGAACCGCTTTGGTTTCAAATCGAGAAATCATACGGATGGAAAAAATCATGGCCGCGATGAACGAGATGTTGGGTAATGATCTGCTTCGTGCATTGCCGGACGAGCAACGGCGACATCTGCTACCCCGCTTCGACCGCGTCACCCTGCCGACCGGATACGTGATCTCCGATGCCGCGCTCCGACCGACTCATGTTTACTTCCTGACCGCGAGTGTCGTATCGCTGCACCATGTGCTCAAAGACTCCTTCTCGGCAGAATTCGCCATCGTCGGCTGCGAGGGTGCCGTCGGGCTCGACGCCATGTTCAACAACAGGCATTCCGCCGATCGTGTCGTCGTGCTGCAAGGCGGAAGCGCGCTGCGTATCGACAAGCGCGCGCTCAAGTGGGAATTCTTCCGCTCCCAGGGTCTTCAGCAGACCCTCATGCGGTACGCCTGGTCGTTGATGGGACTGGTGGCACAAACCGCCGTATGTAACCGCCACCACTGCCTCGACCAACGGCTGTGCCGTTGGCTGCTGCTCGCGCAGGACAGACTGCCGGGCAACCAGTTGGTCGTGACGCAGCAGTTCCTCTCCGACCTGCTAGGCGTGCGCCGCGAAGGGGTCACCCACGCCGTCGGTCGTCTGCAACGGGCCGGACTGATCCGTCATCGGCGCGGTCATGTGACGATCGTCGACCGAGTAGGCCTCGAGGCAGGTGCCTGCGAATGCTATGAGACCGCCCGTCGTACCGTGGCACCAAGTCGCGTGAACGACCTGCGATGGCGGGTCAGTGCAGCACAACCGATCTTGGTCTGAGCCATGGCCCGCAGCCGCACACTGTCGTCAAAGCAGATCCGGGTCCTAGGTCTGCAGGCTGTTTTGGTCGGATGCTGCGTTGTATTGGCCGTCGCGTGCGCGGTCGAGGACTGGCGTTACGAGCTCCAGAATGCGGTCGATCATCCGACAAATCCGACGACGGAGTTCCGTGCCTGGCTCGAACGGCGCGCTGCGCCGTTCGCGTTGGCCTCGGCGCTGCTTTTGCTGACCGTTAATTCCGGTTGGTACAGCGCACGGACGGCGCGGCGGCTGCAGCACGAGCGTCGTCGAGCGCTGCATGACCCGCTCACGCGGCTGCCGAACCGCCGCGCGTTCGACCGTCGATTGCAGCAGATCGGCGGCGACCGTCGCGGCACGACCAGCCTGCTGTTCATTGATCTCGACCACTTCAAAGCATTGAACGATACGCACGGGCATCTGGCGGGTGATGCGGCCCTGATGGAGGTCGCCGCGGCGATGCGTGCCGTGGTGTCAATTGACGAAGGGCTCTGTTGCCGCTGGGGCGGCGATGAGTTCGCCATCCTCCTGCCCGGTGCGGACCGCGCTCAGGCCGAGCGGGTCGCCGAGCGTGTGGCTCATGCGCTCGACCATGTCTGCGTCTGCGTGGACCAACAGTTGCGCGTACCGGTGCGCGGCAGTATCGGCATCGCGACCGTGCGCGACGACGATCGGGGGAACGGACCCGGGCGTGCTGAGGACCGACGACAACGCCTACTGAGCGTCGCCGATGCGGCGCTAGCCGATGCGAAACGTGCGCGGAGCACTGCCTTCGGCTGAAGCTTCTAGATTCTTACTTCCTATACCTTTCGTATTATATGCAAAATTGACATGCAAGTCGAGAATTTGAGTATGGTCGATTCATACACTGCGACATACCTCCCGGGCGGGAGCTGCAACACGACGCTACAGTCGCTGATCGGTGCCGGTGATGAACGGCTCACCGCCGAACTCGAGTGCATCACGCTCAATGCCGGGTCGGTGGTATTCGACGACAGCACCCCTGATCCTCACGTCATCTTCCCGGTCGATTGCGTGCTGTCGTTACGCGGGATCATGCCGGATGGCAATTCCTCGGAGCTCGCGCTGGTCGGCGATGACGGCATGGTTTCCCTCAACGCTCTCACCGGCTTTCACCCCGTCGTCAGCCAGTTGCACATGAGATGGCAGGCGATGCGCTCGGGCGCAGCTTGGCGCCTTCCCACCCGTACCGTGCTAGACCTCATTGATGCGTCGCCTGCGGCGCGAAGAGCGGTCATGGCCAACTTCAACCGCCTCGCCTGGGAATTCATCGCCCGTGCGCAGTGCAACCGGCATCACCGACTGGAAGAGCAGCTCTGCAGCTGGTTACTGCGCTTCCGGGCCTTGGCGCAGACCGATGAGATCGCCTGCACGCAGCAGGAGATCGCCGACGTCATCGGCGTGCGGCGCGAAAGCATCTCCGACGCGTTCGGGAATCTGCGCGCTGCAGGGGCTATCGGTTACGGTCGCGGACGGCTACATATCGTAGATGTGCAGTCGCTTGCAGCACGGGCCTGCTGCTGTCAGCGTGTGGTGGACGACCGTTTAAGCGCGAGCATCGTGAGCCCCGTCGCGACGAAAACGCCGGACAAGCCGACGGCGTTGCGCAGGACATCGGAATAGCCGAGCTTCGTCACATCGAAGAACGGATACGGGTAGACGCCCGCAATCTCGCCGCGCGCGAGCACATACACCGCATACGCGGCCGGGAACGCGAACGCCAGCCATAGGTCACGCCACACCAGCACCCCGCGTGGCACGGCGAGCCACCAGAACGCCACGAACAAGGGCGGGACGAGGTAGTGCAGCGCGATGTTGCAGGCGTACTCGAGGCCGACAGGATGGTGGATGGCGCGCAGCAACAGGTGGTAGATCACGCCGACCAACAGGATCGACACCGCCGCCGCGGTGATGAACGCCGGGCGTCGCAGCGCCTGCAACGCCGGGCTCGCGCGCGCGCCGAGCGCCACGGCGGTCGCCACGGCCGCGCAGAGTGCATTGGTGAGGATCGTGAAATAGCCGGTGTACATCATCACGCCGTAGGCCGCGCCGTTACCGAGCGCGATGTGTCGCGTGATGCTGATCCAAGCCTGCAGCATGAGCGCGGCCCAGCCGAGCACGGCGAGGAGGACGGCGAGTCGCCGCACGGCGGGACCCGAAGTCACTGCGAGGGACTCCCCGCTGATGTTGATCGTGGACATCGTTCGACTCCCCACATTGGGCGTGGACGGGCGCCGTTACTTAGCGCCGAAAATGGCGAATTATCAATAGATAGGGTGCCGACACTACCGTCACACGATAGCGCCCTGCGACGCGAAGACGTCTTTATATGGGGGCGTCAGGCGCTGGCGGCTTCGCCAACCAGAGGAACGGGACGATGACGATGATCAGACTTTCTGATCGATCATGATGCCGGTGAGGCGTTCGATATTGCGCGAGATCTGCAAAGCCTGTTGCGACGGGATCTGCCGGACGGTGTCGCCGCTCTGTTGATCTTTGATCTGGACGA
>Ga0315906_10005313_pt1 | contig 16250 bp, 20 predicted proteins | sample LakEriMetagenome_4_FD_203526 | JGI IMG/M metagenome (GOLD analysis project Ga0315906, IMG submission 203526) | Freshwater fungal communities from buoy surface, Lake Erie, Ohio, United States - Buoy 2 MA122 | ecosystem: Environmental > Aquatic > Freshwater > Lake > Lake biofilm | place: USA...
TGAACAATTTTGTGCTTGTTCCAGACCGAGACACAGCGATGTGATACCACTGACCTGTTGACAAATTTGACCCAGTAATTCTATTTGCATTATTTGTATAATATATGAGTGTTGCGTTCGAACCATTTAAATAAATAGTTGGATAATTTCCAGACCCACTTGTTGGTCTTGAATCATAAAGTGTAACAAAACTGCCACTCGATGGAGCCGAAATTAATCTTAACCAAAATTCAATGGTAAAGTCACCAGTCCCAAACACCATTTGAGGCGTATCTTTCATCACCAAATAATCACCAGTACCATCAAACGCCATGCTCCCCGTGCCGTACTTCACCACCGATGTGCTGACCTGCGCGTTGCCAACGGTCTCCATGTCGTTCTTGGCCGCGTTGTCGAAGATGCCTGCGTTGGTGAAGTTGCAGAGAAGTTGCGTATTGGTAATTGCAGTAAGTGGTGTAGTTGGTGGGGTAAAGGCTGCGGTGTAAACTGCTGTGCCTTTTACTAATCGAGCGTTAGAAATATATCCAGTATAGTATCTATCGTATGTAGCAACATTTCGTGATGCGCCGAATACAACATCTCCGTAAGTAGGGTCATAATAAACCGTTATACTTGCTGTTGCAGTTCCAGTACTAACGCCATTTACATACAATGTCCAATTATTTCCGTTTCTAACTCCAGCAAGATGATTCCAACTATTTAATGTAATTGGTGTACTTGATGTTATAAGAACATCATTATCACTTCCAGCAGACGCTTGAAATTGAGGATAGCCAGAAGAGTCAGTTCGTAATGACCAAGAATTTCTTGCTGATCCTGAACTTTGCTGTTGGCAAAAAAGCGGTGTTGCAGTTACAAATGCTCCTGCGTAAACCCAACACTCTATTGTAAAATCTCCACTGCCAACATCAAACGCTGAATTTCTTGCAATGTTTAAATAATCCCCCGTGCCATCAAAGTACCCGCTACCACCGACATTGGTTGTGCTGTATGGGCTAGTGGGTGCGCCGAAGGGTTGGAATGGGACTACTGATGGAGAACCCGTAGCTGTAATTGGAAAACCTGAACCGCTATTTGCAGTGCTGTTATCTATAAAGCGATTAGATTGGCAGGTTAAAAATACGGTTGATGCTGTTGCTGTAAGTGGAGTGGTTGGAGGAGTAAAATTTCCTGTGTATGGTAATGCTCCAGAAGTTGCTCCGTTGCAATACCTTGCATTAGACACATACCCTGTTATCGGGCTTTGAGTTCCTGTATTGGCTCCAACACACAAATCAAAAGATGAAACTATTGGACTTGATCCAAAAGAGGTTGTAGCTTCTTGAATTCCATTTATGTAAATTCTAAGCGTGGTGTTGTCTCTAACTCCTACAACATGATTCCACTGTCCAACAACAGGAGTTGTTGCTGAACTAACCGCAGTCCATGACCCACCGTTATAAATTGCAAATCCAAATTTATTTGCGCTTATTCCAATCCCGGTATAAGAATAACCAAGCCAAAAACCATCTTTTCCAAAAATTAAACGATCAGACGATAGCGCACTAAAGTTAACCCAGCACTCAAATGTTGCATAGGTATTCATTGCAAAAGTACTGCTGTACGGAGTACTTATAAAACTTGAACCGCCAAAGTAATTACTCCAATACCCCGCCGCCTGACTGAACGGTGTGAACGTACCTTGGGTGGTGTTCCCGTTACGGGTAATGGTGAAGTTATTTGAGGACGAGTCTAGGAAGGTGTTGTTCTGTCCAGCATTAGTATTAGTAGTGCCAGACAATAAAGTTACATTCTGCCAATTGGGATCACCAACCGCACCAGCCCCAAAAGGACCACCAAGCAATTGTTGTTGAATTCCACTCATTTACGATACGCTTCCTGAGATAACACACACAGTACCGCTGATAAATAGGATGGTTGCAACACCACGGGTAGCCAGAGTAACGGTTGCTTTGTCTGAATCTGTTCCAGAAATATAAGCCGTAGTGATAGAGCAGGTAATTGTAATGCCTGCTGAAGTATTATTAAAGACAGAAATTACGTCACCAGCAGCAAATGTGGCATCAGGAATAGTAATAGAACCGCCGGAGCCTACTTCAACATACTCACCCACATCCGTTGTCGCAAGGGTATAAGAAGTAGTCTTAGCTGATCCTGATAATGGAATATTACGAAATCCAATTGTGTAATCTGCTCCGGGATCAGGCAATGTAGCAGTTCTACTACCGGTCAAACTTGCTGGAGTTACTGTGATTGCCCTGCTATTTGTACCACCTGCCCGGCCAGCGATTACAACAGCGTCTTGGGTGCTTGCAGCTTCGGAGCGAATAGCACTAGCTGCACGAAAGGTCTGTGCTGCAGTAAAGGTTTGTGCGTTATCTAACTTTGCTGTATCTGCATCGTATGCCTGAACAGTTGTACCAATGTCTGCGCTATCAAGATAGTCAGACGCTGTAGTTAAAACTGTGTGCCCGCCATTTTGCAGAGTGCCTGTAAAGTTAGCGGTGGTTGCGTTATACTTTGCTGTATTAGCATCGTAACCCTGTACAGTGCTGCCAATGTTTGAAGCAACTAGAACATTGCTACCGCCATTCTGTAGCGTACCAGTAAAGTTAGCTGTAGTGGCATTATACTTAGCAGTGTTTGCGTCATAGCCTTGTACGGTACTTCCAATATTAGAAGCTACTAAAACATTGCTACCACTATTTTGTAAAGTACCTGTGAAGTTTGCTGTTGCAGCGTTATACTTTGCAGTGTTGGAATCATATCCCTGAACTGTAACACCGATTGCAGCAGACTTTAGGATGGTTGCGTCAGCAGGCTCAAATGAAGAAGCAGAGTAACCGCTGTCTTTAATAATCTTACCAGAGGTTCCATCAAATGCTACTAAGCGGCTGTCAACTGCAGAGGCAGGACCAGTTACATCGCCTGATCCAGATCCTGGAGCGCCCTTCTCAGCTAGGATATCCCAGTAGGTTGTATTAGTTGGTAGGTTACCAGTAGAGGCTAACTTACAAATGTAAGAAGAACCGTTGTAAGATACAGCATCATCAACTACATAAGATGTGCCACCGCTGTATGTACCAAGCCAGTTCATTCCAACAGGACCTGTAGCGCCTGTAGCACCCGTGTTGCCTGTGTCTCCACGAGGAATAGTAAAATTAAATACTGCAGCAGATGATGTACCAGCGTTTGTAACTGAAGCAGAAGATCCTGCAGATCCTGTTGTAACAGTTCCTACAGCGATTGTAGCTGCACTCCCTGCAGGCCCCGTAGCGCCTGTTGCGCCTGTGGCTCCAGTAGCCCCTGTAGCTCCCGTAGCACCTGTATTTCCAACAGGAATGCCAAAGGTCATGGTGGTAGTGCCAGAGTTATATGAGACAGTGGCTGATGCGCCAGCAGATAGTGTAGTAGCAGTAACTGCTAAATCTTGTTGAAAGTCTACGGTACTTGCTTCAGCAGCTTCTGCAGCAGCTTGTGCGGCCTCAGCAGCAGCTTGTGCAGCCTGTGCAGCGGTTGCAGAGGCGCTTGCTTGTGCAGCGTCTTCAGCTACATCTTCAACAGATGCTGCAGCAGCCTGAGCAGTTGCGGCACTTGCAGCAGCGGCAGCAGCACTACCAGCAGCTTGTGAGGCAGCAGAAACAGCCGCAGCGGATTGGTTAGTTGTATCGGCTACAGCATCACCAGCACCGCCAGGACCACGATAGATTGCCATGTTTTATTCTCCGTGTAGTTTTACTCAGTAAACTTAGTAAATTTACTTAGTAAAACTCCCCAGACCTTGTGAGCCTGGGGAGAAGCTGTTGTGCTATAAGAGCACTAAGCTATTGATCAGTCAACAATCAAAGCAACTGCTGAGTCAGGACGAATCGTCTTAACACCGTACAGCGTGTCGGACGTAAGCAGATCAGCAAGCCACTCTTGCTTGTACTGGGTCTGTGAGCGAACACCCATTTGCTCAACCAGCGTGAAGGCATCACGATGGAAGAGACCAGCTAGACGCTTGCCAGACTCAGGAGTCGGTGCGTTGCTGGAGATGTACACTTCGATACCGTACAGGTTACCAACACGACCATTGCGGATGGTGTTAGCAGCACCAGACTCACCAGTAAAGGCTTGCTCGGTGTAACGGTCAGTACCCATCAAAGCGTTACGCAGCACAGGCGGGATGACAAAGGAGCGACCATCCATCGGAACATCAGCATCGTCCAGATACTGAATAGCCTGACGGAAGCCAACATCACCAAACTTACCTTCCGTGCTGGACACAGATCCGTCATAAGCAATCAGTGCGCCAGTCGAGTCAGTAAAGGTGAAGGTGCGGCTGTTGGTGTAATCGTTACCATCGCCATCGCCAATCGACTTAAACAGCGACCAGAGGTCAGTGTCAACCTGCACACCAAGTGAGTAGCCAGCGTCATCCGTGTAGAAACGGCGTAGCGAAGGTAGTGCCTGAACGGTCACGATGTCTTCGATCAGTCGGCTGTACTCATAGTGCTTGTCGATATTGACGATTACTTCGTCTTCAGTAGCAGCAATCAGGTTAACCTGCGAGCTAGCAACTTTAGCAGAAGCAGTTCCACGGGTGGGCTTAGGAATGTGAACGGTGTCACCTTTCTTACCCTTGAAGTTCATCTTGTTCACGAGGTTAGCGAGAACCAGTGACTTCTTATAAGCAGCAACAATCTCGTCACTCCAAATCTCAGGAATAAACTTTGCTGCGGTTGTCGTTGTTACGTTATTAGTACCCAAAGGCATTTTGAATCTCCTAAATTAAATTAAGTTATTTAACCCTTCCCTCTGCATACGCTGCAAGAATTTCATCTTGTAGTGCATAGTAGCGGTCAGGATCTTCCAATTGTAGTCGGATTAAGTCAGCCCTTCGATAAATCTTAGAAGATGTAGGTGATGCTGCGTTAGAACCAACATCCACGGTTGCTTGTTTAACTGCTGCTTTCTGTGATGCTTTAACTTCTGGATTAGAAGCTACAGCTTTTGGAGCAGCTTTTGGTTTAACATAATTCCAAGTATTCAAGAGTTCTGCAGCAGAGTCATAATCCGCATTTGAATCGGCTTCAGCATATAACCGAAGACGAACTGGAGAAGATTTTACCCACTCCGCAAACTCTGGATCACTAACAGTCTGTTGGAAATCAGGAAACTCAGAACCCAACCGATTCAGTACTTGCATCCGTTTAATCTCAAAAGCCTGTTCTTTGGCTTCTTTAACTGCAGGATGTGTTTCTACAGCTTTATTTACATACTTCTTTGGATCTTCGAAGAAGTCGATCTCGTCTTCTTTTGTAGCAGGAACTTCTTGCTTTTTAGGTTCGAGTTGTCGCTTAATAAGTTCATCAGCTAGCTTGCGCACTTCACCTACTTCTTGGGCCTGTCTACCAATTAACTTCTCAGCCTCTTGGTGCATCTTGACTATTTCATCAAGACTCTTGCCCTTATACTTAGGTGGAAGATCCTCTATAGTTTCCTGTTGAATTTCTTCCTGTGCTACGGGTTCTTGAGTTTGCTCCGTTGGAGTCTCGTCTACCTGGGTAATATCTGCTGCTTCAAACTCTTCTTCTTGCGTTTCGATTAGTTCTGCCACATTATCCTCCTGTCCACAATGGATTCTAGGAAATTAAAAATACCTATCGGATTAGCTATTCTTTTCGCTTTTCTTTTGATAGGCTCTTGCTGCCTCCTCATGTTTTCTAGCCCACGCATCGTGTGCTGATGGAAACGCACCTGTGATGCCCTCCAGCCTAATACGGGGTGACGAGATAATACGAGAGGCTTCATTGCGACAATGTGGACACTCTACTGAGCGAACCTCATCGTCTACAAACTTTTCAGTTAGGTGGCCTTTAGCACACCTAAATTCAAATATCCGCTTCATCTCTGTAACTCCTCATAAGCATCTTCGGACGCTTCTTTGAGTTTAAAGACGAAGTTAAGGATGTCTAGTTGTCCTTTGGCATAGTACAAGTCCTCTATGCCGTTACATCTGTCCAAATCCTTCGATACTTCTTCAATCTTGCGTAGGTCTTCGATCAGGTCTTGCCATCCCTTGGATGTCATCATGTCGAACCTAGCCTCATAATAGGCTTGTAACTCTTTATCCACAGTTTCTCCTTATTAGGACTGTATTGTATTTCTACAACAGCATATTAATTATACCACATTTTTATAGATTTGTCAAGTACTTACTGAACTTTTCTTCCAGTTTGGGCTTCTACGATATTTTCCTTGGTCTGGATCTCCCGTTCCTTTAGGATAAGGTCCGCTACCCTAGCCCTACGGTTAAACTCCTCGCTGCTTGAGTTATCTAGGTTATTGGTCAGCGCCTGGACTGTTTTGACCCGTAGCTCCTCTGGCATCATCTGAGCCTCTATAGAGGTCTTTTGGGCCTTGGCAAGGCTTTCCTGGGCATTGGCCTGGGACTCAGCAGCCCTAGCCTGTAGCTCCTGAACCTGAGCCTGTAGGAGGGCAATCTGGGCCTGTTGCTGGGCCTGTTGCAGTGCGGCAACCTCTGGGTTGGGCTGGTTCATCTGTTCCAGCGCCACAGATAGTTCTTCCTTATTGGAAAGACTAGAACTCTTAATAATTCCTTTAAGAACTAAAGGCAATACAGGAGACTGTGGTCCTAGAGTTTGGAGTAATCCAATGAACTGTTGTTGCTCGTACTCCCTGGCTACCATTCCCAGGGTAGAGGCAGGAGTAAATACAAAGTCTTTACTTGGATAACGATCAGGATCAAACTGCATATACCTAACTGCGATCTTCTTAATCATTGGAATTAGGAAGTCATCCTGAAAATTCATCAGTGCTTGCTTATTCTTCTTAATAATAGAAGACATGGCTAGTGACATAGATGCACCACCAGCCTCGCCTGATGCTACTGAGCGAGTCATAGCTTGGCTGTCTAGTGTACCAGTAGCCTGTAGCAGCATTGTTTCAAATTGTTGAGCAGTCTGAATGTTTGCAGCATCAGTAGATCCAAACTTAAACGGAAAGAGGATCTCGTTAGGATTACCGTTGGTTAGCAGTGTCTTTCCTGGCTGAACCTTGTAGCTTACACCACGAGGCAGGCGTGTAGCATCTGCAGCCATCATAGGAGCAGTGGTTAGGGCTAAAGAGTCAAGGTGGCTACGCAGTTGGGCATCAATAGCCTTCTGCATATTGTAACCTTTTTCTACCGTACCAATACCTACAAGCCTTCCAGGAACCTTCTCAGGTGCATAGGAAACAATAGGACGATCCTTCATCATGTAGGGATTAGCCTCAGCTTTTAGCAGATATTGGTTATTAGCTATAACAACCACAGCCTCTACTAAGTCACTGTACTTATCAGCATCACTATCTTCTGGGAAAAGGTCTGCTACTTCTTGTCCTTCGCTCTCAAGTTGCTCTAAGTATTCACGAGGTACTAATCCGTAGTAACGAAGGATTCTAACCTTGTCTTCTTGGTAGAGTGTATCCAGTTGAGTTGGCTCAAGAGCATTATCAGAATACTCAGGACCAATATTAACCTTTCGGTAGATGCCATCTTCAATTCCTTTCACAACTTTAAAGAGGCTGGTATACTCTTCGACAGCAACTCCAAGACCATCATTAACATTTTCTGAGTTAGGATCCCAAAGCATGTTACGAGGATGTACTGATTTAACAGCTACTTTAATTCTATCCTGTTCTACGACACCAACAGCAGCTACTCCCTGCATATTAGGCATTTGACGGGTGGCTGGAATCAGGTCTACTTCACTTTTAACTAGGATTTCAGCAAAACCAACGCCATAAACCTCAGCGTTACGATCTACTTCAGACCATACTTGAGGTATTTTATCTCGTTTTAGGTCCTCGTGTAGCTGACGCTGTGTCAGTTCCACATCTGTGTGGTCAGGATCTTGAGTATTATCTTTTAATTCAAAGAATTCACCACGCCCAGTAGTAGCCTCAATAATTTCTGAGGTCTTGTTCTCTACTGCCTGCCGAATAGCAGGAGACACAATCCGTGAACGCTCTGATTCCCTGGTTTTATCTTCGTCTGACCAGATACCATAGTAAAGTCGCTCGTATTCGTCCCACTTTTTCTCGTAGTTTACTTCTTTGTGTTCACGCCAGCGATCACAATGGGCAGTAATAAAGGAAACCAGTTCCCGATCTGACTCTGAAACTGGATCTTCTTTGACTTCCGTGTAGTTCTCAGCCATTAGATGGTCCTTTCAATTGGCTCTTTGTAGCGTAAATCGTCCATCTCCATAACTTCACCACGCATATCTATTGGATTACCCTTGTTATCCGTTAATTGTGGTACAGTTACTCCATATTTTTTAGACATTGGGTCTTGTGCCATAGTTTGTAAGAAGTTTTTACCTACTGTTGCGTCTTTACTAGGCACTTTTTCACCAGTCATTTTCTCGTACATCTTAGCAGCTTTATGATATTTAGGATCAGCGTATCTAAAAGCTACATTCCTAGCCTCTGCTTCACCAGCTAACCGCATATATTTGTTAAAAGCCTCTTCTACTTCTTTATCTGAAGGTTGAGCAATGTCTTTTAGGAACTGTTGCCTGCTTCCGCCTTGTGAGAATCCCTCAAATTTTTGTACCGCATGCTGTGTTTCATGCAGTAAATCTGATACAGCACCTATTCTATCTCCATCAATCATAGAGGCACTGTTTAAATTAAGATCAATCTCGCCTGTCTTAAGGTTAAAGCCACCAACCTCAGTAGACTTTCCTTTGTAAAAGTTAATTGGTGTATCAGCTAACTCAGGATAAAACTGAAAGAAGCGATCATGCTTAATTAAATCACTAGCTAATATTGCTTTGTTAGGCTTTAAGTCTTCAAAAGGAATCAATAGTTCAGCCTGGGAATCATCAATCTCATACTTAACTCTACCGTCTTCATCAAACCAGAATCCAGTTCGAGCAAGGATGTCCTCATTACTTTGACCTCTTTTGAACATATCTGAGGCTAGGTTTAGATTTTCAGTTACTCTAGCTTGTTTTTCAGGTTCAAGTGAAGAAGTAAAGGTAACTAACCCTTTACCGCCTCCAACAATCTCAGGCATGCTAAGTTTAGCAGGTTTATCTTCAAACTCAAACAGACCTCTACGCATACCACGAGAGGCAGACTCAAGAATGTCAGCAGATATTAAACCATCAAATAGTCTAGCAATTGCCATGTTAGTATCCTGATATAGGGTCTAAAGCCTCGTACTCGTCTTCCTCAACCATGTCTGTAAACTCTGTGATTCCAATCTGATCGATGTAGGCTAGAGCATCAATCAAATCGTCATGCACCTGCAAGTTAGGAAAGTTAAGCAACTGATCTACGAACTGCTTATTCCACTCGCCTCTTACTAACTTAATCCTTCCATGCTCGAAGCGTCCCTGCAAAGCCCAGACAATCCGATCCGTCTTCTTCTTGTTGCCATGAGTTAACTCTGTCACTGAGATGAAAAATGACTTCCTCTTCATCAAGTCTTGTAGGTATGGGAGTACGGCGTTCTTTGCCATTCCTCGCTCTATACCTACTAATCGAACATCGTAACTTCTTGCTGTTTCTAATATCTTGTTTGCGGTTTCTTTGATATCCCATCTTCCAGCTACTATCGTATCTACATACCAACCATCAAGACAAACCTTGACTACTGCAATTGCAGTCTCATCTAAGTGTTTCTTCTTATTACTGGCTTGCTTGCTTACATCTTCAAAGCCAGCCAAATCAACAGCGATGTAATAAGAACCGTCATCAGGCAAATCATCAGAATCAACATATTTGATCCATTCGTCTTTAAATAGGTCTGACTGTGCGGCTTCGAAAGAAGCAAGGTATTCCTGTCTAAAACTGAAGGAAGACATTGACTTCTTTGCTGCCTCAATCTCCTTGGGATCAAGCAGTGGATTATCAAAAGAAGTAAAGTGAAAAGATGACCAGTCTTCATCCTCACCTCTTTGAGCCATCTGGTACAATTCATAGAAGTGGTTCCTTCCCTTCGGTGTACCAATAAACAACGCACCACCTTTTACATCACTTAATGCTGGTCTAAGGATCTGCTCGAATACCTGTGGCTTCATGTCAGCATACTCGTCAATCACGACATACGCTAGACCCACACCTCGCATCGTATCTGGACGGTCAGATCCTTTAAGGTAAATCTTCCTATCGTTTACAAGCGTAATAACTGCCGTATTCTCGTGAACAGATTTGATAACTTCGTGACCAAGTTCTTTAAGAACCGACCACATGATGTCTTTAGCTTGTTGAAATGTTGGAGCAACATAGAATACATCCTTCTCTGTTGATTTTAATGCCTCAATGATGAGGGTCCAAGCAGCGAGACGAGACTTTCCAAATCTTCGTCCTGCAGCAACCACTTTAAAACGGTGACTATCATTAAATACCTCTGTCTGTTTAGGATGGAGTTCAACTCTCAGATTCGCCATCTGGAGCCTCCATGTCTATAACTTCGTAATCAACCTGCTCTGTTTCTCTTGCAGCTATCTTGGGTGTACCTGTAGTTACAATCTGCACCTGGATAGCGTTAGACCTACCAGCCTTGTCTTTCTCAAAATGACTTAGCGGCAATAGCCTATCAATACACATCTTGAGACAGGCCACCTGATCCTTATCGGTATCATCCATAGCCTTGCGGAGCACGGTCTCAATTACTTTCTCTCCGCTGGTGCTCAAAAGACGAGCATAGAATTCTTTTATTCGGGCTGCTTCGCCAGGGGGTCTTCCGACCACTCCTCTAATTTTCTTTGCTTCAATGTCTGCCTTGCGAGGTCTGCCCCGTTTTCTCTTTAGAGGGGACACAGACACATCAGACAGAGGTTCAGTGTTAGACACCAAATTCTCCTCTACATAGTTTCTACATAGTTATGCAGTAGAATGCATTAGTATGTAGTAGAATGTAGTCTACTAATCAGAGACTACTTAGAAAGATAAATAATAATTATTAATAATTTTCTTCTTAGAGACTATTTAGTTTCTACTTAGTTCCTTAAGAGTGCATTTATTATAGCATATTTTTTAAGAAAAGTCAAGTGTTTTATGCTAAACAGTACCTGGAGAGCACAGATTTAGCCTTCCTTTTTCTATTTAGGTTGTGCATATCTTGTATACAAGTCTAAGTTGTTGATCTATAAGGATATTCCTATGGTGGGAATCTAGCCCTATTTAGGCCTATTTAGGGCAGTTTTCCCACTTTATTACCCTATTTTACCTTCTGTTGTGTCTGAGTAGTTCCATAACGTCAGCCATGTTTGCGCAACCCCCTCCCCCGTGTCTCTAAAAAACCACAAATAACCCTACAGTTTAGTCTGGTATAGAACTTGCTATGCAAGAATCGTGCCAATAGGTAAAAACTATCGTGTCCTGGGCAGTGATAGGGAGAGTCTATGATGCACCATATCAGTGCTACCCTATGCACCAAATTAGTGCATACTGTATAGGTATACATTAGGGTTTATCCCTATTGCATGCTGCAGTGCAATAGGAGTACTATTCAATCATCGGGAGGCAATAGGGCTTACCGATTAACCCTGGAGGTTTTATGTTCCAATTGATCCGAAAAGCAATGTCAAGTAAGAAAACCCTACAGAATCGGGGTGGTAGATTCCTGACAGTCTACACGGGTGATGGGAAGTATAAAAACGGTAAGGTTCTACGGGCTGGATATCTTCGGACTAAGGTGCAGTTAGCGTCTGGAGGTAGTCGATTCGTCTGGAATAGCGATATAGATTTAGTCGCTACAGATCATGATCTAATTAGGGTTTAACCTAGTTGACTGACTGGGGCAGATTAGATATAGTCTGCCCTGGTAAGTCAATCGGAGGTAACATGCTATCGAAGACAAGTAAACTGGGGTGTTATTCCTGGTCGCTTGAGGCATTCGAGACATGTCACGGGGCTAAAAACCCTGATGGCAGTGTGGTCGATGCTTGTAAGGTTTGCTATGCTAGGGCTGGTTTTTATAAAATGCCTGATGCTATTGCATTGCGTCATAGGAATCGCCTAGACTGGAAAAGTCCTGATTGGGTTGATCGCATGGTCAAGGCTTTAAAACGCCAAACTCATTTTAGGTGGTTTGATAGTGGTGACATCGTATCAGTGGACCTAGGGCATAAAATCCTGGAGGTTTGCTCTCGCACTCCACATGTCAAGCACTGGATTCCTACTAGGACCTATAAATTTCCAAAGTATAGGGAGGTCTTAGCAGCCCTGGAGGGTTTGCCTAATGTGGTGGTCCGTATGAGTAGCGATAGCGTCTCTGGGGCCATTGTAGAGGATTTTAGGACCACTAGCACGATTGTCCCTGAATCAGGCAAGAACCTAGGCCACGAGTGTCCTGCATATAAACAGGGAGGTAAATGCCTGGACTGTCGTGCTTGCTGGGCAAAAGATGTGTCCCTAATATCTTATCCATATCATGGGGCTAAGGGTAAAATCATTAAAATTCTTGCAGTGCAACAATGAAACAGAAAATACTTGACTGGACTATGGGGCTATGCTTGACATTCGTGTACTTTCTGCTAGTATTCTTATCAGCAAATTAATGGAGGTTTTATGGGCTGGACAGTAGAGTTAAAAAAAGTCAAGATCGAATGTAAACTAAACTTGACTGCAGATCACTGGCAATTGTATAATCTCGAAGGCAGAGCTTCAGAGCGTGATAAAGTTGCTGAGAATTTAAACAGGGCAGTAGAGGCAAAGCTGGCTGCTGGAGAGCTTTCCGATCTTCCGTCTGTGTTATATCCATTTAAAGAATGGGGTGCTGCAGATACAGAGGGCTATTATACCCTGCAGCATATTTTAGAGATGTGTAATATTGACTATGAGGCTTACATATGAAAGCATATTTAATTGATCCCTATGAGGGAAGCATTGAGCAGGTAGAGTATAGTGGAGACTATGAGGATATCTATAGACTCATTGATTGCCAGTTATTTGATTGTGTTAGAATCGATAGCAATGGTGACACTATTTATATTGATGACGAGGGATTGTACAGGGACAATCAAGAATTCTTTATGATTGAGGGTTATCATAGCCCATTGTGTGGCAAGGCTTTGGTCCTGGGTACAGACAGGAATGGCGACAGTCAAGCACCAAAAATTAGCTTGACAAAGTTAAAAAAGATGATAACATTCATTCCAGCATTATTTGTTGTAGCAAAGGGATTAATATGATAGGCTATAAGTTGTTTCGGAAACGCAAGGATGGTACACTAGGACCTTTGTTTATTAATCGTAAGCAGAGGCTGGTTCCTAACACATTTTATTTTGCTGAAGCTCATCATACTAAGGGCTATGCTTTTCGTCCTGGCTGGCACATCTGTGCTGAGATGAGAGCACCACACCTACGACAAGGTGGTGATCGTGTTTGGGCTAAGGTAGAATTTGATCCTATGGATATCATCAAGCGTCCTGATTCACAAGGTGGTACATGGTATCTTGGTGCATGGATTAATATACTAGAGGTGTATGATGAAGCAGAGGAATTATGTAGCGAAGCATGCGCAGCGTAGTGGTGCAGGTAGACATATTAACAAAAGGAAAGACAAGATGAGTTATATTGGACAGGAAGACTGGGTACACATTGACACTCACAATGATGAGGTAGAGCGCCTTGAAGAGAAGGTTGCAGAGCTTGAGCAAGTTATCAAGGACATGCAATTTGATGAGGCTTATTTGTGTGCTGACCTTATCGAATTGCGCTGGCGTTACTCTGACTACAGGGACATGTACGAGGAGCTTGAAGAGCTTATCAAGTGGTGTGGTCCTGACAATACTCGCAAGGCAGTGGAGATGCTGAACGAGAAATTTCCTAGGAAGACAGGGTTTCATGACTGGGGGATCACATGGCTGGGCCTCTAATAGGACTGATAGGTTTCGTGTATTTGGTGGTAGCTGTTGACCTATTAATCAAGGGCCATCATGGCCTGGGGGTTGCTTTCCTGGGCTATGCCTTGGGTAATGTAGGCCTGACTATGGAGGCTATGAAGTGACACTATCTGACTTGATTATGATGTTAAGTGTTGTCATCTTCGCTTTATTTGTGAGTTACATGGAGGATAAAAACAGTGGTAAAGACTAGAGTTTCAGGTGTCCCTTACGAGGTAGAGCTTGGTGAAAAGAATGAAACACTCAACGATTTAATTCATGATGTTGATGGTCTTATCTCTGAGCTTGAGCGTGAGAACTTTATGATGCGAGCTAGGATGGATCGACTAGAGGACGAGCTTCGACTAGCTGATGAACATATAGCACGACTACTAATTGAATTAAATAATGAACGGTACAAATCATGAGATGCCTTAGCTGCAACGCAGCATTAACAGACTATGAAGCCACACGCAAGAGTGTGTTAACCAATGAGTACACTGACCTATGTAACAACTGTTTTGCTAGTGTTAGTGAGTACATACTTACAGTAGAAAGAAGTGATTTAGCGCATGACGAAGATGAGGCAAAGGATTATGACAGTATTAATAATTCTGATATGGATATTTTGCTTGACATTGATGACGAAGTATGCTAAACTATCTCTACTTAGTTACTAAGTAATATTATTAATAATTATCTTATAAGATAACTAATAAGGAACTAAATAGTGGAAGATGATCAAGCAAGATTCATTGCAGAAACAGGTGAAGAATCTCACTACTGGTATACACTGTCTGCCTTTGCTGACTTGTCCATACAACATGGGCTTGACAAGCTGCTGCAGGAGGTGATACAATTAAGGCTCTCAAAATTGGAGAAGCTAAATGGGTGAGCAATTAAGGACACATCAGCCCTGTCCTGACTGTGGCAGCAGTGACGCACTGACCTACTATGACTGGGGCAGCAGGTGTTTTAGCTGTGGTAAAGCAACAAAGAACAAACAAGATAATGAACCTAAGCAGGTACTAACTAAGGTGAGTACACACTTGAGCAATGTGCATGAGCTATCGTATGAATCAATCAAAGAGCGTGGCCTCACACGGGACACTTGCCTGGACTATGGGATTGGTATTAAAAACGGTAATTATTATTTTCCTTACTACTCTGGCAATGATCTGGTAGCTTTTAAGAAGCGACAGATTGCTGACAAGCGTTTCAGTATTGAAGGTGACTGGCCCAAGGGAGTATTGTTTGGGCAGCAGATGTTTACAAAGGGAGGCAAGTATGTTACGATCACCGAAGGGGAGTTTGATGCTGCGGCGGCGTATCAGATGCTTGGTTCTAAGTACCCTGTGGTTTCTGTTAGGAATGGTGCAGGTAATGCAGCACAAGATATCAAGGCGAATTATGAGTGGCTCGACAGCTTCGAGAATATTGTCATCTGTTTCGACAACGATGATGCGGGTCGAACTGCTGCTACACAAGTCGCTGAGATCCTTGGAACTAAAGCCAAGATATTTAAAGGAACCAAAGACTTTAAAGACGCCTGCGAATTCATCCAGCAAAACAAGGTAGCTGAGTTTGTAAACCTATGGTGGAAGGCAGAGCGATTCACGCCTGATGGGATTGTTGATGGTGCTGGACTGTGGGATATTGTGAACCAGCCAGTAGAGAAGGCTGATGTACTCTATCCTTTCTCTGGCCTGAACGATCTTACCTATGGTATCAGGTCTGGTGAGATGGTGACGATCACTGCAGGCTCTGGCCTGGGTAAGTCACAGTTTTTGCGAGAGATTGTGTACCATATTCTGAACAGCAGCCAGGATAACATTGGTCTATTGTTCCTCGAAGAATCAGTCAAGCGTACAGCCAAGAGTCTTATGAGCTTGCATGCAAATAAGCCACTGCACCTACCTGATATCGAAGTTAGTGATGATGAACTACGCACAGCATTCGATGCTACATTAGGGACTGGTCGTGTCTACCTGTTTGATCACTTCGGATCTACTGCAATCGATAACATCATAAGCAGGGTTAGGTTCATGGCGAAGGCACTGAACTGTAAGTTTATTTTCTTGGACCATGTGTCTATTGTTGTCTCAGCTCAGGAGAATGGTGACGAGCGCAAGGCACTGGATGAGATCATGACTAAGCTGCGAATGATTGTGCAAGAGACAGGCATTGCTTTGTTCTGTGTCTCACATCTCAAGAGACCTGATGGTAAGGGACACGAGGAAGGAGCAAGCACCTCTCTGTCTGCACTACGAGGCTCAGGTTCGATTGGTCAGTTATCCGACATGGTGCTAGGTCTGGAGCGTAACGGACAGGCTGAGGACTTGAAAGAGCGTCACACAACAC
>Ga0315906_10005316_pt1 | contig 16247 bp, 24 predicted proteins | sample LakEriMetagenome_4_FD_203526 | JGI IMG/M metagenome (GOLD analysis project Ga0315906, IMG submission 203526) | Freshwater fungal communities from buoy surface, Lake Erie, Ohio, United States - Buoy 2 MA122 | ecosystem: Environmental > Aquatic > Freshwater > Lake > Lake biofilm | place: USA...
GCAGGCCATCGCCGACCGGCTTGGCTGCAGCCGCTCCACCGTCCGCCGGTTGCTGATGGCGTGAAGGGTTGAGGCCTGCCCAAGGGGAACGCCCTGGGGCTTGCCGTCGGCCTCCGCGGCGGACTCTTGGATCGATCAAAGAAACGACAGGGCCAGCCTAGAAAAATCCCCCGGGCTACTACCACCGAGGGATGGCGTCTCATCGCTCACTCCATGCGGAGCACTCTCACGCTACGCAGGCTGAGAACTCCGCACCAGTGCCCGGGCCGCGGCCATCCGCTGCCGGTTCACCTCACGCCCGGCTGGGGACCGCTTCCAGCAGTGCGAGCACAGGGGAGCAGTGCGCCGCGACCGCACCAGTCGGGCGCAGCCTGAGCACGGCTGGGGGGCGTCGGGATCGGGCAGCCCCCGCAGGCGGGCCCGGTAGCGGCGCGTGCGCGCGGTGCTCGAGTCGGCGGTCATGGGGTGCTGTGCGTGGGTGGGCTGCAGGCGGGCCTGTGACGGGCCCTGTCCAGGGTGACGGTCTAGGACACGGGGCGCCGTGGCTCGGCCCCGTGCTGGGGCACGCAGGCGCCGTTCAGGCGTCCTGCTCCAGGGCGGCCAGCTGGCGGTCCAGCGCGCGCTGCTGGCGCTCGATCCGGTCCAGCTCGACGGCGTGGTGCTGGGCCACCAGCTGCAGGTCAGCCAGCCGCATGGCCGTGGTGCCGGTGCTGCGCAGCAGCACGTCCACGCGCGCGTCCTGCTCGACGCCCGCTGCCAGCAGCGCGTCGATCTCCGCCTCCAGGGCGGCCAGGTCGGTGGTGGTGGTGTCAGGCATGGCGCCCTCCGGGTGGCGGTCTGTGGCGGGCGTCAGACGACGCCCTCGGTGGCCATGGCGTTGGCCATGGCGAGCAGCACGCCGTGGGCGCGGCTCAGGTCCCGCTGGACGTGCAGCGGGAGGTGCATCCACACGTCGGTGGACTGCAGCGCCTCCAGGGCGCGGATGCCGTCACAGGCGGCCTCGTCGGCGGCCTCGCGGTCATCGGTCCTCCAGTCGTCCATGGGTGGGTGGTGCGTGGGGCTCCTCCACTGTGCACCACATCGTCACCAGATGGACGGGGCGGGCTGCTGGTACTGCTGTACTCAGATTGACCAGACCCGTTGCGGCGCAGTCGTTCTGGCCCCGCAGTGCCAGTGACAAAGTGGCACACATAAGAACGAACTGGCACACTCCACGCACACGGGTCGGGTCTCAACTGGCACATGCTGGCCCGGATTCGGTATCGACTCGGCACAGAATAGATTCCACAGGTACAGGCGCACTACAGCTCAAATACATTGCGCCGCAAGGGATCTGCTCAAAACAGTACGGGCATACTTGTGGAGAACCGTCCGCGCGGCACTGTCACACTCACCCGCTTCACATCACGACACAAACTCAGAGAATCAGTGATTCTCAACAGCTAACCCGCCGCGCTGCAACGGGTCTGGGTGATAAGTGATACGGCTGAACCAATCAAGCGCCCCTCACCACAACCTGGGCCAGCTGATCGCCCACCAGGGCCGCCGCGGTCGCGGCCGGCGCACCAGCTCCAGCTCACACTCCAGCGCCATCACCCGGGCCGCGGCCTGCTGGATGATCGATCCCTGCAGCGCGTTCTGACGCAGCAAGCTGGCGGCCAAGGCGGCCACCGCGTGGGGCTCGCTGGTGGCGGCGTCCTCCAGGTTCAGCTCAGCCCGGCGCAGCTCGAAGTCCTGCGTGGGCGTCAGCGATGGCACCATCCATTCACCCCAGCCCATGGCGACCGCAGCAGGATCCCGCCAGTCTGTGTCTGCTGAGGCTGAGGCGCCAGTTCGTGATGGACGCTCCCACCATTCAGGTCGTGATCGTTGACGGGCGGCCCATGTTCGAGGTCTGCGGCCTGGGCCTCGTCAGCCGGCACCAGCAGCTGGAGCAGGCCCAGCTGCGTTGGCACTGCCTCGCCACCGCTGCGGGGTACGACGGGCCGGCGCCGGTGCTGGGGCGTCAGGCGTAGTCCCACCGCACCCGCGGCGCGCCCTGGCGCTTGCCGATGTGGATGAAATTCGGCGCCCCGTAGCCGAGCGAATAGGGCCAGGCCCGCTCGGCCCATTGCTGCAGCTCCAGCACCGGCACGCCCTCCAGATAGAAGTCGATCGCCCCGATCCCAGGCGCGTTGTAGAGATGTTCGCTGTTGCGGGCACCGCCCACGGCGGCGTTGACGGCTGGCGGCCGGTAGGCGCTGGTCACGACCACCGGCTTGCCGCCGAACGCGGCCCGGGCCTTCTCGGCGAACACGCAGAGCTCCAGTGCCATGTCGCACTGGTATTGGTGCTGGAACCGGCGGGACTCCTCGCCCAGCGTCAGCTCCCCGTAGGTGATGTGGGGCGTGACCCGGAAGCTGAACGGCGCGCCCGGGGTGAACTTCGGGGCGGCCCCGCCGGTGAACAGCGCCACCTCGGCCTGACGGCGGCGCGTCAACCCGGCCAGGGGCTTGCCGTCCGCCTTGTCCCAGCGAGGCAGCTCCTCACGCACCACGGTGGCGGGATCCTCGCCGGCGAGCAGGCGCCTGCGGAGGGTGGACTCCTCCACCGCCCCCAGGCCCACATTGAAGGCCCACGACACCAGCGCCGCCTGCTGCTCGGGGCGCCACTTCTTCGCCAGCGGCAGCAGCGCGAACACGCCAGGGCCGAACAGCTCCAGCAGCTCGCGGCGCAGCAGGCCCTCGGCCTCCACCGTGGTGAGCGTGTCGCCCTCGCGGACCGGCTCGCCGTTCAGCCTGGTGCTGCCGTAGCCGATTGTCCACACACCCACCGGGTCGCGGTAGGCCGTGAGCGACAGGCCCTCGAACGACTGGATCAGCTTGGTGGCCGGTGCCAGCCAGGCATCATCCGCCTGCAGGCCCGACTGGCTCCAGACGCTGAACCACGGCCGGTCGCGGCGCATGGCGGCCTCGTAGCCGTTGCGCTGCAGATCGTCCTCGAGCTCAATAATCGCCGCGGCCTGGTGGGGCAGGTTGCGCCAGTAGCGGAACAGCTGGCCCAGAGTGATGGGGGCGTGATTGGTCATCGCTTGCTCAGCGGCACCGCAGCCGCCACCACGTCGAACAGTGCGCCGATCACCTGAATGTCAGACGCGGTGGGTTGGATGCCGGTGGCGCGCTTCACCGCCTGAACGATCAGGCCCTCCACCACGACCGGCGGCGCACCGGCCGCCAGGGACTCGGGGATAGTGGCGTCGGTTTCGGCGAAGATCGCGGCCAGCTGGCGCCGCAGCTGCGGGCGCAACGTGCGGACCAGCAGGGCCCGCGCGATGCGAATCGCCAGGGGCTGGAATCGTTGGAGCTTCATGGGTTGTTCCTCGGGGATTGAACGGCCAGGCCCAGCGCCGTGGTGGCGGCACCGCTCCACGCCTGCAGGGCGTCGCCTTTCGACTGCCGGCAGCCCTGGCCACCACCACCGGCCAGGCACAGGCCCCAGTCGGCGGTGGCGACCGCTGCGCTGCCGAGCAGGGCCAGGCCGGCGAACACCAGCACCCCACCCAGCAGTCGGGCCGGTGTCATCGCCGCGGCCCTTGCGTCTGCTGTTGATGCGGCTGCTCCAGCGCCTGCAGCGACTGGCGGGCGATTGGCACCACGATGGGCGAAAGGAAGGTGGCCGCCAGCAGCACCCCAGCCCAGCGCGACATCGCCGCTTCAATGGAGCGGATGCGGTTGTCGATAGCGTTCACCTCCTCACGCGTGGCGCTGTGCTGCTCCAGCGCACGGATTAGGGCGAAGGCTGCCGAGATGTCCTCTCGCTTTTGGGCCATGAGGGCAGTCAGGGCGGCAACGTTGCCCTTCAACTCCCCGATCCGCTCCAGGATCTCTCCGTGGGTTGGCTCAGTGGGAGGCATCGCCCAGTCGTTGGCGGATGCACTCAGTCTACGAACGCGCAGGGGCGCGTCAAAGGTCGAGCAGGGAGCCCAGCTCTGGCCCCACGCACTCGAGGGGCACTGTCACGTCGTAGAACCCGCCGGGCTTGCCGGCCTCCTCTGGCGGGGCGCTGTATTTCCAGCGGTAGGTGGCGGGCACCAGATCCTCGGGATCGTCGAAGCCCTGCCAGATCACGTCAGGCAGCAGGAATGAGAGGTAGCCGCCCTCTTGCTCCACGTAGTGATCGCGGATCAGCTGGAGCTCTGCATCCGGCAGGTCGGCATAAAACAGCTCTAGCGCGTGGCCGATGGGCGTGCTGCTGTGCGTGAACCGCACCGCGCTGCCGGCGAAGGCCTGGGCCTGCGACATGGAGAACACCCCCATGGCGTAGGTGCGGCCGGTGGGCTCGATCGCGGGGAAAGCAGCAGTCACCGGCTCAGTTCTGGTAGGTCAGGATCGTGTCGGCCACCACAAAGGTGGAGGCGGTCAGCGTCACGTCAGCGCCGAAGTCGTTCACGCCCACCAGCTCATCGGCTGAGCTGGCACCGCCGCGGCTCTTGTAATAGATCGCCTTTCGCGCCGTGCCGGTAAAGCCTGTCCAGTTGACCGACTGGAAGGTCACCGTCACACGGTCGGTTGCTGTGTCCTTGGCGACCGCCACGGTGCAGGCCTTCCCGCCTGTGGTGTAGCCAGTGGCTGTGATCTCGTTCGTGATGTCGCTGCGCTTCGTGTGCGTGTCCTTGTTTTCGGTATAGCTGGAGGTCACCAGCATCACGTAAAAGGTATCCGTGTCGAAGTCGATCGCGCCTTTCGCCGCGTCCTCGATGCAGGATGTGTAGGCGAAGGATGCCACGATCTTGGCCTGCGAAGTCCTAGGACCAGTCTACGAACTAGGCGGGAACAGGAACAGGGGCGGGTCGAAGTCCACCACGGCCGGCAGCCAGAGGGTTGTACTGGCGTTGGCGTCAGACGCAGCGCCGGGGGTCCAGGTGACGCCCACCGCCCAGACGGCGCTGACGGTCGGCTCAACACCAGGCGTCCAGCTGGTGGTGACGCTCCACGCCGCGCCGGGCGCCTCGGCATAGGCCGCGCCTGGCGTCCAGCCGATTGCCACCACCGGCCAAAGCAGTGGGGCGGATGCCTTACCAGGGGCCCATGTCATGCGCACCCGCCAGCGCGCGCCACCTGCAATGGTGGTCTCCGGGGGCACGCACTCGAGCGCCACCTCGACGTTGTGGCGGTTCAGAGGCGTGCTGCTGTCGATCGCCACGTCGACCACCCGCGGCGGCTCGGCGTAGCGCCAGGCGTAGCCGGCCAGGTCGACCGTGCTGGTGTCGGCCACGTCGAGCAGCAGGTCGGCCGGAATCTCAAACGGCAGGAACCCGCCCAGCTGGTCGGCGTAGTGCTGCTGGATGTCGAGCTTCTCGGCCCGTGTCAGCAGGCCGAACGTCAGCCGCAGCTGGCCGCCCACCACGGCGTTGGAATGGCGCACCCGCGCTTGGCGTCCGTTGTAGACGCTATGGGGCGTGTGAGGGTAGATCCCTGGGGTGAAGGTGCGGCCGACCGGGACCAGGGAGGGGAACACTGCCATGGGTCACTCCGTCCGGGTTGCCGACTGTATGGTGATTTGCTCCGGCGAATAGTCCGAATCAAGAGAGAACTCGGAACTGTCCCACGTTCTGATTGACAGCGGGAATCCTGTATCACCGTTGCGGCGATAGCTGGCGCCGATTGTCGCACCGTTGCCAATCCGTGTGACCACAAAAACATCAGCCCTGTATAGCGACGTATCACCGCTTCCCCCGCCAGACGCTGCGCCCGCATACATGTCGGTTAGGTCTGATGTACCGATAACGTTCGTGACGGTAACAGTACGGGCTGTGCTGTCAGCTGGCCCGCTCCCCTCGATGGTTGCCCGATAGGCAGAGAACCTAAAGACCACCGTAAATTTCATTACGCTCCACTTATTCCAGTCGAACTCAAATGGCACTCCGTCCGGCTGGTTGGCGATTGCCTCGTTGATCTTGGCTAGCTGGATTGCGGGCAGGCTTTCACCCACGGCAATGTTCTGGGGAGGGCCGGTTACGTCGATGGGCTCCTGGGCGTCGTTGTTGTCCTCGCCCTCGCTGCTGCCATTGCCTGGCGATCCCTCGCCGCCGCCGCCCACGCTGCCGCCATCCTCGACCGGCACATCGGGGAAGTCGCCGCCGCTGAACGGATCGCCCCCGGCCTCCAGCCCGCCGCCGCTGCCGTATTCCTCGAGGAAGTCCACCGGGTCAAGGGTGTCATCCTCTGGCACCGTCTCATCGTCGGCGCTGTTCACGTCGCAGGTCACGGCGTCAGCCTTGCCGGTTGGCAGCAGCACGCCGCTGGCGGTTGCGGCTACCACGTCGAGGGCCACCAGGCTGCGGCCGGTGGAATCCACGGGAAAATGCACCAGATCGAAACTCAGCTCGCCGTTTCGCGCCTTACCGATCCGGTCGATTTCGTAGAGGTAATTGTGCTCACCCGCCGCGGCGGATGATGCCGTGCGCTGCAGCCGCACCTGAACGATGTCGCCGCGGCTGAGCTGCTGGTTGGTTTCGCTGGGCCTGGCGCGGATGCGCAGGGTGTGGGTCACGTAGCGGCGGCGGGCCAGGATGTAGGCGCCGACCCTGACGGCGTGTAGCTCGCTGGTTGCGAAGGCGCTCAAATCGTGCTGCTCATAGGGGCCATCAGCGGCCGTCGCCACGTAACGAACCTCCGTGGTGCGGACCAGCCCCAGATCATCTTCTGGCTGTTGCCGCCACACCATCAGCAGGCATACCGGCTTACGGTCCGCCAGCGGCACCCAGCTGATCTCGAAGCTGTCGGGAATCACCCGCGACTCGTCAAACAGCGTCGCCGGAGTGATGGTGCCGGTGTCGATCGCATTGCCCACGGTGGTGGGGAGCAGCGGGCGAAGGCCGATCTTCCCGTTGCGCTTCGACTTGTCGAGCAGCATGTAGCGGGCATGGGCCGCCAGGAAGTCCTCGAGGTTCGAGCTCTCGCGGATCCATGCGTTGAAGCGCAGCCCGGTGTTGTCGGTGAAGGCTGCCGCGGCCTCCAGGGCGTCGGTGTCGATCAACGCCGCGGGAACCCGGCTGGTCTGCTGGATCAGCCAGAGCACCAGATCAGCGAAGTTGTCAGACGGCCCGTAGACCGAATCGAGCAGCCGCGTCACCTTCATTCCGCCCCGCACGAACAGGTGAACCTGCCGGTCCCAGCGCGTGTCATCGGCCGGGGCCGTGATCTGGAATGAAGCGGTTGTCAGCCCTTCGTAGCTGCCGCCTGTCCCGCAGTAATAGGACGCCTCAGGCTTCGGCAGCCCCACCCGCTCAACAATGAAGTTCCCCGGCGTCCACGTGCCAGCGCGCAGCTCGAAGGCCTGAGAGAACGAACCAACCCGGCACGAACGCTGGAACACGTCGCGCACCTGGATGCCCTCCAGCTCGCCCTCACTGAGCACCAGCCGGTAATAGGCGGTGACTTCGTTGGTGACGCTGTTCTCGAAGCGGCACTCAGCCGCGCCGGGGCTGATCAGCACGCCGCCGGTCCCATCGTCACGCCTGCGCCCGAACACCACGGGCACCGGCTCGCCGATGGTGATGGACCGATGGGCGCTGTCGAGGTCATCGGCACCAGCAGCAGCGCCCGCTGTGAGGGGCGCACCGATCTGGCCCTGCTGGTAGAGCAGCAGCTCGAGGGGGTCGGCTCCAACAATGCTCATAGCTTGCACGGCACGCCCACCAGGCGCGTGGTGAAGGTTCTGGGCGGCACCTGGGCGCCGATGGGGCTGAGGCTGCTGCCGAGCTCCAGCGTGATGGTGGCGAAGCTGCCGCCGGCCCCCACCACCTCGCCCAGATAGCTGGCGATCAGGGGCTGTCCGGCCTGGGGGGCGTCGTTTCCCTCCAGCGTGTCGAACTCGAACACTTTCAACTCAGCCAGCCAGGCATTGCGGAGGGCCTGCTCCACCTCCTGCACCACCGTGGCGGTGGCAGGGAGGGTGATGGCCACGCCGCCCTCGTCGCCGGTCTGACCTTCGGTGTAGCCGTCAGCGTCGAAGGGGAGGAAGCTCCACGTGCCGCCGTCGAGCACCACGCTGGCGTTGGCGTAGTAGTTCTGCCAGCGGTCGTAGGTGGTGCTGCCGCTGTAGAGCCTCAGGAATTGGGATTGGCCGCGTGCCATCAGCGCACCCCCAGGGCGTAGCGTCCGCCCGGCGTGCGCAGCTGCCGCACCGTATCGGCAACGCCCTGACGCACCAGGCGCTCGACTTCCTCGAGGGCCACGGCGCGGGTTCCATCGGCCTGCTGCATCACAGGGCCGGTGGTGAGATTGACGGTCACAGGGCCGCCGGCCGCGGCCGTGCTGCTGCTGCCGGCGCGCGTGGGGATGGCAGCGGCGCCGCGGGCACCGGCCAGGTAGTTGGAGGCGAACGCTGCCGCCTTCCGCTCAGGCACCACGTACTCGCTGCCGGCCTCGCCGATCAGGCCCAGGGTGGGCCCGGTCACGTAGCCGCCCTGGGCGAACGCGGGCACCTTCACCTCGCCGAGCTTGCCGAATGTCGACATTCCCAGGGCGCTGCGGACCCGGTTGATCCCGTCGATCAGGTTGTTGATCAGGCGGATAATGCCGTTGATCACGTTCGCCCCCCACTGGAGCAGGCCGCGCAGGGCTGCCTTACCGGTGTTGACCACGAACGTGAAAGCCTTCGTGATCGGGTCGACGAACAGCCGGCGGAACGTGTCGCCGATCGCCTGGAAAATGCCGGTGATCCACTTGGAGAACCCGCCCCATGCGTCCTGTAGCGACTTGATCAGCAGGCCGCCCACCACCTGCAGGCCCTCCCACAGCTTCACGTAGGGCTCGACGAACACCTGATAGGCCAGCTCCAGCATGGTGGCGAAGGCATTACCCACGGCCTCTGTCAGGGCCTCGAGCACCGGGGCGGCCAGCTCCACCAGGCCATCCCAGATCCCGATCCAGAACGCCCGGATGGGTTCGCCCCACTCCCACAGGGATTCGACCCAGCCGGCAATCAGCTGGCCAATCCCCTGGAAGAACTCAGCGATCTTGTCGCGGAACACGAAAATCGCCACGGCCGCCGCCACCAGGGCCGCCACCAGCAGCACCGGCCAGGAGATCAACGCGCCGGCCGCGGCCAGGAATCCGCCGATTGCTGAGCCAACTGCCGTAAGGGCCGGCACCACGGCGCCCAGGGCACCGGCCACCGCGGGCAATGCGCCGGCCAGGCCGCCGAGCAAGCTCACCACCGACATGATGATCGGGGCCAATGCGGCGAGGCCAATCGCCAGGATTCCCAGTATCCCGATTGCCTGCTGGAGCGGTTCGGGCAGTTTCCCAAACCCATCCACCAATGCCACAACGAACCCGGTTAACGCTGTGATTGCCGGCAGCAGCGCCTCGCCCAGCTTGGCCCCGACGCCCGCCAGCTTGGCCTGCAGCTCTGCCATCTTGTCGTTCGCTGCGTCGGCCCCCTTCGCGAACTTCGTCGTCATCGTCGCGGTTAGGCTCTCGATTGATGCCCGGCCACCATTCAGCAGCGGGATCATGTCGGCGCCAGCCTTGCCGAATAGATCCATCGCCGCAGCAGTCTTGGCCGCGCCATCTGGCATGGCCTTGAACTTGTCGGCAACGCGCAGCATGATCTCGTCAGCGCTCAGCATGTTGCCTCTGGCATCCTTCGCGCTGATGCCAAGCGCGCGCAGGCCATCGGCCGCCGGCCCCTTGCCCTCGGTTGCCAGCTGACCCAGGCCGCGGTTCAGCTTGATCAGGGCCTTCCCTACTGCGTCGATGTTGGTTCCGCCTGCGTTGGCGGCCTGCTGCAGCTTGCTGAGGGTCTCGACACTGGCCCCGGTTTTCTGGGCCAGGTCGTTCATGTTGTCGGCGGCGTTGACGGCTCCCTGCCCCATGGCGATCAGCCCAGCGCCAGACAGCAAAGGGGCAAGGGTGCTGAACGCACCACCCAGGCCACCCATGCCGGCCGCGCTGGTGAGCGCCTTAAGCCCGCCGCTGGCTGCCGCGGCTTTGCTCTGGATCCCACCGATGGCTTTACCCAAGCCAGCCACGGCGCCCTCGCCCTGGACGTTCGCGCGGATGTTCAGCAGTGCGGAGAGGGTGGTGGCCATCAGCTCGCCCTCTGCCGCTCTGCGGCTTCATAGATCAGCTCCAGCGCCCGCCGTTCCATCGTCTGCACTTCCTCGAGGATCTCGCGCATCTGAGCCTCAGCAGGCAGATACAGGCTAGCGAGGCTCAGAACCGCCGAATAGTCCAGGCCGGACACGCCAGCCGGCGCCACGGCTGACGGCTCACCCATCCGCCACTGCGTTGCGCAGCGCAGGAACAGCTCGACCACCTGCAGGTTCTCAGGCCACACCGCATAGTCGCGCACCCGCAGCTTCTCCGGTGGGAGCTCCATCCCGAACGCCTTCGCGTCCTGGATCATCTGCGGATCTGGCTGGCCGCCGCCGGTAAACCAATAGTCGACGGCCCCGGTTAGTTTTTTGCCTTCGCCCCGGGGATGCTGGCCTGCCAGGCCTGCAGGATCGCTTCCGCCACGTCGGGCACGTTGAGCAGCTGCGCCTTTGTGGCCTCGCTGTAGGGCACTTCCTCGGCGCCCTTGCCTTCGCTGGTGAGGATGCCGGACCAGCCGACCACCAGCTCCTGGGCGATGCTGCGGGGTGTCAACAGCTCGCCCTCAAAGTCGCCGGCCTCGACCCGGTTCTGCTGTGCGGCCAGCTGGCGGCCCAGTTCTTCGCGGCGCTCCTGCGACACGCGCAGAAACTCCACGTCGAAGGCATAGGACCGGAACCGGCCGCCGTCTTGGGGAACCTTGACCGTTACCGGCCAGGAGTAGGAATCAGAGAGGTCTAGAACGAACGCCATCAGGTGAAGGTGAAGGAATGGTCGTCATAGCCGTCACCAGCCGTGGGGATCGGCATGAACGGCAGTTTCAGCAGCTCCACGCCATCGCCGTCGTCGTACTCAGGATCCCCCAGGCTGTTGCTGCTGGCGCTGAACGCCACGATGTTGCCGGCGGTGGCACCGTGAGTCCAGCTGATGGCGCCCAGGGTCTGAGCAGTCGCGGCGCTGAAATAATTCTTCTGCGCAATTGTAGGCGACTCGATTACGACTTCGCCCTCGGGTTTCCTCTCGGTATCAATCCTGATTTGCTTCGTGCAGCCCGCCCGCTGGTGCAGCTTGGGAGACCGGCCAGCCTTGAGGCTGAACGACTCCATGCACGCGCTGTAGCTGAACACCGACACCGGGGTGGTGTTGTCGGCGTTCACCACCAGGGGATCAGCCTGATCGGCAAAAGTGAGCGAAGGGTTGGCCGTGTCCGTGGGCGCGGTGTAGAACCCCATGCCGTCGAACTTGCCCACCGGGATCTCGCCCGTTTTCAGCTCGATTGACAGCTCCCCGCGGACACCTGAGAGGATGTGCCGCTTGCCGCCGTGGTGGACGTTGAGTGTCAGGCCCTCGAACCCGGTCCCGATCGGCTCGTAGGTGACAGAGGTCGACGCCACGATGGTCTCGCCGTAACCCGCGGCTCGGAAGAAAAGCCCGGTCTTGGGCGCAGTCCCAGCCGCACCGCTGCCAGTCAGCTCGAAGCTGAACGACACCGCCGCCAGCTTCTGGCTCACCGTCCGCGGCCGGTTGCCGGCGTAGGGGTAGAGCAGATCCCTGTCGATCAGCTCCATCTGCAGCGGTGACAGCTGCAGATCATTTCCGATCCGCACCACGTCGGAACCCGTCAAGGTCTCCGGGGTGCCGTAGGTGCTTTCAGCCTTGGCCAGCACCAGCCGGTTAAACGTCGTCGGCATTGGTCAGCACCTCAGGGGAGAGGGTAGGGGCAGCCGGTTCTGCAGCGGCCTGAGCAGGCACCCAGGCCCAGGCCTTGGGGTCGAGCACGTAGCTGCCGCCGGTCCTGGGCCGGGGTGGCAGCGGCTTGGGGGTGGCCTTGCTCACGCTGCGTAGGCGTAGAACTGGCCCCATGCTACCGGGGCTGGCAGCCGTTGCTATGCGATCACCCGGGGCAGCGCTTGGGTCAGCGCAAATAGGCGCCGGTTCAGCAGCAGCAGATCAACCGCCTCCCCCACCGAATAGAACGCTAGGCGAGAATCGTCGAAGTCTTGGCCGGCCGTTCCATTGAACGAGGCGAACACGCCCAGGTTGCCGCTTGATGGCGCGGTTGATGTTGAGGATACGGTCGTACTTCCTCCAGAGTTGTGTAATGTTACCTGAGAAGAACTTGCACGCGAAGCGCCAATCAGGCCCGGCGCGAAACGGGCAGCGCCAGCGGAAACGATGGTCCCAGTCGTTTGGCACCTGAATGAAGCGTTGCCGCTGTTGACGCTGGTCCCTGCGATGATCAGCTTCTCGTTGGTGCCGCCAATCTGCCCACCCAGCATGATTTTGTTGGTTGCGGTTGTAGCCCCAACTGACGTGGCATACACCGCAACATGGCAGCTGTTCTGCGGGTCTGCGTTGTTGTTGCGGTTGGTGTTCAGGTACTTGCTGCTGCCGTTGCCTAGCAGTCCCGTTGTCCTGCTGTAGTCACCGGCCACGAAATTGTTGTTGGTTGGCGCGCTGCCGACCAGGGGCGTCAAGGCGCCGGCCAGCGTCCTGGCGCCCACCATCAGGCAGGATGCTTTTATCGGCGTCCATGTTGAGTCAGCCTTGCAACCACGCACGAACAGATCAATCAGCACCCGCACCCGATCCTCCAGCGGGTAGTTGTCTGCGGCTTCCACCCGCCTGATGTAGTCCCACGCATCAGCATCGAACAGGTTCTGTGGGCGGCTGTTGCTAAGCCGCACCAGCCCTTGGCCGCGCGCCACGTAGGCGGCTTCTCTGAACGCAGTCCGGCGAACTCCTGCCATGATTAAACGTCCTTCGTACCGTGGATCATCACGGTGACTTTTGAGGCTGTGGTCGTAGTGGCAAAAATCGCATCGTTCGTGTCGCTCAGAACGATGCCATCGGCCGGGGCCTCAAACACAAACGTCTCCAGGCTGGCAAGGCTGATTTCGAGGAACTGATTCGACACGCCAGCCGTGCCCAAACTGCCGACAGAATCGGGCACGTTGTAGAGCTTCACCGTCTCGGCGGTGGTGTTGCCGTTGAACAGCGTGAAGCCTGCGATGAATGTTTTCGTGCTGGCGGGGTTCGCGTAGATCGAGCCGGCCGAGCTCGCCACGTACTGAATGTCCGCCAGTTTGCCGCGTGAAATAGCCATGGCCTCAGCTCGTTAGGTCAGTGGTAGAGGTCCGGTAGCGGACCGAATAGGGGCACGTGACCCAGCCGGCCGCGGCGTCCGCCTGCTCCCGCTGGTGCTGCACCGTCCCTGGCCACACGTCGAGGGCCAGGCCCCCCAGCGTCTGATCCGCCATCAGCAGGCTGTGGACGCTGGCCACGATCGGCGCCGCCAGCTGGTCAGGGATCGCCCCCCGCGTGTGGATCTGCACCAGCACGTCGAGGCGCCAGTCGATTCGACACGTGCTGATGGGCTCTGACGCGGGAACGTCGTTCCCGGGCTCGATCACGATGGCCGGCGCTTCATTGCGGGCGAAGGCCTCCACGCGGCTGCGATAGACCCGGCCGCTCACGCCCGTGGTGCTGGCCAGGGCCGTTGCCACCGCCGCCAGGATTCGCTCGCGCTTGATGTCGGTCATGGGGCCACCGGCCGCTCGTAGCTCAGCAACGCCGCAACACGGTCAGCTTCCAGCAGCTCAGCGTCCACCAGCTGCTGCAGCCCCGGCTCCAGGCGCGGATCGTCGAAGTTGACCACAGGCTCAGCCAGCAGCGTTGCCAGCAGGCCGGCGACAGTGGCATCGGTCTCGGCAGCGGCGAGGATGCCCGAGTACTCAGCTGGGGTGAAGCGAGCGATGAAGGCGGCAGAGGTGATGACGCCTACTTTGAAGAGGTCGGCGTAGCTTTTGCCTTGCGCCTCCAGTAGCTCCAGGGCGAGGGCTTCGGCGGTGGTGCCGTTGCGGTTGGCGGCCTCGATGAAGCCGTCGATGAAGCGGGGGTGGTCGAGGGTGATGGTGAGGGTCATGGCGGTCAAGTAGAGATGAGGCCGAGATCCCGCATCCGGGACAGCAGCAGGTTGAGTTGGGTGATGACGCTGGCAGCATCCGTCGCATCAGCCACGGCCGCCGGCTGCACCACCGGAGCCTTGTTGTAAAAGCCCAGCTTCTGCGTGGTGGCGGTGCCGATCTTGGTGCCGGTGCTGGTGCCCACGGCAATGTCGTTGGCGTCAGCAATGGTTATCCCGCCGCCGCCTCCAATACGCAGCCGTTCGGCAGTGTTAGTCCCAATGACTATCGGCTTATTGGTAAGGGTTCCAAGGAGGAAGCCATTAGAATCGGCACCGTCACTAAACAGACCGCTGTAGTTTGCTAATGTGATACCCCAAACCGCCACGGTGTTACCGCTGCTGTAGGTGCGGGCAAGGAGTGACGATGTGTTGTTGCCGGTGACTGCAAAGCCTGCGCTAGCGGTAGACGCAGACGACGAGTTTACAATGCTCAGGCCTAAGAAGGCGTTCTCACTACCGGAAACGCTTACAGCGCCTGTGGCGGCCGCTCTAAATCGGCTAACCCCCGCCACTTGCAAGTCCAGCAGGTTCCCCGCAAACCCACTCGCCGCATTGACGCCCAGGCCGGTGCCACTGGTGCTCCACGCCGTAGACGTGGTGCCCGCAGGCTCAATCAGGAGGTGGGGCTTGGTCGTTGTGGCACTGCCGCCTGTGAACCACGTCCCGGTGAAGGCTTTAGCCGGAGTACTGGCGATGCTGGTGAAGCTGTTCCGCATCCGACCCGCGCACGTCAGCGTCGTGCCGTCGTAGGTCAGCGTTGAGATGCCAGCAAACGCGCCTGCGTTGTTGTACTGAACCTCAGTGGTCGAGCCGCCGGGGGTGCCGCCAGGCGGCGCCGCAAACGTCCCATCAGCCCGCAAAAAGTTAGTCGTGCCGCCGCCAGAAGCTGGCACTAGGCCCGCGTTCGCGCTGGTGAACAACGGCAACGTGGCATCAGCTCCGGTGCTGCTGGCCAGCAGCCGCGTGCTGGCGGTGTAGCTCAGGTCAGTGGCGACGTTGACTTGAGCCCCGGCCTCAATCCCGTCCAGCTTTGCCTTGGCCGAGCTGGCCGCCCACCAGGCTGCGATCGCCTGGAACACGCGCTGAGCGGTCCACGCCCGGCGCGTGGTGGCTGTTCCTGCCTCGGCCTCGGCCTGGCTCACCGTCTCCGCTGTCCACTCCCGCGAGTCGGTGCCCTGGGCAGCCGTCGCATAGGCGGCATTGCCCTCAGCTGCGGTCAGGTATTGCGGGTGAGGATCGCCAGCCGCCGCGTGCGCAGCTACCGCAGACGTGATCGCAGCGCCCGCCAGGTCGGCAATCGCCTGGCTGCTGGCGTCCACCGTCACGCCGGCCTGATCCATCGGAACGCGCTCCGTCCCGTCCAGCGGGGTCGTGGCGTTCGGCAGCCCTGTGATCGTGGTGTCGGCCATGGCTATGAAACGAGGATTCGGTCGCCGTTCAGCGCAGTGAGCCGCAGCCCGCTGATGGTCGCGATGTAGTTGCCCAGCGACTGCTGGAGCGTGATCTCACAGAACACGCCGTCATCCACCAGGCGCACCTCGCGGACGGTGTAGGCGGTCCCGCCCACGGTGATGGAAGATCCCCACGCCAGGCCGCCGAACAGCGACGCCAGGCACCGCACCCGGTAGTCGGTGCTGATCACCATGCCGTCGAGGATCGCCTCCCCGGGCATGTCGAGAATCCCCATGCCAGAAACGGCGCCACTGGTGACAGTGACGCCGAACTCGGCCAGGAAGATTGCGGGATCTTCCGTGATCATCAGCCGTACTTTTTGAGGCCGATGGCGTTCACCACCATGTAGCTGGAGCCGGTGCCGGCGTCGCTGGTGATGCTGAACCGAACAAACGCCTTCAGAGCATCGGCGTTCAGGGTGATGACCTCTTTCGTGGCCGTGTTGCCGATCTGCGTGAAGCCGCCACCGGTGACAGCGGTATAGGTGCCGCCCAGGGTGTCGGAGTGCTCGATCCTGGCGTCGAAGGTGGCGCCGGAACCAGCAGCCGCAGCGTTGAGGATGAACTGAATGTCGCCCTCAATGTCGCTGATGTCGACACCGGTCTGGTCGCTGATCGCGGTGATGGTCGCCGCGCAGAGGGCGAAATGCTGGAGTTTCTCCAGCGTCTGAGCTCGAATGGCCATGGTCAGGTCTCGCGGGGTTTGCGGGTGCGAGGCTTGCGGGCCTCAGGCGCCGGCACCTCTGC
>Ga0315906_10005318_pt1 | contig 16241 bp, 21 predicted proteins | sample LakEriMetagenome_4_FD_203526 | JGI IMG/M metagenome (GOLD analysis project Ga0315906, IMG submission 203526) | Freshwater fungal communities from buoy surface, Lake Erie, Ohio, United States - Buoy 2 MA122 | ecosystem: Environmental > Aquatic > Freshwater > Lake > Lake biofilm | place: USA...
TTGATTGCCAAGTTCATCAATGAAGGCAAACCTGGCTGCGGCTTCTTTGTAGTGGGCGTTGCCTGCATCGCCAAGCATGAAGATGGCCAGATGATGATGGGCCGCAAGATGGAAACCCTCAGTCGTCTCTTCAATAAGACAAGCGACGATATTATGCACACAGTGAAATGCTGGGCTTCTGAAGCTGCTTGATTTAGACAAGGGGCGCATCAAAGCGCCCTGTTCCTCTCCTAAAGCCATGATCCTTATTGATTTCTTTGATGCTGAATGCTGCAAAGGCACCGAGCTGACAGAAGGCTGGTAAGGAGGACATTTCTGGGACTATTCTCGGCCTCGTGTTCCTTGACAGCGCAAGGGGCTTCGGCCCCTTTAAAAATCAGAACCGGCGGGGAGTGTATAGGGACTCGCTGGAAGTGTATTGCAGAAAAAAATTGGAACTGGCTGCGAGCGTATCAGACCCGGCCACGAGCGTATCAGGCTTCTTTTATACCGTTTCATCACCCTACCGTTTTATTCTTTTATGCGCATATGCGCATATGATTATATGCCGATATCGTTGTATGCGCATAGCCGCATAGTAGTACAGGCGTACTATAGTACAGGCGTACTTGTGCCAATTCTCAACTGTCACATAGTACGTTTGTACTGATAAGCCGGGCTTATGGGAATGATAAGCTGAGCTTATGTTGCAAAATGTTACAAAAACTTGCGCCTGGAATCGTGATATCACGATGCCGTTATGTCGTGATTCCTTGATTGCTGATATCACGCTTGCTTTGTTTGCATTATCACGATGCCGTTGTTTGCCGTTCTGCGCTTGCGTTGTTTGCATTATCACGATGCCGTTATGCGATGGCCTGATCGCCTGATTGTTGCGGAATGTTGCAAATGTTGACTTTTGTCGCATCATCCTGTATTTCGCGCGGGCCTGCGCGTTTCGTTCTTTATTTGCTCGCATTTAGCTGTTTGTGGGAGCCCGTACCATCTCACCCCTGGCCGCGTCAAGGCAACGGCTCACCAAGGTGGCCGCTTTGCTAGGTGGCCACACTTGCGTGACGTTGCGCAGTTTGCCGGTGGTATGCTTTGCCCATCGGACGGAAGCGATTCCGCCGACCCTCTCCAAACCACGTCAAACCATGAAAACCCTTTCGCTTACTGCCAAACTGACAGCCCTGTTCGGCGGTTCTCTCCTAGCCCTGTTTGTGGCAGGCCTTGCCGTAGAAGATCAGCGCCATTTTGTCGCTTGCCGTGCTAGTGGCGCAAGCGCCGATGCCTGCCTGTTGCAAATCAACGGCCGCTGATTCTCTCAAACATTCCGCACCACTGCAAACAAACAAAATGCAAAGCAAATTTGCGGCATTTATTTCAAACGCTCAGAGAATTTGGGATCCGCAGAATGATGACATTTTCTATGTTTACCCCGATAAGTTGCAACAATCGCGGCAAATTCCCGCCACTTTAGAGGATGCCTATGGCGATGGGTGGCTGACAATTGAAACGCAATCGCCCGGCCTTTATAGCCTCACAATTGCAAATCAAACTTACGAAAATTCAAGCTTGTGGGAGCTAGAGCAAATTTTGTTCAATTGGAGCCTCTCTGAAGGCTACATCTGGCAGTAAACAATCCGCCAAATATTCCGCAAACATTCTCACAAACAAACAATGCCTACCCTGATCAATTCTCGCGCCAAACTGCCCACTGATTTAGCTTCCATGGCCAAACAATATAAAATCTCCTACCGTGATTTATTGTCAACAAACCCTAAGACTGAGAAATCTAAAGTTCAAACCTACATTCTACATTTGGCCCCAGATAATACTTCCGGCGTCAATGTTTGCCCCGGCGCTGGAAATTGTCGCAAGATTTGTTTGCATTTTGCCGGCAATCCTGTTTATATGACAAACAAACAAGCGGCCAGAATCCGCCGTACCTTAGCATTCGCAGCAGACAAACAGAGATTTGCGCGTTTGATTGTTTGTGCAATCCTAGGCAAGCTTGCTAAACATTCCGGCGAACCTATTGCAATTCGCCTAAATGGAACGTCCGATATTGCATGGGAGAATGTAGACTTTACCATCGTGCCAGAGTTTGCAGCATTCTGCCGCGTTAAGTTTGGCCAGGATTTACCCATTGGCAAGCGCAATATTTTTGAAGTGTTTAACTACATCTCCGCTAATGGTGGCCCGTTAGTTGTATTTTATGATTATACAAAAATCAAACGTAACTGGGCAGAATGCAAGCGCCTTGGCTATCACCTAACATTTAGCTTTGACGGCTGGGATAATGCCGCCAATCTTAAAATCTGCCGCGATGCTTTGCAAGCTGGCGTTAACGTGGCCGCCGCATTCTCTCTCAAACGTGGCCAGGATTTGCCGCAGTATGTTGATTGTTCGCGCTTTGATTTTCTGCCTAGTGACAGAATGACAGGCAGAGTCTTTGCCGTGCTTGACGGTGACCTTACGGATTATCGCCCTTCTGATGTAACTGGCGGCCACATAGTAGGCCTGCGCTTCAAACTACCTCACGGTATCAAATACTCTGAAGCCGATAAGCAAGCATTCTGTATCGCTTAACTTAGTGGGCCGCAATCGCGGCCCCATTGTTCAAACATTCCCTCGCAAGCTTAAGCTATGTTCACCCTGACAGACTGCGATGAGTACGGTTACAGCTACGTGGTGGAATCATTCCCTGATGTAGAGTCTGCCCGTGAGGCTCTCAACTTCCTAGAATTCTGCCAAGATTCTCTTTATAGCTACCGCCGAGAATTAGCTATAACTGAGCTAGAAGAACAGCTTGCAAACTATAAAGAATTCTGAGAGGGCCCCACAAGCGCCCACAAGCGCCCAACAATCAAACCAGCACCAAGGGCCCATAAGGGCCCTTTTCAATGCCTATAGGGCCCTTAGGGTGGCGGCAGGATGGGAGCCCATAGGATCGGCGCAGTCTGGGGAATCAGGGAATTTAGGGAGCATCAACAATGTTACAGAGTGTTTCAATGCCGGGAATTGCAACAAAGTGTTAAAAGTGTATCCGTTGCTACAGAATGTTGGGGCAGGTTGTGGTAGAGAGCAGTAGAAAGGGGGTTTATGGTTTTGGGGCTGCGGTATCTCCCCCGAAAAGTGCGACCATTTTTCATCTAGAAAATCGGCCTTAGTATTTATACCTAGTCTAAAATTCCAAGCTATTAACAATGGCTTCTCCGACGGCTTTTGTTACTAGTTTTAGTTCATCATGAGAAGCATTGCTTTTAATTTGATTAGCGCGATGGCTAATTATCCATACGTTGCCTTTGACATAGCCTTTTGATGGGTCAATGCGATCCAGGGAGGGGCTATTAGGGAGAGCAATAGAAGCAGTGCTACGTCGTCGGGACCATTCCAGGGGCGTATTAAAGACTGGGCAATGAGACAGGACGATAGAGCGAACATAGGCAAGATCAATATCAAAGGGGAGGTTTTTATTTTTTGCGCGTGCTCTTGCTTTAGCCACCATATCTTTTGTTTGACGCATCACTGGATTTTGGAGATCGTACTGGTGGTCGTAATTCATGAAGCAGCAAGTTCTTGCAAAATATTAACCAAGAAAAACCCAATAGCACTATGCCGAAAGCAAGCCGTAGGCGCCGCTTGAGGCATTTCTAGAGATCTCAGTCAATTGGCTAGATCAATGGAGCCCCTCAAGGGGCGAAATGACGTGCTAATCAAAAATCTGCACAAGGCAATTCGCGCATTCTCCTTTTCCATCGCTCTTAATGCCAGAAAGCGGCCCTTTAAGGGGCCGCTGGTCATGAGATGAAGATTGAAAACGCTTGTTTTCAGCCTTTCCCGCAGCGACGCATAGTAATCGCGATCCATCACATGGGATCTGGATCAGCCCTTTGTTTTTCGCCGCTTGTCTGGAGCGTTCCGCCCTTTGGGGGCTCCACTACAGGAGAGTTCAGCGGCTTGTCTAGCCTTTTGTCCAGTAGACGTTCCGACGCTTTAGGCGTCTCCACTCAGTAGGAGGTACTGGCTTAAGGAACGTCGTCTAGACCAGCGGTGCTGCCCCTGCTTGCACTAGGCAGCAGCTCCGCTTCAGCTATCGTATCTCGCACTGTGGCTCAAATGTGCCGTTTTTGGTATCGTGATGAACATTATGACTAAATTCTTCCAAGTTTTTTAAGCATTCAATGAGAAAGCTGCATTTTGTATTAAATAGCACTTGCGCAATTATTGATAACGACTAGCGTGAGATGATCTTCGCAAAGCTTCTATGTGGGGCCTTCCTGATCGCCAGCCATTTAATATTGGCCCGTATAAATTGTGGCCATGTTTTAGCAAGCCAGAATTTCAATGGTTTGCTGCTATTGACGGACAACCGCATTATTTCCGCACGACTAATGAAGCGAAGCTTTACGTGCGCGACCTCTTAGCCGTGAGCGACGAGGAGGGACTCTGTGATTAAGCTTAATTTCCTCTTCACCATCGCTTCCCTGCGCTAGCCTGCTTCTGTTGATTCTCGGGGGACCATGGTCCCCTTTTGTCGTCTTATGAAGCTGAAGGAAAAGGCAAAATGTGAGCCAATTGCCCGCACGGGGCGCGTTCAAGATTGGCTGGATAGTCCTGATGGACGCCTGCCTGTGAGTTGCACGGTGTTCAACGTAGAAGATTCAATGGAGGGCGAAGATGGCATTGAAGCGTCTTGGCGGTTTGTTAGCCATGGTTTGCGCAATGGTGCGGGGGTCGCTGTTCATTTATCTTCTCTGCGCGAAAGGGGCGCTGAAAATGGCAAAGGCCTCGTGGCAAGCGGGCCAGTAAGTTTTGGCAAGATTTATTCCACGCTTAATGAAATCTTGCGTAGGGGCGGTTTATATAAAAATGGGGCTGTAGTTCTTCATCTTGACTATACAAGCCCTGATGCCATTGAATTTGTTAGTGCATCACGTAGTGAGCTTCCTTGGGTGAAGCGTTGTTTAAACGTTGATGACAATTTTCTTTCTGCATCGTCTCCTGAGCTGATTAATGCCTGTCTTCGTTCCATCTCTTCTGGCGATCTCTGGCTCAACAAAATCCGATATAACAATCGTGGAGAACGCATCAGGGCCAATGTCTGTTTGGAGGTATATCTTCCGCATCGTGGTACTTGTCTTCTTCAGCACGTTAATTTGGGCGCATGCACACTGGAGAATATTCAGGGAGCATTTGTCGAGGGCATGATGCAGCTTTGTGAGCTGCATCCTGGCACTGGCGTTGGCGACACGGGCGAATATCTGCCGCCTGTTATTGACAAGCAAATTGGTCTGGGCGTGTTGGGCCTAGCTAATTTCCTTGCCATTCATAGCATTAGCTATGAAGATTTTGGTAATGCATTGGAAGCATTCCTTGCGGAAGATGCTCGTGGTTGGAATGATTTTTGGAAGAACACCATTTCTGGAGAGGCCGTCTGGCAAATTGATCAGGGCATTCAGAAAGCTGCGGAAGTTGCTCGTGAGCATGGCATGGAACGTGCTTTTTGCATTGCTCCCACTGCATCGTGCTCCTATCGCTATTTAGACACGCGGGGCTTCACTACCACGCCTGAAATTGCTCCTCCCATTGCTCGCACTGTTGATCGTGACTCTGGCACTTTTGGCGTGGAGAGCTTTGACTATGGCGAAGTGGAAACGGCTGCGGAAGTGGGCTGGGAAGCTTTCTTCAAGACTGCCAATGGACTAGTTCAGTTGTACCAACGCACAGGCTTGTTCCATGGCTATTCGTTTAATTCTTGGTCAGACATTGTGAATTATGACGAAGTGTTCCTGAAGGATTGGCTAGACTCTCCTCAGACGAGCCTCTATTACAGCTTGCAAGTCCTGCCTGACACTCAGCGCAAGGATGATGCATATGCTGCGTTGGACGATGACTTTAAGAGCATGTTTGGTCTCAATGAAGAGACCGAGCAGGATTCTGCGTCTTGTTCCGTAGAGGCTGGATTCTGCGCTGCCTGCGCTGAATAGCAAAAAAAGAAGGGGCCCAAAGGCCCCTTTTCTCCTCACCATTGAACGATACTACGACCATGGTCACGAAGAGTCCTTATTTGTCGATGATTGCTAAAAAACGGCCTTGGCAGGCCGTTGCCGTGGACAAGGGCGTTGTGCAGGAAGGCAGCGAGGCCACTCTTGGTAAGCTGCTGGCACTGCGTCATTTGGAACTGCCTGTGAAGGACTTTCTGGAGCAGGGGCTAGAGCGTGATCTGCCTTCCACGCCTGGCGTTGTGGAAGCCCTTCGTCATAACCAGGAAGATGAACAGCGTCATGATCAGGCCCTCAACTACATTGTTGCTGCCCATGGTGCCGATGAAAAGGCCGAGAAGGAAGTGGAAGGCATTCTGAATGCATGGCAGGAGCATCCTGCCCACCCCATTTTGAAAGCTGCCATTTTGGAGCGCAGCATCTTCTTTGTTGTGCTGCCGTTCTTCCGCTTTAATGGCGATATGGGCATTCGCACTGTGGCTGCTGATATTAGCCGTGACGAGATTACCCACGTTGGCGTGCATAGTCTTGTGGCTAAGGAACTAGGGGAGGATGCTGGTCAGAGCTTGAATAAGCTGCGTCGCGCCACTGCATTGTGGGCATTTGATGCGCTGGGTGCCAGCGAGAACAAATGGTTGAACAAAGATTTCTGGCTCAAGCAGAGTGACAGCTTGTTTGAGAAGGGCAAAGCAGATGGTCTGGCAGAAACGCAACGGAGCCGGATGCCAGCGTTCTTTGAGGCAGCGAATACCAACTTGCCTTCCTACGGCAGGGCTTGACGTTATATTGAGCGAGTTCCCGCTCTGCGCTAGCATCGGGCAGACAGAGCCTAAGCCTCTGAAGCGATTAGCTCTTGTTAATCGCTTCACGTTTAGGCCATCTGGTCCTGAAGTGTTGGCACACGTCATGCAGATAGCATGGAATACTGAGTTCGATTCTCAGCAGCGCCTTTTATTCATTGAACCATGGTCAATTGCTGGCTCACGTCAGACAATCACTTCTGTCACGATAAGGCCTATACGTTTTTAAGGCCTGATGGCAAGAAGCTGCGTCCCTTTAAGGACGCAGCAGAAGGTGATGCATTCATGGTTGAACAATGGAACAAGAAAGTGGGGCCAAAAGATAGGATTTACGTGCTGGGGGACGTGGCTATTGCCCGTCGCGGCTTAAAGATTCTGGAACAGCTCAATGGAAGGAAAGTGCTAGTGCGTGGCAATCACGATATTTTCAAGCTGCAAGACTACGCGCAATATTTCGACGACATTCGTGGATGTTTTTACCACCATGAATTCATGATGAGCCATATTCCCCTCCATCCAGAACTGTTTGAACAGCGATTTAAAGGAAATATTCACGGACATTTACATTCTCATAATGTAAGAATGCCTGATGGAAGCTTAGATAGGCGCTATTTTAATTGTTGTGTAGAACAACACAACTTTGCGCCTGTTCATTGGGACGAGGCGATGCAATACTTTTCCCATGACGGAACGCCGGACTTTCAACACGCCGTTGCGTGAGCCGCTCAATCCCATCATTTATCAATCTTTGCGAGCCATTGATTGGCACAATGCCCAATATTTTCTCACCATGGACCAGTGGCATCTGGAAAAAGCTGCCATCATTAGGCAATATGTCAGAGAGCTAAAGGCTTGGATTTATGAGCAGGAAGAACGTATGGAGAGTGTGGGCGAAGGCGCTAGGGGAGAAGGCGAGCAGGCATGATCACGAAGCAGACAAAGTGGCGCTCATCCGCACATTGATTTTTGCATCGTATTTGATTACTAACGTTGCCATTGTTGCTAACGCAGCTAGGCATTGGGAAAAAGAAAGGCCCGCCGAAGCGGGCCAATGTGCTCAAAGCAAATAGTAGGCTCAGAACCAATGGGGCTTAGGCACATAAGCAACGCCGCGATAGACGAGGCTTGCATGTTGTGCTTCACGCAGGCGAGCGGCCTTCTCAAGCTGCTCTTTGATCAAAGCGAGAGGGTTCATGATGGTTCCCGATGATGCTGGTCCCGTTCCGTACCAGCAAGTCATGCGCCCCTTGCGGGGTGAACGTACCATCAGTGTAGCAAAGTGCCCTCGGTGGGATTTGAACCCACATGAAGAAAATTCTTCTACGGATTTTAAATCCGTTGCATAAACCAGTTCTGCTACGAGGGCAGGTGAAGTTGAGGGCGCTGAGCGGGGCTTCAATCCGCTTTATACAGCATTTCAGAGCAGGTAGGCCTGCCCCCCTCTTCCCCTGGTACGAAACAATAGTGCCTGATCACCATTGTTCCTTTGTGGACTAACGCTGGCCAGCGTGCTTCGCGAAAGCTCCAGAAGCATAGCACGTTTTGAAACGCTCACCAAGCTTCAAACGTCATATTCTCTACAGGATTGATCTTCGGGGTGAGCACGGCAGTAATCGTCAAAATTTTCTTCACCATCGTGCAGCATCTGCTCAAGCAAGGTGATTTGCTTCTGGCGCTTTACATGGGCCTGAAGCTTTGGCAAGAGAGTGGGAATGTAAAGGTGTTCGGCAGCTAGAAGCTGCAAAGCAGTTTGCCTATTGGAACTGCCACATTCAAGCAAAGAGACGAGGAATTGCGCCTCTTGCATAGTTAAATCGCTGTTCTTCATTCCATAGCAGAACTATTGTTTGAAAATCATACTAGGAGATGAGGCTATCAATCCAGCCAATATCATCGTCTTTGCTTGCAGCAAGAATTGCGCCTGCCATTGCAAACGCTAAGTCGTCAATTCCAGAAGCTTTACCACCAGTGACGCTCCATTGTCCGCTGGGTTTGTAGACAACAGTGAGATTCTTTAGTTGCATGATCGCCTTTTCATGGCGATATACGTTGATTTGTCCTGCATTGAACAATTCCCGCATCTTGCTAAATGCCTTCATCTTGGAGCTGACGGTCCAAGTGAGTTCCGTTATGGGAAGGTCGCTTGCCAGGCTTTGAATGGTGCCAGCACTGTTGAACTGGTCCATCACGATGGTGTCAAAAATATATAGACGATGCTGCTCTTTAATCCAATCTTCCACTGCATTGATATTTACTTCCATCCTTCCATTGATTTCAAAATCAGCGGCGAACGAATGGAATTTATCTACGACTAACGTGCCGTTTTCATAGTGAACAATACAAGCAGTGTAGTCGTCACGGCCAACGCCACCACGGGCGGGGTCAAGGGCAAGAACGTAAGCGCCTTGGAATTCAGGGCGGGGTGGTAGAGCCGCTCGACGGTCATCAACACAGGCATCAACAACATCGCTTGCAACAAGGGCTGAAAGATTGCTCGCGAATTGCGCCCCATATTCCACTTTAAACTTCTCTGGGTCACGCTGCCTCTCCGTGTCAAGAAACTCTTGCGAAATGCTTGGGTTCATCTCCCACGTTGGGAGGTTGATAGCCTGCATGAAAGGGAAGCGGCCAGAGCTTGCTTCTTTGAAATGCTGATAGAAGATGCCGTCCGTTAACCATGGAGAAGAAAGTTCAAGGATGCGTCCTTTGCCGCCAAACTGAGCGATGGCGGGAGATAGTGCGTCGTAGATGCCACGGCCTCCACTATTTGCATCGCCTTCAGTGGCAAAAGCAAGCTCGTCAAATACTGCTCCAGCGCAAGCCAAGCCACGAGCAGCGCGGCCTGAAGTGGGAATAGCTTTGAACACGCAATTGTTGCTCAGTTCAATGATGTCGGCAGTTTCTCGGACAATTTCTTGAGCGAAGGGACTGTCAAGAATGAGCTGACGGATGTTGTTGAGAGCAATGCGAGCCTGATCCTGACTGTTGGCGACGGTGACGATGTACCATTTCTCGCCTTTTCTCACGCGCCGACGATATTCATCCTCCAAGACGAAGCACATATAGACGCATGCCACTGCCGCCATGACAGTTTTGCCTGATCGTCGTCCAAGGGCCCACACTGCGTGGCTCTTGTCGGGCTGGAAAAAGTTATCGAGAATCTTCGCCTGTTGAGGATAGAGGTCGAGCTTTAGGGCGTGCTTAGAAAAATCAGAACATTTCAGCATGGCGTAGGTCTATGAGAGGAAATAATGCAGATTGTGGAACAAAATAAGCTGGCCTTCCGCGAGCAGGATCTTTCTTCCATTGTTCCTGCATTGCATCTTCACTTTTCATCCAACCATGGAGAAGAGTGATTTTGTTCTGTATCGTAACCAACACTAAAGTTTTTCCAGGCTTCTCGTCTAATTGGCAGATGAGATCGTAGTCATGACGAGAACGAGTTTTCACGTCGATGTCTGGCGGAAGATCGCAAGATCCTCGTTTTGCTTCTGTTTCTTGATAGAGAAACTGACGAAGATTAAGAAAATCTGCCACTGCCAGTTCGCCAGCAGCACCAAGCTTGTGAATGAAAAGAGCTTTCTCCCCCTGTTCCGGCCCTCCATTGCGTCCTTTTAGGCCTTTTTCCTCGTTGAAACGCTGCCTGCGTACGGCTTCTGACCGTACAAGCTCCTTGTCTTCTTCGCTGAAATGGAAAACGATGCCAAAGCTGGCCATAGTGTGCATAAGCTACGTGCCAATGTAGCCAGGTTCTAGAATAAAAGCAACACATCATGGCCATAAATAAAGCTTATGGAAAACGAAGCAGTTGATCTGGGTCACGCCGGAAGCGGCGGCGTAAGGGCTGATGGCCTTCAGAACGTGCTCATTGGCATGGGCACTGGTCGTGATAAGGGGCAATATACTAAAACTACGGCCACTATCTTCCTGGCTCAAGAAGAGCTAGAAAATCTCTATGGTGAATGGCTTCCTCGTCGCATTGTTGACATTTATGCTGATCAAGCCACGCGGAAAGGCTTTAAAGTTTTGTTTGGCGGAGAAGGCGTTAGAGCCGAGCAGGTGCAAGGCATTGAGCAAGTAATTGAAGACTTATACATCCTTGAACACCTCAACCTCGCAGCAAAAAACTCCCGCCTTTATGGGGGTGCTTGTCTACTTCTTTTTATTGACGATGGGCGTCCCGCTTATATGCCTGTCGATAAACGTAATATCCGTCGCATCGAAGACATTGAGTGTCTTGATCGATGGCAGATTGCTCCCGTTATCAACGAAGAAAACCTCTACGACTATTCAAAGGCCACTTATTATCAGATCATCTCTGGAGATTTAATCAACCAGCCGCAACTAACTTACATCCATAAAGATAGGATTTTGCGCTTTGATGGGGACTGGCTTCCTTATCGCGTGAGACAGCGCAACTATGGCTGGGGGATGAGCAGCTTGCAGACTGTTTATGACAGCTTCCGTCATTATTGGACGGGATTAAATTCAGCGGCTACGCTTCTCACCGAGTTTGACATCTTTGTTCACAAAGTGAGGGGCTTGGCGGCGATGCTTGCTGCTGGCAAGGAAAGCTCCATTCGTGATCGCCTGCAGGTGAACGACATGAGCAAGAGCATCTATCGCGGCTACGCGATTGATGCGGAGAAAGAAGAGCTTGAATTTATTAGTCGCAATTTCGGCGGCATTGGAGAAATCCTTGAGAAGCTGCGCGTGGACATTATTGGCGCCAGCAAGATTCCTCACACTGTTTTGTTTGGCGAAAGTCCTAGTGGCTTGGGCTCCACTGGTCGTAGTGAAGAGCGTGATTTCGCTAAAACGCTTGCTGATTATCAAAGCGTGCATTTCAAGCGGCCCATCAAGAAACTGATGGAGATGATCATGCTGAGCAAGGAGGGTCCGACGAAAGGAGAACTGCCTGAATCATGGCGCATCTCATTCAATCCATTGTTTGAGCTTAATGAGCGTGAGATGGCCGACGTAAGGGCGCGTGTGGCGGCTGTAGATGGCCGCTACATCCAACTGGGTGTACTGAGTCCCAAGGAAGTGGCAGATGCCCGCTATGGCGGGTCTGAATGGAGTATGGAGCTTACGCTCGATCCGTCCGTAGTGCGGGAACTTCCTGCTCAAGTTGGGGGTGGAGCCACCCCCAAACGGGGTGGCGGAGAAATGGCAGTGCCTCCTGGCGGGCGTGATCCTCTCGACGAAGAGAATGGCACGCTTCCCATGGACGGAAGCAGGGAAGTAGAGGACAGCCGTGAGGACAGCGCTGGTCTTTATTTACCCGGCGATCTTGAAAAAGTGCGTGGCGACGTGAAGTTCACTGACGAATCTTTGCATTCACGAGCCGTGAGTGCTGCTAAGGCCAAGTTCAAGGTGTGGCCATCTGCTTATGCAAGTGGCTACGTCGTGCAACAGTACAAGCAAATGTACAAGAAGAAGCATGGCTCACTGACTGGAGCTTTCAAGAGTGATGAAGGCGAACTGCATGCTGATGATCTTGATAAGTGGTTCAAGGAAAAATGGGTGAGGATTGGTGCCAATGGTGAAATTTTTGGCCCCTGTGGCGCCCGTGAAGAGAAAGAAGGCAAACCCAAGTGTCTTCCCGAAGCTAAAGCTCAAGCTATGAGCAAAGAAGAGCGGCAAACAATTGTTGCTCGCAAGCGCAAAGTCGATCCTGATCCAGAGCGCAAGGGACCAGCAAAGAATGTCAGCAGCAAAGTAGATGCGCTTGAGCCCATGAAAGTAGAAGGCCTCATCCTTTCTGACGTTGACGAAGCCTCTTTGATCAACCCAGAAGATATTGATGCTGCATTGAACCAATGGAAAGAGGAAGCGCCAGAGCGTTTTAAGGATATCCTGGAGGCAGAGGATGCAAAGCCTGAATGATCTCTCAACATTCGCAGCCGCCATTCAGCTTCGCCTGGATCAATCCTCATGGAACTACGATCCCGTTAGTGGCCGTTATCGCGGAGCTAACGGGCGATTTCTCAGCCAGTCTGCCGTTGAGAGTTTGGTCGATGGTCGAATTAACAAGCTTGGTACTTTGTTACGCCGTCTTACAAACATGCTTAGTAGCGGCGATATCACGCTGGATCAATGGCAGCGAAGCGTAAGGGAAGCACTTAAGCTTGCCCATACGCAAGCTGCAATCATTGGCAATGGTGGACGAGATTCGATGCAAGCTGCTGAGTGGGGCCGCATCGGTCAACGCCTTCGTGCGGAATACCGTTACCTGGAGAGTTTTGCTCGCGATCTTCTGGCTGGGAGCATTTCTGCTCCCATGGCTCTTGCTCGTATCGGCATGTATTCTCAGGCTGTGCGAGGTTCTTACTGGGAAGGTTCCGCAATTCGTCAAGAACGACAAGGCTACAGTCTGATGCGTCGCATCTTGGACCCACAGGCAAAGCACTGTAGTGATTGCGTGAATTTTGCAGCGAGGGGAGCGGTGCCCATTGGTAGTTTGCCAATGCCAGGGCAACGCTGTGCCTGCATGAGCAATTGCAAATGCCGCGTACAATACATGCGTCAGCAAGCGCCCGTCGTAGCGGTTTGAGCATGGATGTATTGGTTGGAAGCACGGGCTTGATTGGCAGCGTGCTTCGTGAACATCACGAGTTTGATTGTCGCTTCAATTCCGAGAACATTCACCTTGCACCATTGTTAAAGGAAGATGTTGACAAGCTTTATCTGGCTTGTTTACCAGCGGAGAAATGGAAGGCAAACCAAGCCCCCATGGATGATTTCAACAATATGTATCACGTTGTTACAAAAATAAGACTATGGAAACCGAGGGAAATCATTCTCTATTCCACCATTGATATTTACAGTCAAACTTGCAAATACGTGCAAAACTTCCCTGAAATTCACGGGATTGACTATGGCTCTGTTCGTTATATTTTTGAAATGTTAGTCAGAGGCACTTTTCCTGAATCAATTATTACCGTCATTCGTCTTCCTGCATTATTCCATCGGCGCATTAAAAAGAACGTGCTGTTTGATCTTCTCAACAGAAATAATGTGGAGAAGATTAATGCCAATTCGTCTTATCAATGGTACGATTTAAATGACTTATGGGCCGACACTGAAGCCTGCAGAAAAGGCGAAGAGCATCAGTGGTTTCCTGAGCCTGTTGAAACCTTAGAGATTATTGACAAGTGGTTCCCATGGGCAAGGGAAATAGTTGATTGTGGCAAGCGTGTTGAATACAATTACGCTCCATATTCTGCTAGTAAAGAAGAAACTATGAAGAAGATGGGAGCTTTGATTGATGCTTGGAATTAGTGCCATTGGCTGGAAGGACGAAGAGGAGCATGAAATCTTAAGTGTCAATGCTGGCGCTTTCAATTTCATTGAGTTGGTGCCATCCCGCATCTTCGCGAGGAATGAAGACTTTGGCGATATCGCCAAGCGCTATAGAGAAGATTACGGGCTTTGGGCGTATTCGGCTCAGGCATTGTTTTATGACAGTGCGGTGCAAAGCTTTGAAGACGTTGCCGCCACTCAAGAGCATTTGTTGCGAGTGGTGAGACTAGGTTCGTTAATGGGCATCAAACGCTTTGTACTTGGTAGTCCTGCATTGCGCAGGGGAAGCCCATCAAGCCTGATGGAAACGCTCAAGCGCATGGATTCAGTCCTGGAAGCGAACGATGCCATCCTTTGCATTGAACCAATCGCCAAGGCATTTGGCGGAAAGTATTTCTATACAGTTGAGGAAATTGTCAATCACATTGACTTCTACAACTTACGCAATGTAAAGACAATGCTTGATACGAACAATGCCTGGCTGCAGGGGGATAGCCCCATGAAGATCATCAAGCATTATTTTCGTTTCATTGCTCACGTGCATATCAGCGACACTGACAACGGCCCCATTCTGAATCAGTATGAGCACAGGCAAATCAAGCTTCTTCTTGATTCAAGCTCATATCAATATGGCATCACACGTGAACTGGTTGACGCCCCTAAGCATCATCGCGAATATCCTTTATTTAGGCAGCTTTATGGCTGAGCAATAATTTGCCTTGCCATTTGCTCAATAGCATAGATGCCTTGGATTTTGCCAGTAAAGAAGGAAAACAAATTGCCTTCTTGGCGCATTAATGGCGTGCGATTGGCGCTGCTGTCTCTAGTTTTTGCTTTGATAGAAAGCGTTGGGAATAAATAGTCAAAACTATCAGCAAAGTCAGGCCAGTAGCGCTCCACATGCCGCTCAATCTCGCGCCTCGCATTGTCCGCATTGTCAAGCGAATTGCTAGGCATAATTCCATGCTTCACATGGCTTAACGAGAAGCATTTGTCGTTGTATGGATAGATGGAGAACAGTTCGCCATCTATGTAAGTGAGGGCGCCAAAAGGAAGAGGCTTCTTGGGGCGATAAATAAACATGGCCACTGCCTCAAAGAATTGAGAAGGCAATGGCTCCAGGAGGGAATTATTAGTACAGTCAAAAATAAAATCGTAATCCTTCTTTAGCGACTGCAAACTAGACCGTTGAATCGCTTCCCTTTTAACCAATGAATCTAGGCACCATTGAAAATACAGGCTCGCCCCAATGGCATCAATGCGCTTCTCGGGGGTGTTCAGCAAGAGCGATGTATGGTTAAAAGCTTGTGGATCCAGCGAAGTATGCGGACCGCTCCCAAAAAGAATTGAAATGGTTTCAGCATCAAGAAGACTTTCGTCTTCTGATACGGCGTAGTAATTATTCTCTACATCATGAACAAGATCGCCATAGTCCTCCATAAAGCGCACAAAAGTGGTGGCGCATAAACGGCGAGTGGCGGCATTCCTGGCGTAGTGATAGCCATAGTGCAGTCGATTCTGATTGATGAAGGACGTTTCCGAAATGAGCGTATGGTTCTTTTCGTACAGCGTCACTTCTGCCTCATCGCGAAAAGCCATTGCTAAATGGCATCCCACCCAGCCTCCGCCAATAATTGCAATGCGCTTCATCAGATGTCAATACAAAGGTGGGGCTGTACGCCTTGCCAATTACTTTTGGCTTTGGCTAGTTCTAACTGAGGGAAGTATTCAATGCGGCGCTGCATGCCAGTGCCGTAGGGGTCTGCGTGTCCTTGATAATTCCATTCGTCAGGACCGTGTTTGTCTGGATGGTAAATGTGGCACGGTACGTCTTGAAGCTTCCAAAGCATGTAATCCTCGTTTGGCACTCCCCACTGCTTCCATTGCTGCAAAGCTTCTGGTGAGCTATCTGTATTTTTAATGGTCATCAAGCGCTCCTTGTGAGCCATGAGGTAGTCGTAGCGGTAAAGGCCGATGCTCATGGAGGGCGTATGCTTCATCGCCACTTTCTCAGGCGCCTCTACGGGAGGTTCGTAAGCAAGCTGCCTAAAAGTTGGCCCTGCAATGCAGGTGTCGTGCAAAAGGAACCAATATTGGCTTTCCATTGAATGCTCAACAATTTCAATGAGCGGTGTGTATTCAAAGG
>Ga0315906_10005320_pt1 | contig 16240 bp, 12 predicted proteins | sample LakEriMetagenome_4_FD_203526 | JGI IMG/M metagenome (GOLD analysis project Ga0315906, IMG submission 203526) | Freshwater fungal communities from buoy surface, Lake Erie, Ohio, United States - Buoy 2 MA122 | ecosystem: Environmental > Aquatic > Freshwater > Lake > Lake biofilm | place: USA...
ATCGAATAATTCATAGTCAATACCTAAATTGGTAAGGTAGGTTACCTCCCATTTCAGGTCTGGATTACCCGGATCAACTGCGATGATTGTTTGCTGGCCATTGTATTGACCTTGGGTATAAGGAGCCTGATAAGGATAATCTCCACCGGGGAAATTGTTCGCATTACCCGAACTTCCGTAGCTGAGTTTCACACGAAGCATATTTACGAAATCAACACGCTCCATAAAGTCTTCTTTACCTGCATCCCAGATGGCACCGAGTGAGAAGAAATTCTGCTCACGGTTTTTCTTAGGCAACTTGGAAGAAGCATCTCTTCTGAAAGATCCTGAGAACGTGTATTTGGAATTGTAAGTATACTTTGCAGTAAGCAGTCCGCCTAACAGCGCATTTTCAGATTTTCCACCTCCCACAGAAGCGTACAACTCATTCTCCGCATTACCTTGAGTGATGGCTGCAGGGGTGTTAGGGCGCTTTGGATCGGTACCGAAACCTGTGAAGCTAAGGGATTTGGCTTTCTCTCTCACATACTCTCCGAAAACACTGACATCCACATCATGCTTCTCCTGGAACATCTTCTTGAAAGTCACAGAAGGTCTGACATTAGCTGCAAAGAACCTCGTCAACCCCTCACTCTGAAATCCGGCCTGACCGGTCGGAGTGGTGCTATTCTGCCTTACAAAAGCAAGTCTGCTTCCGTAATTTGAGTTCTGCGTCTCACGGAAATCTATCCCCGTAGTGATAGCAGCGGAGATCAAATCAGTGATCTTATATCCTGCGGTGAAACCTACATTCATCTTCAACTGATTATTGTAGTTGCGATCAAGATCCGTCAATTCCAATGTATTGGTAGCAGAATATTTATATCCGTCACCCGTATTAAATGAGCCATCAGCATTGTATGGATTATGATATGGAACAGCGATAGCCTGAATCAGGAATGGATTACCCAAACTGTTTCCGCTTGAACTTTGCTGAAAATTCCTTTTGGTATAACCGAAATTGGAGAAAACTGAATAACTAAGCCTGTCATCGCTGAAATCAAAGTTGTTCCTTAAGGTCACCCTGTTCATATCACTTCTGAGAGTGATACCCTCTTCATTGTAAAGAGACAAGCTACTGTAAACGCGGGTTTTACCGGATCCACCGGAAAGGCTTAACTGATGGTTGCTGAAGTTTCCGTTACGAAAAACCTCATCCTGCCAATTGGTATTGATACCCTTAAGTTCATCAAGCAAAACTGCTTCCTCAAATTTTTGATTGTCTGACAGTGTTTGGTAACGAGGATTCAGGGTAGAATAATACCAACCGGGAAGAGTAGGCTCTCCTGTGGGAGAAGTACCATTGGCCGTCTCTCCAATCACACTTCCATATGCTTCCTGTGCAGCTAGTATTTCTTTTGTATTCATTGGCCTGAAAGCGAACTGAGGCTTGGTCTTTACACCATACTGAGCACTGTAGTTTACTCTCATTTTACCTGCAGAACCTTTTTTGGTAGTCACCACGATCACACCTGCAGAGGCTCTCGAACCATATAATGAAGTAGCGGCAGCATCTCTTAAAACATCTATTGAAGCGAAATCGTTAGGGTTCAAACCCTGAAAAACACCGGCCTCAACAGGAATTCCATCCACTACATAGAATGGATCAGAACCTCCCAAAATTGAACCTGATCCGCGGATAATCACCGTGGAAGCGGAACCGGGAGCTCCACTGCCGGTGAGCAACGTCAAACCGGGAGCCCTACCCTGAAGAATTTGGTCAAAAGAACCTACCGGCCTGTTCTTGATCTGCTTTTCGTCCACTTTAGTGGAAGCACCGGCAAACTCAGAGCGCTTCACTCTGGTGATACCGGTAATGACCACCTCCGGGCCCTCCTTTCCAATAGCAGTTTGCATTACAGGCGAAAAACGTCCTGAAGCAATTGACACCGATTGCTTTTCGAAACCAATTGAACTGAATTCAACAGACTTCGCACCTGCTGGCGCAGTAATAGAGTAAGTACCATCCGCCGCAGTGGATGTACCCATGGTTGTACCTTTCACCGTAACTGAAACGTTGGAGATAGGCTTACCATTTGCATCGGTTACTCTTCCGGCAATCTTGGTCTGGGCAAAAGCAGCCAGAGCAAAACCGAAAGAAACCATCATGGTCATTACGAGTTTTCTCATTTGTGAATTGATTTTAGTTTTAGCGAGGCAAATATAACGGAAAATTAATCTTGAACATGCTTTCAAAAATCATAATATGATACCCTGCAATTACCAAATTTAGAGTAAAAATCAACGCCGCCAATTTCATTTAGTAAAAGAAATGTCTTTCCCTAACTGTAACAATAGAACGGGTAATAACAATATGTTCGCCAGAGTGGCTGTAAATAGCGTTAAGGATGTAAGCCAACCCAATGATACCGTTCCTCCAAAATGACTGACACAGAAAATAACAAATCCGGCGATGAGAACCAAGGATGTATATATTATGCTTAATCCTGTTTGATGTATACTGGCAACTACCTTTTCCTCCATATTTCCCCCTTTTTGCAATTCCTGACGATAATTGACCAGAAAACGGATAGTGATATCCACTGCAATACCCAAGGCTACGCTGAATACCAATACGGTGGAGGGCTTCAGACGTACTCCTGCCCATCCCATGATACCTGCAGTAATCAGAAGGGGTATGATATTAGGAACCAATGAACATAACAGTATTCGCCAAGACCTGAAAAGGTATATCATACAGCAAGCGATCAACAAGAATGCCCAAAAAATACTCTCTTTTAGTCCTTTAATGATAAACTTACTTCCCTCCAGAAAGCTAATACTGGTGCCGGTAAGCGTGATAGTGTATTTGCTGCTGTCAAAAAGTTCGTCCGCTCTCGCCTGAATTGTATCCAAAATAAATGGCAGCCGGGCGGTTCCAACATCCTGCATGCCCACAGAGACCCTGGTTATCTGTCGACTGGAATCCATAAATGATCGCAAGGTTCGGGTCAAACCGTCTGCGCTTGACTCGCCACTTGATTTCATTTTCCTCAATATCTCTTCTACAATTTTCTCATTTGGAAAAACATATGCCGAAGAATCTCCTCCTGATATTCCCTGATAAAAAAACCTGAAACCTTCTGAAATACTCAAAGGCCTATTGGTCTCAGGCAATATGGCAATAAATTGCGAAAGTGAATCCACTCGTTCAAAAACACCGGGCCTCCTGAGTCCATTCGGCTTCTTAGTATCAACCAGAATTTCCAGAGGCATTACTCCTTTGAAATGCTTTTCAAAAAATTTCAAATCCGTATAGATCTTATCACTGGAAGGAATATCATCTACAATGAACCCTTCGGTTTTTAGCTTGAAAAGCCCAATGAGCGAAAATATCATGGCCGAGACAGTCACTACCCATACTGACCGCTTGTGGTGCAGCGCCCATATTTCAGCTTTGTAGAGAAATCCGGTGATCCATTTGTTATCGAGATATTTAAGTTGTGCCTTACCCGGAACAGGTAGATAACTAAGCATGGCTGGCAACAAAATGAAGGAGATGATAAAAATTGCCATGATACTCCAGCCGGCGACCACACCGAATTCTTTGAGTATCTCACTTCTTGTCAGTGCGAAAACAGCAAAACCAATGGCAGCAGAAATATTGCAGAATAATGTGACGACACCCATCTTTCCCACCATATCAAGTATGGATTGACGCTTGTCGTTTGTAAGTCTAAGATTACTATGGTACTTATTCAGAAAGTAAATGCAATTGGGAATGCCGATAACTACGATCAGGGAGGGCATCAACGCAGTAAGTAAAGTGATCTTATACCCGCAGAGATCAATGATGCCAAGCGTCCATATCACCCCGATAACGACCACAGCTATGGAAAGCAGCATGGTGCTGAAGGATCTGAAGAACAACAGCAATGTCAATATGCTGAGCAGCAGTGAACCGGCCAGAAAAAGTTTCATCTCCTGCTGGATCCTGTCGGCCATGACCGTTCGAATCAGCGGCAAACCACTCAAATGGACCTCGGTTCCGGTTGATGCGGAGAATTTGTCCGTCAGGGCAGAGATTTCCCGGATCACTCTTGTCCTTTCGGCTGAAGCCAGTATATTTTTATTGATCCTAACCCCCAGCAGAAAAACATTGGATTCCGGATCATGTAACAAATGACGATAAAAAGGCAGACTCAAAAAAACATTCCTGGCGCTGTCTAACTCCTCCTGTCCGTCTATTGCACCGAATATCTTGACGGCAGTCATTTTTCCGTTGCTATCCAACAAAAGATTAACCGCCCCGCCGGCACCCACGACATCCTCCACCCCCTTCACTTTACGAACAGCCGCTTCCAGATTCCTGTAACTTGAAAAATGTTGTAAATCGAAAAAATGGTCGGTCTGCATCCCTATTACCATCAGGTTTCCGTCATCACCGAATTTCTTTCGAAACTCCTGATAGGCCAGATACTTAGGGTTGTCTGTGGGTATGGCCTTTGAAAACTCATAACTCAGTTTCACCCTGGATGCGCGATAACCGAAAAAAGTAGTGGCAAGCACCAGGAGGGAGAGCAATACAAGACGGTTGTTGAGGACAAAACGGGCTAAATACTGCCACATAACTGAAAAATTAGGTTGCAAGATAGAAGGTTAAACCTGTATTTTTCATTTAGAAACAAGAATATAACTTGCGCTGATTCCATGATCATCAAGACCCAGGCCATCGTCTTGCGTGCCGTAAAATACGGCGAAACCTCATTGATCGTCACCATGCTGACATCGGATCAGGGACTGCAATCCTATATTATCAATGGTGTAAGAACGGAAAAGAAATCAGCAGGCAAGGCGTCGCATTATATTCCTGGCAGCTGGTTACAATTGGAGGCCTATCATCGTGAAGGAAAAAGTATCAATAGGATCAAGGAAGCTTTTGCATACAGACTTTTTACATCCAATACCACTGATCCTGTGAAAAACGCAGTGGTGTTGTTCATGACAGAGCTTATTGAGAAATGTCTCAAACATCCGGAAAAGAATGAGCCCCTTTTCAGATTCTTCAGCACTAAACTGGTTGAACTGGATGCCTGTGAAAATTCGGAAATCATGCATTGCCTGCTATCCTTTACAGTACTACTTCCGGACCAGCTGGGATTAGGACTGGAGCGACCTTCCAATGATTCACGGCAGCAAGAAATAATGCTTCTGGATCTAGCCGAAGGAAGCTTCGTCTATCAGGCAGACGCAGGCAAACATCTGCTTACAGAAGAAGAATCCCTTCTGACAAGTGGGATTCTTGCCGGTAACAATAAACCTGTGACCAATGAACAGGCATCATCATTACTGGAAAAATTCATGAATTTCTATCTGCTTCATTTCCCTGAATTCGGAAAAATGAAAACACTTTCATTTTTGAAGGAAATGATATCATAGTACCCTCGCAGAGACTGATTCTCCCCAGAAGTGTGGATGGAATTTGCGGATATTTACCAGACCCGGCTGCTTACCGGGCTCCAGGCTTCCAAAAACATCTGAGATTCCAAGGGCCTTTGCGCCATTGAGGGTAGCCCATGAAAGCAGGATCTCCGGCGGAACAGCGCATCCGGCAAAAATGGTTTTGACTTCTTCCCAAATATTGAGCTGATGATTGCTGGCTAGACTGTCAGTCCCAAGAACAGGCCTGATTCCCGATTCCAGCAACATGTCTGCCGGCGGCAACTGCTTCTCGATGTATAGATTCGCATTAGGACAAAGACAAAAAATAAGTTCGGAACAACCGGACTCCGAATTCTTCGCGTACTCTAAGTCGTTAGCACCCAGGAAGGTATTGTGAACGGATATGATTTTCTGCCTGTTGCTAAAAAACCGGAACCAATATTGGAAAGAGGAAGATCCTGTAGGAATAAAATTGACGGACTCCGAACTAACGTTATTTAATAAACGAAGAAAATCACCCTTGCCTTGCATGAACAACTCGTTTTCCGCTTGCGATTCCTGGTTATGTATGGCAATAGTGGCATTGGGAGTGAAATCATTCAATAGCCTCATCAAAGCAGGAGAAACGGAATAAGGTGCATGGGGACTGGGGATAGCCCTGGATCCCGGAAGGGCTGATACGAATTCATCCGCCAATCTTAAAGCAGTCTGCATCTTTGACGAAGCAATGCTTTCTGAGAGACCTGAAACTTCAATGAAATTATACCAATACAGGGAAGAGAATTTTTTCATCTCAAGCGATGCATTTCCGGTGCAAATATCGCCTACAGCTACCGTGCCCGTGCGGTGTATCTGATCCATAGCCCTCAGCATGGCATCGTTTTTCTCCTCAATGGATGCGCTATCCCGTTGTGCCATCACCTGCAGTAAAAAATCAACCAGTCCGGTTCCTTCAGGTATCCTGCCTTTCAAATGACTCAGATCAAGATGACAATGGCAATTGACAAAACCAGGCATGAGCATGCCGGGGAATTGCTCCACCCCTTCTCCGGCCTCATTAGACGGAACAATATCAATGATCCTGCCATCCGGTGATGTAATCAGCACCTCATCTTCCCTCCGGAAACGATAGCCATCAAAAATAAAATCCGCTCTAAATTTCCTTAACAAGATGAATGATTGATAAATAGTAAATTTGCGCCCGATAAAGGCACTATCCTGCCTTATTCCTGTTAAAATTACTGCATGTTAGATAAACTGGATGCCATCAAAGCTAAGTTTGATCACTTGGCCATTGCCCTCACCAATCCTGAGATCGTGAATGATAACAGGAAGTATGGCGCCATGAGCAAGGAATACCGCAGCCTGGAAAAGATCGTTAACAGTAGAAACAGTTATCTTAAATTACTGGACGATATCGCCTTCAACAAAGAGGTGCTCAACGGAGACGATGAAGAAATGAGGGAAATGGCTAAACAGGAACTGCCGGGTATGGAAGAGAAGAAAGAACTGCTGGAAAAGGAACTCAGGAACATGCTGATACCCAAAGATCCCTTCGATGAAAAAAATGCCATCCTTGAAATACGTGCCGGTACCGGTGGAGACGAAGCCTCCTTATTCGCAGGAGACCTCCTGAGGATGTACCTGAAATATTGCGATAAGAAAGGCTGGAGAACCGCAATTCTAAGTGAAAACGAGGGCACGGTGGGAGGATACAAAGAAGTACAGGTGGAAGTGATTGGCGATGATGTTTACGGAACCTTGAAGTTTGAAAGCGGAGTCCACAGGGTGCAAAGAGTGCCGGATACCGAAGCCAGCGGAAGGGTCCACACCAGCGCTGCCACCGTAGCCGTGATGCCGGAAGCGGAGGAGGTAGATTTTGAATTAAAAGAGAGCGATGTAAAGATGGAAACCGCCCGAAGCGGTGGTGCCGGCGGCCAAAACGTGAATAAGGTAGAAACAAAAGTATTCTTGACACATATTCCGACAGGTGTTACAGTTGTATGTCAAACGGAAAGAACCCAGTTAGCCAACCGCGAAAAAGCAATGGAAATGCTCCGTACAAGGCTTTACGATGAACAAGTTAGGAAGCAGGAGGAGGAAATAGCCAGAAGAAGAAAAAGTCTGGTGAGTACAGGAGACCGGAGCGCCAAAATCAGAACTTACAATTTTCCCCAGGGAAGAGTGACAGACCACCGCATCGGTCTGACTGCCTATAATCTTGACAGCATCTTGAACGGAGAAATCCAGGAATTCATTGATTCATTGCAGTTTGCTGAAAATGCCGAAAAAATGGCAGAATAATTGACGATCTCCTTTCCGGGCCTCAAACTTTCGATCTTAGATCCACTTATCTAAAGGAGACTCCTGCCTTTAACAATTCTTATTTCCATTCTGGCATCTTATTTGCACCTCTATTATCAAAGATATTTAATCGATAAGTTTTCTCATAAGCAGTTAGTTTTGGTAATTCGGCCCCTGTTTCTACGGGGGCCTCTGCATTGACCAAGTTCTTAACCCTTAATTTTGCGACAGCAAACCGACTTTTGACGAAACGACAGCCCGCAAATAAAATATGTCTTCGCAAATAAAAAATCGTTCTAAATCTGCCTCTGAGATGAGCTTTGTAGAGCATCTTGAGGCATTGCGCTGGCATCTATTCCGAAGCGTGATAGTCTGGCTGTTGATGACCATTGCCATTTTTATTTTTGTAGACTGGGTCTTCGATAATATCATCTATGCACCTGCAAGATCCAACTTCATCACCTATGACTTACTCTGCAGACTCAGCAGAAATCTAGGCTTAGGGGACTCTTTATGCATGCCACCGGTGAATATCCCCTTATTAGGCAATACCATCAGCGGTCCGTTCATGGCTGCCATTTCTATTTCAATGATGGGAGGACTGATCATCGCCTTTCCTTATCTGTTATGGGAATTATGGAAGTTCATCAAACCTGCTCTTTCTGCGAAGGAACTTAAATATGCGAGAGGGGGTATTTTCTGGGTTTCCTTATGCTTTTTTACAGGGGCCGCATTTGGCTATTTCGTATTGGCACCTTTCACTTTCAACTTCCTGGCTAATTTCACCTTGGGTAACACCGGAGCCTATCGTTACATGCCTACTTTGGAGGATTACATCGATACGCTTAATAACATCCTACTGGGTTGCGGACTGGCTTTTGAGTTACCGGTATTAGCCTATATCCTGGCAAAAATCGGACTCATTTCATCTGCCTTCCTAAGAACTTATAGAAAATATGCCATGCTGGTGATATTAGTGGTATCTGCCATCATCACCCCTTCACCCGATTGGACAAGCCAAGTGATTGTCGCCTTACCGCTTTTATTACTGTATGAAATAAGCATTCTGATATGCGCCCGTATCGCCATTCAGGAAGAAAAAGCAGAAAAGGAATGGAGTTGAGAAAACTAATCAAAAAAATAAACTTTCCACATGTTTGTATTTGACGAAAAAAAACCGGTTGCCATAGGTTGTGACCATGCAGGATTTGAAAGAAAAGAAGAAGTGCTTGGACTGCTTGCAGAAAAAGGAATACTATTTAAGGATTTTGGAACCTATAGTCTCGATTCCGTGGATTACCCTGATTTTGCACATCCTGTTTCTGCAGCCGTAAAAGAGGGAGAAGCATCCTTTGGCATCTTGATATGTGGCAGCGCCAATGGGGTAGCCATCACTGCCAACAAACATGCAGGTATCCGCGCGGCTATTTGCTGGAATGAAGAAATTACTGCACTAGCACGCAAACACAATGACGCGAATATCATCTGCATTCCTGCCAGATTTGTGGAAACAGGAACCTCTGCCTCTATGGTAGATATTTTTATGGGAACCCCCTTTGAGGGCGGCCGCCATGAAAACCGAGTCAGAAAAATTGGCTGAAATAGCCCAATCACCGGCATCCATACCTTCAATAAAAAATCATGCAAAAAGTTTTCTCTGCCTTGATCATTGTTTGCTGCCTTCAAGCTAATTCTCAAAAGCTTGTATCTATGAAGTATGGATCCATGCTTCAACCTGATGGACTTCGAAAGGATCTCAGCGTGCTGGCATCTCCTGAAATGGAGGGCAGGGAAACCGGGAAACCGGGCCAAAGGAGGGCAGCAGCATATATTGAATCACGAATGAAAGAAATAGGCCTTACCCCTCCTACCTCGCTTAATGGTTACCAGCAATACTACAATCTCTTAAGAGACAGCTTGATTAAAGCTTCTTTCTCATGGAATACCTATGTGGCAGGATATGGCGACGATTTCATCATGCCGGTAGCACAAAATAATTCTGCGGACATCCGCGCAGATCGTGCGATTTTTTTGGGCTATGGCATCATGGATAAATTGTACAACGACTACTCCAATATCTCAAGAATTGATAATAGCATTGCCATCATCCTGACGGGAGAACCCAAATCAAATGGAAGATACCTGCTTACCGGTACGGATAAACCAAGCGAATGGACCAGCCTTGGCCTGCAGAAAAAACTGGAAATGGCTCACTTCATGGGCGCATCAGCAGTCATAGTCATTAATCCCGGACAGGAAAGTTTCAGCGAAAGAAGCATTGAGCACAGCCGTAAGAGTAATCGCTTTCCTAAAAACACCAATGATGCTCCTGTAATCAACCATCTTCAGATAAGTCATGCAACTGCCAGGAAAATCATGACTACTGAGTTTGCGGATAGCATCATCAGGGAAGGGCAAGGATTCAAGCCTTTTGTCCGAACAGAGGAAGAAATCACAACCGGATCCTTTAGTCTGCCTTGCCGCATCGAAATGAAAAAGCAAACCGATACCATCAAGCCATCCAATGTAATGGGTGTATTGGAGGGAAGCGATAAGAAGGATGAATATGTTTTTCTCACAGCACATTATGACCACCTTGGAGTTCAAGACGGAAAAATCTATTATGGTGCAGATGATGACGGAAGTGGAACAGCAGCCATACTTCAGATAGCAGAAATCTTTTCTAAAGCAAGGGCAGATGGAAACGGCCCCTCCAGAAGCCTTGTTTTCATGGCTGTCAGCGGAGAAGAAAAAGGACTGCTTGGAAGTGAATACTACAGTAACAATCCTATATTCCCGCTTGAAAAAACCTCAGTGGATCTGAATATAGATATGATAGGTCGTATCGATACGGAGAGGAAACTGCCAGATACTAACAATTACGTTTACCTGATTGGTCACGACAAGATGAGCAGCGAACTCAATGACATCAGCATTAAGTCAAATGCTTCCTGTTGCGGAATGACACTTGATTATAAATTCGATGACCCCAAGGACCCCAACCGGATTTTTTTCAGAAGCGATCACTACAATTTTGCCAAAAAAGGAGTGCCGATTCTTTTTTACTATGATGGTATGCTAAAAGCCGACTATCATAAGCCTACCGATACCATCGACAAAATCAACTGGGAGCTTTTCGCCAAGAGAACAAGACTGGTGTTTCATACCGCATGGGAAATTGCCGGCAAACAGAATATGCTGACAAGGGATTTACCCCTGCCTGCAATGACCAGATGAGTGGTCAAGCAAATTCCTCAATCCAACATAGCAAAATTGATTACGTCTAAATACCTATCAGGCATAGGTTACTGTCGCACCCTCAAGCTCAGTTTGGTTATACTTAATAAAAATGCCCGCTGACGCGGGCATAAGTTTCAATGATTTAATTATTACCACTTAAGTACCCATGCAAAAATCAGCGGCGCTACTATCGTGGCATCACTTTCCACGATGAATTTTGGCGTATTGACATCCAGCTTACCCCAAGTGATCTTTTCGTTAGGTACCGCTCCGGAATAAGATCCATAAGATGTGGTAGAATCGGAAATCTGACAGAAGTAACTCCAGAAAGGAACATCATGCCACTCCAGATCCTGATACATCATGGGAACTACACAGATGGGAAAATCTCCGGCAATACCACCGCCAATCTGAAAAAATCCTACCCCTTTTCCTGAAGAATTTTGGCGATACCAGTCAGCCAACCAGACCATATATTCTATTCCGCTCTTCATGGTTGTGGCTTTGAGCTCTCCCTTTATCACGTAAGAAGCGAAAATGTTGCCCATGGTACTGTCCTCCCAGCCTGGAACCACAATTGGAATATTCTTCTTCGCAGCAGCTATCATCCAGCTGTCTTTGGGATCTATTTCAAAATACTGATCAAGTTCACCGCTAAGTAATAATTTATACATGAACTCATGAGGAAAATAGCGCTCACCCTTGTCATCCGCATCCTTCCATACCTTATGAATATGTTTCTGCATGCGACGAAAAGCTTCTTCCTCCGGTATGCAGGTATCGGTAACCCGATTGAAATGATTTTCAAGTAAGTCCCATTCATCCTGGGGACTCAGATCCCTGTAGTTTGGCACACGCTTATAGTGATTATGAGCCACCAGATTCATGATATCCTCCTCCAAATTAGCACCCGTACAACTAATGATGGCCACTTTATCCTGCCTTATCATTTCCGCAAGACTCAAACCAAGCTCCGCTGTGCTCATGGCTCCTGCCAGGGTGATCATCATTTTTCCTCCCTCTGCCAGATGGGTTTCATAGCCCTTAGCAGCATCCATCAGAGCAGCGGCATTGAAATGCCGGTAATGATACTCGATATATTGGGATACAGGTCCTCTTTGCATATTTCAGTTTTTATGGGGGGCAAAAATAGTCATTTTACCCTTGTTACAGGGGCTCTGATGAACTATGATTAAATTTGCATATGAGATTATTTTTATTCATTTCAATTTTATCAAGCTGCCTGGGTTGCCTGGCACAAAAAAATCTTACAGGCTATTGGCAAGGAGAACTCACTGTAGGAGGAGGTTTGAAGATTGGCTTTCGCTTTTTCAATGATTCCACCGGTAAATTATCAGCCACCATGGACAGTCCTGACCAGGGCGCCTACGACATCAAAACAGATGAAGTTGTTGCTTTGGATGACTCTATTAAAGTATCCGTGAAAAGCCTCAATGCCTCCTACGCAGGAAAAATCATTTCAGACAGCAGCATAGAGGGGATTTTTCGTCAGGGCATCAAAGTGCCACTAAAGCTGAGAAAATTATCAAAACCCTTTTCCCGATTAAAACCACAGACTCCAGTCCCTCCCTTTCCCTACCAATCTGAAGAAATTCTTTTTGCCGGAACCGACTCTTCGATTGTATTTGCTGGCACCCTTACCTACCCTTTTGCACAGGAGAAGAACAAAACATCCTTGGTAAAATATCCGGCCATCCTTTTGATTACCGGAAGTGGAGCACAGAACCGGGATGAAGAAATCATGGGGCACAAGCCATTCATGGTACTCGCTGACTACCTTACTAAAGCAGGATTTGCGGTACTAAGGGTGGATGACAGAGGTACCGGAAAATCTACCGGCACCCACTCAGGTGCAACTACTGCTGATTTCTGCAAAGATGCTGCAGCTGCTCTCGAATTTTTGAAAAAACAGCGCATGATTGATCCGAAAAAAATAGGATTATTGGGCCATAGCGAGGGCGGCCTGATCGCTTCCATGCTGGCAGCAGATAAGAAAAATATTGCTTTTGTTATTTTGATGGCTGCACCGGGTATTCCTTCACTGGACCTTATGGCAGAACAAAACATCGCATTGTTAAAAGCTAATGGAATGTCTGATTCTGCTTCCCAGGCATACGGATCATTATACAGAAAAATAGTACCTGCAATACTATCATCAGCAGATACGGCAGAAGCGAACAAGAAAGGAAGAGAAGTATTTGACAGCTGGTTCTCCTTGCAAACGGACGCAGTGATCAAAACGCTGGGCTTAAGGGAGTCCTTCAAGCAAAATATCTATCTCAAGAAATTCACTCAGGAGCTCCTCACCCCTTGGTTCAAATACTTCATGCAGGCCGATCCCGGTCCTTACCTGCAAAAACTGAATTGCAAGGTATTAGCCCTGAATGGCGAGAAGGATATTCAGGTGGTAGCAACTCCCAATCTGGAAGGGATCAGAAATTCACTCAAAAAAAGTAAAAGCCGCCAATATGATATCGTATTTCTGCCGGGCCTGAATCATTTGTTACAGAACTGTCAGAGATGCACACCCCAGGAATATGGAAAACTGGAAGAGACCATTTCTCCGGCAGCCATGGAAGTTATCAGCAGTTGGCTATCGAAAAATATACTTATGAAAAAATAACTCTCGCATAATTCGATCATGAATTACCTGGCACATGCATATTTATCAATGGGAAAGCCCGGTATCATTACGGGCAACATGATCAGCGACTTTGTGAAGGGCAAGAGACAGTTCGACCTTCCTCCTTCTATTTTCAAGGGCATTCAATTGCATCGTGCCATTGATAGTTTCACAGATAGGCACGAAAGCACCTCTTTCGTGAAAAATATATTCAGACCCCGGTATAGACTTTACTCAGGAGCATTCGCAGACGTAGTATATGATCATTTTGTGGCTAACGACATCAATCTCTTCCAGCACCAGCAGAACAGGGATGACCTGCATGACACCACTTGCAATGACCTTGAATCAAACATGATCTGGCTACCTGAAAAATTTCTGCCCGTTTTACAAAGCATGAAAAAGCACAGATGGCTGATTTTATTTGGTGAAGATCCCGCCATGAAATTGAGTTTCGAGGGACTTGTAAAAAGATCCGCCTATCTCAAGGAGTCTGAATACGCCTTTGAACTTTTTATGACAAGAAAACAGGAAATGAAGGAGGCTTATGATCATTTCATGCCTGAACTTCTCAGGTATAATGGAAATATCCTGGAGCAGATAATGGAGGAGGATTGACTTATCTTTGAAATCAACAACTCAGTACAGATTATGTCTCCCAAATTCATCAATATCCTCTATTTACTTTTATTGTTGGTGAATATCTCCTGCAAGCAAAACAGGAAAGGTAATCTCCCTGAATCAAGCTCGGAATTTATCTCTGTGGATATTGGAAGGAGTAGGACTCCCCTTGATGTATCACCACCCGATATCATCTATTTCCCTGCAGATTTCCCACTTCTGAAAATGAAAGATGGGAAACTCAATGTGCCGGTGGCCAGAATTATATATAGCAGACCTCACAAAAAGGGAAGGAAATTATTCAGCTCAGACCCGAAAAGTCTTTGCCCTTATGGAAAGCCATGGAGGCTGGGAGCAAATGAAGCTACGGAGCTTGAATTATTCCGTGAAGCTACCCTTGACGGGAAATCTTTGCCCATTGGCAGGTATAGCCTCTACTGTATCCCTGACAGCCTATTTTGGACCTTTGCCATCAATGGGAATGTATATAATTGGGGGCTTGACGTAGACAGCACAAAGGATATTCTTAGAAAAAAAGTCCCTGTTGAAATTTCCAAACAGCAACTCGAGGATTTCACCATGTACTTCAAGGAAATTGCAGGAGGTATGGAATTGGTGATCGGTTGGGACAACATTAAAACTTCCTTGCCGTTTTCATTGCGTTGATTAAAAGTATTTCTCCTGATGTGCGGAATTGCCGGAATCATATCACCACAGGTAAACGAAACCTTGCTGCATCGAATGGCAGACAGCCTGGCGCATCGTGGCCCCGATGGTACCGGAATGTGGATCAACGATAAAAATGAAGCAGGCTTTTCGCACAGAAGGCTTGCGATCATAGATCTCAGTAAGGAAGGCTCACAGCCAATGCATTATTTAAACCGTTACACCATCGTTTTCAACGGGGAGATATATAATTACCCGGAGCTGCGTACCGAGCTCAGGAAGGCCGGCTATATGTTTAGGACAACCGGTGATACAGAAGTTATTTTGGCGGCATATGATTGCTATCGATCCCGATGCTTACATTTCCTGGATGGAATGTTCGCCTTCGCGATCTGGGATAATCATGAAAAAACATTATTTGCTGCCAGAGACCGCTTCGGAGAAAAACCCTTTTATTTCTGGAGCCATGGAAACCAATTGGCTTTTGCAAGCGAAATGAAAGCACTATGGTCAGTCGGCGTACCTCGGCGGCTGAGTGAGAGGATGATCCTAAACTATGTTGCATTAGGCCAGGTTCAAAATCCTGCAGACAAATCACAGACTTTCTTTGAAGAGATTCGCTCCCTGCCTCCCGCTCATTACCTTATTAAAAAAGCGGATGACGACAAATGCCAAATCAACCAGTATTGGGATTTGAACAAACAAAAACAATCCCATTTTAGCGAAGATCAATCCATAGAATACCTCAATGAATTGATGTCGGAGTCAATATTCAAAAGATTGCGAAGTGATGTGCCCCTTGGAAGCAGCCTCAGCGGAGGGCTTGACAGCTCAACCATTGCCTGGTTTGCTCTTAAGCTGAAAGGAAGCGGAACCGATTTCAAATCTTTCTCGGCAAGATTTCCGGGATTTGAGAAAGATGAATCCGCATTTATGGATTTGCTTCAGCAAAAACTGCCACATCAAAATATTTCAGTGACACCCACGGCTGTTGAACTTGAAAGAGACTTAAAAAAACTGGCCTGGCACCAAGAAGAACCGATCACTTCCTCAAGCGTATTTGCGCAATTCAGTGTTTTTCGTACAGCAAAGGAAAATGGCACTAGGGTATTGCTTGACGGTCAGGGTGCTGATGAAACCTTTGCCGGATATGACAAATATGCCCATTGGTTTCTACAGGAATTATGGAATAAAAGAAAATTTCTGACTGTTCACAGAGAAATCAAACAGCTGAGAACGAATAAAGTGAAATTTCACTGGGACATCCGCAACATATTATCCACCATGTTGCCTTCCCACACATCACTGATATTGGAAAAAAATGAATACTTACGAATTCCCAGA
>Ga0315906_10005324_pt1 | contig 16233 bp, 13 predicted proteins | sample LakEriMetagenome_4_FD_203526 | JGI IMG/M metagenome (GOLD analysis project Ga0315906, IMG submission 203526) | Freshwater fungal communities from buoy surface, Lake Erie, Ohio, United States - Buoy 2 MA122 | ecosystem: Environmental > Aquatic > Freshwater > Lake > Lake biofilm | place: USA...
GCAGCCGGAACCTATACAGTGAGTGTAAATTCAGGAGGTTGTTCATCAACATCATTGGGAACAGTAGTAACGGTTAATTCAACACCAACAATTACATCCAGTGGATCAACAACACTTTGTCCGGGAGATTTTGTAACGTTGACATCTAGTTCAGCAACAGGAAATACATGGAGCACAGGGGAATCAACACAATCGATTACTGTGAACGCAGCTGGAACCTATACAGTGAGTGTAAATTCAGGAGGTTGTTCTTCAACATCATTAGGAACGATAGTAACGGTTAATTCAATGCCAACAACACCAACAATTTCAGCAAGTGGATCAACAACCCTTTGCCCAGGAGAAAGTATTGTATTAACCTCTAGTGAACCAACAGGCAATATCTGGAGTACGGGAGAAATAACGCAATCGATCACGGTGAATGCCGCAGGAACTTACTCGGTAACAATCCCTTCAGGAGCTTGTTCAGTAACCTCTACAGAGATAGAGGTAATAACTAATCCTTCTCCAACGACACCAACAATTTCATCAAATGGCTCAACCATACTTTGTCCAGGAGGAAGTGTCATATTAACCTCGAGTGAGCAATCTGGTAATATATGGAGCACAGGGGAAACAACTCAATCAATCACCGTTACAAGTGCAGGAACATATACAGTTACTTTCAATTCAGGTGGATGTTCGGCTACATCCGCGGGAACTTTAATTACTATTAATTCATCCTCAATTTCGCCAACAATTTCAGCAAGTGGACCTACTACTTTTTGTGAGGGAGGTTCGATAACATTATCATCAAGTTTTACAAACGGCAATAATTGGAGCACAGGAGAAACAACGCAATCCATTACTGTAACAACATCAGGTAATTACACAGTAACTGTGATTTCAGGTGGGTGTTCAGTAACTTCTGCTGCAACCACAGTTACGGTAAACTCAGTACCAACAACTCCGATAATTTCAGCTAGCGGGTCAACAACATTATGTTCAGGAAGTAACGTAACTTTAACATCGAGTTCCTCAATAGGTAATACTTGGAGTACAGGTGAAACATCTCAGTCTATCACGGTCTCAGAAGCGGGTACATATTCATTATTAGCTATTGATATCAATGGATGTCAATCCTCTCTTATAAGCCAATTAATCTCTGTAATTGCTGCACCCACTATTACTATTTTGAACGATACTATTTGTGAAGGTAACGAAACCGGTGTTTTAGTAACATCAGTTTCTCAATTAGGTGGAACTTATAACTGGACACCTTCAGTTTCAACTTCAGGAACATTGAATGATTCTCCAAGCTTAACAACTTTATATTCAGTTACATATACACTAAATGGGTGTAGCAGTGTTCCTGCTGCTGGAAATATTGTTGTAATTCCAGCTCCATCAGCATCATTTTCATTCAATCCTTTAAATTTTTCTGCAATTACACAATCTATCTCATTCTCAAACAATTCGACTGATGGAATAAATTATATGTGGAATTTTGGTGATGGCAATACTTCTACAGTTGAAAATCCTGAACATTTATTTAATTCTACAGAAAATGGTTATGTAATCTCCTTATTAGTTTCTAATATATATGGATGCACGGATGAAGTGCAAACCTCAATAGGTTTTGTAGAGGGTTTAGATTTCTATGTTCCTAATTCTTTTACTCCCGATGGAGACCAATTCAATAATGTTTTCAAGCCAGTTTTTACTTCAGGTTTCGATCCGTTTAATTTTCACTTGTCAATTTTCGATAGATGGGGTGAATTAATTTTCGAATCGTATGATGCCAATATTGGTTGGGATGGATCATTGGGAACTACAGGACTTTCTTTGCAAGATGGTATATATATCTGGAAAATTGAATTTAAGAAGCCATCAAATGATGATAAAATTAAAGTAGTTGGTCATGTCTCAAAAATCAAATGAGAATTTTTATTCATAGTCCAAGAAGAGACTCAATAAAAATATTAAGTTCACAGGCTTTCAATTAGCATTAGTACTTAAATTTTGTGTTCATTAAAAAATTTTCACGCGGATAGGTCAATAATTTTGGGGTGAACGAATATAAAACTTGAATTTAAATAATTCAAGTTTTATATAGAAAAAGCTTCAGAAAAAGCGTCAATCAAATCCATTGCAGTCATTGTAATCTCATTCTTTTTTTTTGCAGCAAAATCACCTGCAAGACCATGAATCCAAACTCCGATTTTACAAGCATCCTCAGCTGAATATCCTTGAGCCAAAAGCCCTGTAATTAAACCAGTCAACACATCTCCTGAACCACCCTTTGCCATTCCTGAATTTCCTTTGTTGTTAAAATATACAATTCCATCCGGACCACAAATAGATGTATATGTTCCTTTTAAAACGATGAAGCATTTCAGTTTTTTCGCCTGTTCTATTTGTTTTTTTAATCGAGCAAATGCGGAATCTGATTTCCCAAATAAACGGTCGAATTCTTTTGGATGAGGAGTTAAAATTGAATTTTCAGGAATTTTATCAAATAGCGAATCGTAATCGGAAATGAGATTCAACGCATCAGCATCAAGAACCAATGAACCATTGAAATTGCCAAACAAATGTTCAATCAATTGCATGGTTTTTATCTCTTTACCGATTCCTGGTCCAATTCCAATCGCAGAATAATTTTTCAAAACTAAATCGCCTGCAAGGAAATGTTCTTCCGAGCTCAATTCGCACATCGCCTCCGGATTTGTCATCTGAATGATTTCGTAGCCACATTTTGGAACAATTGCTGTAACCAATCCTGCTCCTGAACGAATTGCGGCTTTTGTACACAAAACACAAGCTCCCATCTTTCCGAGTGAACCGGCAACGATTAGTGCATGACCATATGTTCCTTTGTGTGAGAATTTTTCTCTTGGTTTGATTTTCTTTTGAATCACCTCTTTTGTTAACAATTGAAAATTGGTTTGAGCATTTTCATTTAAATAATACTCTATAAAGTCAATAGATTCAATAGGTTCTTTTTCAATAGCGAATTGATCTAATTCCCTTAATTGTTTTGTTGAAAGAAGTTTCATATCAGCAAGTTAATTAATATATAAGATTGAAATTTATTCAAATACCTATTTTTCTTTCACTTCTTTCATTAATTTTAGCTTATTCAAATCTTTAAAAATGAGTTTTCCATATCAAATCAAGTCGCTCGAAGATTATAACAATCAATACAAACAAAGCACCGAAGAAACCGATAAATTTTGGGCAGAAATTGCGAGTCATTTTGTTTGGAAAAAGAAATGGGACCATGTTTTGAATTGGGATTTCAAAAATCCGTCAGTAAAGTGGTTCGAAGGTGGAAAACTCAACATCACAGAAAATTGCTTGGATCGTCATTTATCGCATAAATCAGATGTTCCTGCTATCGTTTTTGAAGCTAATAATCCGAAAGAACAAAAAGTGGTTTTAACGTATCGCGAACTCTACGATCAAGTGAATCAATTTGCCAATGTCTTAAAAAACAATGGAGTTCAAAAAGGAGATCGTGTTTGTATTTACATGGGTATGATTCCTGAATTGGCTATTGCAACGCTGGCTTGCGCGCGCATTGGAGCAATTCACTCGGTTATTTTTGGTGGATTTTCAGCCCAGGCAATTGCCGATCGTTTGGAAGATGCAAAAGCTGAATTTATCATAACGTGCGATGGTGCCTTTCGCGGGGCTAAAGACATTCCTTTAAAAAATGTAGTTGACGATTCTTTGGTTGGAAATCATACGGTAAAAAAAGTCATTGTTTACCTTCGAACGCATACCCCAGTAAGCATGTTGAAAGGCCGCGATGTTTGGTGGAGTGATGAAATGAAAAAAGTTCTAGAGAAAGGGCAAATATTCTGCGAGCCCGAAGTTATGGATGCAGAAGATATTCTGTTTATTCTTTACACATCAGGCTCTACAGGAAAGCCAAAAGGAGTGGTGCATACAACTGCGGGTTACATGGTTTGGACAAATTACACCTTTGTAAATGTTTTTCAATACCAACCCGGACAAGTTCATTTTTGCACTGCAGACATTGGCTGGATTACCGGACACAGTTACATTGTTTATGGGCCGTTAAGCGCAGGAGCAACAACACTCATGTTTGAGGGAATTCCAACGTGGCCGGATGCAGGTCGCTTCTGGGAAATTGTACAAAAACACAAAGTGGATATTCTTTATACCGCGCCAACTGCCATTCGAAGTTTGATGGGATTCGGTTTGGATACAATTAATGATAAGGATTTGAGTTCTTTGAAAGTGTTGGGTTCGGTCGGTGAGCCGATCAATGAAGAAGCGTGGTATTGGTATCACAAAAACATAGGAAAAGAAAAATGTCCGGTGGTTGATACGTGGTGGCAAACAGAAACCGGTGGAATTATGATTTCTAATTTAGCGAATGTAACCCCGGGAATTCCGTCCTATGCTACGTTGCCTTTGCCAGGAGTTCAACCTTGTTTGGTAGATGATTCAGGAAATGAAATTGAAGGAAACGATGTTTCAGGGAATTTGTGTATTAAATTTCCATGGCCGGGAATGATCCGAACTACTTATGGTGATCATGAACGATGTCGACAAACGTATTTTTCTGTTTATGAAAATAAGTATTTCACTGGCGATGGGTGTTACCGAGATTCAACTGGTAATTATCGAATAACGGGAAGGGTAGATGATGTATTGAATGTTAGTGGTCATCGCATTGGAACAGCGGAAGTAGAGAACGCGATAAACATGCATACCGGAGTGATTGAAAGCGCGGTAGTTGGTTATCCGCATGACATCAAAGGACAGGGAATTTATGCCTATGTCATTATTGACGACACGCATGGAGATGCTGAATTAACCAAAAAAGATATTCTTCAAACCGTAACAAGAGTTATAGGCCCAATTGCAAAACCTGATAAAATTCAGTTTGTTCCTGGATTACCAAAAACGAGAAGCGGAAAAATCATGCGTCGCATTTTACGAAAAATTGCTGAAGGTGATACCTCAAATTTAGGAGATACAAGCACGTTACTTGATCCATCGTTGGTGTATGTAATTAAGGAAGGAGCTTTTTAATCGTGCTAAAATGAAATTCATATCTTTGACAAAACTTTATTGAATGCGTGTTTACTTAGATAATGCGGCGACTACACCAATTGCACCCGAAGTCGTTGAGGCGATGTTACCTATTTTTAAGGATAATTTCGGTAATCCATCCTCAACTCATTTTTTTGGTCGTAATGCGAAGGCTTTGATTGAAACGTCACGCAGAACAATTGCTAAGATCTTAAATTGTCAGTCCTCAGAAATTATCTTCATGTCGGGCGGAACGGAAGCTGATAACATGGCTTTACATGCGTCTGTTTTTGAATTGGGAGTTAAACGAATCATTACTACCAACATCGAACATCACGCTGTTGGACATACAGTTGAGTCGCTTGCTCATCATGGTCATGCGGAAATGAAATTGGTCAATGTTGACAATAAAGGAAACGTAGATTTAAATCATTTGGATGAAATTTTAAAAGATGGTATTCCAACCTTGGTTTCTTTGATGCATGCGAATAATGAAATTGCAACTTTGCTTCCGTTGAAAAAAGTATCGGAGATTTGCAGGAAATATGGTGCTTATTTTCATTCTGATACTGTTCAGACGATGGGACATTACACCTTTGACTTACAGGATTTGGATATCGATTTTATTACCTGTGCCGCCCATAAATTTCATGGTCCCAAAGGAATTGGATTTTTATACGTCAATAAGAAAACCAAAGTTGGTTCTTTCATACATGGCGGTTCCCAGGAAAGAGGTCTTCGTGGAGGGACAGAAAATATTTACGGAATAGTTGGTTTAGCAAAAGCAGTCGAATTGGCTTACGAAGATGTTTTAGGTCATCAAAAACATGTTCAATCCTTGAAATCATATATGATAAAAAAACTGAAAGAGATGTTTGCGGATGTGGATTTTCACGGAGAAATTAGTCCTGAAAAATCACTTTACACGGTTTTGAATGTTTGTTTGCCGAAAACGGATAAAGCAGGAATGCTTTTATTTACGCTAGATTTAAAGGGTGTAGCTGTTAGTGGCGGAAGTGCTTGCACCTCAGGCGCAACCAAAGGTTCACATGTATTGGAAGGAATCAAAGCAGACATAAAAAGACCGAATGTTCGATTTTCTTTTTCTAGGTATACAACAAAAACAGAAATTGATTTTGCGTTGGAGCAACTTAATTCCGTTTATGCAGTCAATTTGGTTTAATTGATGAACCGTAATCGAAAGAAAATTTTATTTTTATGTTCTTGGTATCCCTCCGAGATTAGTCCTACAAACGGAAATTTTGTTCAAAAACATGCTGAATCAGTTCAATTAAACAATGACGTTATTGTTCTTTCCATTTTTTCTTCCATAATTCATAATGAGATTAGATTAGAGGAAAATGATAATCAAGGTATTCGAGAAATAATCGTTTATTATCCTAAAAGAACCATTCTTTCAATTCCAAATTATTTTCTTCACTACAAAGCATTTAGATTAGGTTTTGAAAAAGCGGAAAAACACATTGGTAAAATTGATCTGGTGCATCTTAACGTAATTTTTCCACTTGGAATTTGGGCGCTTTGGCTAAAATGGTTTCAAAACATTCCATACGTAATTACCGAACATTCTACTTATTACAATTCAAATTCAACACATGAAAAATCAAAATTCAAGATTTGGTTTGCAAAAGTAATTTTAAATCGATCGTCTATGACTTTGCCTGTTAGCGAAGATTTGGGTAGAAGTCTAAAGAAAATTTCCTCGAAAGTTTCCATGCAATATATTTCGAATGTAGTTGATGCAAAGGTTTTTAAATTGAAATCAGATAAATCAAATAAAAATCGAACAAATTTTATTCATATTTCTACCGCTATCGAGAAACACAAAAATGTTTCGGGCATTATTCGCGTTTTTTCGGAATTGTATAAAACCCGAACTGATTTTCAATTACATTTTGTTAGTGATGGGGATATAGAAAGTTTAAAGATTTTGGTAAATCAGCTGAAATTGGATTCAGTTATTACTTTTTATCCAACTAGGTCAACCGATGAGATTGCCGAAATGATTGCCTCAAGTGATGCGCTTGTTCTATTTAGTAATTACGAGAACTTCCCTTGTGTTATTGCTGAATCATTGATGTGTGGTGTTCCTGTTATTTCAACGAATGTAAATGGTATTCCTGAACATGTAAATTCTACAAACGGAATCTTGGTAAATAGGGGAGATGACGAAGAATTGCTGCGTGCTTTAAATGATTTTTTAGATGGAAAATTCACTTTTAATCCAATTGATTTGAGAAATTATGCGTTAAAACATTTTAGTTACGAGGAGGTTTCTTTGAAATATAATGAAGTATATGAACAGGTTCTTCAAAACAATAATATTAGATTAAATCAGTTATAATTTATCTAACATGATAAAAGTTATTGCCGGTAATTTTTCAGTTCGATTTTTTTCAGCAATAGCTAATTTATTGATTGCGGTTATAATTTCTCAAGCATTAGGTGCTTCCGGAAAAGGAGAACAAAGTTTAATTCTAGCTAGCGTTACAATCATTTTATTGGCTACTAATTTGGTTGGAGGAGCCTCAATTGTCTACTTAACTTCTAGAATTGGATCTAAAAATATTTTAACAGTAGCATATATTTGGACATTTCTTGTAGTTTGCCTATGTTATTGTTGTTTGGATAGTGTTCCTGCTTTGTCAATGGAATATAATCTTGCTATTTCTTTGCTAAGTGGGATTAATTCAATGGCATCTATAAACTCATCCATATTAATTGGAAAGGAGCAAATACACAAAAGTAATTTAATCAATTTATCCATTCCGGTTTTGACTCTCTCCACAATTGGATTTTTATTTTATTTTCAAAATAGAATGAATATCACCAGTTACCTCATTGCATTATTTGTGTCCTATATTTTTGCGTTTTTACTCGGGGTATCTTTTTTATTTAAAGAACTAATTAAAGAGGAAAAAATTAGGTTTCGTGATTTTATATTAACTTTTAAATCATTATTCTTTTATGGATTTCAGAATCAATTAGCACATATTTTTCAACTGTTCAGTTTTAGATTGAGTTACTTTTTATTAGATGCTCAATGTGGTCAGAGTGCTGTTGGTGTCTATTCGAATGGTTTATCAATTGTAGAGTCAATTTGGATGATTTCAAGCAGTATTTCATTATATCAATATGCTAGAATTTCAAATACTAAAAATAATGATTACGCGAAGAGTCTTACTGAGCAATGCGCTAAATCTAGTTTACTTTTAACATTTTTTGCTTTATTCCTTGTTTTAGCATTGCCAACAAATTTTTTCATCTGGTTATTTGGTAATGAATTTAATGAGGTTAAATTGCTCATTTTGATAATGGCACCTGGAATTTGGATTTTCAACTATGCTTTAATTCTTGGGCATTATTTTTCAGGTATTGGAAAATATTACGTGAATGCAATCGCCTCTTTTGGAGGATTATTGATAACATTGGTTTTATCACTATTGAAGTTTAAAAACATAGATGTTTATTATTCTGCGTTGATTGCCGTTTCATCTTATTTTGTCACATCTATAATTGTAATCATCTTTTATTGGAAAGAAGGAGGTAAATTTGTGATTTTCCCAAGTCTTAATGAAGTGAAAAATGTATTTAATTCGTTACTAAAATCAAAAGAGAGGAAGTTATTAGATGAATAACCTTGGTAAAATAATTAAAGCTTTTATTCTTTTAATTCAAAAGCCCCATTTAATTAATCATATCTTGGATTCGAATGAATCATGTGAGAAAGAATTTCGGAAGCAATTTCAAGATGTAAATCCTGCTCGTCAAATTTCATTGAAATCCATTTATAACTTTGATGATTCGATTTCGGTTATGCCATTTTCTTTTCTTAGTGGTTCATCTTTGATTACTGATTTCGTTTTACTGAAGCTTGCTTGTATTAAAACTCGAGCAACGAATTATCTTGAAATAGGCACTTGGAGAGGGGAGAGTGTAGCTAATGTTTCAAGTCTTGTTGAAAATTGTTATACATTGAATCTTTCCGACGAACAGTTAACTGCTTTAGGTTTATCAAAAAATTACGTTGATTCACATCGTTTTTTTTCGAAAGAAAAGAAAAATGTAACGCATCTTTTTGGTGATTCGAAATTGTTTGATTTCAGCCAACTGAATAAAAAGTTTGATGTCATTTTTATAGATGGCAATCACCATACAGATGCTGTTGAATCCGATACTCGTCGACTTTTCCCATATTTGAAGTCCTGTAATTCTATTATGATATGGCATGACGCGAAAAAAGATACAGAGAAAATACGATACGAAGTTATGTTGGGAATCTATCGCGGAATTCCAACAGACAAGCATAAAAATATCTACCTAGTTGAGAACACACTTTGTGCAGTTTATATAGAAGAAGATATCAAATTCAAAAATTTAAATTGCTACGAAAAGCCTCAACATCATTTTGAAATTGATGTTCGGGTCAAAGTCTAGTATCAGGTTTTAACGAAAAGTAAATTTTCGCTGCATGATATAACTGAAAATGACTATGATACAGGAGGCCGTAATATTAGCAATTGAAGGGAAAAAGTTTAAAACTTCAATAAAAAATTTCAATAAAACCCAGCTTAAAATAGCAGAGGCTAATGAACTTAAGCCGTAGCGAAAAAGCTGAACCCTTCCTCCTAACTCGCTATTCGTAAAAACTACATATTTCATGAGAAGGAATCCTATTGTAAAATTGATACAAAAGCAACAAATAGAACTGTACGTATATGCCGAAATTGCTAAGTGTTTGTTGTTCAGCCAGCTCAGATAAAAGTGTGACGTTTCTTTCGAGAAAACAAACTGATAAAAAACGAAAAATAAAATCCAACTTAAAACCAAATTACCTCCACCACATGCGGCATAATAATAGGTCTCTTTTGGTATAAAACGTTTTACCATAGGATAAAAGAAGTCCAATATGGAAGTTATTAATTTACGCATGCCATACAATTTCGTAGCCATTGTGTCGTCTAATATTAATGACATTTAGATTATCAAATATTAGATACTGCCCCCTTATTCCAGTCAGTGTTCCTGAAATTACAGGAGTTTTGTCAAATGTCAATGAGATTACTTTTTCGGGATAAATATCAACTGGATAATTAATTTCTAAAACATCCTCACTGTCAGTAATAAAATTCGATAAATCGGATGGGAGAATTTCCTCGATTCGCCATTTTTCTTCTACAAGATCAATTGATTCGTCTCGTTGATTGCGCAGCATATTTTGCCAATTTGTTTTATCTGCAAAAAAAGATTTCAAAGCCACCTCAATCAATCCGGCTTGATGCCTGTTTGGGGTTTCAGCAACAATTATAGCTTCGTTGGCCCCTTGATCTATCCATCTTGTTGGAACTTGCGTACATCTGGTGACTCCAACTTTTACGATGTCTGTAGCGGCCAAATAAACGAAGTGAGGTTGATTGTGATTTCTCTCCTCATATTCTAAGTCTCGTCCTTTTCCCAAGTGGGCTTCGCAAAGTTCGGGATGCAAGATACAAGGACTTGCCTCAGGCGCAGAAATAAAACAACTATAACAAAAGCCTTCGCCGAATGATTTTTTCGTTTTCTTCGTGCATTTGCGACAAAATATATTCCCTAACCACTCCAATTTTATGTGTTCACCTAGAAAGTCATTCAAACTGATTTTTGAATCAGGAATTTCGAATCTATACTGAACAACATCCGAAAATTCTGTCGACATCTTATTTAAAACAAATTTCATTCTTCAGGAAGAATATTCATTTTTGTAGCAAAGTGGAAGCAATAATCCCTTAAATCCTCTGAAATTAAATGTTCGCCAGTGGCTTTTTCAAAAGTATCTGCCATTGTGAGGAGACTTTGATGAAAAAACTGTTTCATTTCTTCAACTGTCATATCTTTTGTCCATAAATCGATTTTCATGGTGTTTTTCTCACTGGGATCCCATATCGAGAGCATAAAAGCGCTAGCATTAGCGTCAGTTATTCCTCCGTCACTTGCGTTCCACTTCATCTGCAGTGGTAAATTGTTTGAATTTAAACCAACCTGAATATTAATTTCAGACTTTTTGGATATTTTTTCGTCCATGATTAATCGAGCTTATATTTTTGAAGAATTTGGTTATAAGGAGTTTTAATAAGTTTTTCTAATGACATATCACTTGAATTCATGAAGTTTAAAACAATTTTATATCCCATATATTGCCCAATTCGATCAGGACTTTCCTCCGGTAAACCAATAGTGTATGGTCCCTCTTTTAGAAGGTTAATCCTTGTTTCCTCGTCTATTTTAAATAAAATTTCATTTCCCACTAAATATTTCCAAATTGATTCAGTTGAATTTTCTGCCCAATTGAATTGCTTTTTATTATAACGCAAAATAATTCTTTCTTCAAGTTCGGGATAACAAACTTTTGTAATGAATAATATTTTTCCCCAACGTATCATTTCGCTGGCATAGTTTTCCGTTGTTTCCTCTAAATAGTTAGTCATTAACCAAGCAGCCATAACATCTCTTTCAAGAAATTCAGCCCTCATACTTTCTTTAATCCAAGTATAAAATTCTTGATTTGGAAGTTGTTTAATCATTTTGTTTTCAGGGCCTAAATAACGTTCGATTCCAATTGCTATTTCTTTCTCGGTAGAAAATACACTTGACGAAAATGACGAATTGATTTGATATATAGATTTTGGTATTTTTCCACTTGAAAAAAATTTTTTTAAGCGTCTAAATCCTTCTTTGATTGTATTTTTTCGATCAGAATCAATAATATTTTCCTCTGAAATGATTTGAGCTAAATCTTTAATATAATCATTCGTGTAAAATCTATTAATTCCATTAACTAGCGCTGTGTCATTGTTTAAGTTAATCCCCAAACAATATCCAACATTGTAATCAAAGATATCTGATTTATTTTTTCTAAATTCATCGCGAAGTACTTTAAGTTTTTCATCTTTAGATTTCTGAAGCATTGAATCAAGATTAACAAATTCAAGATTTAATTCTATATCAGATATGTCAGCTTCAAAACGATTTGAGCTGCATCCTGCTGTAATTAGGCTTAAGATGAGGAAAGCAATTAGAATATGTAATTTGCTATTCACGAAATTTCGTATTTTTGACCAAAATTAAGAATATAAAACAATTATTATGAAAAGTGTAAATATGAAATTAGCTGGATTAGTGCTGTTAGCTTTAAGTATTGTGAATAAATCATTCGCGCAAGGAGTTTCTGATAAAAAAACCCAAGCCGGTTTAACAACTACAGTTGGATTAAACATGCTGAAAATGGGAACTTCGAAAATGCAAGCAAATGGAGTTGGTTCTGACCTTGGAATAGGAGTTATGATTCACACCGGATTAAAATCATCAAAAAATCTTGGTATTTCTTATGGATTAGAATTTGAATTTGGATCATTTAAATTTAAACCTGCGAATGGGAATGCAGTTTATTACAATTATAACGATACGGAAATTCTTTCTTCCAAAGACACTGCAATTTCAAAAGGGATATTCATGCTCGCCTCAAGGAAACAAAATCCGGTTTATTTGACAATTCCATTAATGTTTCTTTTTAGAACTGATTTTATAGGAGATTTTCGTTATTTCGGTAAATTTGGAGTAAAAAATAGTTTTTTAATATCTAGTAAAATAAATGATAAAGGAAACGATTTGTTGAAGTCCCCATTAGAAATTGTTGAATTCTCGAACATGAAATCCCCTGGTGAGACTTTCTTCTATAATGGTATGATCGGCATGAACTTAGGTGCTGAATGGAATTTTATAGGTTCGACCTGCTTAGTTGCAGAGGCCGGTTATTTCTATGGAATCACTCCATTATTCTTAGATAGAAAAGCAGATAAAGAAAGTCTTTTTTTGGTCGATGGAACTTCCTTTTCAAATAGTGCGAATCTAAATCAAATCCTTTTAAAAGTTTCTATTCTTTTCTAACATTGGATAAGTCAAAATACATTGTCAATTGGTTAATTTCATACGCTAAAAAAGCTAATTCGAAAGGTTTTGTTGTTGGAATATCTGGTGGTATAGATTCGGCTTTGACATCGGTGTTGTGCGCTGAAACAGGCAAAAAAGTTATTATAATCAATATGCCGATTCGTCAAACTGAGTCCGAATATAGTCGCGCTCAAATGCACATTGATGACTTACTAAAACGCTATAATAATGTCTCTTCTTGTGAGATAAACTTGTCAGATGTGTTTACGTCATTCGAAAAGTTAATGCCTTTTAATATTGAGGAGAATATGTTGGCTATGGCAAATTCAAGATCACGACTTAGAATGACAACGCTATACGCTATTGCACAAGCAAATGGTTGTTTGGTTGCCGGCACAGGAAACAAAGTTGAGGATTTTGGTGTTGGGTTTTTCACGAAATATGGTGATGGAGGCGTGGATTTAAGTCCCATTGCTGATATATATAAAACTGAGGTTTTCTCAATGGCTAAACAACTTAATGTGATAGAGGAGATTTTAAACGCTAAGCCAACGGATGGACTTTGGGCTGACGGAAGGAGCGATGAAGACCAAATTGGCGCAACCTACCCTGAACTTGAATGGGCAATGGAATATTTAAAATCAGAAAAACAAGAAAATCTTTCTGAACGACAAAAAACAGTTCTTGAAATTTATACTAAATTTCACTCAGCGAATAAACACAAAATGTCACCAATTCCAGTTTGTACGTTTCCTGAAAGTAATTAGATTTGAATCAGCTAAACTGATAATGATTCGATTTGTTTTTTTATTGCTGTTCTTTCAAGTTTTTTGCGCCAAATCAAGTAAAATTGATAAGGCTTTCTCTGCGTTGAATCGCAAAGATTATTTCACCGCTCAGCAATTGTTTATTAAAACTTCAAAGAACAAACCATCAATTTCTTATTTTGGTCTAACGCAACTCTATCTTAAGCATGATTTCATTAATTTGGATAGCGCATACAATTTTATCTTGCGTTCTGAAAATACTTTTCTCAAATTGCCTCAAAAGAAAAGAGTCAAATATCAAAAATATGGTTTTGATTCGCTTTCAATTCAATTGTGGAAACAAATTGTTAGTGACTCACTTTTTCATGTTGAACAAAAGAATTTGACAGAATTTGGATTGCAGCGATTTATTGAACAAAATAGTTGGTCAAGACAAATTCAAAAAGCTGTTTTCTTGCGCGATTCACTTGCATTTTTTGAATCAAAGAACCAGAATACGAGTGCTAAAACCAATCTTTTTTTAGGTAAATACCCGAATTCAGTTTATGTTGCAAAGGCTAGAATAATGTTACAAGATCAGCAATATCGTGAAACCACAAATTCCGGAAATATTTCTGATTATGAGTATTTTATCGCATTATTTCCTGATAATATTTATGTTCCGGATGCCGAAAGACGCATTTATGAGATATCGACTCAAAGTGGACATTTGAAAGACTTTGAAAAATTCGTTTCAAAATATCCCCAAAACGCAAATGTCAATGAGGCTTGGAGACAACTTTATAGAAATTACTTATCTGATTTTGATATATCAAAATTTGAATCATTTGAAAAAGAATATCCGAATTTTCCATTCAAAGAAGATTTTAAACAAGATAAATTAGTATTTCTTGAAAATTATTTCCCGGTTGCAGTTGCGGATAAATATGGCTATATGAATTCGTATGGCTCGATTGTTATTCAACCGCAATTCGATGAGGTTGGATCATTTCATAATGGCTTGGCTGTTGTGGGCAAGGATTCAAAATTTGGTGTGATAAATAAGAAAAACGAGCTAATAGTTGAATTTATATACGATGAAATAGTTGATTTCGTTGGAGACAGAGCGATAGTTGTATTGAACGAATCATATAACTTGATTGATGCATTCGGAAAAGAAATTTCAACCAATAGTTTAAAAGAGTTGTGGAATTTTTCAAATGATATTTACGTTGGCCTTAAGGATTCATTCTATCATTTTTTTGACAAAAACCTTTATGAAATTTCAAACCTAAAATGCCAAGAAATCGGCGATTTGTTGAATGGTTATTCAGTTTTACAAGTTTCTGAAAAACAAGGAGTTATTGATTCAAATTTAAACGTTAAAATCCCATTTCTATTTGATGAGATTTCGCGCTTTGATCGAAATAAATTTATCTATTCGATGAGCGGTAAAAAGGGATTAATCGGAGTGGAAGGTGTCAAAATTACAGAACCTATTTTCGATGAAATTTCACAGTTGAATTTGGAAAATTATTCAGCGGTTGCAAAAATTGGCTCAACAATTTCATGGATTAAAATGGACGGAATTAAATTATTTGATTTCACATCAGAGTATTTTCCAAATGCCTTTGAATTGGCTCAATTTTCAAAAGGATTCGCTGTTTTTAAAAAGAAAGGTAAATACGGTTTTATAGACGAAAAAAGTAGATTAGCCTTGAAGCCTTCATTGGAAACAACTTCAAAATACGTAAATGCGATACCTGTAGTCAAGGATTCGAAATGGGGGTTGATTGATTTCAAAGGAAAAATCATTAAATCTTACGAATTTGATTTATTAGAGGATTGGAACGGAAGAGGAATTTTAGTCCAGAAAAATGGGTTGAGTGGTCTTTGGGATTACAATTTTGCATCCGTTCTTCCTGTCGAATTTAATTCAATTAAAGTTTTTGAAAATCAATTTTATATTGTTACAAAAGGTTCAAAATGTGGTTTATATGATTTCTTGGGTAAACCAATTATTCCAATAATTTATGATCGGATTCAACCTTTTGAAAAGGATTGCTTAACTTTAATTAATGAGAATGAAGTCTCCTATTATTTTATTCGAACAAATCATTACTTGAAGTTGACAAGATGAAGCGTGTAATGAACCGTACCGATCGATTGATTTTAGCCTTCATTTCGGCTATTGCGGTGTACATTTTTATATTCGTTTACAGCGAGTTGACTTCGGTAAAAAATACACTTCCTATTGAGCCATTTGGTCCAGAAGCTCAGGTGATTATTGAGGACGAGCTTTTGGAATTGACTCCCGAAAACATTCAGATTTTGGATCAAAATAATTCGAGTGAACCATTAAAAAATTTAGCAAGGGATGTTAATGATTCACGTCAAAAATCGTTTGATGATTATTCTCAGAATAAGACTTCAGGCGACCCAGCCAAAACGGCAAAGGAATACGAGCAGAAACTTTTTGAAGAGGCTGGAG
>Ga0315906_10005332_pt1 | contig 16217 bp, 14 predicted proteins | sample LakEriMetagenome_4_FD_203526 | JGI IMG/M metagenome (GOLD analysis project Ga0315906, IMG submission 203526) | Freshwater fungal communities from buoy surface, Lake Erie, Ohio, United States - Buoy 2 MA122 | ecosystem: Environmental > Aquatic > Freshwater > Lake > Lake biofilm | place: USA...
GAGCGGCACCAGCGTGGAGACGCAGAGCACACCTGGGTACCACTCCACCATGATGTTCGGGTAGTAGGTGAGCCAGATGGCACCGTGCGGTGGGGTTTGCCCGCCGAAACGGCCCAGCACCTGCTCATGCCAGGTGCGATAGGTGGGCGTGCCGGGCTTGCGCAGCGCGTCGTGAACGCCCACCGTCTGCACCGAAAACCAGTCGCCAAACTCCCAGCGGAGCTTGTCGCACGACACGAACTGCCCGAGCCCCGGATGAAATGGAACCACGTGGTAGTCCTCGAGGTAGACCTCGATAAAGGTCTTCCAGTTGTAGCGACAGTCGTGGGCTTCGACGTGATCAAGCATGTAGCCGGAAAAATCAAAATCGGCCCGTCCGGTGATCGCGGCCAGATCGCGGCTGACATCTCGCGGGCCTGAAAACAACAGCCCCTGCCAGTTCTGTAGCGGCGAGCGACTGAGATTGAGACGTGGTTGCTCGCTGAAATGCGGGGCACCGAGCAGCGTTCCCTTCAGATCGTAAGTCCAGCGATGTAGCGGGCAGACAATGTTCTCTGTGTTGCCGCGACCGTTCAGCATGACCGCCTGGCGATGGCGGCAGACATTCGACAGGAGCTCCACCCCCTGTTCGGAACGAACCAATACGCGCCCTTCGCCTTCGGCGGCGAGCGCGTGATAATTTCCGGTCTCGGGTACCATCAGCTCATGGCCGACATAGCCCGGACCCCGCTTGAACAGCGTGTCGATTTCGCGCCGGAAAAGCGCTTCGTCGAAGTAGGCGTGAACCGGAAGTTGCGCGCGTGATTGCGCGACATGTTCGCGGCGACCCAGATCCGACATCCTGACCCTCCCGGAAAAAAAGCCGAAAGACGGAACCAAGCCTGACCGGGTCCTCGAAACGAGCGCTGAGGGTGGTCAAAGGGGATCGAGAGGATACCCGGATTTCACCCGAAGGCAAGTCGCAGTAACATCACTCTTTGTTGACACCATGAATCGTCATAAAACTACGACACCGTCCCCCAGCCCTGCTGCCGATACCAGCGGGCAGGGTGGTGCTTTGCCTACGAGTTTCGAAGAGGCGGTAGCCGAGCTCGAATCGCTGGTGCAGTCGATGGAATCGGGGGCGCTTGCGCTCGAGCAGTCACTGGCGGCGTATCGCCGGGGCGCCCAGCTGGCTGCGCACTGCCGGCGGCTGCTCGCCGACGTGCAACAGCAGGTGAAGGTGCTCGAGGCCGATCTGCTCAAGCCCTTTGACGCTGCGCCGGAGGCCGACTGACGTGGATACGCCGGTCCAAGCATTGATCACGGGATCCGCCGGTCAGGGGTTCACCCGCTGGATGACCGATCACGCCGAGCGGGTAGAACGCGCGCTCGAGGCACGGCTGCCGGCCGCCCACGCACATCCTGCGGGCCTGCATGAGGCCATGCGATATGCGGTACTGGGTGGCGGCAAGCGCATCCGACCGCTGCTGGTTTACGGGGCAGGAGAGCTCACCGGCGCAGCGCCCGGCGCGCTCGACTGCGCTGCCTGCGCGGTCGAGATGATTCACGCCTACTCGCTGGTGCATGACGACATGCCCTGCATGGATAACGACGTCCTGCGTCGCGGAAAACCAACAGTGCATGTCGCCTTCGGTGAGGCCGTGGCCATGCTGGTGGGCGATGCGCTGCAGGCGCTTGCCTTCGAATCGCTTGCGGCGGCGGCGGGGCTCGGGGCCTCACCCACTGCGGTGGTCGCCATGCTCGCCGAACTCGGCCGTGGCGCGGGTTCGCTCGGCATGGCGGGCGGCCAGGCGATTGATCTGGCTGCGGTGGGTTGCACGCTCGCACGCGCCGAGCTCGAGGACATGCATCGTCGCAAGACCGGCGCCCTGCTTGCGGCCTCGGTGCGCCTGGGGGCAGCTTGCGGTCGCCCGCTTTCGGGGGCCGAACGCACGCAGCTCGACCGGTTTGCGCTGGCCGTCGGCCTGGCTTTCCAGGTGGTCGATGATGTGCTCGATGTCGAGGCCGATTCAGCCACGCTCGGCAAAACCGCCGGCAAAGACTCAGAGCAGAACAAGCCCACCTATGTGTCGGTGCTCGGCCTCGATGAGGCGCGAGCGCTCGCGCAGTCACTCCGCGATGAAGCGCAATCGGCGCTTGCTGAGCTGGGCCCGGGAGCATCGCGCCTGGCGGCCATTTCCGATCTCATTGTGCAGCGCTCCTCCTGAGGATCTCACCATGTCGAATTCTTTTCCGGCCACTCCGCTACTCGACACGATTGACCGCCCTGAGCAATTGCGTGCACTCGATCGCCAGAACCTCCCGCAGCTGGCCGACGAACTGCGCAACTTCGTTCTGCATTCGGTGGCGGGAACGGGCGGGCATCTGTCCTCCAACCTGGGCACGGTCGAGCTGGCGGTGGCGCTCCACTATGTGTTCAGGACGCCTCGTGATCGCATCGTCTGGGACGTGGGGCATCAGAGTTATCCGCACAAGATTCTCACCGGCCGCAGGTCGGGTATGTCCAAGCTGCGGCAATTCGGCGGCATCTCGGGCTTCCCGCGGCGCGTTGAAAGCGAATACGACACCTTCGGTACGGCGCATTCCTCCACATCCATTTCGGCGGCGCTCGGCATGGCGGTCGCCTCGCGAATCGCGGGTGAGGGATCCGGCCCCGAACGCAGGCGCCACATCGCTGTGATCGGCGACGGCGCCATGAGTGCGGGCATGGCCTTCGAGGCCATGAATAACGCCGGTGTGATGCCCGACATCGATCTGCTCGTGATCCTGAACGATAACGACATGTCGATCTCGCCGCCCGTGGGCGCGTTACAGCGGCACCTCGCGCGTCTGATGTCGGGCCGTTTCTACGCGGCCGCTCGCGACATGGGCAAAGCCATGCTGTCGGTGGTGCCGCCCGTGCTGCAACTCGCCCGGCGGTTCGAAGAGCACGCCAAGGGCATGGTGCTCCCCGGCACCATGTTCGAAGAATTCGGGTTCAACTACGTGGGCCCGATTGACGGCCATGATCTGGACAGCCTGATCCCCACCCTGCAGAACCTGCGCGAGCGGCGCGGGCCGCAGTTCCTGCACATCGTCACCCGCAAGGGCAAGGGCTATCGTCGCGCCGAGCTCGATCCCATCGCCTATCACGGGCCTGGAAAATTCGATCCCGCAGAGGGCCTGAAAAAGCCCGCTGCGCCGGGTAAGCCTACCTTCACCAATGTGTTTTCCGATTGGATCTGTGACATGGGCGCTGCCGACCGTCGGCTGGTGGCGGTCACGCCCGCCATGCGGGAAGGCTCCGGCCTGGTCGAATTCGAGAAGCGCTTTCCAGACCGCTATTTCGATGTGGGCATCGCCGAGCAGCATGCGGTCACCTTTGCGGGCGGACTCGCCTGCGAGGGTCTGAAGCCAGTGGTCGCCATCTACAGCACCTTCCTGCAACGCGGCTACGACCAGCTGATCCATGACGTGGCACTGCAAAACCTTCCGGTGATGTTTGCGATCGATCGTGCGGGGCTGGTTGGCGCCGATGGCGCCACGCACGGCGGTTTCTTTGATTTCGCGTATCTGCGCTGCGTACCGAATCTCGTGGTGATGGCGCCTTCTGACGAAGCCGAATGCCGACAGATGCTCACCACCGCATTCCTACATGATGGGCCGGCGGCGGTTCGCTATCCGCGTGGCGCCGGTGTCGGGGCAGTGCCTGCGCGTGATCTTTCCGTGCTGCCGATCGGTGTGGCGGAGCGGCGGCGGGAGGGGCGGCGTATCGCCATCCTGGCCTTTGGCACGCTGCTGGCGCCCTGTCTTGCGGCGGGCGATGCGCTCGATGCCACGGTGGTCAACATGCGTTTTGTCAAACCCCTCGATCTGGCCATGCTGCGCGAACTGTCGCGTACGCACGACGCGTTTGTCACCGTCGAGGAACATATGGTGATGGCGGGCGCGGGCAGTGCGGTGGCTGAAGCACTTGCTGCTGAGGGAATCGCGATCGAACTGCTCCAGTTGGGGCTGCCTGACCGCTTCATTGATCACGGTGAACAGGGCAAACTCCTGCAGCTAGAAGGGCTGGATGCAGCGGGGATCGAACGCACGATTCGTCAGCGTTTCGCAGCGCTTCTTCCCGGGGCAGAACCGCGTCTGGTCGCCAGTCGGTCGGCATAGCCGGCTCGGGCGCGGTGATTTCCGCCAGTGCCCAAGTCAACGCGGCCACCTAACCCGAGTGCCCCGCTCGGTCTTTTATCCCTACTTCTTACAGGTTACCAGTGCATTGTCGCGGCACAGCTTTGGCGCGCCTAGAATGATCTCTTCAGAATAAGTGGCCGTCTGGCCGCATCCTCCACCCCCCTCATGGCTGCAAGCGCCAGCCTCCGGAGTTTTCATGAATACCCGTGATCCTCATTTCGCGGTCGGCTCAGACATGGCCGACGTTCAGGCCAGCCACGACCCGCGCAATATCGCGATCGGACTGGTTGGTGTGAAGGGGGTGAGGTATCCCCTGCACTGGGGGAACGGTACGGAGCGTCAGGCAGCGGTGGGTGATTTCACGATGAGCGTGTCGCTGCCGGCGGACCAGAAGGGGACGCACATGTCCCGGTTCATTGCGATGCTGGAAGAGCATTCCGCGTCGGGTGAGGGGCTGGATGTGGCGGGGCTGGCGGCGATGCACGGGCAGATGCTGGAGCGGCTGCAGGCGCGTCGGGGTCGGCTGGAGGTGTCGCTCACGCTGTTCATGAGGAAGGCGGCGCCGGTGTCAGGGGTGCAGAGCCTGATGGACTACCAGCTGAAGGTGGTGGTGGAGGGCGAGGCGCAGGCGGCGGTGACCGAGGTGCAGTTGGTGGTGCCGGTCACGAGTCTGTGCCCGTGTTCGAAGACGATTTCCGACTATGGTGCGCACAACCAGCGATCGCACGTGACGATGTGGGTGGAGGCGAGCCCGGTGATCGAGCCCAAGGAATTGATCCGGTTGGCCGAGGATGAAGCGTCCTGCGAGCTGTGGGGGGTGTTGAAGCGTGCTGACGAGAAGTATGTGACCGAGCGCGCGTATGACAACCCGAAGTTTGTCGAGGACCTGATCCGGGATGTGGCGGCGCGGTTGTCGAAGGACGCGCGGATTGGTCGCTATGCGGTGGAAGTGGAGAATTTCGAGTCGATCCACAACCACTCGGCCTGGGCGCGCATCGAGTCGAACTGAGCGCTGCACGGTTGCGTGTGGAGGTTTCATCGTGATGCACTCCTCTTCGGATCGCTACCGCTCGCCAGCGAAAATTCTGCACTGGGTCACCGCGCTGATCGTCATGGCGGTCGTGATCCCAGCTGGCGTCTGGATTCGCTACTTCGAACCCGCCGACCAGGCGTTCAAGATGCGGCTCTACAACATCCACGAAAGCTTTGGCGTTGTGGTGTTCGTGCTGGTACTGCTGCGGCTGGTCTACCGGTGGCTGTATCCACCGCCCGCCTGGCCGGTTGAAACGCCGGCCTGGGTGCGGCTTCTCGCAGGCTTTTCGCACGCAAGCCTCTACGCGATTCTGATCTTGATGCCGGTCACGGGGTTTCTTGCGACCAACGCCTGGGGCTTTCCACTGAAGGTATTCGAAGTGCTCCCGCTGCCTTCTCCAATCGGGAAGGATGAAGCCATCGCCAAGGCACTGTCGTTTACGCACTGGTGCGGTGCGGTGTCCATGGGGACACTCCTCGCCGCTCACGTCGCCGGCGGCCTTTATCACCGTTTCCTGGCGCGCGATGCCCTCTCGCGCCGCATGTTCTGAGATCTTCCTCATGGCTTCCCATCCCACTGCCGCTGGCATGCTTCCTTCCCCCGGCGAGTCGCCCCGGCTGACCGGACGCAGGGTGCTGTTCGGCTCGCTGGTGTTTCTCACCGCGGCGGGGCTGCTCACCCTGATGGCGGCGGCACTCTTTCTGCCTGCAGGGATTGACGCCTGGGGCATCGCGATGCTGGCTGCGTTCGTGTTCACACTGCCCTGGACCACCATCGGGTTCTGGAACGCGCTGATCGGTTTTCTGCTGATGACCTTTGCGCGAGATCCGGAGGGATTGGTAGCGCCGCACCTGCGTAGCATTCGCGGCGATGAAGCGATCGACAGTTCCACCGCGATCGCGGTGTGCATCCGAAACGAAGACCCCGAGCGGTTGGCCCGTAACCTGGGTTGGATGATCGAGCGGCTGGCCGCCACCGGCGAGGGTCGCTGGTTTCATGTGTACATGCTGAGCGACAGCAATCAGCCCGACATTCTGGCTGCTGAAAAAGCGCTCGCCGATTCGCTCTCGGCGCGCTTTGACGGGCGCGTGGCGGTGACCTGGCGTCAGCGGGTGGGCGGTGAGGGTTTCAAGGCGGGCAACCTGCGCGACTTTCTCGATCGCTGGGGCAATCGCCATGAATACATGATTGTGCTCGATGCCGACAGCGTCATGACCCCCGCGGCCATGTTGCGGCTGGTGCGCATCATGCAGACCAACCCGAAAATCGGCATTTTGCAGACGCTGGTCACCGCATTGCCCTCTGACAGCGCGTTTGCGCGCGTGTTTCAGTTTGGCATGCGCCTGGGCATGCGCTCCTGGACGCTCGGCGCGGCATGGTGGCAGGGTGACTGCGGCCCCTACTGGGGACACAACGCGATCATCCGAATCCAGCCTTTTGCAGAACATTGCCGTCTGCCGGTATTGCCAGGTCGCCCGCCGCTGGGTGGTCATGTGCTGAGTCATGATCAGCTGGAAGCGGTGCTGATGCGTCGCGCGGGCTATGAAGTGCGGGTGCTGCCCGACGAGGGGGGCAGTTGGGAGGAAAACCCGCCGCACCTGATCGAATTCATCCGTCGAGATCTGCGCTGGTGCCAGGGCAACATGCAGTATTTCCGCTTCCTTGGCATGCCGGGGCTGCGTCCGGTGAGTCGCTGGCAGCTGGGGATCGCGATCGCCATGTATCTGAGCGGTCCGGGCTGGATCGGATTCACCGTGTTCGGCCTCATTCGCCAGGGGCCGATGGATGCCGATCTGGGGCTTTTGTTATTGGTGTTGTCGCTCACCATGAATTTCGCGCCCAAGCTGGCTACGCTCGCCGATGTGCTGCTGCGCAGGCGCTTGCGTGAGGCATTCGGTGGCGCGCCGGCTGTCCTTCTGAGTGCGCTCGCCGAAACCGTGTTCACGATGCTGATCGTGCCGATCTGCGCGTTATCGGTCACCCTGTTCGTTCTGGGTCTTCCGCTGGGCCGGCAGATGGGCTGGACCGCTCAGCAGCGCGATTCCGAAGGTGTACCGATTGGGTTTGCGCTGCGCCGGCTGTGGGTGCACACGGTGGCAGGCATTGCATTCGCGGTGTCGCTGTTCCTGCTCGCGCCGGGTGCGATGTGGATTGCCCTGCCGTTCTACACCGGCCTGGGTGCGGCGATCCTGATCACCATGGTGAGTGGCGCGCCACGTGTCGGCGCGCTCGCGCGCGATTCAGGGCTCTGCCGCCTGCCTGAAGAAGTCCGTAGCGCAGGTCCTGACTGTGCCTCGACGCTGATCGGCTTCAGTTCGGTTGCCGCAGGCGCCCGGTAATGTCGCTTCATCGCGCGGCGTCACGGTTGGCGGTCTGCGTGCTGGGCCTGGCAATCGGTTTGGCTGCAACGGACCCGATCAGAGCCGAGGGACGCGATGAGATGCGGGTTCAGTTCGTCGACGCGAGCAAGCCCACACGCTGTGCCGAGGAAGACAACCTCTATGTGAAGCTGGAAGCGTCGGGCGTTCGCAGCTTTTCGTTGTCGGTTGAACACCCGTCCTACATCACGGCGGTGACCTCGGACAGCACCGCGCCCGATTTCACGCACTGCGATATGAGCGGCGATCCCAAGCACGCGTTCACACCGCGCGAACTCATCCTGTACGAAAACGACTCGATCCGGCTGGTGGGTCACACCTTCTTCAACTTCTGGCGGCCGGACATCGTGGAGGTGAAGGTGGGCGAGCGCGTTGAGCGCGGGCTTCATCTGCTCCAGTTGCTGCGTCGTGGGCCGAAGCGCGACATCGAAATTCTGGTGCTGTACCCGGCTGATGGCTATTGGCGTGCCAAGCCGCTGCCGCCTGCGCAGCTGCCGGACAGCGCCTACGGCAGCTCATTCCTGTTTGGCCCGATCGAAGAGGACGGCCGGCCGCTGGTGGCGATCCGCGCGCTCGAGTTCGACCCCGTAGCGTTGCGCTTTACGCTGCAGTTTGCGCGCGGTGGTGTGGGTACCCTGACGGTGGCCGAGGCCACGCCTCAGCGCACGCGCGTGATGATGGATCTGGGCGTGACTTCAACCGGTCAGGCGCCGTTCGCGGCATTGCGCTCCATGTTCGTGACCATTGACAATGCCGATGCTTCGGTGGCGGCCTGGCGAGAGAGTTCTGGCACGCGGTCGGCGCCTATCATCGGATTTGGTCGATTCGAATCGAGCCGCGCCCGCTTCGGTCGCGATTCTCCTTCCCGGCATAACCTCAGTGCGCCGGATCATGTGTTCGCCGATTTCAGTCGGGCACCTGCTGACAGCCGCCCGCGGAGTCCTCGATGAATGCGGTCACAGAGCCGCTTGCGCTGGGTAAGGGTTTACCGCCGGAGCCTCCGGCGGTCGACAGCCCCGTCTGGCAGGCGTTACTTGCCGTGCGATACGGTGATCGGGCGTTCGCCCTCGCGTCGGCACCGTCCTCGACAAGCGCCCCCGGGGCGGTGGCGCACGCGGATGACGCGGTGCTCAATGCACTCTACAGCCCGCTTTGTTCGGTCGCCCTTGATGAAGGCTTTGCCATTGCCCATCTGGCACAGAGTCTGGATGGGCGCATTGCCACGGTCGGTGGCGTCTCGCGATGGCTGAGCGGCGACGAGGATCTGCTGCACACCCACCGGATGCGGGCGCTTGCCGACGCGGTGGTGGTGGGGGTGAACACCGTTCTTTACGATGATCCGCAGCTCACCGTTCGTCGCTGCACGGGTCGTCACCCGGTGAGGGTGGTGATCGATCCGGAATTCCGGCTCGACGGTGCGCAGCGAGTCTTTACCGATCCCGTAGCGCCGACGCTTCTCATCGTGGCCGCCGATCGTGTGGCGGGGCGGCAGTCGCTCGGACATGCCGAGGTGGTTCCGCTTCAACGGGGCGACGGTGGTGACCTCGACCCGATCGCTATCCGCCGCGTACTGGCCTCACGCGGGCTGCACTGGCTCTTCATTGAGGGCGGTGGCACCACCGTGTCGCGGTTTCTTCGTGCCGGCGCGCTCGAGCGTTTGCAGCTCACGATTGCGCCAGTCATCCTGGGGTCGGGGCGTCCTTCCCTTCAGCTGCCGGTGATCGAGGATCTGCGCGATAGTCTGAGGCCTGTCACCCGTCAGTTCCAACTCGGTATCGATACGCTGGTTGAGTGTGTTTTCCGTGCTTGAGCGCGCGCCGGCTGCGATCTGATCGTTCACCGTGTCCGATTCCAACACCGCTCGGGCTTTCTGGGTCCGTGAACCGTTCGCGGGCGAGCTTCGTCGCGAAGTGCTTCCCGATATGCAGCCGGGCCAAGCGCGCGTTCGGGCCCTGGTGAGTGGCCTCAGTCGTGGCACTGAAACGCTGGTGTTCGCAGGGGCGGTGCCGGCCAGCCAGCATGCGCTCATGCGCTGTCCGCACCAGGAAGGCGAGTTCCCCGGCCCGGTCAAGTATGGCTACTGCTCGGTGGGTAGGGTGGAGGTGGGGCCTTCCGATTGGATGGGTCGTCGGGTGTTCTGTCTCTATCCGCACCAGGATCGCTATGTGGTGAGCGTCGATGCGCTGGTGCCCATTCCCGACGCGGTGCCGTCCGAGCGGGCGGTGCTCGCCGCCAATCTCGAGACTGCGATCAATGGTCTGTGGGACGCAGCGCCCCGCATTGGCGATCGGGTGGCGGTGGTGGGCGCCGGTGTGGTGGGGAGTCTTTGCGCGGCGCTGCTTGCGCGCATGCCGGGCGTCAGCGTCGAGCTGATCGATATCGACCCGCGCCGCGCGCCACTGGCGGAGGCGCTGGGCTGTCGTTTTTCGCTACCGTCGCAGGCAACGCCCGAGGCTGATCTGGTGGTGCACGCGAGTGGCCACTCGAGCGGACTCGCCACGGCGCTTCGGATCGCTGGGTTTGAGGCGACCGTGCTCGAACTCAGCTGATATGGCGAGCGCGAAGTGAGCGTACCGCTTGGCGAAGCGTTTCACTCGCGGCGCCTGACGCTGCGTTCTTCACAGGTAGGCGCGGTGGCCACGGCGCAGCGCGCGCGCTGGACCTATCGTCGACGTCTGACGCTGGCTCTCGAGCTGCTCGCTGATCCGGTGTTTGAGGCCTGCCTGGGCGGGCGCAGCCATTTTTCTGATTTACCCGAGACGCTTGTGCGTCTGACCCGCTCGCCCGACGGTGAACTCTGCCATCGGGTGATCTACGACCAAGGCGCGTGACGCGACCTTTCCCTCTCTGCCCTCTGCCCCTGGAGCCTACCTATGTACGCGCTTGCCGTCTCCGATCACATCATGATTGCCCACAGTTTTCGTGGCGAGGTCTTCGGACCTGCGCAGAAGCTGCATGGCGCAACCTACGGCGTTGAAGTGGAGTTTCGACGCGCCGAGCTTGATCAGCACGGGCTGGTCTGCGATATCGGCCTCGCGCTCAATGTGCTGAAGGAGGTGCTGGCGGGCTTCAATTACCACAACCTCGACGAGCTTCCTGATCTGGCGGGGCGCAACACCACCACCGAATTCATGGCCGGTGAAATCTTTCGCCGGATGAAGGCGCGCGTGGTGGCGGGCGCGGTGGGCCCGGGCACTGCAGGCGCGATTGAATCGATGCGGGTGGTGCTGCGCGAGTCGCCGGTCGCCTGGGCAAGCTTCGAGGGTTCGCTGCGTTGACCAACCGGATTGTCTTGGCGGTGCCGGGTGCGCTTGCGCAGCGTACCGGCGGATATCTGTACGCGCAGCGGGTCGTTGACGGTTTGCGTGCCATGGGCCGCGAGGTCCGGGTGGCCGAGCTGGCAGGATGTTTTCCGCAAGCCGATGAAGCGGCGCGCGCTTCGGCCGAGGCCATGCTTGCCGCTGCACCCCCGCGGTCGGTCGTGGTGATCGACGGGCTCGCGCTTCCCGCGTTTGATCGCTCGCTGGTGCGGGCGACGGAGCGCCTGCCGGTATTGGGCTTCATCCATCACCCGCTTGCGCTCGAAACCGGTCTGTCGGTCGGGGCTGCAGCGAGGCTGGGAGCCATTGAAACAGCACTCTGGTCGCGACTCGATGGCCTCATCTGTGCGAGTCCTGCGACGGCCCGTGAGGTCCTCGCGGCGGGCATTCTGCCTGGGCGAATTGCGGTGGCCGAGCCCGGAGTCGATGTGCCGCCCCTTGACGTGGGTGCGGGGAAGGAACGGGGCGAGGGCCCGGTGCGTCTGCTGTGTGTGGCCACGATCACGCCGCGCAAGAATCATCAGATGCTGGTGCAGGCGCTCGCGCGCGTGCGCTCAACGGATTGGCGCCTTGACTGCGTGGGCAGTCTCGATCGTGATCCGGCCACCGTGGCGTCGCTTCGCCGATTGATTGATTCGCTGGGACTGGCCGATCGCATCACCCTTCATGGCGAGCAGCCCGATGCTTGGCTCGCGAGGGCCTGGCAAGAAGCTGACCTCTTTGTTCTCGCCTCCGACCATGAGGGCTACGGCATGGTCTACACCGAGGCGCTCGCGCAGGGCGTGCCGATCGTTGCCACGAACGCGGGAGCCACGCCCGATACCATCCCGGCTTCGGCTTGCCGGCTGGTGCCGCCCCGCGATGTGGCGGCCTTCGCGGCGGTGCTTCAAGCGGTGATTGACTCGGCAGAACAGCGACAGATCTTGCGCGCGGGTGCGCGTCAGGCGCGGGCCACGCTGGTGCCCTGGCCTGCTGCGGTACGGCGTTGGGCGAACGCACTGGATCGTCTGGTCGAGCGGGCTCCCATTGGGGCGGAACTGGCGAGTGGTTGCTCGTCGGAGACGGCGGGCGGTCGATGGTCTGGGGCGGGCAGGTCGGACGCGGCGCGCGCTGCACTCCCCGCGGCGCTGTGCGGCGCGGCACCTGGCGCGCGCCTCAACTCGGAGCATGCCCGATGAGTGGTTTTGATGCCGACTGGCTCGCCCAGCGCGAACCCTTCGATCTCGCCGCCCGCTCGCGGGCGCTGGAAGACGCGTTTGCCGACGCCTTGATGCGGCGGCGCGCGGTCGGCGCCGCGCCGCTTCGTCTCGCCGACCTTGGCGGGGGAACAGCTGCGAATTTTCGTGCGCTCGCGCCCCGACTGGACGGCGATCAGCAGTGGGTACTGCTCGACTTTGACCAACAGCTCCTCGATCAGGCGCCCGCACGCGTGGCGCGCTGGGCCCGCACGCAGGGCTGGGAAGCCGTGGAATCGGCGGGCCGCTGCGAGGTGCACGCCGGCCCCGCCCGCTGGCGGCTCGAGACGCAGAGAATCGATCTGGCGGCCTCGCTTGAAGCGCTGGATGCCAGGCGATTTGACGGTATCGTCACCACGGCTTTCCTGGATCTCGTCTCCAACGATTGGTTGGCTCGGTTTGCGCGCTGGCTGGTCGAGGCCGATCGGCCTCTTCTCGCGACGCTGACCGTGGATGGACGTCGTTCGTGGCATCCCAAGGCGATCGATGATGAACTGCTCGACCGAGCGTTTCGCGCCCACCAGGGCGGCGACAAAGGGTTCGGCGAATCGGTTGGGCCAGGCGCGGGTGCGGCGCTTGCGGACTGTCTTAGGGCGCTCGATTGTCCCGTCGTGCTCACCCAGAGCGACTGGCAGATCGGCGGATCAGCCGATTCAGCCATGCTCGACCGGATGGCAGACGAAGCGGTGGCCGTGGCGCTGGAAATCGATCGCCTGGCGGGCGATCGTTTGGCGCGTTGGCGCCAGACGCGTGCTGCGCAGATTGCGAGCGGGCAAGCGCGGCTGGTCGTTGGGCATGTGGATCTGCTCGCCGCACCGGGTCAACCGTCCTTCTTAGACTCGCTGCGCGAAACGCCGGATCCGTCTGACCGCTGACCCGTTGCTGCCTGGGCGCGCATCGAGTCGAACCGACCGCTGCGGGTGATCGATGCCGCGCCGCGCAGGCGTAGGGTCAGTCCCTGAAGTTCTCGTAGGCGAGCGGCAGGTCGGTCACCTCTTTTTTGAGAAGCGCAATCGCCGCCTGAAGATCATCGCGCTTGGCGCCCGTGACCCGCACCGTGTCGCCCTGAATGCTTGCCTGTACTTTGAGCTTACTGTCTTTGACGAGCCGCACGATTTTCTTGGCGTGATCGCCGGGCACACCGTGCCGCACGGTAATCAGCTGTTTGACCTTGTCACCGCCAATCTTCTGAACGTCGCCGATATCTAGAAATCGCACATCGACACCGCGCTTGGCGAATTTGCCAAGCAGCACGTCGCGCACCTGACCGAGCTTGAAATCATCGTCAGCGAACGCGGTGAGTTCGCGCTCCTTCTGTTCGATTCGGGCATCCGAGCCCTTGAAGTCAAAGCGATTGGCGATTTCCTTGTTGCTCTGATCGAGCGCATTGCGTACCTCGACCAGATTGGCTTCGCAGACGATATCGAAGGATGGCATCGGAGGTCTCCTGATGAACGGGGTATTTGCTGTGACACTTCAGCGCAGCATCTTCTCGAAGAACCGGGCCTGCCCCATCGTGGGGTCGAGCTGGTAGGGCGCGAATCCCGCATCGGTGTAGGCCGCGATCGCCGACCGGTTACCCTCGAGTACTTCAAGCGTGAGTTTGCAGCATCCTGTGGCCCGAGCGTGTAATTCTGCCTGCGAGAGCAGGGCGCGACCGATGCCTTGGCGCCGGAAGGGCGCCGACACGATGATGTCGTGCACATTCAGAAGAGGCTGGGCGCGGAAGGTGGAGACACCCTCAAAGCAGTTGATCAGGCCGACAGCCTGATCGCCCGCGAACGCAAGCCAGCCCGCGTAGTGCGGGCGCGCAGCCAGCACTGCGCAAAGTGACGCCCGCACCTGCGCGCTGAGCGCATGCCCACCGCCTTCGGGCGAGCGGGCGTATTCGTCGAGAAGGGTGACCAGGGCCTGCGTATGAGGTGCGATCGACAGGTTGATCCTGACGATGGAATACCGGGTGGGTGTTGTCATGGTCGATGATTGAACCGGAGCAGCCGCTGCGATCAGCCCGCCGATCGCGCCTCCAGCGCCTCCCAGCGCTCCAGGCACTCGGCGAGCTCGACCTCGATCGCTGCGTGCCGCGCCGCGATCGCGCGGGCATCGGTACCCGCCTCGCGGTAGGTCTGCGGGTTGGCGAGTCGTGCTGCGAGCGTGGCCTGCTCGGTTTCCAGCACATCAATCTTTCCGGGCAGCGCCTCGAGTTCGCGCTGCTCTTTATAGGACAGACGCTGACGGCCGGGACGCGGGGTCGCGCGGGGATCGGACTGAACCGACGTGTTGGGCGGATTCTCCCCGGCTTGGGGGCCGGTGGACGGGACCACCCTGGAGGTGGAACCCGCGCGCATGGTTGGCGCGGTGGCTCCCCTGGCTGCGGCCTGACGTGCGCGCGCCGCCATCACATCTGCATGGCCGCCCGCGTATTCAAGCCAGCGGCCGTCACCTTCGAAGGCGATCGACTGCGTGACCACCGCATCGAGAAACGCCCGGTCATGGCTCACGAGCAGCACGGTACCGGCGTAATCGGCCAGCAGTTCCTCGAGGAGCTCCAGCGTCTCGATATCCAGATCATTGGTGGGTTCGTCGAGCACCAGCAGGTTGGTGGGCCGGGCAAACAGGCGGGCGAGCAGCAGGCGGTTTCGCTCGCCACCCGACAGGCTCCTCACGGGTGAACGGGCGCGTTCAGGCGCAAACAGAAAGCGGCCGAGATAGCTCATCACGTGCGTGCGCTGCCCACCGATCTCGATCCAGTCTGAACCCGGGCTGATGGTGTTGACGAGACTCGCCTCTTCGTCGAGCTGCTCGCGCATCTGGTCGAAATAGGCCACTTCCAGCTGGGTTCCCCGCCGCAGATGGCCTTCATCGGGAGCGATCTCACCCAGGATGAGCTTGATGAGGGTAGTTTTACCCGCACCGTTGGGGCCGATCAGCCCCACCCGGTCGCCGCGGCTGATGATGCTGTCCAGCCCCCGAACCACCCAGCGTTCGCCCCAGACTTTTCCCACCCCGGTGAGTTCGGCCACCAGCTTGCCCGAGCGCTCACCCGAGTCGATCTCGATTCGTACCCGCCCCACTCGCTCGCGGCGCTGCTCGCGTGCGCGCCGAAGCGAATCGAGCCGCCGCACCCGGCCTTCGTTACGCGTGCGGCGCGCTTCCACGCCCTGCCGGATCCAGACCTCTTCCTGGGCGAGCAGTTTGTCGAACTTCGCGTTGATGACCTGCTCTTGGGCGAGCTCATCGGCCTTGCGGCGCTGATACGCCGCGAAACTGCCTGGATAGGAGCGAATCACGCCACGGTCGAGTTCAACGATTCGGGTGGCGACGCGGTCCATCAGCCGCCGGTCATGGGTGATGAGAAGCGTGGCTTCGCGGCGTGCGGCGAGCAAATCCTCCAGCCAGCTGATCGACTCGATATCGAGATGGTTGGTGGGCTCATCGAGCAGCAGCAGATCGGGTTCGCAGACCAGCGCCCGAGCGAGTGCTACGCGCTTACGGGTTCCGCCCGAGAGGCTGCCCAGCCTGGCATCCGGATCGAGCTGAAGCCGCGACAGGACGCTGTCGATCCGGTGCGTGACCGTCCAGGCGTTGGCCGCTTCGAGTTCGGTCTGCACCGAGGCGAGTTCGGTGGTGAGGGCTTCGGTCTCCGCGACCGATGACCCGCCAGGGGCGCTGGCCGCACCGGCTAAGGCCTCGGCGACCCGGTGATGGCGTGAGATCAGATCGGCATGATCGGGCAGGGCCGAGGCCACCGCCTGATGGATGGTGTGCGACTCGTCGAAGAGCGGCTCCTGTGCCACATAGGCGAGCGAGCAGCCGCTCTGCCGCACGATCCGGCCGTCGTCGAGCTGAATCAGGCCGGCCAGCGCCTTGAGGAGCGATGACTTGCCAGTGCCGTTGCGACCGATCAGCGCGACCCGCTCGCCTGCCTCGATCGCGAGCGCCGCATCATCGAGGAGCGCAACATGGCCAAATGCAAGCCTCGCCCCCTGTATTGAGAGGAGGCTCATGAGAAGGCGATCGTGCTCAGGGGGTGGCGTGCGCGATGAATTCGGCGGGTGCCGGGGCGCCCCACTGCGAGCTG
>Ga0315906_10005334_pt1 | contig 16215 bp, 6 predicted proteins | sample LakEriMetagenome_4_FD_203526 | JGI IMG/M metagenome (GOLD analysis project Ga0315906, IMG submission 203526) | Freshwater fungal communities from buoy surface, Lake Erie, Ohio, United States - Buoy 2 MA122 | ecosystem: Environmental > Aquatic > Freshwater > Lake > Lake biofilm | place: USA: Lake...
TGCCAATTGGATAGAAGAACAAATAGCTCTTGAGTTAAAAGAAGGTGTTTTAGTTAGACGCAAACCCATTGAACTTTCTAAAATTGCCGAGCAACTTTCTGAATTTACCGGAATTAGTAAAGATGACTCTATAAACCATTTAGAGCAATTGCTGGAGTGGGCAAATGTCCTAAATACCAATCCAGAAAAGCAGAAGAATTTTCTTCCTTATCGTATTCACCAATTCATAGCTCAAACTGGTTCTGTTTACACCACTTTAGGTGACCAAAAATCTAGAGACCTTTTCTTAGATGCCGGACTTTACGCTGATAACAAAGAAACAAAACTGTTTCCAATGGTATTTGGCAGAACATCAGGCCATGAATTCACTTGTGTTAAGTTAAATCTAAATGATTCAATCATTCAACCGAGAGAATTTTATGATTTAGTAGATGAAGAAGATGAAACTTCTATTGAGGAGGGTTATATCTTCATTCAACACACAGAAGACGAAGAACCTATTTGGGATGCGAACAGAGATATACCTGACTTACCGGAAACTTGGTTTACTCCACCCCGAAAAGACGGAACAAGAAAATTAAAGAATGAGAGGGAGGCTAGACTGCCGCGTAAAATCTGGTTCAACAAAAAAGGTGATTTTTCCTTTACACAAGAATTAGATTTTGAAGGTTGGTTTATGTCATCACCGTTGATGTTTGATCCCACATCAGGAACAATTTATGATGCCCAAACCGCTGAATGGACCAAGGTGATGAAACTAGGTGGTGAAGGGCGAAGCACTGCTACTACTGTTTTATCCTTTGAGACCATTACTCAATTACAGGAATTTGGCGAAGCGTCCGAAAAACAAAAGTTATTGAGTTTTACCGATAATAGGCAGGACGCTTCGCTTCAAGCCGGTCACTTCAACGACTTTGTGAAAGTTGGTCAATTAAGAGCAGCGATTGCAAAAGCCCTTGAAACACACAATACACTTGATTACACTAGCATAACAGATAAAGTATTTGAATGTCTGAATATTGGCCAAGACCAATTTGCGAAACAACCAGCTTCATTTCCTGGTCCGAAGAAAGAAAATGAAGATGCCTTCAAGGATTTTATCATGTATCGCTTAATGCATGATTTGAGACGAAGCTGGCGTGTCGTATTGCCCAACCTTGAACAGTGTGCGTTATTAACGATTGAATACAAATACTTGGCAGAATCAATTCAAGACAATTCGCTATGGAAACCAAATGATTTGCTTTTTGCAATGACGCCTGATGAGCGACAGGAATTTCTGCATCAGTTATTCGATTTCTTTAGAAAGTCTTATGCACTCAGTTTCTCCATGCTTGAACCGGGGGTAATAGCAACCAATGCTAAGAAAATAAAGGAAAAACTGAAAGCTCCTTGGACATTAGACGAGAATGAAAAACTAGAAGTCCCAAATCACATTCGCTTAGAGAGATTATCTTCATCAGCAAGAGAATTGTATTCTGAAAGTGCGGGTCTTACAAGTGTTTTCGGACGCTATCTAAGAAAGAAAGCCGCACATCACGGAATTGATATCAGGGGAAAACAAGTCTATAATGATTTTACTTACAATCTACTTGACTTTTTGAGTGAAGCAGGTTGGCTGGTAAAAAAAACTGCTAAAACTGCGAGCAATGAGGAAACAAGTATTTATCAATTAAAGGTTGACAATATCATTTGGCATAAAGGAGATGGCGAAAACCTGATACCTGACTTGGTTAAAAATCGTTCTTACAAGCCACTGAACACAAAGCCAAATAAATACTTCCAGCGTTTTTATAAAACAAACTTCCATGACATCAAGCCTATTGAAGGCCGCGAACACACTGGTCAAATCAATAGCGAAAAGCGAAAACAGAGGGAAGAAGAATTCAGAGAAGGAAAAATTGGGGCATTGTTCTGTTCTCCAACTATGGAATTAGGTATAGACATTTCCGACCTTTCAATAGTACACATGAGGAACGTACCGCCTTCACCAGCTAATTATGCTCAACGAAGCGGGCGTGCAGGGCGTAGCGGCCAGGCAGCATTGGTATTGGTGTATTGCTCTAATTTCAGTGCACACGATCGTCATTATTTCAAGCATTCCACCCAAATGGTTGCAGGAACGGTTACCGCCCCCAGAATGGATTTAATTAATGAGGAACTATTGCTTAGTCACTTGAATGCATCAATTCTCACAAGAAGACCATTGAGTGTGCTGAATAACTCCCTTGGCGATTTAGTAGACAAAGGCAATTTTGAAAGTCTTCTGTTGAAGCAGGAAATTATTGACACTTTAAAAATCAGTGAGGAAGAAAAGGCTCTCATTCTAAACAATTATAAAAAAGTAATTGAGGACACCTACTTTAAAAAAGAATTGGCGAAAAGAAAACCATCTTGGTTCACCGATGGCTGGATAAAGCAAAACATTGATTCCTTTCAGGAATCTTTTGACAGTTCGCTTGACCGTTGGAGAAAGCTATACAAAGCCGCTCAAAATCAAATTAAGGCTGCCACTTCGATCATTGAAAACAGAATTTATGCAGACAATCACGAGAAGAAAAAAGAGGCATACAAAAGTTTAAGGCAGGCCGAAAGGCAACGAGACTTACTATTAAACGAACCCACAGACGGTAAAAAAAACAACAAAGACCAATCTGAATTTTACCCTTATCGCTACTTGGCAGCAGAAGGATTTTTACCGGGCTACAACTTCACTCGTCTTCCGGTTCGTTCGTTTATGGAAAGTGAAGATGGTGGCGGAGAATTTATTTCAAGAGCTCGATTTATTGCCTTAAATGAATTTGGCCCACGCAATGTGATTTACCACGATGGTGCTAAATATCGAGTTGACCGAATGATATTGACAGAAGCCGAACTCAAATTGGAGAACGGAAAAATCTGTCCTAAAACAGGTTACTTCCTTTATGACAAACAATACGGATACGAAATTGACCCCATTATCAATGAAACTTTGCAGCTGGATATTAACAAGCATGTTCATACAACACTAATTGAAATGGCTGAAACAAGAGCCTATGAATTGCAACGAATTACCTGTCAGGAAGAGGAAAGAACTAAAAAGGGATATGACATTCAAACCTACTTTGCTGTAGATGGAGGTTTTGAAAATACCAAGGAAGGAATTGTGAGTGTTGGTAGTGAAAAACTATTACACATTCACTATCTACCAACTTGCCGGATTTTCAAGTTGAACTTAAAATGGCGGGCTTCACGTGAATATGGATTCACCATTAACCTAAACACCGGTTATTGGCAAAGCAAAAAACAAAAAGAGGAAAAAGGAGATACGGATGAAATTAAAGATGTAAAACTATTTACATCTGATACAGCCAACGCCCTATACATCCAACCAATAAAATCACTGGCACTTGGCGAGGGCAGCAATGGGGTAATTACTCTGATGTTTGCAATTAAGCGAGCCATTGAAAATTACTTTCAGGTAGAATCCAATGAGATTGGGACCACCATTATGGGTGATGAAGAGGCTCCAAATATTCTGATTTATGAGGCAGCGGAAGGAAGTCTTGGAGTGCTTTCTCAAATTATAGACAACCCAGAACTTTACAAAGCCATTATGACGGAGGCATATAAAGTTTGCTTCTTCAAAAATGATGTTGAAGAAGTAGGCGAAGTACTTCCTGCCACCTATGATGATTTGTTAAGCTACTATAATCAATTCTATCATCAACAAATTGACCGTAATCTTATTCGTGATGCTTTGAGAAATCTTAAAGAATCTGCGGTAGAAGTATTGTCTAACAAATCATTCAGCAGCTATGATGAGCAGTTTCAGTTTTTGCAAGCAGCGAGAGACTCAAATAGCAGTACAGAAGACAAGTTTTTAAAGTTTCTATATGAAAAGGGGATCAAACTTCCCGATGAAGCTCAACCCAAGGTAGATGAAATGTTTGTTCGTCCTGACTTTTTCTACAAACCCAATGTTTTTATTTTCTGCGATGGCACACCACACGATAAAGCAGATGTTAAGAAAGATGATGTAGAAAAGCGGGCTGCCCTGAAGAATGCGGGGTATCAGATTCTATCCTGGTATTATAAAGATTCTTTGGAAGAATTTATAGCTAAGCGTCCAGACATTTTTAAAACTGTGAAAGAAAAATAATGACAACGAATTTCGATTATAAACCAGGTAGTTTAGTAACTCTTCGCAACAGGCCTTGGGTGGTGCTACCATCAGAAGATACAGACTTACTAATGCTAAAACCCTTAGGTGGTTCTGATGAAGAAATCACAGGTATCTTTCTCCCTGTTGCCGGCAGAGATGAAAAACCACAGACCTACAATTTCATCAAACCGTCTTCGACTGATTTAGGCGATTTTACTTCTGCCAAGCTACTATACAATGCAGCCCGACTTTCTTTTCGAAATGCAGCAGGTCCATTCCGTTGCTTAGGAAAACTTTCTTTCCGACCAAGGTCTTACCAAATGGTGCCTTTGATTATGGCTTTGAAACAGGAAACGACTCGTTTGCTGATTGCTGATGATGTGGGTGTGGGTAAAACTATCGAAGCCTTGCTAATAGCCAAAGAACTTTATGAACGTAAAGAAATTAAGCGCTTTGCCATAGTATGTCTGCCTCATCTGTGCGACCAATGGCAAGATGAAATGAAAAATAAATTTGGAATTGAAGCGGTTATAATTCGTTCTGGAACAGCCACTTCACTTGAAAGACAAATCAGAACGCACGAAAACATATTCCGTGCTTTTCCTTTTCAAATCATTTCCATTGATTACATCAAGTCAGGAAATAAGCGACAGGTGTTTATTGATCATTGCCCCGAGCTAATTATGGTAGATGAGGCTCACACTTGTGCGAAACCATTCGGTGCAAACAATTCACAGCAACTACGTTACCATCTGTTGAACGACATTGCCAAAAAAGAAAAACAACATTTGGTATTACTCACCGCCACACCGCACAGCGGTAAACAGGCAGAGTTTCAGTCCTTGCTTGGTTTGCTCAAACCTGAATTTGAAAAAATTGATGTGGTTACTTCCAGCGAAACGGAAAGAAAAGAGATAGCCAAACACTTTATTCAAAGACGCAGAGGCGATGTGTTGAAATGGTTGGATGAAGAAACGAAATTCCCTGAACGAAATTCCATTGACCGAGATTTTGAAATAGGAAAAGCCTATGCGGAAGTATTTAACGATATTCTAACTTATGCACGAGAATTGGTGGCTCAAAATATTGGGGATGGACGTAAACAACGCTACAATTACTGGGATGCTTTGGCACTCTTAAGAGGTATAATGAGCAGTCCAGCAGCCGGTATTTCCATGCTCACCAAAAAAGCACATAAAAAGAAAATAACAGACCAAGAGGATGATCCGGCTGCTCGTGAGCAAGAAGATGGTGCAGAAAGCCAAAGCGTAATGGACAATGACTTCTCCACAGATGACAGCCTACCTTTGTCTGTTCTTGGAAGAGGAGATGTGATAAAAGATTCAGAAGCAAAACGACTTATAGGTTATGCCAAAAGAATGGAAGCCCTGTATGGAATTGAGCATGACCAAAAAGCCAAAGAAGCACTCATACAAGTAAAAACGTTTCTTGAAAGAGGTTGCAACCCCATTATCTTTTGCCGCTACATACAAACAGCCAATTATTTAGGTGATATTTTCAAAGAGAACCTGAAAGGAAAAAACTTCAAGAACCTTCATATAGAAGTTGTAACCAGTGAACTGAATGATGAACTCCGCAGGGAGAAAATCACCGAAATGAACAAATCGGAAAGACGCTTGCTTATTGCTACCGACTGCTTGAGTGAAGGTATCAACTTACAGGAAGGTTTCAATACTTTGGTGCATTATGATTTGCCCTGGAACCCCAACCGATTGGAACAACGTGAAGGCCGTATTGACCGCTTTGGACAGCAATCTGATTCTGTGGAAGTGGCTCTGCTTTATGGTAGCAACAATCCCATAGACGGTGTGGTGTTGGAAGTATTGCTTCGCAAGGCACGTGAAATCAGACGTTCCATCGGTATTTCTGTTCCATTCCCTGAGAATAGTGCTTCGGTAATGGAAGCCGTTACCAATGCCATTTTACTAAAGCCTTCTGTTTCGGTTAAACAAGTTACCCAGCAGCTGTCTATTTTTGAAGCCGAAGAAATTGAGGTGGAGAAAAATCGTGTAGCCAAAGCATTTGAAGAAGCCGAAAAAAGAGAAACCGCATCTCGCAGCATCTTTGCTCAGAACGCTATTAAAGCCAACGATATTGAAGCCGACTTGCGTGAAGTGGACGACGCCGTTGGCGATGTAAAATCGGTTGAGCATTTTGTTTTGGATTCACTTCGCTTTATGGGTGTCCAGGTGGAAGCAAAAAAAGAGGGATGTAAAATTTACACCACCAACATTCCGCAACGTTTGCGGGACTTGCTATCTGAAAAAACCGAGATTCAGATTTCGTTTAAATCGCCTACTCCTGCCGGATATAAATACATTGGCCGTAATCATCCTTTCACGGAACATTTATCACAACACATCATCAATACTGCCTTGCAACATGCTGCAAACAGTGCTGCAAGAGCAGCGGTATTGCGAAGTGCAGACATAAACCAGAAAACGGTGTTGTTTCAATTGCGGGTGCGAAATGTAATTGCCGAACAACCAAGCAACAAACAGATCGTAGCCGAAGAAATGTGGCTGTGGGGATATGAAGGTGAAGTGCATCAAAAACAATTCATTGAAAAGGAAATCGCCATGAATCTTTTAATGAATGTAAATCCCACCCAAAACATGGAAGAAGGAGAAAAAGCATATTGGCTAAATGAAGAAATGGCCTGGGTGCTAGATGAAAAAAGCTTCCGTGAGCAAACCGATGATGTGGCTTTGGAACGAGCCAATCATTTGGTAGAAAGCCATATCCGATTTAAAAAGTTAGTGAGTGGTAATAAATACAAAGTGGTAGAACCTGTTTTGCCAATGGATGTATTGGGCGTGTACATTTTATTACCCGAAGTAAAGTAAAACACCATGGCTAAAGCAATTCAAAATTCAAGGTTAGATTGGATAAAGCAGGCTGTTAATCTTATTCAGTCGGCGCGTCAACAAGCAGTCAGGCAAACCAATAGCCTGATGGTGTTCACTTATTTTCATTTGGGTAAACTCATTGTAGAGCAAGAACAACAGGGCAAAGCAAAAGCAAAATATGGCGAGGCAATCATTAAACAATTGAGTGCCGAACTTACTAAACAATTTGGAAGGGGATTTTCTGAGGATAATTTAGAAAATATGCGTTTATTCTATTCCCTTCACAAGCAAAAATTTGAGGCGTCTGAGATTTCCGAGACACCGTCTCGGAAATCTTACAAAAGTCAAAAATCGCAGACACTATCTGCGAAATTGCCCATGAGCCTAAATTCCGAAACACCGTCTCGGATTTCATTTCCAGAACTGTTTCCGCTATCATGGTCGCATTATGTTACCCTGCTTCGTGTAAAAGATGCAAACGAACGTTCATTTTACGAAATAGAATCTGCCCAAAATAATTGGAGCGTAAGAGAACTAAAGCGACAAATGGATAGCGGTCTTTTCGAACGCCTTGCTCTCAGTAAAGACAGGAAGAAGGTAAAACAACTGGCCGAAAAAGGGCAGCTTATAGAAAAACCCGAAGATGTAATCAAATCGCCATACATCTTGGAGTTTTTAGGTTTGGATGAAAAGGCTGTCTATACAGAATCAGACCTTGAAACCGCCATTATCAGCAAGATTGAACACTTCCTCCTTGAAATGGGAAAGGGATTTTTATTTGGTGGTCGCCAGGTACGTTTTTCATTTGATGACGAAGATTTCTTTGTAGACCTTGTTTTATACAATCGGCTGCTGCAGTGTTTTGTATTGGTTGATTTAAAGATTGGCAAACTGAAACACCAAGACATTGGCCAAATGCAGATGTATGTCAATTATTACGACCGTTTTGTGAAGCAGGAATTTGAGAATCCAACCGTGGGCATCATCATTTGTAAGGATAAAAGCGATGCAGTGGTTGAAATAACCTTACCTACAAATAACAAAACCATATTTGCAAAGGAATATAAACTGTACCTGCCGAGTAAGGCCGAATTAAAAGCATTAGTGAAGTGAAGTATACAACCATCAACATACAGGGAAATCTTATTTCAGAGGAAATTCTGCAAAAGGTAGAAAGCGGGGAGGCCCACGGCCAAAAGGCAACAGATTTTGGTTTTGAACCAGGCGCTAATATCCGAAGTGAAATAGAATATGCTTGGAGCCGAATAAAATTAGATTGGAAACATTTCTCCGATAAATCTCAAAACCTGTCTGCCAGCGATCCTTACGGAACCACCTTAAGCCGCAAATGGATGGAACAGTTTCTGAGTTCCATTGGCTTTGATTTATCAAAAACAAAAACAGGCTTACAAGGCGACAACAACCAGAACTACACCATCAGCCATGTTGCCGAGAACTTAAGTCAGCTTCCGGTACACATTGTTGGTTTTGTAGAACCCAATAACCCCGATAAAAACACATTAGATGTAAAAACTAGCGGTGGCACATCCCGCTTTTCGCCACATGCTACCATGCAGGAATACTTGAATGTAACCGAGCACGTGTATGGCATTGCCGCCAATGGATTGTTTCTTCGCTTAATTCGTGACAGTGGCCGCTTGATTAAACTCACCTATGTAGAGTTTGACCTGAAACGGATGTTGGACGAAGACAAATACAGTGAGTTCACCTTGCTGTATCGTTTATTACACGCTACCCGTTTCCCGAGAACACAAACTGAAGCCGACCAATGCTTTCTGGAAAAATATTATCAGGACAGCATAGAAACTGGTAATCGTATTCGTGATGGATTGAGCCTTGCAGTAAAGGAATCCTTATTGGCCTTGGGTAATGGTTTTCTGCAACACGATAGAAATGCCGCCCTCCGTGAGAAAATTCAAAGCGGTCAGCTTTCTTCTAAAGATTATTACCGACAGTTGCTTCGCATCATATACCGCTTTCTGTTTTTGATGGTCACCGAAGAACGGGATTTGGTCTACGACCCTGAGGATAAAACCGAAGCCACCCAACGCCTCAAAAAAGTTTATTTACAGTTTTACAGCATTGCCCGCCTTCGAAAACTCTGCGAAAACCGCTATGTGTACGAAAGCCAGTTCAACGACTTGTGGCAGGGCTTGGTACAAACATTTCAATTGTTTGAAGCCAGTGGCAACGGCAAGAAATTAGGCATACAGCCACTTGATGGCGATTTATTCAGCTCAAACGCCATTCAAGATTTGCAGGAATGCCTCATCAGTAATAAACTGCTGTTGGAATGTGTACGCAACATGAATGAGTTTAGGGATGAGAAGAAGAATCTGGTCAACATGAACTACCGTTCATTGGATGTAGAAGAATTAGGCTCGGTGTATGAAGGTTTGCTGGAGCTGCATCCGGTCATTGAAAATATAGAAGCGAGCAATCCTGCTCATATCAATTTTACGTTTCACGAAGGTACCGACCGTAAAACAACCGGCTCCTATTACACAAGACCTGAATTGGTAAATGAACTCATTAAATCGGCATTGATACCGGTGATTGAGGAACGACTAAAAGAACAAGCGGGAAATAAAGAAGCACAATCAAAAGCCCTGCTGAAACTAAAAGTGTGCGATGCAGCAGCCGGAAGCGGACATATGCTCTTGGCAGCAGCCCGAACCATTGCATGGTATTTGGCAAGGGTACAAAGCGGGGAAGAAAATCCGGCACCGAGTGTTTATAGAAGTTGTTTGCGAGAAGTAATACAACACTGCATTTATGCGGTAGATTATAATCCTGATGCTGTGGAGTTGTGCAAATTAGCTTTATGGTTGGAAGGGCATAACAGCGGTAAACCACTGAGTTTTCTTGACCATAAAATAAGGAATGGTAATAGCTTGGTTGGTGTTACAGATTTAAGTGTTTTGCAAAGAGGTATTCCCGATGATGCATTTAATCCGGTTACGGGTGATAATAAAAAGATTTGCCAAGAATTAAAAAAGGAAAATGCCAAATACAACAAAACCAAACAGGCTACTCTTGATTTTGACCAAACAAGTAAAATCGACACCACTGCATTTACTGGCGATTATAAAGAACTGGAAAACATACGCCAGGACGATGTGGAAGGCGTAAAACAGGTAAAAACCAAGTTTGACAAACTCCGAAGCAACCATGCCTGGTTTAACGACTGGCGAGCTTGCAACCTTTGGACAGCCGCCTTCTTTTGGAACTATACCGAAGAAAGCAAACAAGCTGCCCCCAACAGCGAACGCTTAGGCAAATTTCTGAGCAGCCCGGCTGCAGCATATGGCCCCATGATAGGTAAAGCCGATGCCCTAAGCATGGAACACAAATTCTTCCATTGGCCATTGGAGTTTCCGGATGTATTTGAGCAAGGTGGTTTTGATGTGATGTTGGGAAATCCGCCTTGGGAAAGGATTAAGCTACAACAGCAGGAGTTTTTTGCAACTAGAGAGGCCGCTATCGCCAAAGCCCCCAATGCAGCAGCTCGCAACAGACTAATAAATGCCTTGCCACAAACCAACCCTGAATTGTATAAAGATTATGAACAAGCTATTCACACTGCTGATAGTACGGGCAAATTTTTACGAGAAAGCGGAAGATGCATACTAACGGCTTTTGGAGATATAAATACTTATTCTATTTTCTCTGAACTCACTTCTTCATTAGTCAATGATCATGGAAGAACCGGGATAATTGTGCCTACTGGTATTGCCACTGATGATAGCAACAAGGCCTTTTTTGGTGCCATGGTGGAAAATAACCGATTAGTGAGTTTATTTGATTTTGAGAATAGAGAAGCGATATTTCAAAGTGTTCATAGAATGTACAAGTTTTCACTTTTAACCATTTCTGGAAAAGAAAAAGTTAAAGGTGAAGCCATGTATGGCTTTTTTCTAACTAGGATAGAACATCTTCAAGACAAACTACGAATTTTTAACTTAGATAAAAATGATTTTCTGAAGCTAAATCCTAATACTAAAACTTGTCCAGGCTTTAGAACTAGTATTGATGCACAGCTAACCCTTAAGCTTTACAGTACTAATAAAGTTCTGATTGATGAGTCAAAAAACAAAAATGATTGGGGGGCTTATTATATTCGACTTGTTCACTATGGAGACCACGCAGATCAAATTTCAATGATTTTTGAAAGTGAACAAAAAAATAGGTTTGAGTCAGTATTTGAGCCAAAAATGTTCTGGCAATTTGACCATAGATATTCAACTTATGAGAACAGTAACTATGAACAAATTGTAGGCGGACAGCCATCAACCTTTTCATCAATTGAAAAAGAAGATTCAACGAAGCAATCAATCGGTAGATATTTTTCAACTGCGCTTTTTAAAGAGGAACTTTTTGCAAAGTATCCATCATATAATAAAGAATGGTTGATTCTATGGAGAGATGTAACCAATTCTTCAAATGAAAGAACTTCAATAGCGTGTATTATTCCTAAAGGTTTAGCATCTGTTGCGTGTCCAGGTCTTGGTTTTAATTGTAAGTTAAACGGAAGTTTGCTGTATACCAACCTAAATTCAATTGTATTTGATTATTTGTCAAGGCAAAAAGTAAGTGGTCTTCATTTTAATTGGGGGTTAGTTAAACAAGTACCTGTAATTTCGCCTAACGGGTATTCTAAAGAGAATTCAAGACAAATAATTTTTAGAGCAATTGAGTTGATTTATACATCTTGGGACATCAAAGCCTTTGCCGATGATGTTTGGATAGAAGCAGATACAGATTTGAGGGCTGCCATACAACAGCAATGGGAAGCCAATAAAGCCGCCACCGGAGGCCACGAGTGGGCACCACCGGAGTGGCACGATGATTATGGTCGTACCCCGAGCGAAGTCGAGGGGTGTCCTCTGCCACCCTTTAAATGGGATGAAGAACGCAGAGCCTTATTAAAAGCAGAACTCGATGCTATTTATGCCAAACTCTACGGCCTCACCACCGAAGAACTCCGCTACATCTTAGACCCGCAAGATGTTTATGGACCTGATTTTCCTGGAGAAACCTTTCGTGTACTAAAAGAAAAAGAAATCCGCTTATATGGGGAATATAGAACTAGGAGGTTGGTGCTTGAGGCATGGGAGAAATTAAACAAGAATGAGATGTCATAAGTAAAATTATAATCATCTTTTAAATAATGAGATGCGGCTTCCGCATACTATCACTTAAGAAGTCCTGCATTAAACCGGCCTGCGGCTTTTGCTTCCCCATAGCTAGCCTCAATGATAACATAGACTTCTTTGTTCTTAGTATTTGCGCACTTTAAGAAACCTTCTTAGTTTGTATGGTATATCAAAAGTAATCATGCGGGTGTTTCTGCATAAGTAATTGATGATGCGGTTATGCTTTTTGAAATGTGATTACTAAGTCTGTAGAGTAGCACTATTAATGTATTGTTTTTTAGAAGTGACTAGATTATGTAATTTCTAAAATTCTTTTGTCATCTTGGAATTTTTTTATCCTATGAATAATCAATTCCTTAACTTCGTTCAAACTTTTAAAAATGAATTTTAAAATATTTGGTCCATTTACCATTCCTACACGGTCCATTTCGAATCGTTCTAGATGGCTAGAGGATGGGAATATTAGACATTTTTGGGATTTACTACAAGAAGAGAATATGGATTTATTTAAGGCGTGTGGCTGCTATATTTTTGCTATAAAAAATGGCAAATCCACCAAGCCCTTTTATGTAGGGAAATCTCAAAAGTTAGATTTTAAGAGTGAAGTTTTTACAGCTCACAAGAAGTCAATTTATAAAGAAGTTATTCCAAGAGAAAGGGGAACCCCAGTTATGTTCTTTATTGCCCGTACAACCGCAAATGGAAAATTTTCTAAGCCAAGTAATAATCACAAAGACATTGATTTTTTAGAGACACTATTAATTGGAGATGCAATAAGAAAAAATAGTGATTTGTGTAATATTAAGAAAACTAAAATGCTAGTGAATCTTAAAGTGGACTCATATTTTAATTCTAAAAAGAAAATGAATTCTAGCGAATCTATTTTTTCGAAAATGATGAGCTGAACCAACAATTTAAAGACTTGATTTTAATTGTTCATATCAACTTGCAACCTATTAATAATATTCAAATACCTATTCTAGTAATTAGATGCAATCTCAAAAATACTCCGTTAATCAACATCACATTTCTACCTTTTTGGCTTTTGTGCGTGATGGTCAGATAGCCATCCCAGAGGTGCAGCGTCCATTTGTTTGGGACACTTCCAAAGTGAGGGATTTGTTAGACAGTCTCTACAAGGGTTATCCGATTGGTTATGTTATTACTTGGCAAAACCCAAATGTTCGTTTAAAGGATGGTAAGTTGTCAGAAGGAAAGAAAATCCTAATTGATGGGCAGCAACGCATCACTGCATTAAGAGCATCTATTCTTGGGGAATATGTGGTGAATAAAGAATACGATCGTGTTCGAATCAAGATTGCCTTCAACCCTAAGACGGAAGCCTTTGAGGTACAAAACCCCGCAATATTGAAGGACAGGACATGGATTTCAGATGTGTCTGAGGTCATGAGTACCGGGAGCATTATTCAAGTGGTAAGGCATTATCTAGAACTCAATCCAGAGTTAGATGCTGCTACTGTTGAAAAGAACATAAGTAACCTGCTTTCAATTCAACATAAGCAGGTGGGCACAATCGACTTGGCGCACGACCTTGACATAGAAACAGTAACAGAGATATTTATACGTATCAACTCACAGGGAGTAGTCTTGTCACAGGCGGATTTTGCGATGAGCAAGATTGCGTCAAATGAGCGATATGATGGGCCTAGTTTGAGAAAGGCTATCGACTACTTCTGCCATTTAGCTGTTGCTCCGGAGTTTTTTGAGCATATTCGTGATCACGATAAGGAATTTGGACTAACGGATTATTTCCGAGCTATGACTTGGCTGAAGGATGAGAGAGATGACCTTTATGATCCTTCTTATACAGACATGCTGAGAGTGGCTTTTACGTCAGAGTTCTCTCGAGGTAAAATGTCTGATCTCGTGAGTCTTCTTTCCGGAAGAAATTTTGAAACTAGAGAATTTGAAGATGCTATCTCAGCTCAAACATTTGAGCGCATGAAATTGTCAATTCTTCGATTCATGAAGGAGGATTACTTCAAGAAGTTCGTAATGATTATCCGTTCTGCAGGATTTATTACTCCAGAACTTATTCGTTCTAAGAATGCTTTGGATTTCGCCTACATAATTTACTTGAAGTTACGAGAAGAAGGACTTTCGCAAGGAGAGATTGGTCGTTTGGTTGCGCGTTGGTTTGTTTTTTCTGTATTGACGAATAGGTATGGTAGTTCCCCTGAAAGTACATTCGACTTTGACATAAAGCAGATGGCTAATAAATCATTTGCCGAGCATTTGGAGTCTGTAGAAAGGGCTGAGCTTTCCGAATCATTCTGGGAGTTTGGGTTGCTTCAGCGTTTAGATACATCGGTTGCAAGTAGTCCTGTTTTCCACGTTTACCAAGCAAGCCAAGTTAAGGCACAAGACCGCGGATTTCTTTCAAGAGATATTTTGGTAGCAGATATTCTGCTCTACAAAGGTGATATCCACCATATTTTCCCGAAGAGTTATCTCAAGACGAACAACAAGTCACGTGGGGATTATAACCAAATAGCAAATTATGTTTTGATGCAGCAAGAGATTAATATTGCCATTGGTGCAAAATCACCAAATGTTTACTTCAAAGAGCTATTGGAGCAATGCCGCGGAGCAAAGTTGAAATACGGTGCCATTGATAATGAGCAAGAGCTTATGGATAATTTGAAGACTCATTGTATCCCAACTTCAGTATTCGATGCAAGCGTAGACGGATATGATCAGTTCTTAATAGAAAGACGCAAGTTAATGTCAGAGAAAATCAAGGTGTATTACAAATCCCTTTAATGAAATTCGGCTTCCGCATACCGTCACTTACCAAGCGAATTGCTGCCCGTACTTGGGTTAAGCGGGAGAAGAGTAGTTGTTTTTCTCGAAGCTTTAGTTGAGGAGATCATCAAAGAAAATCAGATTGATAATGCTCTTATTGATATCAATTTTCTGGAATTTAGATTAAACAACAATGATATGGGAATGCTAGATTCATTGAAGGTTAAGGAAGTTTACAAATTTGATATTGGCAAAGTAAAATTTTAAATGAACCATAGAATTATATCGCATTTACAAAGCATTGAAATTTCTCATTCATTTGCTGTCAATTACAATCATGGTGTTCAGCTCCATGGTAAGTGGGATTTATTTGAACCAACTAGATTTGTATATGGATTTTTTGCGTTCAATATGATTTATGCGATTGACTGGGAGTTGACATTAAATCAAAATAGACTTAGTTATCATAGAACTGGGAATGACAATCATGCAAAGGATCAGATACTATCGCTAATTGAATTTATTTTTGATGGGGATATCAGATTATTTGAAAATTCACTTGAAAAATTTGATAAAAACAGAGACCTATTCTCGATAGTATCGAAAATGGAAACTGATTACAATTCAAGTCGCAGTAACTCAAGAAAAACAGGCAATTCAATTTCACATGATTTTTTAGTTGCATCAAAAAAGTTCTCTGATGGTATTTCTCTTGATGTTGATGATCAGTTTGATTTGCTTCAAATGAGTTATACAGTAAGAAACAATTTGTTTCATGGTGAAAAGAAGGCCCACGAAATGAAGGAGAAAGGTCACAGAAATCGACTTTTGCATTACGGCAATATTATCCTAGCCGCCAACGAGAGCTTTTTTGAAGTGATGAAAGAGTTATATAATTACCGGAGGATAGAAAGTTGGGAAGTTCAGGATAACTTGTAAAAAATGAAATTCGGATTTTGTATACCGTCACTTACCAAGCTTCACCAAATTTAGGGCAGTGATTCGCTGTTCTGCATTATGAATTGTACTCGACGGCACAAGTAGCGTAGCAAGTAAACCCATGTCAGGTAAATATAGGTCTTCCGATTTGGATGGTGTAGAGATCACCAACCGGGTCGTAAACCAATTCAAGCTTTCCGTATTTTAGAATGAGTTGATTGAAGTGCTGATGAGTCATGTCTACGAATCCTCCGAAATGAAAGCCATGATCTTGAAGATTTACGCGGGTAAATTGAGTGAGCCTGCCCGAATGCAACTT
>Ga0315906_10005336_pt1 | contig 16211 bp, 7 predicted proteins | sample LakEriMetagenome_4_FD_203526 | JGI IMG/M metagenome (GOLD analysis project Ga0315906, IMG submission 203526) | Freshwater fungal communities from buoy surface, Lake Erie, Ohio, United States - Buoy 2 MA122 | ecosystem: Environmental > Aquatic > Freshwater > Lake > Lake biofilm | place: USA: Lake...
TCAATAATGCTTAGGCGCTGACTGTTGAGTTCAATTGTGTTATCTGTATAAATCGAATCGGGTTTTGAAATGTCTGTTTTGCCTTTGATTTTAAAGATATAATTCGCATTATCAGAAATGAGCTGATAGCGAATCAGACCAAGCTGGTTGTCGTAGTCGGCCTGTACAGGTACAATGCCGATCGAATCGTTATTTATAAACAGTCGTTCTGTAGTGAGTTTTGCTTCAATAAAAAGACGGCCGAAAGGATCCAATACATCGATACGGCCTGTTGATGAACCCTCTATTCTTGGATCAGTCATAAAGAATGGTATCAGCTCACCTAACTCCAGCTTTCTGATTTCAATGGTCAGATCATTGTGATTGCCCGTTTCAGATGGATGAGTATATAAAAAGATTTCCTCATTGCCACTTGTCAGCCTGAAGCCATCTGAAAAGATATTGGTTCTTCCCAGAAAAATATCACTGTTGCTTTCAATATTCCACGTTTTCTCGTTGATAATAAAATTTGAATTCAGGAAATTAAAGGTGACTCCATCTTCTGACAACTTAAATTCACTTTTTAGATCGGCGTTCTTAAAGCGTTCAGTGATGCTGGTCCTTATTTCGATAGTGCCGGTATCTTTTGCGCCACTTATCTGAAAATCTGTATTAGGTATCTGAATACTGTCACCAACATGAATTGAACCAATCTGTCCCTTTACCCTCATCAGATCGATATTATTGTCGCTGTCAATGAGGATATGATCAAGGCGGAGATTATTATATGCAATCGAGGGAATGTCCGAGTTCAGTAAATACTGATTTTGTATCGTATTAATTGAGCCTTTGACAACCGCATCGTTTCCGCCTTTGATGGACGAGTTGAGGATAGCCAAAAATGGTTCAATCTTCCCGGTGATAATTTCAAAATCGAAGACCTGCGGGTCAGCCTGAACGTTCACTTTTGAAAAATAAGAGGGGAAATATACCGACAAAATGTTTTGCCCGATATCCCCTAGCTGATTCAAATTAAACTGGCCATTCAGAACTGCATCCAGTGTATTGGTATGTATAACTAACTTCTTTTGCTTATCGCTGAAAAATGTATTCGTGATGATCAGACTGTCCAGGGGTAGACGTTGATTATTATTGTAAAGCTGACAATCCCTGATATTCAGGTAAGCGTTTGAAAAATTTAATTTCTGCGGATTAAGATCTGATTGAATACGCCCTGAAAATGAAATATCATTTTTTATCAGACCAATTGGTTTCAGATTCAGTTTGCGGATAATGCCATCTGTTTTCAGGTTGATTAGTCCGAGATTGGTCAGATTAATGCGATGATCAATTTCCAGATCTGCATTCAGATCGTCTATTTTAGTGTGACCGGAAAAAATCGCTTTGTCAAGCAGTCCGCTTATAAGCAAGTTTTTATAATTATAGTTGTTGACTTGTGCTGAACTGATATTGCTGTTCAGTTTGAGATACATCGTTTTTAAGTCTGTACCTTTACCACTGAAATCAGTTTGCGTACTGATTTTCCCTAAAAAAGCTATGTTTAGAAATTTACCGAGGTTAAAATCAGATGTTTTAACGATCCCCTTGTACAGCAGAGGTTGCCCCAGCTTATTGATCAGTTGAACATTCGTTTCGGCCTGACCTAATCCGGTCATACTGTTTAATGTCAATGTTATGCTGTCGCCATTCCCTTTAATTTGTCCTTTCGTCTGAATTTTTTCCAGACTTGACAAGACAGGTACATTGATTGTTTTAAGGCGGGGAATAATTCGTGATAAAAAATTATACTGCAATTGCGCATTGGTCACATTGACCAGATAAGTGGATGATTCATAATCAGGCAAACCTTTTATCTCAAACGATCCGCTATAATAATTGTTTTGGTCATACAGAATGGTTAATTCCTTCCCTCTCAGATTCTCAACCGTACCATTTGCTTTTCCACTTAAAAAAACCTTTTCACGAATGTCTTTTAATGCGGGCGCAAAAAAAGCAATATCTTTTGAATCAATATAGGAGCTATCGAAATGACCCTCCATGATTACATGGTCATTGAAATGATTCATGTCGTGATTAAAATGGGTGTATCTCATAGCAAAATAGTTTTTTAAAATGCTATGAGGCGTTTCAATTTCAAGACGGTGAAATTCCATGGCACGAGCATGCCATCTGATAGATGAATGTAGTTTTTTAATACTGAGTCCGCTTCTTTCCCGGGTTGCCAGACTTAGATCAGCCGTTATACTATCCTGACGAACATTTAAATCTTTAAAAGTCGATTGAATCTCATTGAATTGTATAAATGAGGGATCAAAATCATTGGTTGAGGGCGCTTGACTAAAACGTGCAATGAACCGACCTTCTTTTATTTCAATAAGATTCGCATGAATATACCAGTCTTTCAGAAAAGGTAAGCGCGACGTGTCTGCTTTTTGATGAAATTCAGTTTCAGATAATTTCTTTTTAGGCGGACGACGGCCAATGTAATTGTAAATGTTTACATCCGGTTTTGTAATAATGATGTTGTCAAGATCAAGGATTTGTTTTTCTGTTTTTATTTCTTTGGCTTTTAAGATCAACCGGCCTATTCCGGCCTGAATATCTTCACCTACCCATTCATCTTTTTTAAGGAAATTAAATTCGGATAATGAGATTTTTTTTAATTCCAGTCTGACAGGTTTAGAGGCCTGACCTTTCTTAGGCGATGAAAACGCATCGATTAAAAACTGATAATTCCAGATACTGTCTTTTCGATGTAAGTAGGCCTGTGTTTTTTCAAGCGAAATCTCATGAATAACAATATTGTCTTTGAAAATAAACCAGTTGTTGAAGGAAGCTGCTATGCGCCCGGAGTAAAACAAAGTGTCTTTTTGAAGATCTCTGACCAGCACTCCGTCCAGAATGATTTTTTTAAATATTGAAAAATCAACTTTCCTGACCGATACCTCTGTCTGCAGCTGACGGGACAGTCGATTTGATGCCTGTTTTACCAGCCATGTCTGAACAGGAGAAAACTGGATGCATACCCATAAGGCTATTAAAAGAATGAGCAGGAACAGTATTATAGTTCTGACAATATGGAATAATCTGCGCGACATGTTTCGTTGCATGTAAAATTAACTATTCAAAGGGTAAGTCCCAATTCATTTATATGATTGGTTTAGTTCCTAAATTAGGTGAAGCCCTTATGTTTATTTACATTTGATTACTGTTCAAATTATTCAAGTTTTATGCGAAACTATTGCGTTCTGGTGCTATTAATCTGGACTTTTACTGCTTCAGCCCAACTGCTAAGTCCGAAAGAATTTCTGGGTTATTCTCTAGGCGAGAAGTTTACACCTCATCATCGTATAGTTGACTATTACCGCCATCTGGAAAAGAGTGCAGGGAATAAGATGAGACTGATTCAATATGGGGAATCACATGAGGGCAGACCGTTATTGATAGCGGTTATTTCTGATCCGGAGAATATGACAAATCTGGATCAAATTCGCCAGAATAATTTACGCCTTGCCCTGCTGGCGAAAGACAGAATGGCTGCTCAGGAAGAAACGCCTGCCATGGTTTGGCTGAGCTATAATGTACATGGTAATGAACCTTCTTCCAGCGAAGCATCCATGATGACCATTCATCATTTGCTGAGCTCTTCTGATCCCAGCATAAACGTTTGGCTGAAAAATACTGTTGTTATTATAGACCCTTGTTTGAATCCTGACGGCAGAGATCGGTATGTCAATTGGTACTTATCCGTGATTGGGAAGAATAATGATGTGGAACGAATTGCCCGAGAGCATAAAGAGCCCGCGCCGGGAGGAAGAACGAATCATTATTATTTCGATCTGAACAGAGACTGGGTATGGCAGTCACAAAAAGAAACAAAAGCTCGCATACAGGAATACAGGAAATGGATGCCGCAGGTACATGTGGATTATCATGAACAAGGTATAGATGCTCCTTATTATTTTGCTCCCGCAGCTGAGCCCTATCATGAAGTGATTACACCCTGGCAGCGTTCATTTCAGGATTCCATTGGTCGCCGGCATGCTTATTATTTTGATCAGCAGTCATGGTTGTATTTTACGAAACTCCGCTTTGATTTATTATATCCTTCTTACGGAGATACCTATCCGACTTTCAACGGCGCAATCGGCATGACCTACGAGCAGGCCGGTATCGGAGCTGGACTGGCCGTGATTACAGAAACGGGAGATACGCTTACCCTTAAAGACCGGATCGCTCATCATTTCACGACCGCGATCAGCACGATTGAAGTATCCTCTTTAAACAGAAAAAAACTGATTGAAGAATACCGAAAATATTTTAGTAACGCTGTTCAGTCGGGTTGCGGGAAATATAAAACTTTTCTAGTTAAAAGATGGCCTGGTGATGAACAGAAAATTGAGACACTGATCAATTTGCTCGAGAATAATCAAATACGCTATGGGACTGCTTCCGGTTCCATAAAAGGATATGACTATGTATCCGGCATGGAAAAAATGGTTAAAATTGACAAAGAAGATCTGGTGATAAGTGCTCTGCAGCCAGCTTCTGCCTTGTTGCAGGTCTTAATGGAACCTGTATCCAGGTTATCCGATTCTGTTACTTATGATATTACTGCATGGAGTCTGCCGTATGCGTATGGCCTGGAGTCCTATGCATCCGAACAGATTATTCCGGTTCAGCCTTATCAGAAGGAAGAAATAAAAAATAATGTAACAGTTGAAGGTTATGGTTACGTGATACCATGGTCAGGTATGAAAAGTGCCAGAGTACTCACCAAGCTGCTAAAGGCCGGGATATTGATTCGATACAGTGAACTCCCGATTACTGTGAAAGGCAAGTCTTTTCCCAGAGGATCTATGATCATTTTGAAGACAAGCAATCAGTTACTTGAAAAAAAACTTTCCGGTATGGTGAAAACCATATGCGATGAAGAAGGCATAATGGCACATGTTATTACGACAGGATATATGGATGCAGGACCTGATTTCGGGAGTGATCTTGTGATGAGTATCCGAAAGAAAAAGGTAGTACTGTTAGGTGGCGATCATGTTTCTTATAATGTATTCGGCAGTGTATGGCATTTATTTGATCAGGAACTGAACTATGATCTTTCCATCATTGATGAAAAATATCTGTCCGCAATGGACTGGAGTAAAATGGATGTGATGATTTTATCCGGCGGTGATTATGATTTTCTGGAAAACAAACCGGTCGTTGATGCCATGTACAGATGGATTTCTAAAGGAGGCAGGCTGATAGCGATGGAAGATGCGTTAGCCGGTCTGGCAAGACTGGAATGGGGGCCCAAACTTAAAAAAACTGACGATGAAAATGAGAAAAAAGATATCTATGACCCGCTTAAGATCTATGAGAAGCGAGAGCGGGATTTTATGAAAAATTTTACGGCCGGCTCTATCTATCAGGTAGATCTCGATACCACACATCCGCTGGCTTTTGGATATCAACGACCTTATTATACCTTGAAACAAAATGACCGGATATTCGAGTTCATTACCAATAACGGTTGGAATGTGGGTGTTATCAAGCAAGCTGCCGATAAGGCGGGTTTTGTGGGCTCGAAATTAAAATCCAGACTGAAGGACGGATTGGTAATCGGTGTTCATAACATTGGAAGAGGTTCTGTTGTTTCTTTTGCAGATGATATGATCTTCCGGAGTTTTTGGGAGAATGGTAAACTCATGTTTTGCAATGCGGTCTTTTTTCAGTTTTAAATGATCTTAATGACGATGAGATATCTGAATCTGTTTTTTGCATTTATGTTTGTGCTTTCTTCCCATGCACAAACACCCTCCACGATGTCATCTTCCGATATTTTTTTGGGAATGAAAAAACTCAAAATATTCGGATCAGTTTTATATGTAGCAGCCCATCCGGATGATGAAAACACACGCTTGCTTACTTACCTGTCGAAAGAACGATTGTACAGAACGGCCTATTTAAGTCTGACGAGAGGAGAGGGGGGGCAAAACCTGATTGGAAAGGAACAAGGAACGGCATTGGGATTAATCAGAACCGAGGAATTGCTGGCAGCTAGAAGGGTAGATGGTGCTGAACAGTATTTTACCCATGCGGTAGATTTTGGCTATTCCAAAACGAAGGAAGAAACTCTTGTGAAATGGGATAAGGAACAGGTATTGAAAGAGATGGTATGGTATATCCGCACATTTCGTCCGCAAATCATGATTACACGTTTCCCGCCCGATAAACGTGCAGGGCATGGTCATCATGCCTCATCAGCTTTTTTAGCGGCGGAAGCTTTTGATGCGGCCGCTGACCCGAGTCGTTTTCCGGAACAATTGACATCAGATGTTCAGCCATGGAAGGTTAAGCGGCTTTTATGGAATACGTATAACTTCGGCAGCGGAAATACAACATCTCCGGATCAGCTTACATTGAATGTTGGCGGCTATAATTCCATGCTAGGGAAAAGCTATGGTGAAATAGCATCCGAAAGCCGAAGTCAGCATAAAAGTCAGGGCTTTGGTGTACCTCGACAGCGGGGTGAACAAGCCGAATACTTTCTTCATGTGAAAGGAGATTCCTGTAAGCAAGATATCATGGAAGATATTGCTATGCAGCCTGATCTGGGAAAGCTTACTGCTCGTTATAATCGTCTCACCGATCAGTTGATCCGCGATTATAATTTGGGAAAGCCTTACCAGTCTATACCAGTGCTGATTAAAATATACCGTTTACTTCTTACAGCAGAAAATTCATATTGGAAAGATCAAAAAATAAAAGACGTTGAAAAGCTGATCATTGCCTGCTCCGGTCTTTTTATGGAAGCATTTTGTAATCAGCCGAATGCAATAACCGGAGATTCACTGATGGTCAATACACTTATTATTAAACGTACGCCGTCGAAGGTAGTCTTACATTCAATAAGCTTGCCCGATTTGAAAGCAGATTCGGTTTTTGAGCAGTCACTTATAACAGATAAAGCCATCCAGCAAAAGTTTGCAAGCATCGTTCCTGATAACTCTTCTTTGCTTTCTGCGGATTTTAAGATAAGTATTGAAGGATTACCATTGAAACTTACAAGTCCTCTTCTCTATAAAAGAACGGATCCGGTCAAAGGGGAAATATATGCACCCGTTTCTCTTTTGCCTCCTTTTACAGTTCAAGTAACTCCTGATCTGCACATCATGACAGATTCAAGTGCATTGCAGGGGGAACTGATCATAACCAAACATACTCAAGCGGCTCACGCGATTCTTATACCGCAGCTTTGTATTCAGCACAACTGCATTCAGCTTGATACGATCCACTTTGCGAATGAACCTGCCGGAATGAATGAAAAACGAATCAGTTATTTATTCAAAGCGCCATATACCAATCAGGAAATACATTGTCAGATACAATATAAAAACAGGATCTGTAATCAGGAGGTGACTCGTATAGAATATGATCATATCCCTGCTATAACGTATTTCCGGAATTGTACCATTCGCGCCCGCGTCTCGGATGTTGCCATCAGCGGGAAAAATATTGCCTACATTCAGGGAGCAGGTGATGACATACCGGCTTCACTTAGGGAAATTGGCTATCAGGTAGACGAGCTCACGGAAGAAAAATGCCGAAAAGGCGGTTTTCAGTCTTATGACGCCGTTATTATTGGTATTCGTGCCTATAATATTCATGACTGGTTGTCGGATATTCATCCTTCCTTGATGGACTATGTTCGAAATGGCGGCGTACTCGTGGTCCAGTATAATACATCCAACCAAACAGGGCCGCTGAAAAAAGGACAGCTTCCATATCCCGTTAAAATTACCCGCAACAGAGTCAGTGAGGAAGATGCAGCAGTTGACATCTTAAAGGATCATCCGGTATTAAACTACCCAAATAAGATTACGAAAGCAGATTTTGACGGCTGGATACAGGAACGGTCACTCTATGAAGTTGTGCCGTCGGATAAAACATATATCCCACTTCTTTCCATGCATGATGCGGGGGAAGATCCGCAGAACGGAAGTTTGCTGGTGGCAGATCAGGGAAGAGGGAGAATCGTATATACGTCATTATCATTTTTCAGGCAATTGCCGGAAGGAGTATCAGGAGCTTATCGGCTTTTTTCTAATTTACTATCCAAACCTTCTGTCGAATCATTACCACTTCGTAATCGATAATATCAATGAGTAAGAATAATCTAAAATACGGCCTGGTTTTATTTATCCTGATTATTCAAATTGTATTATTCATTTTTTTGACGAAACATTTCCAATGAATTTTGAACGTATAGACTGGATCATTCTGATTGTCACCCTGTTGGTAGTGATTGGTTATGGTCTTTATCGCAGCACTTCCGGTAAAAACATGGAAGGCTACTTCCTGAGTGATCGTCAATTACCCTGGTGGCTGGTTTTATTAAGCATCATGGGTACCCAGGCGAGTGCCATTACTTTTCTTACAGCACCCGGACAAGCATATACTGACGGAATGCGTTTTATTCAGTATTATTTTGGTTTGCCTCTGGCCATGATCATTATATGTATTTTTTTTCTGCCTTATTTCCACCAGCTGAAACTTTATACGGCTTATGAATTTCTTGAGAAACGTTTTGATCTTAGAACAAGATCATTGACCTCATTTCTTTTTCTTTTATCCCGCGGGTTAAGTACGGGTATCAGCATTTTTGCTCCTTCGCTGGTATTACATAGCATGTTAGGATGGGATATCTACTGGACGAATATTTTTATGGGAGGGTTGCTGATTATTTATACCATAAGTGGCGGCGCCAAAGCAGTTGCCTATACACAGCAACTGCAGTTCATTATTATTTATTCCGCGATGTTTCTGGCAGGTTATTATGCTATTCAGTCTTTGCCGGATGATATAGGCTTTTATGATACGATGCAGATAGCCGGTAAAACAGGTAAGCTGAATATCATTACCGGTGGGATGAGTGAGCATGGATTTGACTGGAAGGATAAATACAATATCTGGAGCGGACTGATTGGTGGCTTATTTCTGGCGCTTAGTTATTTTGGTACGGATCAAAGTCAGGTGGGGAGATATCTTACGTCAAAAAATATTACAGAGAGCAGATGGAGTCTTTTGATGAATGGCATGGTGAAAGTACCTCTGCAATTTCTCATTTTACTGATCGGAATTTTCGTATATGTATATTATATTTTCTTCAGCGGACCGGTATTCTTTAATCACAAGACAGAGCAGCAGATCCTGAAAACAAAATATGCCAATGATTATAAAAAAATAAACAATGATTTTACGGTCATACAAAATGAGAAAAAATCAGTTGCAGTTCTGCTGACGAAAGCTACAGAACAGGATCATATATCGGATATAAAAAAGTACAGGTATCAGTTAAAAGAACTGGATAAACAATCGGCGGATGTAAGAAAAGAAGTTAAAACATTGATTCATGAGGCTATTCCCGGAACTGACACGAATGACACGAATTATATTTTTCTTCGCTTTGTAGGTGATACTTTACCAAATGGTCTCATTGGCCTGATTATCGCCATTGTATTTCTGTCGGCATGGGGAAGTATTGCGGCAGCTTTACATGCGCTGGCATCCAGTACCATGATTGATTTTCATAAGCGATTTAACTGGACTACATCGGATGCAGCGTCTGATTATAAATGGAGTCGATTTTATACACTTGCCTGGGGCATTTTTTGCGTACTGGTTGCTCAATTTGCCTATGGTTTAGGCAATAGTCTGATTGAAGCCGTGAATATTCTGGGGAGTTTATTTTACGGAACGATCTTAGGTATTTTCCTCGTGGCGCTGATGATAAATTATGTCAAAGGTAAAGCTGTTTTTTATGGTGCATTGGCAGCGGAAGCCATTGTTCTGGTGATCTTTTACATGGATATTATCTCATTCCTTTGGCTGAACGTTATTGGAGCAGTGTCTGTGATGCTTTTTTCGGTATGCATTCAAATGGGAATACATCACAGAAAAGAATATGCATGATGAGTTTTATTTACTCAACCGTGATACGAATATCGCTGGCATTAAAGATCTGGTCTTTACTGTCTCGTACAAGAATATCAGCAATCACGATCTGGTCTCCCGGCTTGATATTTTCGCGCAGCGTCAGTTTCCATTGCAGAGGTAATTGATCGATATTGCGAAAGCTATAAGCCGTAGAATTATATCGTGTTTTGACCTCACCGGTTTTTTCATCTTCTGCAAAATCCTTGCTTCGGTAAATAAAAATAGCTCTCGATATTTTCAGCCTTTCTTTTTTGTCAGTGATGACCATCACCGATGAATCAACCAACCGGTGGATATCTTTAATCGTTAATTTACCGCCTTGGGTATTACCCCAATATGATACCATTTTCGGAGGCGTAAGTTTTGGCTTTTCTTTATTTGGCTGAGCCAAAACGGAGTATGTGAAGAAAATGAACGCAAAGGATATAATCAGTAACTGCTTCATGGCTGAAATAGAAGTTTGCATATTAACGTAAAAAAACCTGGTTTATTTAGCCAGTTGCGCCAGACTATTTTTCAGAGACTGGATTTTACTTTCGGCATCTGCTTTCTTTTTCCTTTCCAGTTCAATGACATCCGGTTTGGCATTTAGTATGAATCGTTCGTTATTTAATTTCTTTTCAACCGTCAGCAAAAATCCTTCATAGTATGCCAGATCTTTTAGTAATTCTTCTTTTTGAAGGGACTGATCAATCTTGTTTTCGGTTTGAATATAATATTGGTCATTATCAGTCAGTACAGTAATAAGATCAGCCTTGTTTTCCGGTATGCCCATGGAGATGCTTGCATTCACCTGCTTACCCAGTAATGCGGAAATCTGCTTAATTTGTTCAGATAGTTTTTCATCGATAAAAATTTGAATGCTGTCTTTCATTTTAATCTGTTGTTTCAGACGCGCATCTCTGATATTGGAAATAACCTTTTTTAAATAGTCTCCTTTCATTAGGATAGCTGCATCGGCAGGTTGTAGAGTTGATGATGGCCTTATAGTCAGATCATCCCCGGGCTTTCTGTCTGTCAGTAAGTGATAGATCTCTTCTGTAATAAATGGCATATAAGGATGCAGCAACTGAAGTAGCTCGTCAAAAAAATGAATCGTCTTTTGATAGGTTTGTTCGGATATTTTTTCTCCAAAAGGCGGTTTGATCCATTCGAGGTACCAGCTACAGAAATCATCCCATATCAGGGAATAAATTGTTTTAAGTGCTTCGCTTAATCTGAACTCTCTGAACTGCTGGTCAATGGTCAACTGTGTCTCACCGATGCGTTGCTCCATCCATTGTACAGCAAAATGATCCGTATTAATATCTGATTCGTTGAATCCGTTCTCTTTCCATAAGGTCAATAGCTTGAGGGCATTCCATAATTTATTGGTGAAATTTCGGCCCTGTTCATTGCTGCTCTCATCCCATAAAAGATCATTGCCGGCAGGAGAGGAGATCATAATCCCAAAACGACAGGCATCGGCGCCGTATTTGTCAATCAATGCCAGCAAGTCGGGGGAGTTACCCAGACTTTTACTCATTTTCCTGCCTTGTTTATCCCGAACAATACCTGTAAAATACACTTCGCGGAAAGGTATTTGGTGCTTGTATTCCATACCAGCCATAATCATACGTGCCACCCAGAAAAAGATGATCTCCGGGGCGGTAACCAGTGTATTCGTCGGATAATAATAACTTATCTCTTCGTTGTCGGGTTGACTGTACCCTTTAAATACTTCAAAAGGCCATAGCCAGCTGGAAAACCAGGTGTCCAGACAGTCTTCATCCTGTTTGAGTATATCGGTTTGAGAGGGCTCCTTACCATGATGCTGCGCCCACTGTGCGAGGGCTTCTTTTTCATCAGTTGCCACATAAACATTCCCTTCGGCATCATACCAGGCAGGGATCCGATGCCCCCACCAAAGCTGGCGGCTGATACACCAGTCTTTGATATTTTCCATCCAGTGCCGATAAAGATTCTTGAATTTGGAAGGGTAAAAACGGATCGTATCGTTTTCAACAACTTCCAGAGCAGGCGAACTGATTTTTTTCATATCAACCCACCATTGCAGACTCAGGCGGGGTTCTACTATGGCATCCGTTCTTTCACTGTATCCGACCTCACTGGTGTAATCTTCTGTTTTGACCAGAAATCCTTCTTTTTTCAATCGCTCAGCGATCAAGGGTCTGACTTCAAGACGGTCAATACCGGCGAAAATCTGTGCGTCTTCATTCAGGGTGCCGTCATCATTAAATATATCGATGATATCCAACTTGTGTTTGATTCCCAGTTGATAGTCATTTGTATCATGTGCGGGCGTGACCTTCAGTGCTCCGGTTCCGAAGTCCATCGCTACGTAATCGTCCGTAATGATAGGTATGCGGCGGTTTATGAGAGGTACAAAAGCATATTTCCCATGTAGATGGGTATAGCGTGCATCATCAGGATGTACACAAATGGCCGTGTCGCCCATGATTGTTTCAGGTCGGACGGTGGCAATAATGATATGCTCATCAGCAGTATCTTCTATTCGATATTGGAGAAAATAAAGCTTTTGCGAAGTCTCTTTTCGGATCACTTCTTCATCACTGAGAGCTGTTTTGGCTTTTACATCCCAGTGAATCATTCGCTTTCCACGATAAATGAACCCTTTTTTATACAGATCAATAAAGACGCCAATAACAGATTGATAGTAGTGAGGATCCATGGTGAAGGTTGTTCTATCCCAGTCCAGACTACATCCCAGTTTCTTTAGCTGCTGAAGAATGATACCCCCATACTTTTCTTTCCACTCCCAGGCATATTGGAGAAATTCATCTCTGGAGAGGGATGATTTGGGGATGCCTTTTTCCCGAAGCATCTGTACAACTTTGGCTTCCGTGGCAATAGAGGCGTGATCGGTACCCGGAACCCAACAAACATTCTTCCCGTTCATTCGGGCTCTGCGAGCCAGAATATCCTGGATGGTATTGTTCAGGCAATGTCCCATGTGCAGAATGCCGGTCACATTGGGAGGGGGGATAACAATTGTAAAGGGTTCCCGCTGATCCGGTTTACTGTTGAAATAACCGGCATCCAGCCAGTACTGATACCATTTCTGTTCGGATTCATTAAAATTGAAACTTTTTTCTATTGCCATATGCTCAGTATACAATGGTGGCAAATTTAAGCGAAAGCAACGGGAGTGTTATCATTTGAAATTCTCATCACGAAAATTCGACACCAGACAGGATGAATCTTTAAGGTACATGATATGGCAATGAAACTGCAATAAATATATCTGAAATAATAAACCCCTCGGTGAGGGGCGTAGTATTTAGGGTCGACCTGAAAGGCCGATTAAAAAGTTAAAAAATGCATTCAGACAATCACAAACTAAAGAAAAGGTAAGTGATTACTGAAATAGCTGTAAAAAATCCGATCACTATCAAAACCTGCTTGGTAGTGTCGCTGAAGTGGTAGTTTTCTTTCGTAGACATAATATTCCTTTTAATGGTGAATAAATGACAAGCATCAAAAGGTATCGGATTTGTCTAAGTTGAAATTATTATATCAACTCTTTTAAAGTTAGTACAAAATTACACAACTTCAAAAAAAAATTAAAGAGAGTCGTTGCGGCTGATAGCTATTTATCGAAAAAAATATGATAATATTAAATTTATTGAAAGTCTATTAACGAATTTGGAATATTTACGAAAACAGTTGATTTTTATTAGGTTTTAAAGCAAAATATTTTCAAAAAATCAAATTGTGGTACAAAAATTATAGGGAATCCCGAGATTAAAACAAAAAATAATTTTAAAAAACCTTTGATTTCTCAAAATTAACCAGCATCTTTGTTACGGTTTTTCATAGGATATTGGATTTTAAACGAAGCTGGATTTCTATCCGGCTTTCTTTTTGCCCACTCATTTTATTTAACTTAATACTTCAATTGCGAATTGTAATATGTTTAAAATCAAGAATATAGATACGTATGTTACCCCAATGGTAAGGCATCCTAAAAATGAAAAACGGATAATGATTTTCCAAAAAGACAGGGATTGATTTGACAGGATCATTTGAATTTAATTTTATTTTAGTATTTCATTTACCCTGTAAAATTAATATGATCGACTTGTTATGTCAATCGGAGCTAATCTGTAAAATCAGATACATGAAAATCATTAAAAATTACAAGGGAAGACCAGCATAGTGTAAGATATCCTGCATGGAACTAAGGTAAAAAAGTCGTTTGTGGATTATTGGTATGTTGGCAGATGCAGGTCCCGACAGAATGATTTGCTGATCCTTGCATATGAGCAGCAATTTCTTAATGAACGACTCTGGTTTATGTTCAAAAAAATCAGTGATTAAATGCAAATGTATCCTGCTGACTTGTTTTTTGTTTATATACTCCTGAATGACTTCTAAAGAAACATCACCGCCCAGATTGACTGCTCGTTTGTGATTCTTTTTAAGGAGATACGTAATAAACAATAAGGGTATCCGGTGATATTCTCCTTTTGGTAAAAAAAGCAAGGTAACCGGACCTGATCTGACTTTTTTTAACTGCTGAATTTCCAGTTCAATTTTAGATGAAATCATCTCACTTAGAAAGTGTTCCTGAGAAGGAATCATTTCATCGGTCATCCAGCACTTACCGGCCTGCATGAGAATGGGATAAAAAATATTCAGGACAATTTTTTCAAAATCTATAATTGTATAAGCAGACTGATAAATCTTATTGAATTGTTCTTCATTAAAGTCAATAGCAGCTGAAATAAACTGTCTGATCAGCTTTTCATAATCCGGCTGATAGCTATCCTCAGCTGAAATCAGACGGGCAAAATCAGCTTTGCTTAAACCGGCAATTTTTGAAATCTTTAAACCGGATCGGTTCAGGTGGGCAATACAAAGTATCTGTTTTAAATCCTCATTGCTGTAAACGCGGTGCTTACTTTCTTTCCTCTCCGGAATAAGAATTCCATAACGCTGCTCCCAAACACGCAGTGTCTGTGCTTTAATGCCTGATATGGCCTCTATGTCACTGATGGTAAACTCCTGCATGAAAATTATAACAACTCCTTACAAATCAAATGATTTCATGCTATGTATTGAAATGTTGTCTAAAAGAAAATGAATTAAATTATACAAGAGTGTTATCATTGGCTTTATCTGCAGCTATTTCATATACGTTAGTTGCTACTTTATCAGAGGCTTTTTCTTCTGTTTGCAAGATATTTATAAGCTGATCATATGCGTCTAAAATGAAGGTTCTTTTTTCACTGCCAGGCAGTATTTGTTGTAACGCAATACGGAGATTTTGTTCTGTTAGTTCATGCTGGATCAATTCCTTTACTACTTCCTTTCCCATAATCAGATTTACCAGAGAGATGAATTTTATCTTAATCACTCTTTTAGCTATTTCATAGCTGATGCGACTTCCCTTATAACAAACCACTTGGGGCACACGAAAAAGAGCCGTTTCAAGTGTAGCCGTGCCACTCGTCACCAAAGCGGCTGTGGCTGCATGGAGCAGATCATAGGTTTGGTTGACTACATAATGGACATTACTATAAGGCCTGATCATTTCATCATAAAAAGATTCCTCTATACCGGGTGCTTTAGCGAGTACAAACTCGTAGTCGGGGAAATATTTTGTGACACTCAGCATGACAGGAAGCTTCACGCTTATTTCTTGTTGACGGCTACCGGGCAGGAGTGCGATCACGGATTTTTTAAAAGGTAAAACGTTATTTTGATGTTGCTTGTATTGTTCAATTGCCTCAATCAGCGGGTGCCCTACATAATCCACTTCCCAGTTCCATTCTTCCCGGAAATATTTTTTTTCAAACGGGAGTATGACAAACATCCTGTCAATATTTTTTTTCATCTCCTTAACCCGGTTTGCCTTCCAAGCCCATACCTGAGGTGAAATGTAATAAGCTACTTTTAATTGATTTGTTTTTGCCCATTTTGCTATCCTCAGATTAAAGCCGGGATAATCAATAAGGATTACTACATCCGGCTGAAAAGAGAGAATGTCTTTTTTACAGAATGATATATTTCGAAGTATGGTTCCCAGATTCTTGACCACTTCAATAAAACCCATAAAGGCCAGCTCCCGATAATGTTTAATGATCTTACCGCCCGCTTTATTCATGAGGTCTCCACCCCAACAATGAATGATTGCATTTGGATCTTTGTTAAGAATAGCTTTGATCAGATTACTTCCATGCAAATCACCGCTG
>Ga0315906_10005337_pt1 | contig 16208 bp, 12 predicted proteins | sample LakEriMetagenome_4_FD_203526 | JGI IMG/M metagenome (GOLD analysis project Ga0315906, IMG submission 203526) | Freshwater fungal communities from buoy surface, Lake Erie, Ohio, United States - Buoy 2 MA122 | ecosystem: Environmental > Aquatic > Freshwater > Lake > Lake biofilm | place: USA...
GCGGGTTCGCGTCGCACGGTTCGCTTCGCACGGTTCGCTTCGCACGGTTCGCTTCGCACGGTTCGCTTCGCACGGTTCGCTTCGCACGGTTCGCTTCGCACGGTTCGCTTCGCACGGGCCGCTTTGCGCGGGACGCCGCGCGCGCTACGGTCATGGCAGCGCATCCAGAGATGGGGAACTCGCATGGGCGTCGTTCAGGCATCGGCGGCGGTGGCCGCGACCAGCTTCCGCACCGCGACCGAGCAGGACTGGGAATACGTGACGCGGCTCGGCCGCGAGGTCATCGAGCGCGAGGCCGGACGCGCGGTCATGGATCTCCTGCGTTCGCAGAAGGATGTTCCGGCGCATGGCTGGCAGGTCAGCAACTACCAGCACTCGCTGCAGGCCGCGACCCGGGCGCTGCATAACGGCGAGACCGAGGAATACATCGTCTGCTGCCTGCTGCACGACGTGACCCAGGACCTCAACCCCTACAACCACGACAAGAGCGCCGGGGACCTGCTCCGCTATCACGTGTCGGACGAGAACCACTGGATCGTCGCGAACCACCAGATCTTCCAGCTCTCCTTCCGCGACCACTCGAAATTCGACAAGACGGCCTGCGAGCGCTTCCGCGGCCATCCCTATTTCGAGGCCGCGCTGCGGTTCTGCGAGCTCTACGACATGAACTGCTTCGACGGCGCCTACGAGCACCTGCCGATCGAGACCTTCGAGCCGATGGTGCATCGGGTCTACGAGAAGGGCGTGCGCGAATTCCACGCGAAGCACCCGTATCCGCCCGCGCCGCGCTGACCGCCGCAACCGACGCCGATCTTCCGAGATGGCCGCAAGACGAGGACCAAGATGACTGCAGAGACCGTGACGTCCTACGAGATGCTCCGCCGCCTGGTGGCGTTCGACACGACGTCGCGCAATTCGAACCTCGAATTGATCGACGACGTGCAGGCCTATCTCGCGGCGCATGGCGTCGAATCCATGCTGGTGCCGAATGACGACGGCAAGAAGGCCAATCTGATCGCCACCATCGGTCCGCGCGTGCCGGGCGGCATCGTGCTCTCCGGCCATACCGACGTCGTGCCGGTCGACGGGCAGCCCTGGGACACCGATCCCTGGACCCTGACCGAGAAGGCCGACGGCAATCTCTATGGCCGTGGCACCTGCGACATGAAGGCCTTCGCGGCCGTGGTGCTGGCCCTGGTGCCGCGGTTCAAGGCCGCGGACCTGAAGGTGCCCGTGCATATCGCGCTCAGCTACGACGAGGAGGTCGGCTGCTTCGGCGCGATGCGCCTCGTCGAGCGTCTCGCCGCCGAGTTGCCGCGCCCGCGCGCCTGCATCGTCGGCGAGCCGACGATGATGAGCGTCGTCAACGCGCAGAACACCGCGACGACGTTCTTCACGACCTTCACCGGCTTCGAGGCGCATTCGTCGATGACGCATCTCGGCGTCAGCGCGATCCATTTCGCCGGCGAGTTCATCCACTGGCTCAACGTCGTCCAGGACGAGTTCGCGGCGCGCCCGCGCACCGACATCGACCTCGTGCCGCCGCATACCACGATCAACGTCGGCACGATCTCCGGCGGCACCGCCGGCAACATCCTGGCGCGTGAATGCGTCCTGCTCTGGGGCTACCGGACCACGCCAGGCGAGGATCAATGGGCGCTCGAGCGCCGCGCCCGCGCCTGGCTGGGCGAGGTGCTGCTGCCGCGCATGCGCGCGAAGCATCCCGCCGCGCGTATCGAGACCGTGAGCCGCTCCGCGATTCCCGGATTGATGCCCGAGCAGAACGAGGAAGCGACGCAACTGGCCCTCGCATGGTCCGGCGGCAACCGCACCCATGCGGTCCCCTATGGCACCGAGGCCGGCATCTTCCGCGCCGCCGGCATTCCCACCGTGATCTGCGGCCCTGGCGACATCGCGCAGGCGCATCAGCCCAACGAATTCCTGGCCAAGTCTCAGCTCGCGGCCTGCGAGGGCTTCATGGACCGGCTGATCGATTGGGCGCGCCGCCAATAGAACCGGCCACGCGGTCGACGCCAGCGGCGGCACGACGGCGACACCGAAGCGACCCGAAACATCTCCGCTCGCACCAAGGACGACACGCATCATGCCCGACGCATCCGGCACGCGCCTGCGCTATCGCATCGGCTTCGACATCGGCGGCACCTTCACCGATTTCATCCTCCACGACGCGCAGAGCGGCCAGATCCGGCTGCATAAATGCCTGACCACGCCGGACGATCCGTCGCGTGGCGCGCTGGAGGGGCTGGAAGCGCTCACGGCCGCGGCCGGGCTCGCGCTCGCGGATATCGGCGAGGTCGTCCATGGCACGACCCTGGTCACCAACGCGATCATCGAACGGCGCGGTGCGGCGCTTGGTCTGCTGACGACGCAGGGCTTCCGCGACTCGCTCGAGATGGGCAGCGAGCAGCGCTACGACATCTACGACCTGTTCCTCGAATTCCCGGCGCCCCTCGTCGAGCGTAGCCGCCGCATCGAAATCGCGGAACGCATGCTCGCCGATGGCCGCGTGCTGACGCCGATCGCGCTCGACCAGGTGCGCGCCGGTCTCGCGGAACTGCGCGCGCAGGGCGTTGGCGCGGTCGCGGTCTGCTTCCTGCACAGCTACGCCAATCCGGCCCATGAGCGTGCGGTCGCCGAACTCGCCGCCGCGGAATTCCCCGACCTCGCGATCTCTCTCTCCTCGGCCGTGGTCGGAGAGATCCGCGAATACGAACGCGCCGTGACGACCTGCGCGAACGCCTATGTCCAGCCGCTGATGGATCGCTACCTCGCGCGACTGCAGGACGAACTGACGCGGCGCGGCTTCGCCGGCAGCCTTATGTTGATGCAATCCTCGGGCGGACTTGCCTCGCCGGCGATGGCGCGCGCCTTTCCGATCCGGCTGCTCGAATCCGGTCCGGCTGGCGGTGGCCTCGCGACGGCGCTCTTCGGTGCGCAGGCCGGCCTCAAGGACATGCTGTCCTTCGACATGGGCGGCACGACCGCGAAGGCGTGCATGATCGAGAACGGCCGCGCGGACATCGCGGCGATGATGGAAGCCGCGCGCGTCCACCGCTTCAAGAAAGGCTCGGGCCTGCCGATCAAGTCGCCGGTCATCGACATGATCGAGATCGGCGCCGGTGGCGGCTCCATAGCCAGCGTCGACGAACTCGGCCTGCTCAAGGTCGGGCCGCACAGCGCCGGCGCGGATCCCGGTCCTGCCTGCTACCGGCGGGGCGGGGCGCAGGCGACGGTCACCGATGCGAACCTGATGCTTGGTTATCTCGATCCCGGGTATTTCCTCGGCGGACGGATGACGCTCGACAAGGCAGCGTCCGAAGCGTCGCTCGCGGCGCTCGGCGCGAAGCTGGGGCTGAGCGCGATCGAGGCCGCCTGGGGCGTCCACGCCGTTGTCAGCGAAAGCATGGCTTCCGCGGCGCGCGTCCACATGATCGAGAAGGGGCGTGATCCCCGCCGGTACGCGATGGTCGGTTTCGGCGGTGCCGGGCCGGCCCATGCTTGCCGCGTCGCCCGGATCCTGGGCATGCCGGAGGTCATCGTGCCGGCGGCCTGCGGCGCGGCCTCGGCGCTCGGCTTCCTCGCCGCACCGCTCAGCGCCGAGCGCATGCGCTCGCTGCCGATGCTGCTCGATCCGTCGCGCTTCGATCCTTCCCAGGCGCAGGTCGCGCTCCGCTCGCTCGAGGAGGATGCCTGCGCGGCGCTGATGGCCGCGGGCGTGCCGCGCGCGCAGATCCGGATCCGGCGCTCGGCGGACATGCGTCTGCTCGGCCAGATGCACGAGATCGACGTACCGCTTCCCGACGGCGAATTGTCGCGCGAGTCGCTCGCCGAGATAAGCCGCCGCTTCGACAAGGTCTACGAGGAGCGCTACACCCATACCTACGCGGGCGCGGTGATCGAGGCGATCACCTGGCGCGTGACAGCCGAAGGACCGGCGCCGCAGCTTGACATCCGTGAGGCCTCCGAGGGCTCGAACCAGCGTCCGGCAGGCAAGGGCTCGCGCCCCGCGTTCTTCGAGGACCGTTTCGTCGACACCCCGGTCTACGACCGCTATGCGCTGCGCCCCGGCGACACGGTCGCCGGACCCGCGATCATCGAGGAGCGCGAGGCAACGACCATCGTCCCTCCGGGCGACTTCGTGACGGTCGACGACAGCCTCAGCCTGCGCATCCGGATCGCCGCGCCGGCCGCCGTGCCCGCACGCATCACCGCCGACACGCCGCTCGACGACGCGCTCGCCCAACTCGAACGCGATCCGGTCGGCCTCGAAATCATGTGGAGCCGGCTGATCACCGTCGTCGAGGAGATGTGGCTGACGGTCTGCCGTACGGCCTTCTCGCTGATCATCTCGGAAAGCCAGGATTTCGCCTGCGACCTCCTCGATCCGTCGGGCGAGCCGCTGGCGCACAGCCCGCGCGCCATGCCGGTGTTCAACATCACGCTGCCGCTCGCCGTGAAGTCGCTGCTGGCGAAGTTCCCGCCGCATACGCTGGTCCAGGGCGACGTGCTGATCACCAACGATCCCTGGCTCTGCGCGGGTCATCTCTTCGACATCGCGATCGTGACGCCCGTCTTCCGCGACGGGCGGCTCGTCGGCCTTGTCGGCACGGTCGGCCACGTCTCCGACATCGGTGGCACAAAGGATTCGATGCGGGCGCGCGAGATCTACGAGGAAGGCCTGCAGATCCCGCCGATGAAGCTGTTCAAGGCTGGCGTGGCGAACGAGGACCTGTTCACGCTGATCGCGGAAAACGTCCGCAACAACGAGCAGGTCCTGGGCGATCTGCACGCCCTCGTCTCCGCGAACGCGGTCGGGGCGCAGCGCCTGCTCGCCTTCATGGACGAATACGGCGTCCATGACCTGCGTGCCCTGGCGAAGCTTGTCCAGGACCGCGCCGAGGCCGCGATGCGCGCGGCGATCCGCGCGATCCCCGACGGCGTGTATGAAAGCACGATCTCCAACAATCCTCTCGGCGAGCGCCTCGACTTCCCGGTCAAGGTCACCGTCAGCGGCGACAGCCTGGAGGTCGATTTCGAGGGCGCGCCGCCGCAACTGCCGCAGGGCGGCTACAACTGCACGCTCAACTACACGGCGGCGCATACGACCTATCCGCTGAAATGCATGCTGACGCCCAATGTCCGCGGCAATGCCGGATGCTACCGCCCCTTCAAGGTCAAGGCGCCCGAGGGCAGCGTCCTCAATTGCCGCCGCCCGGCCGCAGTCAACATGCGCACGCGTGTCGGCTGGTACATCGCGCCGAACCTGTTCAAGGCCCTTGCGCCCGCCCTGCCCGGTCAGGTCCAGGCGAATACCGGTTTGCCGGTCGCCGTCTTCGTCTACGGGCGCGACGCGAATGGCCGGACCTACAACGACCACCTCTTCATGGGCGGTGGTCAGGGCGGATCGGCGCAGGCGGACGGCAAGTCCGGCCTCATGTGGCCGACCTCGGCCGCCAACACACCGATCGAGTTGTTCGAGGCGCGCACGCCCGCGGTCTGCGTGGAGAAGGCCTATCTGCCCGACAGCGGCGGCCCTGGCACGCAGCGCGGCGGCCTCGGGCAGGTCGTCCGCTTCCGCAAATTGTCGACCGACGGCCAGGACACGCTCGCCGGCGTGTTTCCGGAGGGGCGCTTCATGAGCTATCCGGGACTGGCCGGCGGTGGTGCCGGAGGTAGCGTCGGCGCCGACGTGTCGGGACGCGATCTCGGCACTGGCGAACTGGTGACGCTCAAGCGAGGCGACGAGGTGGTGTCGCTGCACCTCGCGGGCGGCGCCGGCTATGGCGATCCGCGCCAGCGGAGCTTCGATGCGATCGACCGCGATCTCGCGCAGGGCTACGTGACGGCCGAAGGCGCCGCGCGCGACTACGCGGTCGTGGTGGTCGGCGGGCGCGTCGACCGCGCCGCGAGCGCTCTCTTGCGGGGTGGCTGAAAAACCCCGCCGCTTGTGGCGAATCCCGGACCCACCTGATAGCGTCCGGTAGGTTTTCTTTTCGGGGAGACGACAACATGACGATGACACTGGGTCGCCGCGGGCTGGTCGCCGGCGCCGTTGGCGGAAGCTTCATTTCCTCGCTGCCCGTGGCCATGGCGCAACAGCAGCAGGAACTGATCGTCAACGGCTATGGCGGCTCCTGGGAGAAGTTCTGGCGCGAGACGCTGCTGCCCGGCTTCGAGGCGGCGAGCGGCGTCAAGACCAAGTACGACAGCGGCCTCGCGCGCACCTGGACCGCCAATCTGCGCGCGTCGGGCGCCGAAAAGAGCCCCTATTCCTTCATCATGATGAACGAGATCTTCGCGGCGATGCTCCGCGGCGAGGGCTTCTTCGATTCCTGGCCGATGGACAAGGTCCCCAACCTCAAGGACGTCCATCCCGACGCAAAGCTCAAGGACAACAACGGCGTCTACGGGATGATCTCGCCGATCGGAATCGGCTACCGCACCGACCTGGTGAAGAAGAAGCCGACCTCCTGGAAGGACCTCTGGGACAATCCCGAGTTCAAGGGCAAGATCGGCATGTACCAGATCGGCAATTCGGCCGGGTACATGTTCCTGATGCTGACCTCGAAGATCTTCGGCAAGGGTCCGATGGATTTCGACGCCGGCTTCCGCGAGATCCAGAAGCTCAAGCCGTTCCCGCAGGTCGATTTCTCCGGGAGCATGGGCCAGTTGATCACCCGCGGAGAGGTCGTCGCCGGCATCCTCGACCTGCCGGAGGTCATCCGCCTGCGCAACGCCGGCGCGCCGGTCGAATTCGTGGCCCCCAGCGAGGGCATGTTCATGTTCGAGCAGAGCTTCAACCTGCTCAAGCACGGCCCGAACAAGGACGGAGCCTGCAAGTATTTCGACTACGTGCTGAGCGAGCGCATTCAGAAGCTCAGCGTCGAGGAATTCTTCATCACGCCGGTCAACACGAAGGTCGCGATCCCCGACGCACTCAAGGACAAGATGCCGATCGGCCCGAACGATCTCGGCAAGATCCTGCAATGGGACTGGGCGGCGGCCAATGCGGTGCGCGACCAGGTCAGCGAGCGCTGGAACCGCGTGATGCGCTGATGGCTGGCGGTCCGGTCGCATGACGAAGCTCAAACTCGACGGGTTGCAGAAGCATTACGGCACCGTCGCCGCAGTCAAAGGTATCGATCTCGACGTCGCCGAGGGCGAGCTCGTCTCGCTCCTCGGCCCGTCGGGCTGCGGCAAGACGACGACGCTGCGCTGCGTCGCCGGCTTCGAGCTGCCGACGGGCGGCCGGATCACCTTCGACGGCAACGAGGTCACCATGCTGCCGCCGGAGCGGCGGGATATCGGCATGGTGTTCCAGAACTACGCGCTGTTCCCGCACATGACCGTGCGGGAAAACCTTCGCTTTGGCCTGGAGATGCGCAAGGTCGACGCGGCGTCGATGGAACGTCGCGTCGCCGACGTCCTCGGCATGGTCCAACTGACGTCGATGGAGACGCGCTACCCACGCCAGCTGTCCGGCGGCCAGCAGCAGCGCGTCGCCCTCGCGCGCGCGCTGGTCATCGAGCCCAAGCTTCTGCTGCTCGACGAACCGCTCGCCAATCTCGACGCGAAGCTGCGCGACGAGATGCGTTTCTTCATCCGCTCCCTCCAGAAGCGGGTCGGGATCACGACGCTCTACGTGACCCATGACCAGGCCGAGGCGATGGTCATGTCGGACCGTATCGTCGTGATGTTCGACGGCCTGATCCACCAGGTAGGTGGCGCGCGCGACATCTACGATCGTCCCGCGACGCGTCAGGTCGCGAGCTTCATCGGGCTGTCCAATTTCGTCACGGGACGCGTCGCGGGACGCGACGGGTCGCTGTGGCGGCTCGAGACCAGTTTCGGGACGATCTCCTGCGGCGCGGGCATCGCGCCCGGAGCAGGGTCGCCGGCGACCGCCATGGTGCGCCCCGAAGCGATCGACCTCTCGGCGGCGCCGGTAGCGGGCGCATTTCCAGGCCGCGTCTCCGAACGGTTCTTCCTGGGCAATCTGGTGGATTACCGGATCACGATGTCCGACGGGACGCTGCTTCAGGTCCAGCAACCGGCGACTGCGGCCTTCGCGCCCGGTGACGAGGTCCACGCCACGCTGCCGGCAGAGCGCGCTTGGCTGGTGCGCGACGACGCGGCATGACGGCGCCCTCGCCCACCGCCCGCCCGCCGGGCGTGCGTCCGCGCTGGCTGCTCGCCGCACCTGTGCTGGTCACGGTCGCGGCGCTGATCGTCGTGCCGTATGTGAACATCCTCGTGATGAGCTTCCGGGTGCCGTCGACCACGAAGCCCTATCTGCCGGGCTTCACGTTCGGCAACTACACGAAGGCGCTCGCGGATCCAGACTTCTTCTATTTCGAATTGCTGTTCGACACCCTGCGCCTCGCGCTGACGATCACGTTTCTCTGTCTTGTCGTCGCCTATCCCGTCGCCTTCCACCTCGCGCGCACGACGTCGCGCTGGAAGGGCGTTCTCTATGCGCTCGTCCTGTCGCCGTTGCTGGTCGGCGTCGTGATCCGGTCCTTCGGCTGGATCATCCTTCTCGCGAATAACGGCCTCATCAATCAGAGCCTCAAGGCCTGGGGCATGGCGCCGCTGCCGCTGATGTACAACGAGTTCGGCGTCGTGCTCGCCCTGGTGCACGTATTCCTGCCCTTCATGATCCTGCCGCTGATGGGCGCGATCCAGGGCATCGACCCGCGCCTCGAGGAGGCCGCGCGCTCGCTCGGCGCAGGTCCCGCGAAGGTCTTCTGGCGCGTGCTGTTCCCACTCTCGATGCCGGGCGTGCAATCGGGTTGCATCCTCGTCTTCGTGCTGTCCTGCGGCGCCTATGTGACCCCGGCCCTGCTCGGCGCCGGGCGCGTCCATACGATGACGACCGAGGTCATCACGCTGCTCGACCAGTTCCTCTGGCCTTTTGGCGCCGCGCTCGCCCTGATCCTGTCCGTCGTCGGGTTGGCGGCCGTCGCGATCTACGCCCGCCTGTCCGGACGCCTGATGCGGGGGCTGGCATGAAGGGCGGCAAGCTCCTGCTCGGCGCGGCGGTCACCTCCGTCTATGTGTTCCTGATGCTGCCCATCGCGATCGTGGTGATCGCCTCGTTCAATTCCGGCAAGTACCTCAAATTCCCGCCGGAGGGCTTCTCGCTGCGCTGGTATGCGAATTTCTTCGGTTCGCAGCCCTTCATGGACGCGACGCTGCTGTCCTTCGTCCTGGCCGTGGTCGCCGCCGCGGTGGCAACGGTGATCGCGGTACCCGCCGCGCTCTACTATGTCCGCCACGCCGGGCGGTGGCGCGAGACGTTCCGCATGCTCACCCTGGCGCCGCTGCTGCTGCCGGAGATCCTGACCGCGATCGCCCTGCTGTTCTTCTACTACCAGATCGGCATTGGGACGAAATCCGCGCTGGGCCTCTATCTCGGCCATGTCGTCATCTGCATCCCCTTCGTCTTCCTGCAGGTGACCTCCGCCCTCTACAACATCTCGCCCTCCCTGGAGGAGGCGGCACGCTCGCTCGGCGCGACCTCCTGGACCAGTTTCCGGCGCGTGACGCTGCCGCTGATCAAGCCGGGCGTGATCAACGGGGCGCTGTTCGCATTCATCATCTCCTTCGACAACGTGTCGATCTCGCTCCTGCTCAAGGGCGTGGGGACGACGACGCTGCCGATGCAGGTCTTCGACTATCTGCGCTGGGATTTCGACCCGACGACCGCGGCGGCCTCGACGGTCTCGATCGCGATGACGCTGGGCGCCGTGATCCTGGTGGATCGCCTCGTCGGTCTGCGGGCAATGCGATACTGAACTTCGAAAAGGGGCGCCATGACATGAAGAACCTGTTCGACCTCGGCGGCAAGGTCGCCATCGTCACCGGCGGCAATGGAGGGATCGGTCTCGGCATGGCGCGTGGTCTCGCCGCCCAGGGCGCCGCGATCATCGTCGCAGGTCGCAACGCGGAGAAATCCGCCGCTGCGGTCGCCGAGTTGGTCGCCCAGGGCGCGACCGCAAGCGCCTTCGCGGTGGATGTGAAGGACGAGGCGCAGGTGAACGCCATGGTCGCGGAGACGATCCGCCGGCATGGACGCCTCGACATCCTGATCAACAATGCGGGCATGAGCATCCGCAAGCAGCCGCAGGACTACACGCTCGCGGAATGGCGCGAGGTCATCGACTCGAACCTGACCAGCGCCTTTCTCGCGAGCCATGCCGCCTATCCGCATCTCAAGCGCGCCGGTGGCGGCAAGGTGATCAACATCGGCTCGATGATGTCGATCTTCGGCGCGCCCTTCGCGACCGCCTATGCATCGAGCAAGGGCGGGATCGTCCAGTTCACGAAGGTCTGCGCCAATGCCTGGGCGAAGGACAACATCCAGGTCAACGCCGTGCTCCCTGGTTGGATCGACACCGCCCTGACCCAGGGCGCGCGGCGCGATGTCGAGGGGTTGCACGAACGGATCCTCGCGCGCACCCCGGCAGGGCGCTGGGGCGAGCCGAACGACCTCGCGGGTATCGCAGTCTTCCTGTGCAGCGCGGCGTCGGATTTCGTCACTGGAACCGCCATCCCCGTGGATGGCGGCTACTCGATCAACGGCTGAGGGCCGCCCGGATCAGGTACCGCAGAAGGTCCTGCACACGCGCTCCGCGGGTCGCGCCGGCGCCGCATGCCCGGCATGCTCGGGCTGCTCGTCGTAAGGACGCGTGAGCACGTTCGTCAGTGTGTCGAACGGCGTGAAATCCGAGGCTTCCACCGCGGCGGCAATGGCCTGCTCGATCCGGTGGTTGCGCGGAATGAAGAGCGGGTTGGCGCGACGCATCGCATTGGCGCGCTCGGCCGCGGACACGGGATCCCGGGCGATCCGGGCCCGCCAGCGCGGTAGCCACGATCCGAGCGCGGCTGTCTCGCCAAAGAGGCCGCGCAGTGCCCGATCGCCTTCGCCGTCCGTGTCCTGAGCGGCACCAAGCATGCGGAAGGCCAGGGTAAAATCCGCCCCACCCTGATGTAACGCCGCGAGCCAGTCGGTGGCGAGGTCGAGGTCGTCTTCTTCCGCCGACGACAGGCCGAGCTTGACCCGGATCCCGTCGAGCCAATGCGCTTCGAAGCGCCCGCGGAACCCGCTCACCACCTCGCTGGCCCTGGCGATGGCACGCTCTTCGTCGGGGTCGATCAACGGCAGAAGCGTCTCGGCGAAACGCGCAATGTTCCACTGCGCGATCGGCGGCTGGTTGGCGTAGGCGTAGCGTCCGCCCTCGTCGATGGCGCTGAACACGGTGGCCGGATCATAGGCCTCCATGAAGGCGCAGGGGCCGAAATCGATCGTCTCGCCGCAGATCGACATGTTGTCGGTATTCATCACGCCATGGATGAACCCGATCAGCATCCAGCGGGCGATCAGAGCGGCTTGCCGGTCCGCGACCGCCTCCAGGAGAGCGAGGCCGGGCTCGGATGCCCCCTGAAGATCAGGATAGTGGCGCGCGACGACATAGCCCACCAGCGTTTCGACCGCCGCCATGTCTCCGCGTGCGGCGAAGTACTGAAAGGTCCCGACCCGGACATGGCTCGACGCGACGCGCATGAGCACCGCGCCGGGTAGCGGCGTTTCCCGGAACACGGGCTCGCCGGTCACGGCCGCGGCGAGGGCGCGCGTGGCTGGAATGCCAAGCGCGTGCATCGCCTCGCTGACGACATATTCCCTCAGCACGGGGCCGAGCGCGGCACGACCATCGCCACGCCGAGAGAACGGCGTCGGCCCCGAGCCCTTGAGATGGATGTCGCGCAGGCGGCCGGCGCGGTCACGCACCTCTCCGATCAGGAGCGCGCGCCCGTCGCCGAGTTGCGGCACGAAATGCCCGAATTGATGTCCGGCATAGGCCATGGCGATCGGCTCGGCGCCTTCGGGCAACCGATTGCCGACCGCCAGCGCCGCGCCCTCCGGCCCGGAGAACAGCGCGGGATCGATACCGAGTTCGTGCGCCAGCTCCGTGTTGAAACGGATCAGACGAGGCGCCGCGACCGGCGTCGGCGCGACGCGCGCGTGAAAGCGCTGAGGCAGCCGCGCGTAGCTGTTCTCGAAAGCGAAGGGGATGGGCATCGCCCCGGTCTCTTGCGTCACGCCGAGGAGATAGGCCGTCGCGGCCCCGCCGCAACCCGGCTCACAGCCCGGCCAGGTGCGACCGCAGCGCCGAGATCCCGCGCATCGTCAGCGCGATCCGTCCGGAATCCATGGCCGCGGCCTGCGACGAGAACTTGGCGATCGCGATCGCGTTGGCGCGGTCGACGAACAGGTTCTGGCCATTGACGCCGAGCCCGAAGAGGAGCGGCCCGCCGTCGCCCTTCAGCACATACCATTTGTCGCGGTAGTGCATCGTCTCGCCCGGAAAATAATGCGCGAAGTCACCGGACGCCCAAGCCTGTTCGTCGCCATTGCCGATGACGTCGTCGATCCACGCCTTCGCCACGACGACATGGCCATCGCGCCGGCCATCCTGCGCGAGCAGCCAGCCGACGCGGGCCAGATCGCGCGCCGTCGCGCAGAACCCGCCCGCACAGCGGGGCGCCCCGAAGCGATCGACGGTGATATAGGCGGGACGCTCCGCGCCGATGCCCTGCCAGAGCGACTGGCTGACGACATCCGCATAGCGTCGGCCGGTGGCTCGTTCGATCACCCAGCCGAGAAGATCCGTGTTCGGCGAGACGTAATGGAAACGGCCGCGATGCGGCCCGTCGGAACCGACGAGGGTCGAGAAGAAGCTGCGGAGATCCGACGGCGCCTCGCCAGGATCCAGCGGGTTCCAGCCCTGCGCCTTGCGGTACTGCACGATCGGCCCGCTGGCGGCGAGATAGTCCTCGTCGAAGAGGATCCCGGCGCGCATGTCGAGGAGATGCGCGACCCGTGCGTCACGATACGCAGTTCCCGCAAGCTCCGGCACATAGGCGGTCACCGGCGCCTCGATGTCGAGCGTGCCGCGCGCCGCGAGCATCGCGGCGACGAGGCCGAGCATGGATTTCGAGACCGACATCAGGATATGCGGCGTACTCGGCGTCATACCATGCGCGTAGTGCTCGAACACGATGCGGCCGCGATGGATGACGACCATCGCATCGGTGTCGGTCCCTTCAAGAAAGGCCGCGAGATCGCCATCGGCGATGCGCAGCCCGGACAGGTCGCGCGGCGCATGCGGCAACGTCCAGACGCGATCGGGATCGTTGGCGATCTCGGCCGAGGGCACGATCTCGCGCACATGCTGGAAGGCCCAGCGGTTGAAGGGCGGCGTGCGCCAATTGGCGAGCGTGACCTGGCCCGACGGCTCCGGCGGAAAGCCGGTCATGGGAGATTCGTGCTGCATCGATCCGTCCCTGGATATGCGCGGGCCGCCCTGGCCGCATCGCGAAACTGCTTCGCACCCTACCCTATGAGCAGACGCCAGAGCAGCGGCAGAAGTAGGGCCGTCCCGAGCGCGTTCAGCCCACTGGCGATGGCCTGAAGGGTGCCAGCCGAGATCTCGTCGTCAGCGCTTTTCGAAATCGGTGCGCTCATCGATCGGGAGCCCCTGGAGGAAGCGTCGCAGACAGTCGAGTCCCATCTCGATCGCCCCGAGGCGCACCCAGTCGCGACCGCCGAGGATCCGCGCCTCGCGCGTCACCGTGCCGGCAGGCGTGGAGATCGCGATATGCAGCGTGCCGCCGAGATCGATGCGGTCAGCGCCCTCGTCGAGATCGACGAGCATCGCGAGGCCGATGGCGGAATTCGATTGGCGGCGGACCACATCGGCGCAGCGGGCCGCGGCATCGCCACCGAAATCGGGGAGATCGAGCCCCAGCGCCGGGCCCAGCAGCCCGGGCGACCTGGCCACCACGCCCCGGCGGAACAGGGCCTCGGCGCCCGGCAGATGCGCGATCCGCGCCGCCATCTGGCCGGCGGAGAAGGTCTCCACGAAGGCGACGCTGGATTGGATCCGCGCGAGTCCAGCCAGCACGACGGATTCGAGCGTCTGATCGTCCTCGGCGAGGATGAAGTTGCCGAGGCGCCGGCGCACCTCGTCCTGAAGCGGGGCCAGCTTGCGCGCGACATCGTCGGCATCGCGGCCACGCACGACCAGCTTGGTCTCGAGTTGCGGATAATGAGCGCGGAAGCCGAGCTTGGCGCAGCCCTCCTCGGCCATCGCCTCGATCCCGTCGAGGAGCGTGTCCGCATGGGATTCGCCGATGCCGTAGGAATGGAACCGCTTGAGGCGGATCACGCCAGGGGCGCCGCTGCGCGCCAGCAGGCGGGGAATGATCTGATCCTCGAGCATGCGCTTGAGCTCGCGCGGCACGCCCGGCGTGAAGAAGAACCGCGCCTGGCCGATGTCGAGAGCAAAACCGCAGGCGGTACCGACGGGATTGTCCAGCATTTCGGCGCCGCGTGGGAGCATCGCCTGCTTGCGGTTGTTCGGCGGCATGACGCGCTGACGACGCGTGAAGAACTCCTCCATGCGCACGAGCCAGGTCTCGTCGAGCACCAGATCCAGCCCCGCCGCCTTGGCCGCGATCTCCTGAGACAGGTCATCGACCGTCGGGCCCAGCCCGCCATTGACGATCACGGCGTCGGCGCGCGCGCCAGCGCGCTGGAAGGCATCGAGCAACTGGGTCCGGTCGTCTCCGACCGTCGTGCCCCAGACGACATCGAGCCCGACATCCTCCAGACGCTGGCTGATATGGCTGAAATTCGAATTGACGATCTTGCCCGTGAGGACTTCGTCGCCCGTGCAGATGATCTCGATGCGCATGTCCGACTCGCCGTTGCGACGGCCGAGTCTACACCTTCACGGGCCGAGAGGGATCGGCGGCGCGCCTATTTCGCGGCGCAGGCAGGCGACGGCATGGCCGGGAGCCACTTCGACGAGCGGCGGGTCCTCGACCCGGCAGCGGTCGATGGCGTGCGGGCAGCGGGTGTGGAAGCGGCAGCCGGAAGGCGGCTTGGCCGGGCTCGGCACGTCTCCCTGAAGCACGACCCGCCGGCGCTTGCGCGACGGATCCGGGATCGGCGCGGCGGAGAGCAGTGCCTCGGTGTAAGGGTGAAGCGGCTGGCGGAACAGCGTGCGCTTATCGGTGATCTCGACGATCCGGCCGAGATACATCACCGCGATGCGGTGGCTGATATGCCGCATCACCGCGAGGTCGTGGGAGATGAACAGGAACGCGACCCCGTATTCCTCCTGCAGGTCGATCAGCAGGTTCAGCACCTGCGCCTGCACCGACACGTCGAGCGCCGAGACCGGCTCGTCGGCGACGATGATCTCCGGCTGCACCGCAAGAGCCCGCGCGATGCCGAGGCGCTGCCTTTGCCCGCCCGAGAATTCATGCGGGAATTTCCGCATCGCCTCCGGCCGCAGGCCCACCCGCTCGAAAAGACGCGCCACACGCTGCTCGGTCTCCGCACCACGCGACAGCCCGAAATTCTCCATGGGCTCGCCGACGATGGCGCCCGCCGACAGCCGCGGATTGAGCGACGAGTACGGATCCTGGAAGACCGTCTGGATCCGCCGCCGATGGGCCCACATCCGCGACGCGCTCAGCGCGGTGATATCCTCGCCCGCGACGACAATCCGCCCGCTGGTCGGTTCGACCAGCTTGAGCACCGCGCGGCCAACCGTCGACTTGCCGCAGCCGGACTCGCCGACCAGGCCCAGCGTCTCTCCCGGCGCGATCTTGAAGCTCACGCCGTCGACTGCGCGCACCGCGCCGGCCTGACGGCCGAACACGCCCTTTCGAATCGGGAAATGCTTGACGAGATCGGTGACCTCGAGGCTCGGCTGGCGCGGCGGCGCGGCGGTCATGACGACACCCGGTCGGCTTCGAAACAGGCAACGAGATGGCCGTTGGGGCGCATCTCCAGTTCCGGTCGCTCGGCGCGGCAGCGATCGGTCGCGAAGGCGCAGCGCGGCGCGAAGGCGCAGCCGACGATCGGCCGATTGAGCGACGGCACGATCCCGGGGATCTCCTGAAGCCGGGGCCGACGTCCCGCCTCCTCCGCATCCATGTCCAGCCGCGGCCGCGCGCGCATCAGCCCGACCGTGTAGGGATGCAGTGGGTTGGCGAAGAGCTCGTCGACCGGCGCCTCCTCGACCTTGCGGCCCGCGTACATGACCATCACGCGCTGCGTCGTCTCGGCGACCACGCCCAGGTCGTGGGTGATCATCATGATCGCCGTCCCG
>Ga0315906_10005342_pt1 | contig 16200 bp, 10 predicted proteins | sample LakEriMetagenome_4_FD_203526 | JGI IMG/M metagenome (GOLD analysis project Ga0315906, IMG submission 203526) | Freshwater fungal communities from buoy surface, Lake Erie, Ohio, United States - Buoy 2 MA122 | ecosystem: Environmental > Aquatic > Freshwater > Lake > Lake biofilm | place: USA...
CTGGACGTGCGCTGGCGTGGCACCAGTGGTGAACGCACTGCAGCCATCTACTCACAGGCAGCAGTCGATTACTTCGGTGCTCACACCCTCCTGTCAGAGGTGACAGCACCAGCAGTCGATGCCTGGCGCCGCAAGCTGCTCGCCTCCGGCAACCGCGTCGCAACAGTCAACAAAAAGGTCTCAGCCCTCAGGGCCATGCTCGCTGATGCTCACCTGCGTGGTCACATCACCTCAGTCCCCAAACTGCCAGCCCAGCTCAAGCTGCAGAACACCAAGGACCGTGTGTTCTCCGACCAAGAGGTGACCCTCATCTGCTCGTGGTTTCAGCAGGCTGGTCATCCCGCCGCGGCCGATCTGCTCGTGTTCCTCCTCGAAACCGCTGCTCGCTGGGGTGAAGCAGAAGCCCTCAAAGGGGAAGACGTTGATCTGGTGAAGGGTCGGGTCACTTTCAGCAAGACCAAGGCCAACCGCGTCCGCTCAGTACCGCTCACACAACGCGCCCAGCAGGCCCTGCAAGGCCACCTTCCCGCACTTGGGACACACAAGGTCTGGCCCTACACCTACATGCAATACAGACGCCTGCTACAGGCAGCCAAGGAAGGCGTTGGCCTGGGTGGTGACGAGAGCCTGGGCATCCACACCACCAGGCACACCTGCGCCAGCAAGCTGGCCAGCTCAGGCATCCCACTCCACCTGGTCATGGCTTATGGCGGCTGGACATCGCTGGCCTCAGTCCAGCGCTACCTCCACACCAACACTGATGCCCTCGCTGCCTGTGTCAGTGCCCTTGAAGGGTGATACCAATGGCTGGCATGGACACACGCCCTGCCAGCCTCCTCTTCTACCTCGTTGGTTGCTGCGGGGAATGGATCGTCACCGCCAAGCGTCAGCCCAATGGTGAGTGGACCTTCTGGGCGAAGGACAAACAGGAAAGGGTGCTGCACACCAGGACCGAATGGGAAATTCGGGAATGCCTGGGGATGCAACACCCGGATGAGGGTTAGGGCGCGCCAGGGCTGTAAACGCCAGCGTTGTTGATCTTGGCAATAGGATTTCCGGCACCGTCAAGGAAAACAACGGGGTAGGTGGCATCACTCCCCTGAAGAGTCAGCCTTGTCCTTGACCTGTAACCACCATCAGCGCGAACCCAGGATGCCACGGCACCAGCTCCGTCTAAAAACTCAACTGGCGTCGCGGCATCACTCCCTTGAAGTTGTAGTTTTGCGCTATTGCTTTTGAGCCAGATGCTAGTGGAAGAAATGGTTGTTGCGTTAGCACTGAGCAAGGTCGTGCTTGAGTCTGCAATGCTGTAAGCCGTGGCAACACTGGTGCTATCAATAGAGTTGCCTAGCACCACGTTGCGCAAGCACCCGGCAGCAACTGCAATCCCACGGTCGTACCTATCCGTTGCGTCTTTGCCGTTGATTGCATTGCCAACAATCGTGTTCTCCTCTGAGCCATCGTTTACCCTGATTGCTTCCGACAAGGCTGGATGCGCTTCTGTGGCGGTAGCGGCAGCGGAGAAACTATTGCCAACAACCGTGCAGTTGTTTGACTTATACAGGCTTACGCCAAAGTTAAGATTGACGAAGTTGTTACCGACAACTGAGCAGGAGTTACAGGTGTCGAAGTGAACGCCATCGTCTAAGGCTGTGTCATTGCCGGGGCCAAGCACCTGAGCGCCGCCAGTGACGGTAACACCGCTTGAGTTTTTAACAAAAATGCAGGCATTGGCAGTGCTTCTGCCGATAAAATAGCCGCCACTTACTGTGATAGCACCCAGACCATTTGCTCCCTCAACATAAATACCATGGCGCTTGTAGGCGTCCACGATTGGGCGTCTAATGTGAATGTCCCAGTTGTAATCAGAAGTTGTGGTCAGGACGTACCAGCCATACGTCGTAGCCGTGGCTTCACAGCGATCAAAGAAGATGTCCCGAATGTCGGGACCGATAACGTAATAGCCAATGGAAGTGACTGCGGTAGGAGTACCTTCAGCGACAACGTCAATCTCCACTAGCTCAAGACTGGCTTGAGGAGAGATGCCCCCAGGAGTGTGCGGAGTGCAGTTGAGGAGAAAACCGCAGAACTTATTGTCAGCCGTAAAGCCCGTGGCAGCCGCTTGGCTTTTCAGGAGTTGAACGGTGCATTGCTCAATCGTGCATCCCACTGTGTCCCTAAGGAAGAAGCCGCAGGACCAGCCGCCTACTCTGACGTTGCAAACCCGGGCAGCCTGTACCGCAGCTGCAGTAGATGAATCACTGCCATTTAAGACAACCGCTGCATCGTTTTGGCTTGGAGCAATTGGAAACGTCGGGGTTACAGTGGTGGATTTCAGGAAAAGGTTTTGTACGGACGAGCGTTCGTTCAACCCCGCCGTACCCGAAGTAACGCCTATCCGAATTGCTGGCCCCGCGTTTGTCTTGGTGATAATCGGCATGGACTCATCGCCAATCAACGCTTTGTAGCCATCGTTAAGATTCAGCGTAGCCGAAATCTTGTAGGTACCTTTTGGCACAAAGGCAGCCTTGCCTGAGTCGATGGCTGCCTGAATCGCAACCGTGTCATCCGCATTGCCATCGCCAACCGCGCCAAAGTCCTTGACGCTCACCATGTCCTGCAGCTTGGCAGTTAGGCCGCGCGGCTTGGCGCCAGCGCCGGCCTGGGTGAACTGAAGATGGCTGTCAGAGATGTCAGGCAGCGTCTTCCAGTCCTTGACGCCATCACCGATCTTGAGTCGTCCGGTGTCAATCTCAGCGCCAGGCTCGCCCTGCCCCAGCACGGGATTGGCGGTGGTCCAGTTGGCGGCAGTGTCGCGGCGCAGTTGAATCTTGTTGGCCATGGTTCAGCTCGATTGGGTGGATGGATGAATCAGGCGTGGCCGCCGTCAACGGCAGCTGGCGCACCGCCGTAGGTGCTGTTGGCAAAGCCGCCGTCAAGGTTGAACGGCCCTCCACCCAGCTCATAGATCTTGTCGTCGCTGCCCTTGGTGTAGAGCTTGATGTCAGCGACGTTGTAGTTCACAGCCAGCTCGCCGTATTCCAGGTCGGCTGGCTTTGGGATCTTGCCTGTTACGGCTGAGCGCTTGAGCTGAACCTTGATGGTCATTGCTATACAGCAGTGGAACGAAGGGGGCTATACAGCCCCCCGTTGGTCGTCAGAACGTACCGAGATCGAGCACGTTGGCCAGCTTGTATGCAGCGGCCGCGCCATCAGCGATGGAGTTGTCGCGCACCAGCAGGCCCTTCTGGTTGACAGCTGTCATCGTTGCGATGGCGCTGTCGCTCACGTCATTGGCGGAGTGAACCGAGCTGCTTGAGCTGGCCACCACGCCAGAGGCCACCACGTGCCAAGCCGCACCGTCGTAGACGATGTGATCGTTGGCATTGAGTGCAACGTTCAGCGGGGCGGCATCACCCGTGACGGTGCCACCCTTCACCACGAGGAAGTAATCGCCCTCGGCCATGTTGCTGCCGGCGCTGACCTTGCCGCCAACGGTGAAGCCAGCACGGGCAGGGGTGCCACCGGTTGCAGCAGTAGTGACGGACTTGATCTGTCCACCACCCACTGATGCGTCGTAGGTGCCCAGGCTGGTGGAACCAGTCGCCAGGCCAGCCACCAGTTCGGCCAGGGCTTTCACCTGTGCTGCCGTGGCAACTGCCAAGCCATCAGGGGCAGTGGCACCTGCTTGAGCAGCAGGCTTCACATCAGTGTCACGGGCCAGGTAGACAACACCCTTGGTGCCACCAGTGCCCGAGGCACCAGTACCAGTACGAGCTGTTGCATCAGGCAGTGCACCACCAGTCAGCAGCCAGCTGCTGCCATCCCACACGTAGGAACCACCAGGGGAACCAGTGGTGCCACCGCTGACCACGATGGTGTCACCACTGCGCAGATCACCAGCTGCCTTGATCTGGTCAGCAGGCGGCGTGGTGGATGCCACCAGGTAGGCGGTGGTCCGCACCGTCATGGTGCCCGTACCACCGTTGGCAGCATCGAGCTGGGTGCCAGTGCCACTGAAGATCCGCACCGATGCAGGCGGGTTCTTCAGTTCGTAGATCTCGTAACCCAGGCCAGCAGCAGGGGCAGCGGGAACAACGACACCAGCCACACCGAAGATGGTGTTGGTACCAGCAGCCAGGCCAACACCAGCGGCAGAGATGCCGTTGGAACCATCGCCCATCAAGATCCAGCCATTGGCCAGGTTGAGGGCCAGCTGACCAGGCTGCAGAGAAACAGGCAGTGCAGTTGCGCTGGTTGTGCGCAGCTGCTGAACAACAACAGTCATCAGATCACTCCTTGATCAATGGTTTGAATTTGGTTGATTGAATCGGCAGCGACGCCGTTACCGGCAACAAGCCCACCGGGAGCCTGAGGACCAGGCGGCCCCGCAGGGCCAGCCATTGCCAAGTTCACCCATGCTTTTGCTGTCGGCTCCCAGTAGCTGAACTGCAGAGCACCGTCATCAATCCAGATCTTGCCCGGCTGTCTGATGTCTGTGATCGGTGGGTCGGGTGGCTTGGTGTCGGAGACGATGACATCAAACCGTTCGGACAACGCATCGGTGGTGGCGATGAACTTGTCCTTGCCATCAACGGGCCAGTCACCGGAGAGCTGGTCCTTCTTGGTGACGGTGTTGGCCACCTCCTGGGGCGTGCCCTTCTTCGGGTCACTGCCACGGGAGAGCGTGTTCCAGATGGCCACGCTTGCAGCAGGGCTACCACCACCAGGGATGGTGCCCTTGCCCCATTGCCACAGCATCAACTGGTCGTGATGCTCTTGGATCAGATACAGCCACTGCCGATCTGATTCATTGAGATCAGCCTGAATGATGTAGCTGCCGTCCCTCCACTGGACGATCTGGTCATCCTCTGGCGTGATGCGTCTGACCGTCAGCAGCTGGGCCGGGGTTGGCACCGCGCCAGGCACCGCTGCCTGTGGTGCAGTAGTGAGCTGCACCTGCGTGCCACTGGTCCAGGTGTAGTCGGTCCCGACCGTCAGCTCCTTGCTGTCCAGGTACAGATGGACATGCACCCGATCCAGGTACGGGAACGGGACTGAGAAGGTCTTAGCCGTCCCGTCCCCGGTGTACTGGCGGTAGGAGTAGGGGGTAGGGATCGCCATCAGCGGGAGGCTTGCACCTGTGCAGTCCTCACGTTATCGGCCACCCCTACTGCCGGCCCACACCAAGACCGTTGATGCTCTCGGCGAACTGCTGCAGGCCCTGCTGCTTCTGCCTGGCCACGGCTTGATACCGCTGGCGGAAGTCGAACTGCTCGTTGCTCAGCAGCTTCATCAGTGCCAGCGAGTCGTAGTAATTGATGATCCCGTCCACTGGGGCGTAGAGGTTCCGGCCCACCGGGCCAGCGTTGCGCTTGGCCAGGCTCTGGCCCTGTTGCACCGTCAGGCTGGGGCTCTGCCCACCGGCCGGGTCGTTCAGCATTGCGTTGTACTGAGGGTCACGCATCAGGTTGCGCAGTGCACCCTGCAGGTCCTGACCCTGCACGTACTTCCAGATCGGGAAGGCGGTGCCGGGGCTGACACCAGCAGAACGCAGCGCCTCAGGTGGGATGTCACCCTTCACGGTGCGCATCGACTCCCGGTAAAAATCCTCCTCCTCGTTGCTCATCTGAACCTTGGCGCCACCCATCTCCCAGGTGCCATCAGGCCTGGGCTTGTCACCGAAACCATGCTTCTCCAGCCACTGGAACAGCGGGTCCTGCGGTTTGATCACCGGCATGAATGGGATGGTCAGATCCACCGGCAGACCAAGCGGCCGCTGGATGCTGTTGCCCAGCCAGTCCTTCTCACGTGGCAGCAGGCCACCGAGGATGCCAGCGTTGCCCTTCACGAAGGCATCACCTGCACCCTGCAGCATGTTGATCACCGGCTGGATCAACCGGTAGTTCGGGTCGTTCTTCAGTGCTGCCACCTCGTTGGCCGACAGCATCCGCCGCTTGGCCATCGTCTCCTCAGCGTCAGAGAAGGACCGGCTGACCGTGCCACCGAATCCACTGAGGGGCAGCAGGCCACCCATCTGATCACCCAACACCCGACCAAAGTCGTAGCGCTGAGGATCCTGCATCCAGTTCATGATGCTGGTGATGTTCTTCAGCGCTGCCTTGTTCTTGATCAGGTTGGCGTAGGCCATCAGGATCGGAACCATGCTGGTCTCGCCCTGCTTCCAAGTGAGGATGCCGTCGTGGAAAGCACGCAGCACATCAGCGTGCAGACCCATCAGGTCGATCACATCAATCGAACTGCCCTGGAACTTGGTGGCCGCGGCCAACGTGCCAGCCAGGCTGAAGCTGTAGGGCTTCCAGTTGCGGCGCTCACGCTCCTTCTGCCTGGGATCGAACGAGCCGCCATCGGTGAAGAACCCGTTCTCCCACATCACGTGGGTCATGCCAGCCAGCGCCACAGCCACCGCGGTGCGGGCCCGGGCATCAGACATCTCCTCAACAGAGAACTTGGCGTTCTTGCTGGCCAGCTGCTGGCCCTCCATCAGTAGCTGCCTGGGCAGGGCGGTGATCACCTCACGGTTGAGCACCCAGCCGATGCCATTGATCGGCACCTTCCAGAACGGCAGGGCCCATGCCATCAGCGGGTTGCTGCGCATCTGCTGCACACCGTTGACGAAGGGTGCAGCCATGCCTGTCACCTCACCGGTGAAGGTGCTGTTTGCTGCACGCTCGAGACCCAGCCGGCCCAGCTCTGACTCGGTGTTGGGCACACCCTTGAGCTGGTTGTAGAGCATGGCCCGCAGCTCATCGTCCGGGATCTCATCACCAACGGGGATGCCGTACTCGGAGTTCCTGGCCTTGCGGTACTGCACCAGGTCGTCGTCGGTGAAGACGCCATCGAACATGGCGCCCTTGGCCAGCTCGTCGGCACGCCGTTCAATCCATGCCACGTCATGGCCAGCGGCCCGGCCCTCCTCAGCAGCACGGACAAAGGCCTCATGACTGGTCTTCCATGCGAACGCCTGCGTCTGCATGAAGTCATCGGTGGCATTGAGGATGCGGAACGGTGCCATGTACCCGGCATCTGATCCAGTCAGCCGTTCCACCCCACCGCCGAAGACTTTCCAGAAGCCACCGTTGACGAAGTTCAGCAGGGACACGGGCTTGTACACACCCTTCCAGCTGGTGATGTCCTCCCATGCGGAGTCGAAGGCAGCGTTAACGATGGCCTTGGAATTGCGCAGCTCATCCACCGACTCCACGTACTTCAGAGAGTCGCGGGCCACGGTGGTCTTGCCGGTGGCCAGTGCTTCCTGGAAGTTGCCCCAGCTCATGCTGAACGCATCGACGAAGGCACGGCCTGCAAAGCCAGCCGCCTTCAACTCATCACCCACGCCAGCCTTCAGTCCGTTCTTGGCTGCCATCCGCAGGCTGCCGGACACCACGTCCTCAGCCATGTAGATGCCTTGCACCAGCGAGCCAGACAGCGGGTTGCGGACTGCCCAGGTGGCGAAGGAAGACAGGAGGTTGGCCCGACGCAGGCTGTTGAGCAGGCTCAGGTCACGGAAGAAACCAGGCTGGTTCACGCCCAGCGCTTGGTCTGCACGCTTCGCCGCGGCCATCTGCCGCAGTGCCTTGGCATTGCCCTCGGTCACCACCTTGAGCATGTCGCCCACCATGGTGTTGCCGGTGATGTCATCCAGCGTCAGGTCCTGGATGTCCTTGGTCACATCCACCAGGGTGATCTCAGTGTCCTGCTTGAACTGCATGGACTTGAGGGCCTGGCCCACACGCCGCCGCACCTGGGCATCGAGCTGCTCGTAGAAGTGGGCCCACTTGGCAGCGTTGCCGGCCTGGTGCTTCAGGTCGTCGGTGAGATACCCACCGTCGAGGGCATCGGCCATCTCCTCCAGCACGTCGGTGTACTGACTGGCTGAATCCCACCGCGCCTTGGCTGCGGAATAGACAGCGCTGGGCAGGTTGTCGATGCCACGCACCCGCTTCTGCAGGGCCTCAGCCACAGCCCGGGGGTCGGCACCTTCCTTCTGGGCCAGGGCCATCAGCGCCTTGGCCGCTGCTTGGTTGGTGAAGGGTCGCTTGAGCTCAACACCCTTGTCAGTGCCGGCCCGCTTGAGGCCCATCACCTCGAGCAGCGCAGCCACGTTGCCCTGGCTGGGGTCGATCTGGCTGTAGTTGATCATCCGACCGGTGCGGCCGTTGGGCAGCTGCTTGCCATCGAAGCCAGCGCTCACCATCTGACGGACGGTTTCATCACCCATCCGCATGGCATCCATCTCAGCCTCCGTCACCCACTTACCTGGGTCCACCGTCACCTCATCACCGGTGTGGGTGCGCAGGACCTTGGCCTTCTTGGCGGGCTGGCCATCAGCCAGGTCAGCCTGTGCCTCGAGGCCACGGCGTGTGGACCGCAGCGCTTCCAGCTGATCCTGCAGATCCTTGATCTCCTGGCCCAGGTCATTGCAGCTAGCCATCAGCACTTCGCTCCTTGGGATTGGCGGGTCAGTTCTTCCAGTCGTTTCTCAATCGCCTGGATCTGCTTGTCAACCACAGCAGTTCCCTGCTTGGTATTGGCCTTCACAGCCTTGGCTTCTGCAGCCTGCTGCTTCTTGGCAGCTGCTGCTTCAGCCGGGCTGGGCTTGGCCGCTGGTGTGGCCTCAGTCACCTCGCCACCCGGCTTCCAGGTGTAGACCTTCGGCTCACGGGCTGGTGCTGGATGCGCCTTGTCCCAGGCAGCCAAGAGCGCCTGCCTGCCGCCATCGTCCCCGCCCTGCGATGCAACCAGATCCAGATCAGATCGTGCTGCTGGTGTCGGGTCTCGGAACCGTTCGCTGTACGGCTGCAGGCTGTAGAACCCTTCACCCAGGATGCCCAGCTTCTTCTTCTCCTCCCACGGCAGGGTGTCCCACCCATGCGCTGCCATCAGTGCCTGCTGCTGCGCACGCTGGGCCTGCTCATCCAGCAGGTTGTACTCAAACCGCAGACGCATCTCCTCAATCAAGGCGTCCGTGTTCTTCCCGCTTGCCTTGTAGGTGGGCAGTGCATCAGTGGAGAAGGCCATTGCCATCTGACCGGTGGGTTCCGTCAGCAGGTCATCCACCAGTGAGCCCTGCTCGAAGGTGGTGACCGGACGCTGAGGCAGCGGGCTGACTGGTGGCTGCACCTCACCGTTGTCGATGGCACGCTGCAGGATCTCAGCCTTCAACCGCTCACGGGTGCCGCTGTCCATGCCGCGGCCGCTGTAGTCCGTGGCTGGCACCATCTGCTCAACGCCATCAGCGTCCAGCACCTTGGTCATGCCAGGTGCAGACAGATCAGCCGGCCGGTCAAACAGCGGCGCCGCATCACCGAACTGGTTGGACTTCAGTTCCATCGCCAGCTGCTCAGCTTCAGGTGGCAGGAAGCGACCACGCTTCTCAGCGATCTCAACCAAGGCATCAACGATGTCGGACTTCTTGGCCTGCCACACCCGCCGGCCGGTGCGTGCTTTCACCAATGCCGCTACCTCAGGACTGGAGTCCGGCATGGCCAGCCGGCGCAGCTGATCACGGTTCCACCCACCCAACGCTGAGCGGTAGTCATCCGGTGTCTTGTACCCGTACTCACTGGCGGTGCGGGTGATCGCTTCAAACGGTGGCAGCTTCACCTCAGCGCTGAGATCAAGCTGGCCCTGTTGATCAATGCGGAGCTGCAGCTGATCACCGACCAGCGCCTCGGGCACCCGGCCGCGAGCGTTGATGGCCTCCACCTGCTGCTGCGCCAGGGCCATCTCCTTCTGCACCTTGCCGACCAGGCGCTTGGCACCAAGCGGTTTGATCTTCCCCTCCACCAGCCGCTGGTCGATGTCAGCCATCTGCTGCTGCAGTGCTGTCACCTTCTCCTGTGCGTTGGTCAGTTCCTGTGCGTTGCGCTCAGCGCTCAAGTCGGCGTACACCCTGCTGTGAATCTGCCGCAGGTCGGCATCACCCAGCTCATCGAGGTTGGCCAGGTAGGTGTCGAGCTCTGGCCGGCCGTCCGGCATGTCCAGCTCTGGCTGGGTGAACCGCTCACCCGGCATGAAGTCAGCACTGTTGCCGCTCTGGATCAGATCGCCAATCTCCTGGTCGATCTTGGCCAGGTCTTGCGTCACGTCCTGACTGGACTCCATGCCCTGCTTGATCAGCTGGCCGCGCTGCGTCTGCAGCTGCCGCACCTGCAACCTGATCTCAGGGTCAACAGCACCGCCGAGTGCAAGGTCAAGCTGACCGCCTTCACCCTGCTGCACCAGGCCCATCTGCTGCAGCCGCTGCCGCTGCTCACCCACCTGTCGGATCTGCGTCTGCTCTTGCAGTGAGCGGGTGATAGCTGAGTCGTAGGGCACCAGCGCACCACCCTGCTGCTGATAGCCAGGCAGTGCAGGTAGACCGGTCTGACCAGCTGGTGGCAGTGCCGGGCCCGCCATCTGCCGCGGAAGGTAGGGCTCGAGCTCAGCATCAGCCAGCTGCTGGATCCACCCCAGATCACCCTTGGCCATCCCCTCACGGATGGGCTTGACCATGGCACCCATGCCAAGCAACGCCAGCGGTGCAGCAATGCCCTCCACAGCAATGGACTTGGCCATCGACTGCAGGTAGTTCTCACCGGGTTCAACACGGCCCGGCAGCTTGAGGCCAGCAAGGTCGCCGAGGTTGGCCAGGTTGCCGTCCTCCTGGTCCAGGAACGGCACGGCAAGGGTGGTGCTGCCCACTGCCTCACCCACGTTCTTGAGCACGTTGGCGCCGGCCTTCAGCTTCGGGCTGGCGGTGATCGCCACCGCTGCACGCCGCACCGCTGCCTGCTGCAGGAACGCTTGAGCTGCCTGCTGCAACCGGCGGATCTGTGATGCTTTCTGCAGCAGGGTGGCGCCCGTTGCAGCACCAGCCAGCTCAGCGCCAACGCCTTCACCAATGGCAAGGCCTGCATCGTCAGAAGGTGTCACCTCCTGCCCAACACCAACACGCCATGGGTTGATCTGCCTGGCCTGCTTGTCGCTGATGGTCCAGGCATCGCCAACATTGACCTGCGACCAGTCGGGATTCGTCAGAGCCCTGCCGCCACGCCAAGGCTTGCCCTGCACCAGGTCGCCGATTGCATTGCCCAACTTGCTGATGCCATTCACCGGACCGGTGAAGATGCCGATCTTGGTGTCGGGACTGGCCAGTGCATTGGCGAACTGCACCACCGGCTTGAGCGGACCAGCCGCTGCTTCCGATCGCTTGGCATAGGTGGCCCTGGCCTGGCCCACTGTTGGCCGCTGGGTGCCGTCACCCATGGACTGCGGCGCCTTGTCATCCCACTGGGGATCGAGGTTCTCAGGCTTGGGTGCGAGGTTGAAAGCAGGCATGATCAGCGACCTCCCAGGTAACGGCGTGCTTCGCGTTGGACTTGATCGGGCTGGGCCTGACTGCCCCCAGGCAGCGATGGCCAGGTAGGCGTCAGGATCCGATCGGCGGTGTCGTAGTCACCACGCTTGATGGCAGCAGCGGCGGCCGGCCGGTGCTTCTGGATCCATGCCCATGTGGCCTTGGCTGAACGGTTGTAGTCACCGTCCCGGGGATCAATGCCACCCGATGCAGCGATGGCCTCAGAGCTGAAAGCAGGGAAGGCTTGGAAGTAGCCACGCCCTGGTGAACCCTCAGCGTTGGGGATGTTGCGGATCCGGGTCTCGAGGTAGGCCAGCCGCTTCAGGTAACCCGCTGCACTACCTACTGATCCACCACTGCTGCCGCGGCCACGCCCTGAGTAGAAGGCGTTGATGTCAGCCAACACCTTGGCGTGATCCTTGGTTGCAACTGGGATGTCAAAGGTGCGGCCGTCGTAATGGCCAGGGTCCTGGTGCTTGCCGACCCTGCCCCATGGCTTGAACTCAGTGATGGGCCAGCCCTTCCCTTTCAGGAACTTGGCCAGAGCCATTGCGGTCTGCGGGTCATTGGCACCGTGGTGAACGTGGTCATTGCCCACGCCATGGTTCTTGTCGTATCCCGGCCTGCCCTGGATGCCGTGCAGTGTCTGGGTCTGACGGTCAGCGGAGTAGCCGAACCCAGTCGTGGCCACATAGTTCCCACCACCGCCACCGCCACCGCCGTAGGCCCGGGAGAAGTTGGTCGGCATGGTGGCTGCCGCAGCCGGCGGCATCAGCATGTTCATCAGCCAGCTGCCCGGGGCCAGCGGGTTGTACCCAGTTGGCACCATCCCCATCCCCGTGCCGCGGCTCATGCTCTGCCAGTTGGCACCGCTCACCGTCTGCCCCTGGCGCTGGGTGCGGATCTGCTGCTCGAGGTACTTGCGGGCCTCACCGTTGGGATCCAGCTGGGGGTAGAAGCGCAGCTGCTCGAGCAGGTAGCGGTTGGTGCTGGTGCCAGCCGTGTTGGCCATGCGATACAGGTCAGCGCTCACCGGCTTGCCCTTGCTGATTGCAGCCAGCTCAGAGTGCAGCCAGTCACCGTTCATCACCGGCCGCACCGCGAAGCCCTTCACCGTGGTGTCAGGCAACGCAGCCGCAGCCGTACGAGATACACCACGGACAGCAGGACCAGGTGCTGTGCCCTGCGAAGGACCAGTGCCGACCTTGCCGACACCCACCTCACCAGGGTTTTTCCCGGTCAGAGAGGAGAAGGCCTGCTTGTACTCATCGCTCTTCCTGGTCTCAGCAATCGCCTCACTGATCAGCACGTTGCGAGCGCTGCTGGTCAACGGCACACCAGGACGCTCAGCCATCCAGGCGTCGATCTTGGCTTCAGCGTTCCGCAGGAACAGGTTGTTCAACCGCTGGGTGAAGGCCGTGATCTTGTCGTTACCCAGCCCGCTGGCTGCAGCCATGGCACCGGCACCCTGCAGCGCCTGAGCAAAGGCATCACCACCGCCAGCCTTGGACTTGGCAGCATCCACCAGCGGCTTCACCTGCGGCAGGCCCAGGTCCTGCAGCAGCGCCTTGTCGATGGCCGACTGCAGGCCAGGGGTGGTCTCGGCTGCCTGCTTCTGCTTGGCCTCAATCGCGTCCAGGTATTCCTTGTACCTGGCTCGCTGCAGCTCAGGGGTTGGCTCAGCCTTGGCTGCGGTCCTGGCCTGCCCACGCAGCGCAGCCACCGCCTCCGGCGTGTTCATCGCTGAACGCGGCAGGTCTTGGATGGTGGTGAGGAAGTCTTGGCTGGCCAGTGGGTCGGGGGCATAGGCCCTCCCCACCACAGACTCCTGTGAATCCATCCGGCCCTTCATGTAGCCGTCGATGTCCCGGTAACCAGCAGCTGCCGCCCTGTTCCGGAACTCGATCAACGCGCCCGCATAGCCCGGGTCAGTCGGCAGCATTGAGCCGGGCGAACCCTCGCCCCACCACAGGCCATCAAGCTGCTGCTCAATGCCCTTCTGCCCCAGCTCGTAGGTCTGCTGGCGGGCAGCGTTGCCCCGGTTGCGGGTCTCGAGGATCTCCAGCCCGTAGGTCTCACCCCACGTCGGACGGCTGGCATCACCAGGGTTGCCGCCTTGGATGAACCCCAGCGCATCAGCCAGCACCGGCAGCTGGCCGTAGGTGCCAAGCAGCTGGGTGCGGATCTCCTTGAGATCATCCACACGGTCCTGCCCGCCCACCATCGACAGCGAACGGTCCAGCTGTCCCGTCATCACCTGCCCCGCCAGCTGGGCAAACCGCGGGTCGCCCATCTTCACCACCTCACCGGTGGCCAGGGGGATGCCGTTCTCACCCATCTGCTGCAGCGATTGACCCAGCGCCGCGGTGGCCTGCGCCCTGCTGTTGATCCGCAGCGTCTGGTTGTAGAGCTTCTGCTGGGTGTCGGTGTACTTGTCCCAAGCTTGGTTGACCTTGGGCGCCACATAGAACGCAGCCTCAGGCTCGCTGCCCGTCAGGCCATAACGGTCCAGCACGATCTGAGTGAGCGCTGTCTTCCGCTGCGACAGCGCACCACTGCCGGGCTGCATGGTGGCCAGCTCGCCCTGGTTCATCTGCAGGTCAGCAGCCAGCACGTTGTCCACGTCACCGCCAGCCAGCTGGGCCAGCGCACGCCTGCGGCCGATTGCCTTCCACGGGTTGGCCTCACGCAGCAGTGCTGCACCAGGCGGGTCAATCTTCTCCAGCTGGGTGATCTGCCCTGCTGCATTGGCAGCGCCGGCCTCCTGCTGCATCTGCAGGCTGAGCGTGGCCCGGGCCTGCTGGTTCCTGATCTCGTCGTAGTAACCGTCATTGATGGCGTTGGTCTTCAACGCCACTGCCCCCTCAGTCAGCAGACCGGTGAGCGCACGGTTGAAAGGGGCAATCGCTTCAGCCAGCTGCTGCGCTTGGTTGAAGCCTTGGACATTGCCCTCACTGCCACGCTGGATCGTGTTGATCTGGATGCCGCCTGACTGCAGCTGTGGCTTGGCAACACCAGCCACGTCCTCCTTTGCAGGAGAGATGAACGCCCCAACAGGACGGGCTGCCGGGGTCAGCTGGCCAAAGGGAAGACGCTCTGCCATGGATCAGGTGCCGGGGCCGGACTGGGACGTGGGGGTGTTGAGCTTGGTCATCGACTGCCAGGCATTGAGCCCCGTCTGCAATCCACCCAACACAGCGGTGCCGATGTTCAATGCACCAGCCGCTGCACTTGGTGGTGCGCCTGTCATCGTCGGAGCCGGCGGCATCATGATCGTCGGCAGTGGTGCATACGGTGGCAGCGGATCCATGTATGGCTGTTCCTGATAGAAGGTTTGGCTATTCCATCTGCTCAGGTATTGCGCTACCTGGCCAGCCTGTTCTCTTGTGTACTGCCTGGTGCGGATGCCTTGATTGATCTGCTGCAATGACTCGAAGTCACCCATCTGCCGGGCGTAGTCATTGATAATCCGATCAACCGACTGCCCCTCTCTCTCCATTGCCTGCACAGAACCACGGGTCTGGAGTGCGCGCCATTGGTACTGCTGCAGGGAGACGGCCTCCTGCATTGACTGTTCCTGGTAGGCGTTGGAGATGGCCTCGCTGTCCTGGATGTAGGACGACCCAGCAGCAGCCCTGGTTTGCGCCACCACCTGCGCCTGCTTGAACGCCTTCAGCGTCTCAAGGTTCCGCAGGCTGTTGGTGTACGCCTTGTTCTGGTTGTACTGGACAACCTCACCCCAGTACTTGAACTTGTTCTGGGAGTCGGTGGCCTTCTTGTTGAACTTGGCCTGCCACTTGGCGAACTGCTCATTCGCCTTCTGGAACTTGATCTGATCTTCGTACGCCTGCTGCTGCGCAGCGTTCTGCTGGCTGGCGCCGAAGATGTTCATCCCGGTGGAGATCGCCCCAATCCCCAGGCTGATCGGATCAAACACCATCAGACCAACCTCCAGAAGGGACGGAACAGCGCACCGCTCGGGCCATACGGCTGAGCTGGCCCCACCTCAAACTCCAGGAACCTCAGCCAGCGGATCGCTTGCCTGTTCTTCGCGTAGACGAAGTTGCCGATTGGTTCCCCCACTCGATCCATGCAGTGCTGCACCCATCCTCGGCCTTTTGTGCACAGGTGCAATCTTCTCTCCTTGGTGGCCGTCAGCTCTGGTGTGCCCAGCATCCAAATCCGATTGCCCACCACACCGGTCATCCCAGCTGGCACGCCGTCCTCAGTGACGATGGCTTGGCATAGCTCGCTCTCGGCCCAGCTGCCCAGCACCGCCTCAGCAGGGTTGGCACGGTGGCTCAACCACACCTCATTGGCGTCCTCATCCCTGAGGTGATGGGCCACGTAGCAGGCCATCTCATCCGTTGGGTCGGTCAGGTTCACTGCATCGCCCTCGCCCTGGTGTGGATCGTTCCCACCCATTCACAGGTGGAGAACTTGCAGGGGTGGGGCGTCATGTTCCTGATCTCCACCATGCACTGCTCACCCCTGCTCATCACTGGGATGTTGAACACGCCCTCGTAATACCGGGCCGTGTTGGTGGTGCCCGGGTCGGGGATCCCGATCTCACTGCCACGCACAGCCATGGTCGTGCCATCGAAGGTGTAGACACCCTCCGGCCGGTGCTCAGGCAGCACATGCACCTGGAAGTAGCCGGTCTCCTGATACCGCAGCTTGGCCTGCCTCACCTGGGTGCGAGCAGCGTTCGCCGCGGCCTTGCCGCTGCCAGCGGTCTGCATGTACTTGAACCGGCTGAAGCGATACCGGAACTCAAACGGCTCACCGGCGTAGACATCAGCCTTTGACCAGTCGCCACGGGCCACCACCGTGCTGCC
>Ga0315906_10005343_pt1 | contig 16199 bp, 3 predicted proteins | sample LakEriMetagenome_4_FD_203526 | JGI IMG/M metagenome (GOLD analysis project Ga0315906, IMG submission 203526) | Freshwater fungal communities from buoy surface, Lake Erie, Ohio, United States - Buoy 2 MA122 | ecosystem: Environmental > Aquatic > Freshwater > Lake > Lake biofilm | place: USA: Lake...
TACCGATTCAGTATTGACGTTGGATTCTTTGAAATCCAAACTGACCGCACGTGAAACTGCGTCCATCACCGAAGATTTGACCTTCCTGAGCACAACCGGTTCTGATGCGAACTTCTTGAAGCCAGACCCTGCCGATACCAGTGGTATCGAGGGTGGTGCGGCTTTCATCGCAGGAATCGACGATGACCTGGAGGGCACAATACGTCAAGGTAGTGTAGGATATGCCGGAACTTCTCTGTCAGGACCTGATATGGGTGCCGACGAGTATGAAGGTTTGGCTAATGCTTGTACAGGATCCAACGCTGGCGTTGCCACCATTAAGAAGGTGACCGTTTGCTCAATCAATACAACGGCCAACTTCACGCATACCGGTGTATCTACCGGGTCAGGTATCGTGTACAGCTGGGAGGCCTCTCTCAATGGTACTACGTTTGCTCCTGTGACAGAAGGTACAGGGTCTAATACGCCATCTTACACCACCGCTAATAACCTGGCTGCAGGTACCTACTATCTGCGTCTGGTGGTGACTTGCGGTGCTACTACTTCTACTTCAACATCGGGTGTGGATACCCTGATAGTGAACCAGACACCTACAACCGCTATCAGCAGCAACTCTCCTGTATGTACAGGTGATTCTCTGAAGCTGTTTGCCAATGTGTCTGACACATCAGGTACTACTTACGCCTGGACCGGTGTGAATTCATTCACTTCCACTCTTCGTAACCCTGCCATTGCGCTTGTTTCTCTCAGTGCAGCAGGAAAATACTATCTCGTTGCTACCAGAAACAACTGTGCTTCAGTAAAAGATAGTTTGGTGGTAACTGTGAATGAGTCGCCAACTGCTGTGACAATTACACCAGCCAATCCGGTATTGTGTACAGGAGATACTTTAATGCTGCGTGCCCGCGGAGGTAAATTGATCGGTAATCCGGCGGTAGTGTATTCAGAAAGCTTCAATGGGGCTACCAATAACTGGACTGTCACCAGTGAGCATACCGGTGGTGCCAGTACCGCAGATATGACCTGGAATCTGAAAGCTTCACCGCATACCTATGGTTTATATACCCTGCGTAGTAATGATACCACTCAGTTCTATATCGCCAACTCGGATATAGGAGGTACAGGTAGTGTTACTAAGACAATCCTGACGTCACCTGCCATCAGCACTATTGGATTGGACACTGCAACTTTGACTTTTGCTACTTATTATGACTACTACACATCAAGTGATACTGCGGCGGTAGAGATTTCTACTGATAATTCTACATGGACTCGCCTTACCCGCTATACCGCGGATCAGGGTGCTCAGAGTCCATTTGCAAACGTCAGTTTGGGAATACCTGCAGCATTCAGAAATCAACCCGCAGTGTATGTGAGATTCTACTACAGATCAGCCTATGGATATCTCTGGGCAATTGACAATGTAAGGTTAACTACACCTTCTGCTTTGCCTATCACATGGTCTCCTACTACTGATTTGTATGTGGATCGTGCTTGCACTATTCCTTATGTGGATCAAAATGAGGATACTGTGTACACCACAACCGGTGTAACAAGAGCTTATACGGTTTCTGTTTCCAATGCCGGTTGTCCAAAGACAGCTACGGCAACGGTTAACATCGCCCCTCGTCCTACAGCTACCATCGGTGGTGGTGATACGCTCTGCGTGGGTGGTAACTCACCTGCGGTGGTATTCACCGGTTCAGGCGGTACTGCACCTTATACTTTCACTTACCGTGTTAATGGAGGTGCTCCTCAGACAACTTCTACAACCGGAGGTTCTTCTACCAGGAATCTTCTGGTGGGTACGGGTACTCCAGGGGTGTTCTTCTACGAGTTGTTGAGTGTTTCTGATGTTAACTGTTCAGGAACTGCCAGTGGATCTACTTATGTAGAGGTATTGACTCCGCCAACTCCTGCCATCAGTGGACTGGCCTCTAATTATTGCATCGCCGATGCTACGGTTTCCTTCAATGGTAACTATGCCGGTGGTACATTCACAGGTCCGGGTGTAACTGATAACGGTGACGGAACAGCTACCTTCAATCCTGCTGTTGCCGGTTCAGGTAACAAGATCATTGGATATAGCTTCAACAACGGCGCTTGCTCCGGATCAACTACTCAGATTGTGACAGTTGCTCCGCTGGTAACAGCAGGAACCATCTCAGGTGACTCTACACTTTGCTCCAGCGGAACAGGTACTACTTCACAGTTCACCCTCAGCGGTGCCACTGCAGGCGGTACATGGACCAGCAACGCTGAGTCTGTAGCTACTGTAAGCGCTACCGGTCTGGTAACAGCCGTTGGTGCAGGAACTGCAACCATCTCTTACTCAGTGACAGGTTGTGGCGGTACATTCACTTCAACCAGAGATATGGTTGTCAATGTACCAAGCAGCAGTACCGAGACTATCGCAGCTTGTGATAGCTATACTTGGAAAGGAACAACTTACACTGCTTCCAATAACAGCGCCACCTGGACAGGTGTTAACGCTAATGGTTGCGATTCAGTGGTAACGCTGAACCTGACCATCAACTACAGCAGCAGCTCTACTGATGCTTCCTTGACAGGTTGTGACAGCGTGGTTTGGAGAGGTACTACTTACTTCACCAGTGGTACGAAGACCTTCACTACCACCAATGCAGCAGGTTGTGATTCAGTGATCAGCGTAAGCATCACCGTAAACAACAGCGCTACATCCACAACTACGGTATCTGCCTGTGATTCTTATACATGGAACAGTAACACGTATACAGCCAGCGGATCTTACAGCTTCAATACACAAACGGTGTTGGGTTGCGACTCTGTGGCCACGTTGGTTCTGACCATCAATATCAGTCCTAACGCCGGTACCATCAGCGGTGACGATACGCTCTGCGTAGGTACCAACGCCACATTGACCAGCAATGGTGATGCAGGCGGAAGCTGGAGCAGCAGCAATACAGCTGTAGCTACGGTAGACGGATCCGGTGTGGTAACTCCGCTGACTGCAGGTACTACTACTATCAGTTATGTGAAGACCTCCGCTTCTTGCGGTAACGATACAGCTACCTATGAGGTTGTAGTGAACGTTTGTAACTCTGTGGTGAATGTGAAAGCATTCGTACAAGGGTTCTACGATGTTGCTACTTCATCCATGAGGCCTGTATTGCAGAACAGCGGCGTAAGCGGTGCTACTTCTACTCAAGCTGACTCTATCACAGTGGAAATCCACGATGGTACTACAACGGCCATCATCGGAAGCCCTGTGAAGGCCATCATGAACACTGACGGTACCATCTCGGCTACCTTCCCTGCGCTGAGCGGCTCACACTACATCGTGCTGAAGCACCGCAACTCGCTGGAAACATGGAGTGCTGCTCCTGTGGCCATGGGTACAACCGTCAGCTATGACTTCTCTACAGCCGCAAGCCAGGCTTACGGCAGCAACATGGTGAATGTGGCGGGAGCCAGCGTTACACCGGTGTATGCGATGTGGAGCGGTGACCTGAACCAGGATGGTCAGATCGAGTCCGCTGATTATCTGCAGATGGAAAATGACATCATCGCGGTATTGTTCGGATACTACAGTTCCGATGTTACCGGTGACGGTTCAGTAGAGTCTGCTGATTACCTGCTGATGGAAAATAACGTGCTGCAGGTTTTATTTACGGCAAAACCTTAATATATTAGTCAACCAATTGAAAGGAATAACCATATAAAACCGAGCATCATGAATTCAATAACAATAAATAACAAGAACGTGAAAACAACCACACTGAAGTACTTGCTGATGGTCTTCGCGCTGATCATCGGCAACAGGGGTCTGGCACAGACGTACGACGTCTACGTAGCCAACAGGGCCCTCACCACGGACACTACCATGGAGTTTGATGTGTTCATCAAGAGCAACGGTGCTACCGGTACCTGGCAATTGAGAACATACCAATGCGGGTATCAGTTTGCCTCCGGCTTTGTAAACGGAGGTACGCTGAAAGGAGCTTATGTAGCTAGCTCCTCCGCACTGGAAGCACCCTTCGGTAAGACTTGGGGTTTTACCTGGAATGCTGCCAACAGGGTTCTGAATCAATCTTCCAATACTGGAAGTTTCTGTCCAGGTGCTCCCATCGGTACCACTCCTCGTAAAATCGGTCGTTTCAAGGTGACCAACTCGGTTGCCTGGGGTTGTGCCGATGATGGTCTGACAATCAGGACATCTGGGTCTGGATTCCTACTTCTCGCCGTTACCAAGTGGAACGATGCCACTTGTACGGACGGAACAGGTTCTACGGTTACTTCAGGAGCTACCTCTTCTGTAACCGGAGATGGAACAGTCCTGACAGCTTCGGCTTCAGCGCCTGCTGTTGCTGATTGCGGTGGTACGGTTTCAGTGGTTGTATCTAATACCGGTGGTGTTGCACCATTCTCCGGAGCAGGAACATTCGAGCGCGGATCGGGTTCCTGGAATTTCACTGTCACAGATGGACGTGGTTGTACATCCAGTGCCAGTGCGGTAATAGGCGTGGGAGCTACTTCAGTCTCCGCCACTTCTGACGTTTCAGTTTGTTCTAGTGCTTTACCATATTCTTTTGGAGGAAACAATTTAACGTCTGCAGGTACTTATGTGGATACCTTCCAGACTGCAGGTGGTTGCGATTCAATTGTAACCCTTAATCTGACGGTGACAAATGCCACTTCTTCAACTGAAAATTTGGCGGTTTGTTCATCAGCACTTCCATATTCCTGGAATGGTCAGTCTCTGACAGCTGCTGGTACCTACACGGCTACGCTGAACAATGCATCTAGTTGCGACTCAGTAGTTACCTTGAATCTTACTGTATCGGGTGCAATTCCTGCTTTGCCGGGAACAATCACCCAAACGATCATCGCTAATAACTGCGGAGCACGCGTATACAGGTATTCAGTTGCTGCTGTTGCCAACGCCACAGGATACAACTGGACATTACCTGCTTCCGTAGGTGGTGTATCGGGTGTGACTGTTGATTCAGGCGACATCACCAAGGATCGTGTGATCAGGGTTATGTATGCATCCAACAATGCTGCATTGGTTACTGATGTAATTTCTGTAAGGGCTTACTCCGGTTGCGGAAACAGCGCTAACAGAACAGCTCCTCTGACCAATAAGGCCTGGATTGCTCCAATTACCGGACCTGTTGTTAAGGCTACCACTGTTGCGGGTAATATCTGTAATGCCAGGGTAGTACGTTACACCGTATCTGCTCCTGTGGCCGCTACTTACGGAACCGCTGTAGGATATGAGTGGTCTTTCGTTGGAGATGTATTGGGTGCAAACGCAAGCATTGACTCAGGAACTTCCACTTCTCAGACTATCTTGGTAAAGTATACTAATAATGCAGCCGCTGTTGCCAATGACTCTGTACGTTGCCGCTATAACTTCAGCGACGGATGTGCTTACAGTCCTCAGGGCAGATTGAAGATCGCTCTGCTGGCTCTAGGTACGCCTGCTGCTCCGGTTATTACTGCTACCAACCTTGTTACCAATGTTTGTAACGCCCGTAAGGTTCGTTATAGGGTAGGTGATTTGCCTGCTGCTACTGCTTCAAGGGGTGTTGCTACCGGATTTGAATGGGAACTGGTTGGAACAGGTTTGAGCGCTAATTATACTGTTGACTCCGGATCATTGACTTCTCAGGCTGTAATCATCATGTACACCAGCAATGCCGCGGCTGCCCCAAGTGACACCGTAAAGGCTCGCTATACTTCAAATTGCGGTCCGGGTGCTTGGAAGGTATTCAAGAATGCACTTAAGGTGCTCACAGGACCTGCTGCTCCGGTCATCACTGCTACCAACTTGGTAACCAATGTATGTAATGCCCGTAAGGTTCGTTACACTGTAGGTGACACACCGGCTGCCACTGCCACTGCAGGAGCTGCTACCGGATATGAGTGGGAACTGAAGGGTACAGGATTGAGTGCAAACTATACACTTGATTCGGGTACACTTACTTCCAGGACTATTGTAGTAATGTACACCAGCAATGAAGCAGCTAACAGTTCTGACTCTGTCAAGGCACGTTATACTTCAGATTGCGGTCCGGGTACATGGAAGGCCTTCAAGAACGCTCTTGTCAAGTTGAATGGTCCTGCTGCTCCTACCAGCATCGTTATCCAGAAGATTGCCGATTCTGAGTGTGGTAAGCCAAGGTATCGTTTCATCGCTCCTTCACCATTACCAGGTGCAGCTGCTGCTAATGGCGCCGCTACAGGTTATGAGTGGGAATTCACAGGAACTAACCTCGGTATCAACTATACCATCGACTCCGGAGATGTTAATACTCAGAAGATAACTGTCGAGTTTGATAATAATCTTGCTGCTGCCGCTACTGACAGTATCAAGTTGCGTTACAATTCAGTGTGCGGATACGGTGCATGGAGAGCAAGCAAGCTGGCTATCCTGGCTTCAACTACCAATCCTGCAGCTACTCCTGCCAGCATCAAGATCACTCTCGTGAGCGATGTTTGCGGCGCAAGACAATACCGTTACGAGGCTCCTGCCTTGACTGCGGCTTCTGCTACTGCAAGTGCTGCTACCGGATGGGATTGGACCTTTGTAGGAAGTCTGCATGCAGCAGGCGCTACGGTTGACTCAGGTTCTTTGAGTTCTCAGAAACTGTTGGTGACTTTCGCTAGCAATGCTGCCGCCTTAACGGGTGACAGTGCCAAGGTTCGTTACACTTCACTTTGCGGTAACGGTGCCTGGAGAGCGCTTAAGCTGAGCAATGTTGCGAAGACAGGCTGTACAAGCTCACCTATCGCACGTGTTCCTCAGGCTGCCGTTTCTCTGGATGCCATGGTATATCCCAATCCAACTACCAGTAGCTTCAAGCTGCAGGTGGCTGCCAGCAACAGGGATCAAATGGTTCAGGTGAGAGTACTTGACCTGCAGGGCAGGGTGTTCAAGATGACCAGGATGATGCCCGGTGAAACCTTGACGCTCGGTGCAGAGTTGAAAGCCGGAACTTACGTTGTTGAAACAAGACAAGGTAAGCAAACCAAGCTCACCAGAGTTATCAAGCTCTAATCAAATACTAGCATTTTGCTATATGAAACGCCCCGATTTTTCGGGGCGTTTTTTTGTGTGCTGAGGTAATCTTCCTAACTTTAAAGAAGCAACTAATATCCTTGTAATAAACCTCTCTCTCTTTAGACGCACACATCAATTCTCGTTCGTACCTGTGATTCATCGCTGGCAGAATTAATGATTTGATCATGATAATCATTGATTTTACCAAGTTTTTTAATTCAATTTTGAAACTTAATTAAACGCCCCGGTATGCGTAAGTCAATTGTATTGCCATCTGGCAAAAAAGAATTTATATTTTTTCTGTTGTGTGCATTTTTAATGTTCTCTGTCGGGCTGAATGCGCAGGTGAATATCTCTGCCGGCAGCACTGTTACAGAAAACTTCAATGCCATGGGAACATCGGCAACAGCTTCCCTGCCAACCGGTTGGAAGATAGAGAACGTTACGGGGTCCAGAACGGTGTCAACGGCCTATTCACTGGTGGCCAATACTGCAACCACATTAGCGACAACCTTTAATGCAGCAATGTCCAGCACCGCCGGAAACGGGAGATATAATTTCGGAGGGAGCAGTTCCACCGATAGGGCAGTAGGGGGACTTTCATCCAGTTCAGCTTCTCAGTCAGTCAATATGTACTTGCAATTGACAAACAATGGTTCAACGGATATCAGTTCTTTCACGATCAGCTATGCCGCCGAGCGGTTCCGAAACGGATCAAATACGGCAGGATTTTCTATTCGGGTTTATTATTCCACTACAGGTGCGGCCGGGTCTTATACTGAAGCAACTGATATGGTGGCCAGCTTCTCAGCGAATGCGGATAATAATGGAGCTACTACCAATCCCATGGAGACGAAATCAGTTTCCAATAAGACCATCACGCAAACGGTGGCCGCAGGCGGAAGTATTTATCTGGTTTGGAATTATTCTGTGACCTCCGGTACTACTACCTCCAATTCGCAGGCACTTGGTATTGATGACATCAGTATTACAGCTAATTCATCCACTTTGCCCACTATTAATACCTCCGGAAGTTTAAGTGCCATCAGTACCACCTATGGCACGGCATCTTCTGCAACAAGTTTCAGTATTTCCGGCTCCAACCTCACTGAAGGGATTTTGGTAACGCCTCCTGCCGGGTTTGATATTTCCACTGCTTCTGATTTTAGCAGCAATCGTGGAAGTAGCGAGAGTCCCATCACGGTGGGCGCTGCAGGAACGGTATCTTCCACTACTGTCTACCTGAGATTATCGTCTTCTGCCGGAGTGGCAAGCTCACCTTATACCGGCAATATTTCTTTGTCCAGTGCCGGAGCCACAAGCAAGACGGTTGCCTTGGCATCCAGCACTGTTTCTGCTAAAACTCTTACCATTACCGGCTTGACCGCTTCCAATAAGGCATTTGACGGCACCACGGATGTTGCCGTATCCGGAACGCCTGCTTACAGCGGGCTTGTAAACGGCGAGTTATTTAGTGTAGGCGGAACCGTTAGTTGGGCCTTCCCGGATGCAACTGTTGGTTCAGTAAAAACACTTGTCAGGACAGGGTCTTATACCGCACCTACGGTCAATTATACGGTGACGCAGCCTACGCTGTCTGCCTCCATCAATGCGGCTGTTCCGGGAGCACCTTCCATCACTGCTGTTACTCCGGGCAACGGGCTTTTAAGTGTGGCATTTACCGCACCGGCATTCACGGGAGGGGTGAGTATCAGCAATTATGAATATTCCACTAATGACGGAACAAGTTTTACAGCCTGCAGTCCTGCGCAGACTACCAGTCCTATTTTGATTTCAGGACTGACCAATGGCATAACCTATGCGGTGAGAATCAGAGCAGTCAACAGCGCAGGTTCAGGTGCTTCTTCCGATGCGGTATCAGGAACGCCGGAAACGCCGTCAGCTCCGACGATTTACCTGACGGGAACGCTGGCGGCATCAACCACTACCTATGGCACAGCAGGCGTGTCAGATACTTTTGATGTGGAGGCGGATGCATTGACCGATAATCTTTTGCTGACAGCTCCTGCAGGATTTGAATTATCGTCTACCGGTATATCCGCAGGATTTGATACTGTGCTGACCATTGCCTCTGCAAGTGGTAAGGTCAGTAAACGTTCAATATTTGTCAGACTTAGGGCGGCCGCAAGTGCGGGCAGTTATTCAGGCAATGTTAGCGCTTCCAGTACAGGTGCTTCGGCTGTTACCGTGAGCATTCCGACTTCTACTATCAATAAGAAATCACTCAATGTCACCGGACTTTCTGCTTCAGGGAAAACCTACGACAGAAATACAACTGTGGTTATCAATGGCGGGGCTTCTTATGAAGGGCTCGTTAACGGAGATAATTTTACTGTTACCGATGCAGTGACCTGGAGTTTTGCCAGCGCCGCGGCCGGAGTCAACAAGTCGCTGATAAGGTCGGTGGATTATGCGGCCCCCTCGGCAGACTACACGGTAGTTCAGCCTGTCATTACCGCGACTATTTCGCCACTATCCATAACCGTTAGCGGTGCTTCCGGTAATAATAAGGGGTATGACGGAACCACCAATGCCACCTTCAGCGGTACGTTGAACGGAGTGATTTCTCCCGATGTGGTTTTTCTGATTGCCACAGGTACATTTGCCAGTGCCAATGTGGGAACAGGTATTGCTATTACCTCAACCGCTACATTGAGTGGTACTGACAAGGATAATTATACGCTGGTTCAACCAACTGGATTGTCAGGGAATATCAACAAGGGTAGCCAAAATATCACATTCGGCGTCCTATCCAATAAAACAGGAGCAGACGCCCCGTTCACCTTAAACGGAACCTCCAGTTCGGGACTGACCCTTTCGTATGCAAGCTCCAATACCTCGGTGGCTACGGTTTCCGGAAATCTGGTGACCATCACCGGTTTGGGGACTACCAATATCACGGCCTCTCAGGCAGGTGATGCGAATTACCTGCCCGCTGCCGATGTAGTTAGGTCGCTTACCGTAGTGCCTGCTTCTCTTGCCGTATGGTCGCAGACCTGGACTGGTACAGCTGCAAGTCCGCTTGCTGCTTCCACTGTAGCGACCAATATCTCTTCGGGTTCCCTGGTGAGGGTAGGACTTGGTGCCGCGTCGTCCTCGTTGAGGCATAGTTCAAATAACTGGACAGCTTCAAACTATCTTACTATCACCATTTCTGCGGCAACAGGTTATGGTATGAATTTGAACGGTCAGGATCTGATCATTGCCATGGGTAGTTCGGGAACGGGCCCCAATATTTATACATTAAGATCAAGCGTTGATAATTATGCAGCCTCTTTGGGAACATTTACACCATCCTGCTCCAATCAATTATTAGATACGGTAACATTGCCATCATCGGGCTATGAAAATCTTGAGCAAATAACCTTCAGGTTAATTGGTTCCACCACAGGATGCAGCAGTACTTTTGCTACTTCCGGTACAGGAGGCCCAAGTTCGATCAGATTATTGGGTGCGGTTTCTCCCATGCCTGCTCCTGTTATCAATAGCGCATTGACTGCTACCGGAAATGTAGGATCGCCTTTCAGCTATACCATTACAGCCGCCAATAAGCCAAGTGCATTTTCTGCAGTCGGCCTTCCTTCCGGATTGACACTTAATGGTACTTCGGGTCTAATCAGCGGTACACCACAGGATGAGGGCAGCTTTAGCGTATCCTTAACGGCATCCAATTCCGGAGGATCGGGTAATGCGAGCCTTTCTCTTTCCATTGGAAAGGGAACACAATCTATACTTTTCAATACGCTACCTTCTAGAACTTTTGGAGATGCTGATTTCACAATAAGTGCCATAGCATCCTCCGCATTGCCCGTAAGTTTTTCCAGTTCAAACACTGCAGTGGCTACTGTTAGCGGGAATGTTGTTACCATAGTAGGTGCCGGCACAACGGATATCACGGCTTCGCAGGTGGGAGATACCAATTGGAATACAGCCATCAGCGTAAGCAGGACACTAACCGTGAACAAGGCTACTCAGTCAATCAGCTTCGCGCCATTAGCAGAAAAAATGGATACCAGCGGATTTATAAAATTGACTGCGACTGCCAGCTCGGGATTGCCGGTTAGCTACCAGAGTTCCAATTCCGGCATTCTAAATATTTCAAATGATACCGCATTCATTCTTACGTATGGTACGGCAACCATCACTGCAAGTCAAACCGGAAATGACAATTACGAGGCAGCAGCAAGTGTAAGCCGCATTCAAGTAATTAAAAACTCAGCCATATCCGATCAAACTATCAGTTTCCCTCCCATAGCTGCGAAAACCTATGGTGATGCTCCGTTCCAACTGAATGCCATAGCTAGTTCAGGACTTGCGGTAAGCTACCAAAGTTCGGATACTTCGGTGGCACAGATTATTGGAGATATGGTCTATATCAAAAAGCCCGGGACGGCGGTGATCACCGCATCACAATCAGGCAGTGCAGATTTATTTAATCCTGCTCCCGACTCGGCACAGCTTCTCGCCGTGAATGTGAAGTCATTATCACTTGCCGGTGTTGTGGTGCAGGACAAGATATTTGATAGCACCTTGTCTGCGGCTGTACTTTTTGATTCTATTGTGGGCTTAGTGGGTAATGACCAAGTATCTGCTTCCGGCAGTGGACTGTTTGAAGACATCAATGTCGGTACAGCCAAGCCGGTGCAGGCGAACTTTACATTGAACGGAGCTAATGCGGCATTTTATACCCTGTTGCAGCCCACAGGTCTGACAGGAAACATTGTAAAGGATTCGCAAACCATCACATTCAATAGTTTGGTCAACCGTACAACGGTGGATCCGGATTATAAGATATTCGCCTTCGCCACATCCGTACTTCCTGTTTCCTTCAGCAGTTCGGATACCAATGTGGCCAGAGTGATTGGTGATACTTTAATACGAATCATGGGGCCGGGTACGACTACCATTACCGCCACTCAAGCCGGAGATCAGAATTACCTTTCCGCACCATCTGTAAGTAACTCACTGAAGGTGTCGCTGGCTATTGCAAGATGGACTTTCGATAGCATCTCTGTCAATGCTGCGCAATCGACATCGCCGTTATTCACATTGGGTTCAAATGCCGCGGACCTGGGTGTGCAAACCTCAGGATCGGAATTCTCGTCTTTACACAGCAGTGCATTGACTTCCTGGACAACGCCCGCCGGTAATGGCTCTGTGAAATCTCTTACCGCCAGCAACTGGTCCGTGAATGATTATTTCCAATTTAAATTGAATACATCCGGCTATTATAATATTGGTGTAAGCTGGGATCAGATGGGAAGCAATACCGGACCACGTGACTTCAAGCTTCAATACAGTTGCGACGGAGTGAACTACTCTGACCTCGGCAACTATGTAGTATCAAATGATTCCTGGAGCGCCACGTCTTCCCGTAAAACTGCCTCCTTGAAGGTGAAAGACACTGTGAGGAGTGGCCAGTTGTGCAGCTATACTACCCATTTTAGAGTGGTGAATACCAGTACCAATGCTATCAGCGGAGTGTTGGGAACTTCGGGTACCAGTCGTTTGGATAATTTCACAGTGACAGGGCAGCCTTGTCCGGTGATGACGATTCAATTGGATAGTACGGTTGCAGTATGTTATGGCAACAGCGCTGCTTCTTTGAGTTATGCGGTTACAGCCGGCAGCCCTGATTCTTTCAGGGTAACTTTCGGTTCTGCAGCTATAGCGGCAGGATTTGCCAATCTGGGATATCAATCCTTGTCTGGCGGAAGCATTCAACTTTCTCTCCCTGCGGGTCTTTCGGCAGGCGCATATCAAGGGAATATTATTTTCAAAGATGATAGTACCGGTTGCGAAACCTTTACTTATCCTTTTGTCATTAATTATATCAATCCTTCCGTTAGTATCAGCGGTTTGCCGGATAGCATTTGCAGTGCTACCACGTCGGTAACGATCTCCGGAAGTCAATCACCTGCAGGTGCATTTAGCGGTCCTGGTGTGACAGATAATGGAGATGGAACAGCCTTGTTCAACCCTTCAACGGCAGGAACAGGAGTTCACTCGGTCATTTATTCTTACTCAGCATTTTCAGGTTGCACAGGAACTGATACCCAGTCAGTGAAAGTGGTTGAAATAATCAATGTTGCCTTAAGCAGTGTAAGCGCCTGCGTGAATTATATGCTTCCATGGGGAGTTACAGTTACCGCTTCTGGAAACTATTCTCAAACTTACTCCGGAGTATCGGGTCAATGTGATACCGTGAAGACAGTGTATGTGGAAATTAAACAACCCGTAACCACCTCTACTCAGGTAGCTACCTGCGATAGATATATTTTGCCATGGGGTGATACAGCCGTCAGCACAGGGACCTATTCCCATACCTATTCCGGAGCAGCTGCCAATGGCTGCGATAGTACATTGAGCATTGAGCTCACCATGACTTATTCTCCTGATGCAGGCAGCGTTTCAGGCTCAGACAGTTTATGCATAGGGACCTCCAGTTTGTTCACCCATGTCGGTGGGACAAACGGTCGCTGGGAAAGCAGTGATACATCAATAGCCAAAGTGGATACTAACGGCCACGTGCTTGCCATTGCCGGCGGTCAGGCAACCATCAGGTTCATCGTTGAAAATTCCTGTGCGAAAGATACTGCAAGCAAAACGTTGTTAGTTTACAGCTGCAATACCACGTTGAATTTGAAGTTGTATGTATATGGATACTATCAGGGCGGAGGATTGATGACGCCTAAGTTATTCAATGCAGGCGTTCCAGGATATTCGAGTGCTGATGTGGAAGACTTAAAAGTTGAATTGCGAAGTGCCTCCAACGGAAGCCTTGTGGGAAGTCCTGTTGTTTCTACTTTGAAAACTGATGGCAATTTGCAAGCTGTATTTTCAAATGTGTCAGGCTCCTGTTACATTGTAGTGAAATCAGATTCTGTTTATTCCGGTACGGGATCATCTCAATCGAATATATTGGAAACGTGGTCATCCAATGCAGTGAATTTGTCGACTGTCGTCAATTATGATTTTTCAACCGATGCATCCAAAGCATATGGTAATAATCAGGTCCATCTGGGTTCAGGAGTTTATGGAATTTACAATGGTGATTTGAACCAGGATGGTTCCATTGAATCCACTGATTATAACTTGATGGAGAACGATGTGATCTCGATCCTTTTCGGCTACTACGGATCGGATATAAATGGAGACGGGGTTGTAGAGTCAATTGATTATTTGATCATGGAAAATTTGATTAAATCAATCATCTTTTCAGCAAAACCTTTCTGACTATTCAGTATCAGAATTAATTTTTCAAGGGGCCTCAGGGTCCCTTTTTTTATGCAATGTCAACAAATGTTCACTCGAATTTGTTAATACTTATTAATTGGTTGATTGGCTTGAATCTCGGTGTTGAAATTGCCAGAAAGAGTAAAATGGATTTTTTAGGTATATTTTATCGGGTTTAATGTTCTGAAAATCAGCATTTTAAGATATTAAGAGGAGGTTGATAACTGTAATAATGGCTTATTTGGATAATACGTAACTTTACTACAATCAGTTAATTAATAGTTAATAAAATAAAAATCCATCCACCTTTTCTTTCAAAATAAATTGAAAGAAAAGCTCTTGGTGCATTATTCAAAGATGAAAAACTTTTTTAAGCTCAACCAATATCCCGTTAATTATTCCTATTCAAAATTAGAATCTATGAGTCCTGTTGTCAGCCAATCAGTTCATCGTAATGCCGCGCTTTTTTTTTCGTCAAAACTTGTGTCATTTTTTAAAGAGAGACTGATACTGATTTCTTTTTTCGGTCTCCTAGGTTTGATGTCGCAAAACGCAAACGCACAGCTTGCGGTTACCACTACTGCAGCTACTTCCATCACTACGACCAGTGCCAGCAGCGGAGGAGAGGTTACGGATGACGGAGGAGAGACTTTGGTGGAAAGAGGCTTGCTTTACAGTACCTCACGCATCAACAAAATTGCGGACACAACGGGCGGACAAAAGCTGGAGGATCCTTCGGCAGCAACAGGTGTCTATACGATTTCTCTTACATCATTGACTCCGGGAACAAAATATTATATCAGGGCTTACGTCATCAATACAGTTGATACCGCTTATGGTTTGCTGGATTCATTTTACACTTGTCCGGTGGCCGGAACATTAAGCGGAAATCAGTCCATATGTGATAATGGCACAACTACTTTCTCCTCCACTGTTTCAGGAGGAACTTGGTCTACTTCAGACGCAGCTGTCGCAACAGTGAATGCTACATCGGGTTTGATTACCGCTGTTGCCGCAGGTGCGGCAACTATTACCTACACGGTTACCGGAGAGGGTGCTTGTGATGATGCCACTGCCACGCGATCTGTAACGGTCACCGCATCTCCTGAAGCAGGGAATATGACGGGTACGCAGGGCGTTTGTAAGGGCGGAACTTCTCAGCTATCCATTGATGGTGGAGGTGGCGGCAGCTGGTCATCCACCAATACAGGGGTAGCCACCGTGAATAGCTCAGGATTGGTGACTGCGGTTGCTTCAGGTACTGCTACCATCCGCTACATCATCACGGGTACGGGAGGTTGTATCAACGATACGGCTTCTTTGCTGATTACGGTAACTGATTCAGTGAACGCAGGAACTTTAAGCGGCACTCAAAATATTTGCGAAACAGGCAGCACCCAATTGACTACTGATGGAGACAGCGGAGGAAGCTGGTCTTCGACCAACGAGGCGGCAGCGACAGTAAATGGGAGTGGTCTTGTATCGGGAGTAGCTGCCGGTACAACTACGATCCGTTATGTGAAGGTAGGTGCAGGTGGTTGTCCGAATGATACGGCAAGTTTGTTGATTACGGTCACCACTCAAGCGGAGGCCGGTACGATGACGGGTACTCAGGAAATTTGTAAAGCCGGCACCATACAGTTATCTGTTGACGGTGATGGTGGCGGCAGCTGGTCATCTACCAATACAGGAGTGGCCACCGTGAACGGCTCAGGATTGGTAACTGCGGTTGCTTCAGGTACTGCTACCATCCGCTACATTATCACGGGAACGGGAGGTTGTATCAACGATACGGCTTCTTTGCTGATTACGGTAACTGATTCAGTGAACGCAGGAACTTTAAGCGGCACTCAAAATATTTGCGAAACAGGCAGCACCCAATTGACTACTGATGGAG
>Ga0315906_10005346_pt1 | contig 16189 bp, 24 predicted proteins | sample LakEriMetagenome_4_FD_203526 | JGI IMG/M metagenome (GOLD analysis project Ga0315906, IMG submission 203526) | Freshwater fungal communities from buoy surface, Lake Erie, Ohio, United States - Buoy 2 MA122 | ecosystem: Environmental > Aquatic > Freshwater > Lake > Lake biofilm | place: USA...
GGGGTAACATGAGCGGTTTGGGGGGCCCCCTGGGCATCACCCGTCCCACGGCGGGAAATCCGCCACGGTCCGCGCGCGACACGTGCGTCGGCTACGCGCGCGACGTGGTCGCGGGCCGCATTCCGGCAGGCCGCTGGATCTACGCGGCGTGCAATCGCTTCCTCGGCGACCTCGCGGACCCCAAGCTCACGATGGACTGGCACGCCGTCGAGCGGCTCGACGGGTTCTTCCGGCGGCTCTCGCTCGTCGGCGAGTCGAGCGGCGCCGACTTCGAGCTGCACCCGTGGCAGCTCTGGACGCTCGCGCAGATCGTCGGGTGGCGCGCCGAAGGCCGGCGGCGCATCCGCCTCGCGATCGTCCAGGTCGCGCGCGGCAACGGCAAGACCACGCTCATGGCCGGGCTCGCGCTGTGGGATCTGCTCGCCGGCGACGGTCGTCGCGTGCACGTGATCGCGAACAACGAAGAGCAGGCGACGATCTGCCTCGACACCGCGCGGACGATGGCCGCTCGGCTCGAGGAGCCGGGCCTCGTGGTCCGGTTCAACCGGATCGTCCGGCCGTCCGCGGACTGCGAGATGACGGCGCTCCCTGCGCTCGAGCGGTCGCTCGACGGCCTGAACCCGTCGCTCTGGATCGCCGACGAGGCGGCGGAGTTCAAAGGCCGCTTTCTCACCAAGCTCCTCACCACAGGCGCCAAGCGGCGCGAGTCGACGGGCGTGATCATCACCACGCCGGGCGCGAACCCCGAGAACCACTACTCGGAGCTCGTGCTCCAGGGCGAGGCGATCCTCCGCGGCGAGGTGCAGGACGAGACCGTCCTACCGATCCTCTACGGGCTCGACCCCGAGGACCAGCTCGACGACGCGGAGGTCTGGCCGAAGGCGAACCCCGGCCTCCCGTTCGGGCAACCAGACGAGCTCTCTCTTCGCCGCTCGTGGAACACGATGAAGCGGAGCCCGATGGGCCGGGCGGAGTTCTCGAGATACCACGCCGCGCGCTGCGATGAGAACACCGGCGGGTGGCTCGACATGAACCAGTGGCCCGGCGGGAAGTCGATCGACTGGGAGGAGCTGAAGGGCCGGCCGGCCTACATCGGGCTCGACCTCTCGAAGTCGCTCGACATGACCGCGTGCGTCGTGGCCGTGCCGCTCGAAGGCGGGCGCGTCGCGCTCCGCGGCCACTACTGGTGGCCGAAGGCGAACGTCGCCGAGCGGGAGCTCGACTACCGGATGCCGATCCGCACGTGGGCGCTCGAGAACAAGATCAGGCTCACGCCGGGCCGGGAGATCGACTACCACGAGATCGAGAAGACGATCCTCGACCTGTGCTCGGAGTTCGACGTGCGGCACGTCGGATACGACGCCTGGGGATCGAAGTACCTCGCCGAGGTGCTCCAGGGCAAGGGCGTCCCGCTCGTGGTCTACCGGATGGGGATCGCGACGCTCGGACCGGGCTGCAACCTCTTCCAGAACCTGTGGGCCGGCGGGCGGCTCGTGGTCGGGGACGATCCGATCCTCCGGCGCGCGTGCGCCGAGGCCGACGCGAAGCGCGACCAGAACGGGAACATCCGGCCGGTGAAGAGCCGGGAGTACTGCGCGATCGACCCGCTCATCGCCTCCATCATCGCGTGCCATCTGTGGGGCGGCGCGCGTCGCTCGATCTACGAGGAAGAGGCCGAGGAATATTACAAGAATCGCGGTTTAGACGCCTTGTAAGATTAGGTCGCCGCCGATTGTAGGGGAATGTTCCGGCGACTCCTCGCGAAGTTCCGCGGCCACGGCTACGGGCACTTCAAGACCCACGGCTTCCTTTCCTCGACCGTCCTCGACGGCGGGGGGATGCCGTTCGTCGGGCCGTCGACGGCGCTCCACTACACGCCGGTCTACCGTGCCGCGACGCTCATCTCGAACGATGTCGCGCGAACCGCGGTCAACGTGGCGCGGACCGATGTCGAGACGCTGCTCGCGCAGCCGAACCGATGGACGAACGGCTTCGAGCTCCGGCGCTCGATGACGCTCCAGGCGCTGCTATACGGGAACGCCTTCGCGGCGATCAACCGCACGATGTCGGGCGAGCTGCTCGAGATCCTCCCGCTCGACACGATGAGCGTGCAGCTGGACATGTCGCGCGCCGAGCCGTTCTATCGGACGACGGCCTACGGCGAGCTCCCGCTCGGATCGGTCCTCCACCTCCGCGCGATCGGCTACGACGGCCTGTGGGGCGAGAGCCCCGTGCGACTCTGCAAGACCTCGCTCACCGTCATGGCCGCGCAGGAGACCGCGCAGCTCGAGGTGATGCGGAACGCCGGGAACCCCAAGCTCGCCGTGATCTCGCCTAACCCGCTCAACGCGGCCGCGCGGCAGTACGTGCTCGAGGACTGGATGAAGCACCATTCCGGCGCGGCGAACGCCGGGAAGCCGCTCGTGCTCGGCGAGGGCATGAAGGTCGAGCGCATCTCGAGCACGCTCGACGACCAGGGCATCGCGGCCGCGCGGCGCTACTCGATCGAGGACGTAGCCCGAATGTACGGCGTGCCGACGAGCTACCTGAGCGAGCACAGCGCGAACGCCTACGGCTCGATGGAGTGGCTCTCGCGTATGTACGTCGACGCGTGCCTCTCGCACTGGTTCGCGGCGTGGGCGGCGGAGATCGAGGCAAAGCTCACCCCGGGCGAAAGCCCGACCTTCGACACCGACACGATCTCGCGCCCGTCGCTCGCCGAGCAGATGGCCGCGCTCCGGACCGGCGTCGAGGCGGGCGTGATCACCCGGAACGAAGCGCGCGCGTGGCTCGACCTCGAGCCGCTCCCCGGACTCGACGAGCCGACGCTCGCGCTCAACGTCGGCACCGGCGGCGGCACCACGAACATCGGATCGGACACGAGCGCCGAGGAAGGAGCGGTCGGTGACTTCACTTGAACGGCGCGCGATCCGCGCGGAGAACTCGCTCGAGGGCCGCACGCTCTCGGGCTACGCAGCCGTGTACGGGCAGGATTCCCGCGAGATCGCCGACTACGGCCGAACATTCGTCGAGCGCATCGCGCCGGGCGCCTTCGGCGAGACGCTCTCGGCCGGCGCCGACGTGAAGCTCTACTACAACCACGACCCGTCCATGCCGCTGGCGCGCACCCGCTCCGGCACGCTCAAGCTCCGCTCGGACCGGCAGGGCCTCGCCTTCGAGGCCGTGCTCCCCGAGACGACGCTCGGAAACGATGTCCGGGCCCTGCTCGAGCGCGGCGACCTCTCCGGCGAGATGAGCTTCGGCTTCATCGTCGAGGAGGACTCGTGGAACAAGGACCGTACCTCGCGCCTCGTCAAGCGCGCGAAGCTCATCGAGGTGAGCGTCGTGCAGGACGCGGCATATCCCCAGACCAGTTCGTCGCTGCGCTGCGTGAGCGCCCGCGACAGGATGCATCGCGCGCTCTATCTGCGCGGACTGAAAGGAAACCTGTGATGGCTAGCCAGGCAACGATCAACGTTCTCTCCGAGATGATGCAGGAGCGCAAGAAGCTCCTCACCGACATGCAGGCCCTGAACGAGCGCGCCGACTTCGGCCCGCTCGACCAGGAGCAGTGGGACAATATGGACGCGCGCTATCAGGAGCTCGACAAGTCGATCTCGCGCGAGCAGCGCGCCGCGAAGCTCGCCGAAGAGCTGAAGCGCCCGGTCCTCGAGCCGCGCGCGCAGCTGGCGTCCGGCGGCTTCGAGTCGAGCCGCGAGTACCGCGACCTCTTCGCCCGCGCGCTCGCGACGGGCAACATGGCCGAGCTCCGCGGCACGATCAACGGAAACGCAACCTCGACCTCGAACGCGCCGGTCCCGACCGACATGCAGCGCCGGATCATCGAGCTCGTGCAGAAGTCGCTCGTCCTCCGCAGCGTCGCGACCGTGTACACCGTCGCCAGCGATCAGCAGATCACCGTCGACGCGAGCACCCCGACCGGCTACCTCGTCGACGAGTCGACGACCACGACCGACTCCTACGCGGCTCCGACGAACAGCGTCACCGAGTCGGGCATCACCTTCTCGCGGAAGACGGTCGGCGACTTCGCCTTCGCGGTCCGCGTGCCCGTCACCAAGTTCGCGTACCAGGACTACGTCGGCGGCGGCGACTTCATCGCGCGCAAGGTCGGCGAAGGCGTGTACCTGGCCGAGGAGGAGTACCTCATGAATGGCGACGGCTCGGCGTCGGCGACCGGAAATCCGGCGCAGCCGAATGGCGCGATCACCGTCATCAAGGCGGCGACCGGACAGCGCCACACCGGAACCGGTTCGGGCTCGACTGGAGCCGGCCTCACCACGCTCGCGGCCGACGACGTGATCGACACCGTGCACAAGATCCTCCCGCGCTACCGGACGAACCTCCGGTGGATGATGGGCGACAATGTTGCGAAGACCGTCCGGAAGTTCAAGGACTCCTCGAACCGCTACCTGTGGCAGGTGTCGGACAACGTCACCGAGGGCCTCACGAACGGCCTGAGCGGCTCGCTCTACGGCATCCCGGTGGCGATCTCGGAGCACATGCCGACCGCAGTCACGGCAGGCTCGGTCGCGGCCGTTGTCGGAAACTGGAGCTACGTCGAGATCTACGACCGCGGCCCGCTCGAGTTCTTCGTCGACACGACCTCGCAGATGCAGAAGCTCATGACCATCCTCCAGGCGTGGAAGCGCAGCGACGTCGTCGTGACGAACACGCTCGCCTTCGGCTACCTCGGCTTCAAGTGAGCTGAATCCGGCATCTCTCCCCTCCTTGCGGGGGCGCCGCGGGAAACCGCGGCTCCCCTTTTCCAGATGGCTATCTCGCTCGCAACCGTCAAGACGGCGCTCAAGATCGACTACTCGGACGACGACGCGGAGCTCACCCGCCTCATCTCCGTGGCGATCTCGTGGGTGGAGACGTACTGCGGCTTCAAGCTCACGAGCGCCTCGCGCACGATGTACCTTGGCGACTGGCGCCGCACGGTCCTCGCCGTGCAGCCGGTGACGAGCATCACGTCGGTCGTCTACACCGACACGGCCGACGACGCTCAGACCGTGGACGCCGAGGATTACTGGCTCGACCGGACCGGCGACCTCGTGGCGCTCGAGTTCCTCGACACCTTCGAGCGGAAGGACGGCACGCTCATCACCGTGACCTACCTCGCCGGCTACTCGACCGAGCCGAACGAAGCCGTTCAGGCGGTCATCTCGCTCGTCGGCCTGTGGTACAACAATCCCGAGGCGGCGCAGCCGGTCGGCCTCGCGACCGTCCCGATGGGCGCACAGTTCATGCTCGAGCACCTCCGGATCAGGGCGCCGTTCTCATGATCTCGAGCGGACGCACCCGGTTCATCGCGTCGCACATGAAGGCCTCGAGCAGCGTCGACGCTCTCGGCCGGCGCGTCACGACTCTGACCACGACGGGCACGCTTCGCGTCGATCTCCGCGAAGGGCCCCCCGTCGAGCAGACCTACGCGGACGGCGTGGCGCTCGTGCAGAGCTACGAGGTACGGACCCGGTGGCCGAACATCGGCCGGCTGAACATCACCGCGCTTGACCGCCTCTCGGTCCGTTCGCGCACGCTCAGGATCAACGGCATCCGGAACCTCGACCAGGCGGACCGCGTCGCCGTGATCGACTGCACGGAGGTCGCATGATCGAGGGCACGGTCGTCGGGTGGCTCTCCGGCCAGACGAACGCCTCGACGCGCGTCTCGGTCGGCTCGCGGCTCCAGAGCGGCGCGCTTCCGGCGATCGTCGTCGAGATGCCGGGCGGCGAGGCGGCGTCGCTCGGCTCCTCCCCGCTCGGGCGCTACGACCTCGTCCTCAACTGCGTGGCCGAGACGATGGTCGCGGCCCAGACGCTCGCCGACCAGGCCGAAGCCCGCATCCTGAGCGTGGCGTCCGGCGGCTCGAGCTGCGCGATTACGACCGCCTACGGCGTGCTCGAGGAACCCGTCGCCGGCGAAGGCGACGAGGCCGAGCCCGCTATCTGCACCGTCCGAATGGAAATTTTCTACAAGGCCTAAGCCATGCCGAGCCCCGGAACGCAAGCCTCTCTCAAGATCAATAACGGCACAATCGACGACACGGCGCGAGCGACGCTCAACCTCAACCGCACGCCGATCGACGTGACCTCGGTCGGAGCGTCGCACCGGACCTTCGAGTACGGGATCACCGAGGGCACTTGCGACGCCGAGTTCTTCCTCGATGCGTCGCATCACACGATTCTCGAAGGGCTCCAGAACGGCACCACGCTCACGGGCGTGGAGATCGTCTGGGCGACGGGAGTCTCGATCAAGGGGAACGCCCTCGTCTCGAACGTCTCGATCTCGGTCGCGCCGAACGCGGTCGCGCAGTGCTCCTGCACGTTCACCTACACCGGCTCCTTCACGTGGGATCTCACCGCATGATCGAGGCTCTCCTCGCGCGACCGAAGACGGTCGACTTCCGCGGCGAGCCCGTCGTGCTCCGGCGTCCGACCGTGGCCGACCTCGTCGCGGCGCTCGACGCCTCGTCGCGCGGGGACCGGATGGAGCCGTGGTACGTCGCGAACCACGTGCTCGGCCCGGACGGGCGGCTTCTCTACACGATCGAGGAGGCTCAGAAGCTCAGCGCTCCGGCGTGCATCGCGCTCGCCCGGATCATCGAGCCTCTGTACACCGAAGGCTTGGACTAGCTCTGGCCGCGCGCGAGGTGCTCGCCGCGGCCGTCACCGAATGGAACCTCGAGACGCCGCTCGCCGCATGGCTCGGCGTGCACGGACACAAGGGACTCTCTCACGATGTCGCGGCGCGCATCCTTCGGCCTGGTGGTTGAGCTCGACGCGAAGGCGATCGAGGCCGTCAACGCGCGGCTCAGGACGCTCGGCGGCGAGGGCGCCACGCGCGCCATGCGGAACGGGTTCCGGCGCTGGACGAAGGTCGCGCAGAAGGCCGTCGAGGCCGCGGCGCCGTTCGGACGCACGTCGAGCGTGGAGACCGTGCGGGGAGCGGAGCGGCCAAACGTCCACCTCAAGTTCGCCGTCGCCACGAAGGTGAAGGGCTACTCGAAGGGTCAGGTCGTCTGGGCGGGCGTCGGCATCAAGGAGATCGCCGGCTCCTACCTCACGCCGCACTGGTATCTCCGATGGGTCGAGTTCGGCCACGACATCAAGCGCCGGAGCACCGACGAGGAGCGGCGGATGCTGCTCGCCCGCGGCGAGAGCGCGAAGCTCGCGAAGTTCAGGACGATCGGGAAGGTGAAGGGAAGCTTCTTCCTCACAAAGACCCTGAAGGTCGTCGAGCCGCTCGCCGTGCCGATGCTCGAGGAAGCGATCGAACGGGAGGTGTCGCGTGGCTAAGATCAGCAAGGTAAACATCGCGATCACGGGCGACTCGAAGGGCCTCACGGCGGCGACCGACGCCGCGTCGAAGGAGCTCCGGCGCCTCGAGGCGAACGCCGCGCGCACGACCAAGCAGGTCGGCGCCATGCGCTCGAACGTGAACCAGTCGGCCGAGGCGCTGGCGAAGCTCGGCGCCCAGAGCAAGGCGCTCCAGGGCGTCGGCGGCGTGCTCGGGCTCGCGCAGCTCGGTGGCGCCGGAATCGCCCTGGGCGCCGCAGGGCTCGGCCTCGCGGCCGCAGGAACGGGCGTCGCGGCGATCATGCAGGCGATTCAGGAAATGCCGAACCTCCAGAAGCGCGCCGTCCAGGCGCTCGAGGCCGTGCAGCTCGACCAGCGCCGGCGGATCGAGGAGTTCGGCCTCTCGCAGCTCCTCGCGCAGAACATCGCGCAGCAAGCTCCGTCGACACCAAGCGCCGCGCCGACCCTCGGCATCGGGGGAGGATTCGGCGCCGGATTCGCCGGCTCGGGAGGCGGCTTCGCCACGGGCGCGAACCTGTTCCGGAACTACCGGCTCCCGGCGCTCGCGACCTACCTCGGCACGCTCGCCGGCGGCGGCGGCTTCCAGAGGGCTCAGGCTCAGGCCGAGAGCACCGTCGATCCCGTCATGCGGGCCGTGATGGCAGCGCAGCCCGTGGCCGGAAACAATCCGCTCGAGTACGTGATCCGCGAGCTCCTCGGCTTCTGAAATGGCGACATCATCCCGCATCATCAACGAGCAGTACGTCGATTCCGGTCCGACCGGATCGCCGTCCTACACCGTCACGAAGCGCGTCTCGAGCACGACGGTCCTCGACCTGGCGAAGTCGACCGACCTCGCGTCCGTGATCGACAAAAACCCCGGCGCGCTGCTCACGACCGCGTCGGACTCGACGCGCACCGGACGGATGCGCCTCCGCGCGATCGACGTGCGGCACGTGCCCGGATCGAACGGCCTCGTCGTGGACGTGGCCTACCGCTTCGACTCCATGTACACGTGGTGCGACACGGGCTCGAGCGGCCGGCCGGCGAGCCTTGCGCTCCCCGTCGTGGTCGACTTCGACTCGACGCCGCGCAGCGTGACCATGTACCGGACGGCCTCCGGCGGCTACACGACGAACCCCTCGGCGAACCTGAACACCTCGACCGACATCGGCGGGACGAAGGTCGACTACGGAACGCGGCCGCTCTCGGCGCAGATCCGGCAGGCGACCGTGAGGATCTCGCTCGTGATCGACACCACGCGGCATTCCCTCGTCGCCGTGTACGACCGCGTGAGCTCGATCCAGAACACGTGGAACTCGGCGACCTTCCTCCACTGGACCGCGAACACGGTCTACTGCGAGACGGCGAACCTCACGCACATCCGCGACGAGTACTACCGCGCGAGCTACGTCTTTAAGTGGGACCAGTGGTTCCGCTGCGAGCAGGTTCCTAAGGTCGACATTCAGGGACGGCCGTCGCTCGACTCGAACGGGAGCTCGGCCACGGTCACGTGGAAGAGCCTCTACGTGAACACGTACAACCATTCCCTCATCTTCCAAGAGCAGCCCGACGCCGATCTCGCCGAGCAGATCGCGCTCCGCGGGTGCTTCCAGCAGTACGTGGCGCCCGGACCATGATCCCCACGAAGTCGCAGCTTCTCGCGGCGCAAGCCGGCGTCCTCGCCTCTCAGGAGGTCGCGCGGGAGCGCGCCGACCGCATGGCCGCGGAAGGCGTGCCGTTCCTCATCGCGAAGATCGTCTCGAGCAGCTCGATCGCGACGAACCGGTGGGAGTATTCGTGGAAGCTCGCGGAGATCGGCTCGACCTCGTCGAAGGTCTTCACCGACGTGACGGACGCGTGGTACCAGGGGACGGCCTACAACGTCTGCGAGGGCATCAACACCTCGACCCTGATCGGGCCCGGCTACCTCCCGGCGAACATCCCGGCCGGCTTCGCGCTGAAGCCCGTCGAGGGGTACGTGGTGATCTTCCCGCACCGGCTCACCAACGGCGGCGACCGCTGGTTCTTCTGCGTGCCGAACGCGATCGACGGGCAGTGCGACGCGGCGAGCCTCGTGCCGCTCATCCAGGGCGACTGCCACGTCGTGTACGACGATCCGAACCTCTCGTGGCGATTCGATCCGGCGTGCCGCGTGTGGCTCCGGACCGAGTGCACCACGGCGGGCGACTACACCACGAACACGAGCGGGACGGGCGCGGCGGTCACGTTCGCCGACACCTTCATCCACGAGAACTACCACGTCGGGATCGCCCAGTGCGCCTCGGGCACCACGACGACCGGGCGCGCGTGCGTGGTCTCGCCGACGTTCGACTGCATCCAGCTCGGCTCGGGCGCCGTGTACTTCAAGACGATGCTCAAGACGCCGTCGAGCCTGAGCGACGCGACGAACCGATACAACCTGATCGCCGGGCTCCACGACAACATCGCGAGCGGCGCCACGGCGGTCGACGGCGTGTACCTCGCCTACCGCGACAACCTGAACGGCGGGAAGTGGCAGGCGACCACGTACTCGACGACCACGGGAAGCACGACCGTCGTCGACACCGGGATCTCGGTGGTCGCGTCGACGTGGTACTGCCTCGAGATCCGGATCAACGCCGCGGCGACCTCGGCGACGTTCTACATCGACGACGCGCTCGTGGCGACGATCACGACGGACATCCCGAGCGGCTCGAGCGACCAGACCGGGATATGCGTCGGCATCCGCAAGGGCGCCGGCACGACGAGCCGCTCGATGTTCGTCGACTACGTCGACTTCACGCAGGATCTCACGAGGTGCGGCGCGTCATGAAATGGGCACACGTCGACGAGACCCGCCGCGTCCACTCCATCGAGGAGGCCGTCGCGCAGCCGGCCGGCGCGATCCGCTGCACCGACGAGACGCTCGTCGGCGACGTGTTCGACGGGTGGGGATTCAACCGTCCCCGGTGGACGGCCTACCAGTTCCTGTTCAGGTTCACGCCCGCCGAGCGCGCGCTGTTCCGCAGCGGCGCGGCGTCCGATCCCGCGCTCGCCGACTTTCTGCAGCTCGCCCAGGCGGCGCAGGAAGTCGACGCGGGCGACCCGATCACGCTCGCCGGGATGTCGTACCTCGTCTCGGTCGGCGTCCTGAGCGAGGCCCGCAGGAAGGAAGTTTTGGATGAGCCTTGACCAAGTTCTCCCGTACGCCATCGCAAGCGTCACCCTGCTCGGGCCGCTGTTCGGGTTCTGTTTCTCGATCATCTCGCGGCTCGCGAAGATCGAGGAACGACTCAGCAACGAGGATATCCGAGTAAAGGAAAGCCTCGAACGGCACGACCGGCACATCCACGAGATCAGGAACCACCTACAGACGATCAGCATGCAGCTGGCGCGGAAGGGCTTGAGCGATGAATAAGCAAGAGAAGGCCGTCGCGCTCTTCGGAGGCGTGCTCATCGCGGGGATGCTCGTCGCGTCGGGATGCGACTGGCGCGAGCGGATCGAGGTGAAGGCGCCGGCGGCGATCCCGGAGGTGCTCGACTTCGAGCCGCCGCTCATGCTCGCGGACGCCGAGCGCGCCTATGAGGAATGGACCGCGTGGGTGGAGCGCACCGACGCGGCGTTCGTGGCGTCGATCGAGAAGGCCGAGGAGCGGTACCAGTTCGTCCACCAGTGGACCAGCGTCGGGCTCTCGGTGGTCGGCACCGCGAGCGAGGGCATCCCGTACGGCGGGCTCCTCTTCGGCGCGCTCACGGGCGCCGTGGGGCTCATGCTTCCGCAGCCGAAGATGCCGAAGAAGAAGGAACCGCCGAAGCCGTGACGCTGTACCGGGACTGCTGCTGCGAGTTCTGCGGGCTGACGAGCATTCTGCTCGACGCGCGGTTCTCGCAGGTCTACTCGTTCGTCTGCAACACGGTCGGATCGAACTACACGCTCTACCCGAACGGACTTGGCACCTCGAGGAACCTCAACGTCCCGGGCACCGACGTAACGATGGTGCGATCGGTGAATCCGAGCTACCCGGGCGGAAGCGGCCAGCTCTACCCGTACTTTTGGGCGACCGTGCCGAGCGCCGAGCCGTGGACTGGCTACAGCCTCGCCAACTGCGCGGGCTCGTGCGCCTGGCTTGCGTACCACGGCGCGCGGATCTCGATGGAGAAGCACAACGGCGCGAGCCCCGGCTACTGGGCGTGCACGCTCACGATGTTCCATCGGTGGCAGAAGCCGGCGAGCGGACCGTGCGGACCTAGCGGCGTGTCGAGCTTCGAGGTGTTCGCCACGCAACACCTTTTTGTCGACTATGCGCTCTGCCCGATCGGAACGTGGGGCGAGGATTCTTGGGTCGACGTATTCGGCGTGACGCGCACCGTGACCACGGGCGCCGCGAAGATCGGCGGCGGCACGAGCGGCCTCCCGGTCGTCACGTTCGGCGCGAAGAGCGGATCGGCGGTGACGGCGTGAGCTGCTCGAGCCGGCGGGACGGCCTGTGCGTCCATCCGGAGGCCTCGCGGCGCACCGGGTGCCGGCCGTCGCCCGGCGTTTGCCGCGCGTGCCCGGACTACTCCGGCCCGGACCGCGGCCTCGGCGACACCGTGCACCGGGTCGCGGTCGCGGTCGGCATCGTCGAGGCGGTCGGGCCGTGCGCCGGCTGCGCGAAGCGGCGCGCGAGTCTGAATGACTCCGTCCGTTTTCGACGCGAGGGCTAAAGCCCCGTTGACGCGCGAGCCGATCAATGGCATCGTGTCCACGCCGCTCGGCGGCAAGGAGAGCACAATGCAAGAGAAGAAGAAGTCGCGGAGCGTTCCGCAGTTCGGGTTTACCACGATCTCGGTGCACCGCGAGACCGCGCTCGAGGTGCACAAGCTTGCGATCGAGCTCGACCTCTACAAGCACGACGTGATGCGCCGCGCCGTGTCCGCGTACCGCGCCCAGCTCGCGCTCGAGGCCGACGCCTTCAAGACGCCGCGCGTCGAGGTGCGGGCATGATTCTCGCTTGGATCATGGCCGGCGCCGCGATGGTGTTCGCCGGGATCGCGTGCCTTACGGTGTTCTGGTTTGATCACGAGGAGGTGAAGCGTGATCGATGACATCGTGGCGCGGCTGCGGAAGGAAATACGCAAGCGCGACAGGGAATACCCGGTCGAGTTGCTTCCAGAACTAAGCGAGGCCGCCGACGAGATTGAGCGGCTGCGGCTCTTGCTTGCCGATCGAGAAGCTGAAATCACCGACCTGGTTTTGGGATTCACCCACGACGTTTGGTGGACACCTGGTCACAGGGATCGGATTCGATGCGAGTCATACGCAAGATCGCGAGGATTCACCTGTTTCAAGGAGGCGACCGATGGCCGCGGGTGAAAGCTACACCGAGCAGCAGTACCGGGAGAGCCTCGAACCCCGGCACGACGACCCGTTCGAGCGGAACTACATCCCGCCGGTCGGCAAGTGCAACCTCATCCCGGAACTCGAAGCGTGGGCGCAGCGCATCCCCGACGCGCACAGCAAGCTCCTGCTTCAGGATGCCGCGGTGACGATCCGCAACCTCCGGTGGTATCTGGAGCGCCAGAAAGAGCAGATCGAGCACGAGCAGAAGCGCGTGATGCTGCTGTTTGAAGAGCGCAGGATCGACCGCAAGTGCATCGAGTCGATGCGCTATCTCCTCGAGCAGGGGCGTAGTGGATGAGGCGCGCTACAGGCTCGCGCTCATCGTCGCGCGCGCGGGGTTTCGCCGCGTTGGCCGACGCAGCATCGACGGTCGCGAACCGCACGACCTCGCCATGCAGTCGCTCCACCTCGACGAGTGGTGTCCTCGCGTCGTGTGGTGCGACATCCTCGACGCCTACCGCCGGGAGCGGGGTCGTCGAGCTGGCCGGAGAATTGTGGGACTTTACGACGGCTTCCCGGCCCGGCAGGAACCCGAGCGGCCCGAGCTCCGGCTCGAGCTGAAGGACCGGACCGAGGTGCTCTTGTGCGAGCTCCTCGCGGCGGGATTCGAGAAGCAGGAGGCCGCGCGCGTGATCGGCGTCACGCCGACGCGCGTCGGCCAGATACTAGGGAACATTCGCAAGCGGAATCCCCATGCAGACCCGAGGATTCCACAACGCAAGGAGAGCCAGGATGGACCGTAACGAAATGCTCCGCGCAGCGAAGGCGATCGTCGCCTTCCTCGAGTCGTCTTCTCTTGCAGCGCCCGCGCCGGGAGGGGGAGCACCCGCCCCCTCTCGGCAGGGTGCGCCCGAGGCGCCGCGCTCCATCGAGCCCGCCGGCATCCCCCGCGGCCCGATCACCGGGCAGATCAAGGGGATCTACCGCGAGGATTCGAAGTCGGGGAAGCCGCAGTGCAAGGTGATCCTCGGATGGCGCCAGGGCGGCGAGTCGTACTCCGCGAAGTTCTTCACGTGGGATGCCGCCGTGATCGCGGCCGCGGAGCACTTCGACAAGGGCGACATCGTCCAGCTGAACGTGAAGCCGTGGCGCGACGACGCCGGCCAGTTCGACTCGATCGCGAGGATGGGATGAAGCCGCGGCCACGGACGGCCTTCGACGTGGACGACATCCCGGGCGAGATGATCGCCGAGGCGCGCTGGGTGAACTGGCGCGCCGTCCAGAGGGACGGGAAGTGGACCAAGGTGCCCGTCGATCCGAAGACCGGAGGGCCCGGCAAGGCGAACGATCCGGCCACGTGGGGATCGTTCGAGCGGGCCGTCGCTAGGGCGACCGTCGACGACGTGGGCATCGGCTTCATGCTCGGCGACGGGTGGCTCGGCGTCGACCTTGACGGGATCGCCGACCCGGAGGATGGGGCGATCGCCGACCAATGGCTCGCCGACTGGGCCCGCGACTGCGGGACGTTCGTCGAGTACAGCCCGAGCGGGACCGGGCTTCATGCCGTGTTCCGAGGGGTCGTGGTTCCCGACGACTCCCAGAACCGCCGAGGCCCGGTCGAGGTGTACGACCGGGCCCGGTTCTTCTGCATCTCGGGCCGGGCACTCTTCGCTCGGCCTGTGGGGGGCTCCCAGATGGCCGTGGATGCCCTGTGCGCCCGTTTCCTCCATCGGGAGGCCTCGGTGGCCTCCCCGGCCTTCGAGGGCCGTAGCGAGGCTCCTAGGGACGATTCCGCCGTCGACTGGAAGTTCTGCTGTTCGCTCGCCGCGCAGGGGTGGCCCGAAGCCGAGATCCGGGAGCTCCTGAAGGCGAAGATGTTCCACGAGGGGCGTGAAGAGAAGGCGACCCGCCGGGATTACGTCGAGCGGACGGTCTCGAACGCGATCCGGACGGCCGGCGAGAAGCCGGAGGCCGGGCCCGTCGAGACGAAGGCGCTCCTTGAGATCATCCGGGAGCATCCCGTGCAGACGCCGTACCTCGTGCATCGCCTCCTACGGAGAGGAGAGGTCGGCGCCGTCATTGCCCCCCCGAAATGCCGGAAATCGTTCCTGATGCACGATCTCGCTATCTCGGTCGCGACGGGCCGCTCGTGGTTCGGCGGCTTCCAGTGCGAGCCCGGCAGGGTGCTCCTCGTCGACAACGAACTCACGCTCTCGACGATCGCCGACCGAATCCGGAACATCGTCGGGAACATGGGGTTTGGCATGGGCGCGCTCGAGGGGCGGTTCGACTGCCTGGCGCTGCGAGAGGACGACCGGAACCTCGATGCCGTCCTGCGCGGCATCCTCGAGCTCGAGCAGCCGTACGACCTCATTATCTTCGACGCGCTCTACATGTTCCTCGAGAAGGGCATGGACGAGAACTCGAATGCCGATATGACCGTTCTCCTCCGGAAGTTCCGGCGGTTCGCCACGCGCACCCAGTCGAGCTGCATCCTCGTGCACCACACGAGCAAGGGCGCGCAGCACATGAAGGAGACCACGGACTACGGCGCGGGCGCCGGCGCGCTCTCGCGTGCCGTCGATCTCCATATGGCCGTCTACCGGCACGAGGAGGACGATACTTTCGTGGCTCGGTTCGAGGTGCGCTCAGGGGCGCCCGTGGCGCCGATCGGCATCCAGTGGAACTATCCGCGGTTCACGGTCGCGAGCGGGATCGACGTGGACGAGCTCTACTCGGGTCGGAAGAAGAGGTCGGAATGACTCTCCTTCTCATCCTCTTTTGGGTTCGAGTAGGCTCGTGGGGGCCCGTGCTTGAGGCACGGGCTCGAGCCTACTCGCGGAACCGGGTTTTGTCAAGCCCCCCCCGTATCGGAGGCTCCCGTGAATAGCCGAGCGAAGGGTGCACGTGGCGAGCGCGAGGCGTGCGAGGCGCTCTCGCGTGTCGGGATCGACTGCACGAGGACGGCTCAGTATTGCGGCAAGGGCGGCACCGCCGACCTCGCGTGCGCCTCCGAGGTCCATTGGGAGGTCAAGTTCTCCGAACGGCTCAACCCTTACGCATACCTCGACCAGGCGATCCGGGATTCGACCCCCACGAGGCGCGTGCCGGCCGTGCTCATGCGCTCGACCTACAGGCCGTGGCTCGTGATGCTGCGCCTTGACGACCTTCCACGCTTCCTCGAGGAGTACCGCCGTGAGACCGAAGTTCGAGCCGCACTGGAAGGGACCGAAACACGCGCCGAGAGCGTACCTCGGGACGACGTGGGCGAAGCTCAGGCGACGCTACCTCATGGAGCACCCGGCGTGCGCCCGGTGCGGACTCGCGGCCGAGCACGTGCACCACGTGCGACCGAGAGCGGAGGCGCCTGACTTGCGCTTCCGATGGGACAACCTGCTATCGCTTTGCAAGGCGTGCCACGCGCGCGAACATGGCCTCGATCCTCAAAACCCGCGTTTTTGGCCTAAAAACGAGGGTGGGAGGGGGGGGGGAGGGGGGGGGGTAACATGAGCGGTTTGGGGGGCCCCCAGGGCATCACCCGTCCCACGGCGGGAAATCCGCCACG
>Ga0315906_10005351_pt1 | contig 16186 bp, 14 predicted proteins | sample LakEriMetagenome_4_FD_203526 | JGI IMG/M metagenome (GOLD analysis project Ga0315906, IMG submission 203526) | Freshwater fungal communities from buoy surface, Lake Erie, Ohio, United States - Buoy 2 MA122 | ecosystem: Environmental > Aquatic > Freshwater > Lake > Lake biofilm | place: USA...
AAGTCGTACACATCGTCATTGGTGGCTTCGCTCGCCTTGACGTCGTTCAGTTCGAGGAACACAGCGGTAGCCAACCATCCCAAACGTTTGTTGCCGTCGACGAGTGGGTGGTTGTTGACGATCGACTGGAGCAGAGCCGCCACCTTCGAGAAGACGTCGGGGTAGGCGTCTTCGCCGAACACCGACGTCTGCGGCCGCGCGACCGCCGATCCCAACAAGCCGATGTCGCGGACGGGCGGAGGATCCCCGAGGAGTGTCCGGGCCAACGACAAGACATCCTCGAGGTCGAGGTACTCGACCGAACGGCTCACTGCCCGAGTCGCTCGATGGCATCCGCGTGGGCGCTCAGGATCCGGCTGGCCGCCTCACTCACCCGATCCCGGTGTTCGTTACGCGCCACGTACTCGCGTACCGCTCGACGGGCCGCTTCCTGCATCGAAATTCCCTCGGCCTCGGCCCGCGCGCGCAGGGCAGTCTGTTCGTCATCGGTGAGTCGCAAGGTCATGGCCACGGCGCAGATGGTATCAGTCCGATACCACCTTTCCGACTCCGTTTTCGTCCCGGCCCGCACGATTGTTCCTCTCATCACGAGCCCTGACTCATCAGAGCGACCGCGGTGCCGAGCGCCAGGAAGGGTCCGAAGGGGAGGGTTGTGCTACGACCGGTTCGCTTCACCACCGCGAGCACGACTCCCACGACGGCTGCCACGAGCGAGGCGACCAACAGCGCCGGCAACACGAGACCGGGCGACCAGTAGCCGAGGAACGAACCGAGCAACGGAGCGACGCGAACGTCACCTTCCCCGAGCGAGCCTCGCCCGATTACGAACAAGACGACCATCGCAGCAGTGAAAGCGGTCGCTCCGGCCAACACCATCAACAACCGATCCGCTCGATCTCGCATCAACGCATCGGTCCCCAAGAGGACGACCCCCGCGATCGTTGCTGGATAACTGATCTCACGCGGCAGACGCCGCACCTTCAGATCGATCTCGCTCAACGCAACGATCGACGTCGCGAGCAATCCGAGTGCGACCGACAGCAGGACGCCGTCGGTTTGCGATGTCATCGCCCCGGCGGTCACCGCAGCGATCGGTGCGCCGAGCCACACCGGTGAGTTCGTCGCTGTGTAATGACGAACGATCGGGCGCATCAGTAGCGCGCCCACCACTCCTACCAGTGTTCCGACCAGTACCGTCATGACGTGTCCCTCCTGGCCCACAGCCTGATCGCCGTCGACTCCTCTGTCGTTCAAGATCGGGTCAAAGTGAGCCCGATATGAACGAGCGGGCGACGCTTCGACTCAAGACCGGGCGCGACCGCAGCCTGCGCCGACACCATCCGTGGATCATGAGCGGCTCGGTCGACCATGTTCTGGGCGATCCGCAGCCGGGCGACACCGTGGTCGTGGTGGACGAAGCATCACGGCCGATGGCACTGGCGTCGTACAGTCCGCACTCGTCGATTCGAGCCCGAGTGTGGGCCTTCGACGTTCAGCAATCGATCGACGACGGATTCGTGGCGGCCCGCATCACTGCTGCGGCCGAACGTCGACGTCACCTCGGAATCGCCGACGGCGACGCAGTTCGGCTGGTCTTCGGAGAGGCCGATGGTCTGCCGGGTCTGGTGGTCGACCGTTATGGATCAGTCGTGGTGTTTCAGATCACGACGGTCGGAATCGACAGACGACGGGATGCAGTCGTCGCGGCGCTCGCGTCACTCGACGGTGTGCACTGCGTGTTCGAGCGCAGTGACGGCGACAATCGATCCCGCGAAGGACTCGAGCCCACCACCGGTGTGCGGCACGGATCACTTCCCGAACCAGTCTGGGCTCTCGAGAACGGTCTCCGGTTTCACGTCGATGTGGAACACGGCCACAAGACCGGCTTCTACATCGACCAACGCGACAGTCGTCGGCTCGTCACCGAGCATTCACGCGATCGAGCGGTGCTGAACGTGTTCGGCTACACCGGGTCGTTCAGCGTGGCGGCGGCCCGCGGTGGTGCGAGCTCCATCACAACGATCGACTCCTCCGGGCCGGCCCTCCTGCTCGCCGAGACCAATGCCCGAGCCAACGAGGTGAACATCGGTGATCTCGTGGAAGCCGACGCGTTCACCGAACTGCGATCGCTACGCGATCGGGGAGCCAGTTTCGACTTGATCGTCCTCGATCCGCCCAAACTCGCCAACAATCCCAATCAGGTCGATCGAGCCACCCGCGCGTACAAGGACCTGAATCTGCTCGCGCTCAAGTTGTTGCGGCCGGGCGGGCTGCTGTTCACGTACTCGTGCTCGGGTGCGGTGTCGAGCGATCTGTTCCAGAAGGTCGTGGCCGGCGCGGCCGTCGATGCGAATCGCGAGGCGCACATCGTGCGACGGTTGGGACAACCAGCCGATCATCCGATCCCGTTGCACTTCCCCGAGGCCGAATATCTCAAAGGCCTGATGCTCCTCGCCCTCTAACGACCTTCTAGATGTGGTTCTGGGTGAAAAATTCGCTGGATTCCAGCGAATTTTTCACCCAGAACCACACTGCACGAACCACGAAGCGAGAACCACACAGTTCGTTGGCTACTCCTGGACGAGTTCGATGAGGGTGCCGAAGCTGCCCTTCGGGTGAATGAACGCAACAGTCGTTCCACGACTCCCCGGACGCGGCGCCTTGTCGATCGCCGTCGCCCCCGCCGCCAGCATCGACGCCAACGCCTCACCACAATCCTTCACGCGATACCCGATGTGATGCAGACCCTCACCACGCTTCTCGATCGCCTTGGCCACCGGGCTGTCGTCACGCGTCGGCGTGAGCAACTGCACGTAACTCTCGGCCACCTTCAACAGCGCCTCTTCCACGCCGTCGCTCTCGACGACTTCGCGATGGTCGACGGTGGCTCCGAACGCCCGCTGGTAGTAATCGATGGCCGCTTCGAGATCTTTCACTGCGATGGCCACGTGGTCGATTTCGGTGAGGATCATGGCCTCAGCCTGCCACGACCGATCACGAACGACGGAACCGAGACAGGTTCGCCTCGCCCACCTTGGCGCGGAACTCAGGATCGGTCACGCCGAGGCCTGGCTCAGGCGACAGACACAGCACGCCCAGTTTGCCCTCGTGCATGTTGTGATGAACCTGGTACGCCGCCTCGCCCACGTTCTCGAGCGCGAACGTCTGACTGATCACCGGGTGGATCATGCCCTTGGCGATGAGGCGATTGGCCTGCCACGACTCCTGATAGTTCGCGAAGTGACTACCCACGAGATTCTTGAGGCGCATCCAGAAGTGGCGGTTGTCGAACTCCATCATGAAGCCGCTCGTGGCCGCACAGGTGACGATGGTGCCGCCGCGCTTGGCCACGTACATCGATGCGGCGAACGTGGAACGACCCGGATGCTCGAAGACGATGTCTGGATCTTCGCCCACGAGATCGCGGATATCGCTTCCGAGACGGCGCCATTCACTCTCGTCGTGAGTGTGTTCGTCCTTCCAGAACTTGTAACCGGCGGTCTTGCGATCGATGATCGCTTCGACACCCATGTCGCGAAGAATCTGCGCCTTGTCGGAGTTCGATACCACGCACACCGGAATGCCACCGCCGTTCAACACGTACTGCGTGGCGTACGCACCGATACCACCAGTCGCTCCCCAGATGAGGACGACATCGCCCTGCTTCATCGCGGCGCCATTGCGTGACACGAGCATGCGGTAGGACGTCGAATTGCAGAGCGCGTTCACCGCGGCCTCTTCCCACGTCAAGTGGGCGGGCTTGGGCATGAGCTGGTTGGCCTTGACCACCGAGAGGTCGGCCAATCCGCCGAAGTTCGACTCGTAACCCCAGATGCGCTGGTTCGCGGCCAGCATCGAGTCGTTGTGGGCGGTGTTGTCCTGGTCGTCGACGTAGTTGCAGTGAATGGTCACGTGATCGCCCGGCTTCCACAACCGCACGGCCGAACCGACCTTGAGCACCACACCCGACCCGTCACTACCGATCACCTGGTACGGCTGATCGTGACGCTTCATCCAGTCGCTGTCGCGCGACAAACGCTTCATCGGCCCGAACGTCGACACCGGCTCGAAAATGCTCGACCACACGGTGTTGAAGTTGATGCTGCTCGCCATCACCGCGACGTAGACCTCGTCCGGGGCGAGTTCGGGCGTCGGCACGTCGCTCACATGGATGCTCTGACGCGGGTCCTTCTTCTCGGAAGGAACCCCTTCGAACATCGCGGTCTCGGAGGCCAACAGGTGGGCGGCCCGATAATGCGTGGGAATGGGGAGGGCGGCGATTGCCGCGGAGTCGGCCCCGTTGAGAATGGCCTCGCGAATCTGCTCCATTCGGTGAACTTATCGCTCGTTGTTACTCATCGGTAAGTTGGGCGTTCACCGGCCGGGTCTCGCCCGACCACACGGAGCACCAAGAATTCATCGCAAGAACCGAAACCCACCACGTCAGCAGAAAGGCGCATCATGCCCGGGTCGTACATCGTCGCAGGAGCCCGCACACCGATCGGAAAGATGAGCGGCGCACTCGCGTCGTTCACCGCCGCCGACTTGGGGGGCTTCGCCATCAGTGCCGCGTTGCAGCGAGCTGGCGTAGCACCCAACGAAGTCGAACACGTGATCATGGGTCAGGTGCTGATGGCCGGTCAGGGTCAAGTCCCGAGTCGCCAAGCCGCCGTCAAAGCCGGCATCCCCATGAGTGTGCCGGCCGTGAACATCAACAAGGTGTGCTTGTCGGGAATCAACGCGATCTATCTCGCTGATCAGATGATCCAGGCCGGTGATGCCGACATCGTGATCGCCGGCGGTATGGAGAGCATGACGCAGGCTCCGTACATCGCGGCTGGCGCCCGCGGCGGATTCCGCTACGGCAACACCGAACTGCGCGACGCGATCATCGCTGATGGTCTGTGGTGCGCGTTCGATGCGTGTCTCATGGGCCTCGGAACCGAGCGTTACAACGGTGGCGGAATTTCCCGTACCACACAGGACGAATTCGCCATGAAGAGCAATCAGCGCGCGGCGGCCGCCATCGCCAGCGGAAAGCTGGCCGACGAAATCGTCGACGTCGCGATTCCGCAACGCAAGGGCGACCCGGTGCTCGTGAAGAACGACGAAGGCGTGCGCGCCGACACCACGATGGACACTCTCGGCACTCTGAAGCCGGCCTTCGACAAAGAAGGAACCATCACCGCCGCCAATGCATCGCAGATCAGCGATGGTGGTTCGGCGATGGTCATCATGTCGGATCGCGCGGTGAAGGCACGTGGAGTTCAACCTCTTGGGCAAGTGGTCGGCTACGGCATGGTGGCCGGTCCCGACAACGCGTCGTTGTTGCAGCAGCCGAGTCGCGCGATCATGAAGGCGCTGCACAAGGCGAACCTCAAGGTGTCGGACATGAAGTTGTTCGAACTGAACGAGGCGTTCGCCGCGGTGGGCATCGCATCGATGGCCGATCTCGGTATCACCGACGAGATCACCAACGTGAACGGCGGTGCCATCGCCCTTGGTCACCCGATCGGCATGAGCGGCAACCGCATCGCCCTCACCTTGCTCCACGAGCTTCGTCGCCGCGGCGGCGGCCTCGGGGCAGCCGCGCTGTGTGGCGGCGGGGGTCAGGGTGACGCCCTGATCGTCCGGGCCCTCTGAGCCGACCAAGCCATCGACGCCGACGACGCCCACCAGGGCCGTCCGACCGGCCGTCATACTGAAGTGCCAGAAAGGCCCTGCTCAGGGCCGATTCTTGCACGGGCACCGTCATATTCGTAACCTAATCGTCATACAGGGACGCACCGCCGTCTCCGTTGATCCGGGGTATCGACCGGGGATGGCCTTTCCGCCCGCGCCAGCCCCGAGCGGTACCCCGGAGCGCGTCAGTCGTCGAGACGACGACGACCGCTGATCGCCCGACCCAAGGTGAGTTCGTCGGCGTACTCGAGATCGCCGCCCACCGGTAGCCCCGAGGCCGGTCGGGTGACCGTGATGTCGAAGGGCTTCAGCAGACGACCGATGTACTGCGCGGTGACTTCTCCCTCGGTGTTGGGGTTGGTGCACACGATCACTTCGCGAACGTCTTCGCTACCGATGCGCATCACGAGTTCGCGCATCTTGAGCTGATCGGGTCCGATGCCCTCGATCGGATTCATGACGCCGAGGAGTACGTGGTATCGACCCTTGAACTCGCCGGTTCGTTCGAGCGGAATGATGTCGCGACTCTCTTCGACCACGCAGATGACACTGGAGTCACGACGTGGATCGGCGCAGATGGGACACAGATCGTCTTCGGCGAAGTTGAAACATTGCGAGCAGAAACGCACACGCTCTTTGGCATCGGTGATCGCCTGAGTGAGACGCTGAACGTCCTCAGCGGGCAACTTCAGCAAATGGAATGCGATGCGCTGCGCCGAACGAGGTCCGATTCCGGGCAGACGCCCGAGATGATCGATGAGGCTCTGGACCGGCAGCGTGTAGGTGGAAGCCACCGATCACTGCTCTTTCTTCACGAACTTGGCCGCCGGAAACGCTTCGAGGAGTTCTTCTTCGGTGCTCTTGGCGGTGGACGTGGGCAGCTTCTTGGCTTCTTCGATGTCGATCTCGTCGTCGTCGGGAACGACCACGGCCTTCTTGCGCTTGGGCGCTGTTTCGGCTGGCGCATCGGGGCGCACTTCCACCACGACCGGGCACGACGAACCAGCCGCCACACGAACAGCAGCCGACAAGTCGTCGAGATAGTCGTTCACACGCTTCGCCGCATGCTCGTTGTCGACCATCAACACCACCGCACCATCGCGAACGACAGGCTTGACCATCTGGGCGACCGCGCGCCGCATTCCGACCAACTTGGCCAAAACGTCGTCGGACCAGCGAGCCACCAACGTGTCGAGTGACGCGCCCGCGTTCGATGCCGGCGAGGGCGATGATTCCGGAGCCGACGGGCTCGATGCCGCGACAGGAGCCGGACTCGATGCGGCCGGACGGCGAGTAGGAGCCGACGCATCACGACTCACGCGTCCACCCAGAACCGCACGCCCGGTGGACGGATTGACCGGGGCAGGAGCGAGCGTGGGCGGACGTTCGACGATCTCGCGTTCGAGACGTTCGACCCGCGCCAACAGGGCATCGAGACCGGTGTCGAGTTGACGATGCACGAGACGAACCAGGGCGACCTCGAGCACCACACGCTGATCGGGCGCGCCCCGCATGTCGAGAAGCGCCTGGCCAAGTGTCTCCATCACCTTCACGATGCGCGCGGTACCGAGGCGACGAGCCTGATCGGCGAGTTCGGCTGCTCGATGTTCTTGCGCCTGAACGAGTTCAGGCGCCATCTGAGTGAGGAAGCAGTCGCGCAGATGACGAACGAGATCGTCGATGATGGTGCGCGGATCGCGGCCACGATGCACGGTGTGAGCAACGGCCGCCAGCGCACGGCCGGCGTCGAACTCGATGAGGGCCTCGACGAATTCGTCGACCGGTGTGACTTCGTCGATCTGTCCACCGGTGGCGGCCAGGAGTTCGAGCGCCGACAACGTGTCACGGGCCGACCCACCGCCTTGACGCAGAACCGCCTCGAGACCGCGCTCGTCGAGGGGGATGCCAGCATCCTGCGCGACCCACCGCACGTGCTCTTCGAGATCGGCCACCGGGAGCAGGTGGAACTGCAGGTGTTGCGTGCGGCTGCGAATGGTTTCGGGGACCTTCTCGGGGTCGGTCGTGGCGAGGACGAACACCACGTGCGACGGCGGCTCTTCGAGGGTCTTGAGAAGGGCGGCCGCCGCCGGACCGGTGAGCTGGTGCACCTCGTCGAGGATGTACACCTTGTGGCGACCGGGGGAGCCCAGGGCCGCAGTCGAAATGATCTCGCGAATGTCTTCGATGCTCCGATTGCTCGCGGCGTCGAGTTCGATGACGTCGAAGCTGCTGCCGTGCACGACTGCCTCACACGAACCACACGAGCAACACGGTTCGCCGTCGACCGGAGCCTCGCAGTTGAGAACTTTGGCGAGGATGCGCGCCGTGGTGGTCTTGCCAGTACCTCGCGGGCCCGAGAAGAGATACGCATGGCCGACGCGATCGGACTTGACAGCATTGCGCAGTGCGAGGGCGATGTGATCCTGCCCTCGCAACTCGGAGAAGCGCTGGGGCCGATAACGCCGATAGAGCGCCTGGTATCCGGTGTCGGGCACGCTCCGACTTTACAGATGGGGTGTGGTCGAGGTTCCCCGCGAGTGCCCCGGTCACCCACGAGTCGCTGACTACCGTGGTACCGACCATGTCGCTGTCGCCGACCACCGCCACGACCGGCCGGACACGCGTGTTCCGGCGAATCGTTCTCGCCATGTTCGCGGTCGGCATCGTCGCGCCCGGTTTCATCGGAGCTGAGCCGGCACGAGCCGAGACCACTCTGGTGTCGTCGTCACCGGCCGATGGAGAAAAGGTCGCCGTCGCACCCTCGCGGATCACCGTCGTGTTCAACGAAACGGTGCCGTCCAACTCGGTGGTGCAGGCCGTGTGCGACCAAGCACCGGCGCCGATCGGGCCGGCCGAATTCGGAGCCGACGGCATTTCCATCTCGGTTCCGGTGGTCGGCAGCCTCCCGGTCGGCACCTGCAACGTCACCTATTCCATTCCACAACCCGACGGCAAAGTGGCCACGGGTGTCTTCTCTTTCGAGGTTCTCGACCCGGCCAGTATCGATCCGGGCGATCTCACCGAAGCCGATATCACCGACGGTGGCAACCTTTTGGGCGACCCACCCCCAGTGAGCGGCCCGCTCGGGCTGGCCCGCATGGTCGCCTACATGGCCCTGGCGGCGCTCTTCGGTGGGGCCGTGCTCATCGTTCTGGTCTGGCCCGAAGGAGTCGATGACGGACTCGTCCCGCGCTTCTTCCGCATCGCGTGGTTCGTCGGCACCATCTCCACGTTCTTCGTGATGGTTCTCACGGTCGCAATCGAATCGCGCATCTCGGTCACGGCGGCACTCAACCCCACCGAGTGGTTCGGCCTCTTCGACTCGTTGAGCGGAACCGCAATCCTCGCTCGTTTCTTCCTCGTGGCCGCCAGCGCTGGTGTCATGGTTCGGCCCGAGCGCCTTCTCGATCCGCGAACCCAAGCAGTGTCACTCGCTCCGATGGGCATCGCCGTCGCATCACTCGCTCTCACTCGGGCCACCGCCGAATTCTCATTGGTGGGCACGTTGGCCGGTGCATTCCACAGCGTGTCGATCGCACTGTGGTTCGGTGGACTCGCCCTGCTGTTGCTCGCTGTTCTCGCCGGACCCGGTGAGGAAGATCTCGTGCACGCCGTACGCGGCTACACCCGACTGGCGCCGGCTTTCGTGACGGTGGCCGTTGTCTCGGGAACGCTGCACTTGATTCAACTCGACGGCGGCGGATTCCTCAGCAGTCGACACGGACGCCTCATCGTGCTCAAGGTGATCGGCGTCGCGGCCATGGTCTACCTCGGCATGCTCATGCGCCAGGTGGTCGCCACTCGTCTCGGCAAGGCCAAGGCACTCAACGCGAAGATCGCGTTCAGTCTGCGACGCGCCGTGGCCACCGAAGCCGCGTTCGGTGTGTTCGTCTTCGCGCTGTCGTCGTGGGCGGTCGCCACACTTCCGGCCAACATCGAGCCGCCCGGGACCGATCGAACCAATTACGCATTCGTAGGAGAACGTTCCGGCGGAGCGTTCGACGTGCAAGTGAAAGTCACACCCGCCATGGTCGGACTCAACGCGGTGCGCATCGACGTGCACTCACCCGAGAGCGGCCTCACCGATCTCACCGTGCAGTTCAATCCGCCCACGGCCGACACCGCGAGCGTCACGTTGTCGGTTCCGCTCGATGGCAAGGGGGCGGCTCGACTTCCGCTGAAGGAAGGCGTTCCGTTCGGAACGGCCGGACTCTGGACCGTGATCGTGAGCGGCAATGGACCCGATGGTCCGCTGCCCTCGGTCACGTACACCGTGTCGGTGATGGCCAACGACGACAATCCCGATGCGGCGATGTTGGTGAGCACCACGTCGCCGGTTGGCACGGCGGCCACGGTTCCGATGACGGCTCTGGTGCCCGTCGGTGGATCGGCGGCTGTTGGAGCCGCGACCACGACGGTGCCGGGGATCCAGCCGGTCACGGCCACAGTCGTTCCATAACCGCCCATTCAGGCCCGATCCGACTGTGAGCCCGTCGCGGACCGAGGGGTAGCGTCTCCTCCGTGACCAGCGGCAACCCCATGCACGACAAGCTCGACGACCTCAAGCAGCGCAAGGAGCAAGCCCTTCTCGCCGGCTCGCCGCGCGCCATCGAGCGCCAGCACGAGAAGGGCAAGATGCTGGCCCGCGAGCGGATCGACTACTTGCTCGACCCGGGTTCCTTCCAGGAACTCGACATGTTGGCCCGCCATCGCGCACATGCGGCCGGCCTCGAAGAGCGCCCGTACACCGACGGCGTCATCACCGGCTGGGGCACCATCGAGGGCCGCAAGGTGTTCGTGTTCTCACAGGACTTCACGGTGTTCGGCGGTGCCCTCGGCGAAGTGTTCGCCGAGAAGATCCACAAGTTGATGGATCTCGCGCTCAAGGTCGGTGCGCCGGTCATCGGACTCAACGACGGTGCCGGTGCGCGCATCCAAGAAGGTGTCGTGTCGCTGGCCAGTTATGGCGGCATCTTCTATCGCAACGTGTTGTCGAGCGGAGTCATTCCGCAGATCTCGGTCATCCTCGGACCGTGCGCGGGTGGTGCGGTGTACTCACCGGCCATGACCGACTTCATCTTCATGGTTCGCGAGTCGAGCCACATGTTCATCACCGGTCCCGACGTGGTCAAGACGGTCACCGGCGAGGAAGTGACACTCGAAGAACTCGGTGGCGCCATGAGTCACGCCAGCAAGTCGGGTGTGGCCACCTTCGTGTCGGCCGACGAGAAGGCCTGCCTCGACGACGTTCGCTACCTCGTGTCGTTCCTCCCGCAGAACAACATGGAAGAGCCCCCGAGTGTCGACGCTGGCGACGACCCCGAGCGCCTGTGCCCCGAACTTCGCGACATCCTGCCGCCATCACCGAATCAGCCGTACGACATGAAGAAGGTCATCGCCTCGATCGTCGACGACGGTGAGTTCTTCGAGTACTTCCCGTACTGGGCCAAGAGCATCGTGTGCGGATTCGCTCGTATCGACGGCCAGACCGTCGGCGTCGTCGGCAACCAGCCGATGGTTCTCGCCGGAGTTCTCGACATCGAGAGCGCCGAGAAGGGTGCTCGCTTCGTTCGCACGTGCGATGCGTTCAACGTTCCGCTTCTCACACTCGTCGACGTGCCGGGCTTCCTGCCCGGTGTCGATCAGGAATACGGCGGCATCATCCGTCACGGCGCAAAGTTGCTGTACGCGTACTGCGAAGCGACAGTGCCGCGTATTCAGGTCATCACGCGCAAGGCCTACGGCGGCGCATACGTGGTGATGGACTCGAAGTCGATCGGTTCCGATCTGGCGTACGCCTGGCCCACGGCCGAACTCGCCGTCATGGGACCCAACGGTGCCGTCGAGATCGTGTATCGCCGCGAACTGCAGCAGGCCGCCGATCCGGTGGCCCGTCGCGCCGAACTCGTGGCCGAGTACACCGAGAAGTACGCCAACCCGTACGCCGCCGCCGAGCGCGGTTACATCGACGACGTCATCGATCCGGCCGAAACTCGCGTGAAGGTCATCAACGGCTTCAAGATGCTCCGCAGCAAGCGCGAGGAACTTCCACGACGCAAGCACGGCAACATGCCCCTATGAGCAACCAGATCTCGCCCACTCCCACCGACGAAGAAGCGGTGGCCATCGCGGCCGCCATCGAGGCGCTGTGGCCGCGACCGGTCGTCGCTGTGGCCGACGATGGGTCGGGGCGTCGGTCGTCGTGGCGGTTCAGCGGACGCTGGTGGTCGCCGCCGGTCGTGTCACGTCGCGCGCGTCCCTGGTGACCGGGCGCTTCGGCGCGCGTAGGTGAGAAGGCCACTACCGTGACTCACGTGGAAGTCACGACCGTTGCTGACGATCTGGTGGTCCTGCATCGAGGGGCCGACGTTCACCACTTCGACGAGCTCGCCCCCGACACGGTGCACGAGTTCCACGGAATCGAAGCACGAACACTGCCCCGGCCGAGCGGTGAACTGCTCTGCCGATTCGCCACCGTCAACGACGTCCACTTCGGCGAAGTCGTGTGCGGTCGCATGGACGACAGTCCACTCGGCCCGATCATCAGTCGTGACGATCACGAGTCACGCCATCCCGAGTTGATGAACGAAGAGGCGTGCCGCGAAATCGAGGCGATCGACCCGTTCGCGGTCCTCGTCAAGGGTGATCTCACCGCGTTCGGCACCGACGCCGAGTTCGCCGCCTTCGAGTCGTGTTACCGCGGCACGTTCGGCGATCGACTGCACGTCGTCCGCGGCAACCACGATTCGTATCTCGATCAAGGTGTCTACGACGTCGATCTCTGGGTCGAGATGCCCGGTGTGTGCGTGGCTCTCATGGACACCGCTATTCCGACCGAGACGACTGGTGCGTTCGACCGTGAGCAGATGGAATGGTTGGCCGACCATGCCGCATCGACCTCACTGCCGGTCATCGTGATGGGGCACCACCAGCAGTGGGTGTCGGGGAAGCGGAGCGACGACTACTTCGGGATCCATCCCGATTCGAGCGACGCCCTCGACCGCGTGGTCGCCGCACATTCGAACATTCTCGGGTACACCGCCGGACACACGCACCGTCACCGAGTCCGCAGGATGCCATGCGGTGCCCCCACGATCGAGATCGGAACCATCAAGGACTTCCCCGGCACGTGGGCCGAGTATCGCGTCTACGAAGGCGGTGTCATGCAGATCGTGCACCGCGTCTCGTCTCCTGAAGCACTCACCTGGAGCGAGCGTTGCCGCGGCCTGTACGCCGACTTCGGTGTCGACTACCAGACCTACGCGATGGGATCGCTCGACGAACGGTGCTTCGTGTTCCCGTCGCGCGACCGCTGATGACGACCGACCGACTCACCAGTGGCCTGCGGGCGGCCCAGGTCCCGCCCTTCCACGCCATGGCGATGTCGCTACGGGCGACCGAGCGGGCAGCGTCGGGAGCGCGCACTCTCTTTCTGCAAGTCGGCCAACCGAGCACAGGTGCTCCACTCGGAGCGCGACGTGCGGTCATCGATGCTCTCGAACGAGCCGACTCACTGGGTTACACGAACGCACCGGGTCTGCCGCGTCTCTCCGCGCGGATCGCTCGCCACTACGACGAGGCGTACGGCGCACACGTCGATCCCGAACGAGTGGTCATCGTGGGCGGAGCATCGGCCGGTTTCACCCTCGCCTTCCTCGCCGCCTTCGACCCGGGCGATCGTGTGGCGGTTCTCGAACCCGGCTATCCGTGCTACCGCAACACACTCATTGCCCTCGGTGTCACCCCGGTTCCCGTCACGGTCGGGCCCGACTCGCGTTGGGTGCCCACCGTGGCGATGCTCGAAGCCGCCGGGCCGCTCGACGGACTCGTCATCGCGTCGCCGTCCAATCCGACGGGAACCGTGCTCGATCGATCGTCACTCGACGACATCACCCGCTATTGCGACGTCAACGGAATCCAGGTGATCGCCGACGAGATCTACCACGGCATCACCTACGGAGGTCCGGCTCCCACGCTGGCTGGCCGTTCGGACAGCGCAGTGGTCATCAACTCGTTCTCGAAGTACTTCTCGATGACGGGTTGGCGTCTCGGATGGATGGTCGTTCCCGATCATCTGCGCGACGTCGTCGAGCGGCTGCAGCAGAACCTCTACATCTGCGCACCTCACGTGAGCCAGATCGCCGGTCTGGCGGCGTTCGACTGCACCGACGAACTCGACTCACACGTCGCACGGTACGCCGAGCACCGCACGCTGCTCATCGACGGCCTCGCGGCCGCCGGACTCGACCGCATCGCCGCCGCCGACGGAGCGTTCTACGTGTACGCCGACGTGAGCCACCTCACCAACGACTCCATGGACCTGTGCCATCGATGGCTCGATCAGTTGGGAGTGGCGAGCACACCCGGACTCGACTTCGATCTCTCCCGCGGCCACCGCTTCGTCCGGTTCTCGTACGCCGGCGAACGCGCGCATTTGGAGGAAGCCTGCGGCCTCTTGGCAGGCTGGAAGCCATGACCACTCCGCTGGCCGACCTGCGTGTGATCGACCTGTCGACGGTGATCGCCGGACCCAACTGTGCGCGATACCTCGCCGACTTCGGTGCGGACGTGATCAAGGTCGAGCGACCCGACACCGGCGACACGTTGCGCAACATGGCCTGGAAGGACCCGCGTGACGGAGTCGGCCTGTGGTGGAAACTCACCAACCGCAACAAGCGCACAATCGCGCTCGACCTCAAAGACGACGCCGACCGCGACCTTCTCCTACGTCTCGTCCGTGACGCGAACGTTCTCGTGGAGAACTTCCGACCCGGCACGCTCGAGCGGCTCGGCCTCGGACCCGACGTGCTGCACGATCTGAACCCTGATCTCGTCATCACACGTGTGAGCGGGTTCGGCCAGGACGGCCCCTACGCGCAACGACCCGGATTCGCATCGATCGCTGAGGCGATGTCGGGTTACGCCGCCATCGCGGGTGAGGCCGATGGTGCACCGATGCTCCCGCCGATCGCCCTCACCGACGAACTGACCGGAATCGTTGCCGCCTTCGCCACCATGGTCGCGCTGCACTCCGGAGTCGGACAAGTGGTCGACGTGAATCTGCTCGAGAGCGTGTTCCACGCGATGGGACCTCTCGCATCTCTGTACGCCCTCACCGGCGAGACGCAACCCCGACTCGGCTCGGGTCTGCCCTACACCGTTCCACGCGGTACGTATCGCTGCGCCGACGGTAAGTGGGTCGGTATCTCAACCTCTTCCGATTCGGTTGCTCGTCGCGTGATGGAACTTCTCGGTGTCGGCCACGACCAACGATTCGCCACCTTCGACGGCCGAGCCGCCAACCGTGAAGAACTCGAACGTCTCATGCGCGACTGGTGCGCTGCACGTCCGCAACACGAGGTCTTGCGTGCGTTCGAAGAAGCCGAGGCTGCGATCGGGCCGATTCTCGACATGGCCGACATCGCAATCGACCCCCACTACCTGGCCCGACAGGCCGTGGTGAACGTGGGTGACACACCCATGCAGAACCTCATCGCTCGACTGTCGAAGACACCGGGCGAACTCCGACACCCGGGTCGACCGCTCGATGCCGATGGCGACGAGATCCGTGCGAAAGGCTGGAAGTCATGACCGCAACGAAACCCTACGTCTACGTGGCCGGGCCACTCTTCGACGAAGGTGAACGCTGGTTCATCGAGAAGATCGACGCGCTGATTCGATCGCTCGGGTTCGACACGTTCTTGCCCCATCGCGACAATCCGCCCAAGACCGCACACAACGTGCGCACGATCTTCGACAACGACAAGGGTGGAATCGACCGTTGCGACGTGATCGTGGCCAACCTGAACGGCATCACCACCGACGACGGAACTGCCTGGGAGCTCGGTTACGCGTACGGACTCGGCAAGTACAGCATCGGCTTGTTCACCGACTGGCGGGCGCGATTCCCCGCACCGAACGAAGTGGTCAATTTGATGATGCAGTGCTCGATCGACGTACTCGTGCGCTCACTCGACGAACTCGAAGGAGCACTCAAGGAGTGGCAGATCGCCAACTCCTGACCTGGCAGTCGGTCAGGCGCGGGTACCGATCGGGCACGAGACACCCGTGCCACCGATTCCGCAATAACCGTTCGGGTTCTTCGACAGGTACTGCTGGTGGTATGGCTCGGCGTAATAGAAGGGTCCGGCCAGTGCGATCTCCGTCGTGATCTGCGGATAGCCCGCCGTGGTGAGTCGCTCCTGGAAGACCGTGGCTGATGCCTGAGCCGCCGCCAACTGAGCATCGTTCAACGCGTAGACCGTGCTTCGGTACTGACTTCCGATGTCGTTGCCCTGTCGCATCCCTTGTGTGGGGTCGTGGTTCTCCCAGAAGACGCGGAGCAAGTCGTCGTACGACACCTTGCTCGGATCGAATACGACCAACACGACTTCGGCATGTCCGGTGAGGCCGCTGCAGCACTCCTCGTAGGTGCAGTTGGGGGTGTACCCACCGGCGTAACCAACGGCTGTCGAATACACACCGTCGGTCTGCCAGAACTTGC
>Ga0315906_10005356_pt1 | contig 16180 bp, 4 predicted proteins | sample LakEriMetagenome_4_FD_203526 | JGI IMG/M metagenome (GOLD analysis project Ga0315906, IMG submission 203526) | Freshwater fungal communities from buoy surface, Lake Erie, Ohio, United States - Buoy 2 MA122 | ecosystem: Environmental > Aquatic > Freshwater > Lake > Lake biofilm | place: USA: Lake...
CGAGCTACACGATCACTCAGGCGGCAATCAACGCGGGTGGCGTGAGCAACACGGTGCGTGCCACGGGCAAGGATCCGAGCGGCAACGACATCACGGACGTATCGGACGATGGTGACGATGCGGATGGAAATACCAGTGATGATGCGACGGTACTCGGCATCCCAAGTTTGACGCTCGCCAAGTCCTCACTCGGTAGCGCAGACAAGCCGCTGAAGGCCGGCACCGCCTCGACGTACGACATTCAGACCACGAACAAGGGTCTTGCGGCCGCGAGCGGCGCAACGATCCTCGAGACAGTCGGGAAGGGTCTGCAGCTCAACTCGATTGGTGGCAGTGGCTGGGCCTGCGCATACTCGAACGGCGAGATGCTGACATTGCCGGCGAAAGGACCGCTTACCGTGCGTTGCGTAACGACCGCAACCATTGCTGCGCAGGGCGGCAAGATCAGTCCGATCACGGCGTCGGTGACGCCTCTGGCGGGATTCTTGGGTCTGAAGCTCACCACCGATGCCTCGGTCGATCAAACCGGCGGTGGTAATCCGCCGCCGACGGGCAACTCGTGCTCGCCGGCTGCCGCCTGCGCAAGCAATGGAGGGGAGGTGACTCCCGAGTTGGTCCCGGTGGTCGAGATCGCTTTCTCTGCTTCGCGCATTCCCGTTGGCGGTCAGACTCGACTGTCGGTCACGATCGTCAACAAGACGGGCAATGAGTTCACGGCGCTGTCGTTGTCGCAGTCGTTGCCGAGTGGCTTGACGTTCGTCTCCGATCCGAAGGCGCTCACCAACTGTAACGGCAATGCGGCCGTATCTGGAGGGCTGTTGAATTTGAGCGGCGGTCGATTGGCCGCCGGCGGGAGTTGTGCTTTCAGTGCGGTCGTCACATCGAACTCTGCGAGCGGCTCGAAGCTCACGGCTCGCGTTCCTGTGGGGGCGATCAAGAACGCGCAGGATAAGACGAACGATGCGGGGGCGAGTGCCGAGCTTCTGATCGATGGCAGCTTCGCCGTACGCAAGATCTTCCAGTCCTCACAGGGAGCTCTTGGCATTCCGGTGAAGATGACAATTGCGATTGACAACACCGGTGCGTCGTCTTTGACGGATGCCTCATTTGTTGATGAGTTTCCGGTCGCCCCAGGGCGCTTGTTGATCGCCGATGAGCCGAAGATCGAGAACACTTGCGCGGGTACGGTCACGGCTACAGCGAAGTCCAGTCGATTCTCGTTGACGGGCGGTGTCGTTCCGGCCGGCGGGTGTTCTGTATCGGTGATGGTTGTCGCCGATGCAGTGGGCGATTACCTCAACGTGATTCCTGATGGCGGTAGTACGGGAAGCCCCAATGGCTTGCGAGGGAAGTTGCCCGACGGTAGCCCGTTGAGTGCAGTCCCAGGCGCTTCGGCCCGCGTCAACATTGATCGTCCCGCTGCAGTTACGGGTGTGTTTACGAAGCGTCTTGGCTTCGGTCAGCAGATCCCGCAACCGGGCGTGACAGTCGTCCTGAAGGATGCACAAGGTGTCATCGTCGCTACGACAACAACAAAAGCAGATGGTAGTTACACGTTCGAAAATTTACCGCCGACGCTTCTAGGCGACGCTTCGACCAAGTATCGGGTTGAGTTTGCTACAAACAGTTCCGCAGGGGCGTCCCTGGTTAAGGGAAGTCCACAGGCCAGCGACCCCTCCTTGAACGGGGTGCCAGATAAAAACGGCATTGCGGGCGTTACGCTCAAGCCCGGAGAGAAGACGTCCGATCAAAACGGGTTCCTCGTTGACCCGTCTGGCATTGTGTACGACTCGATCACGCGGCAGCCGGTTCCGGGTTCGCGAGTGACGCTGTTTGGCCCAGATGGAAACCCGGTGCCTGACCGTTTATTGGATCAAGTTGCGGGCACAGCGAACGGGGCTGCGGTCGGTAGCAACGGGCTATACGTGCTGTTGCTGACTTCGGAGGCTCCATCCGGTGTCTACAGGCTTAAAGTGGATGTTCCCGCCGGTTACAAGGCGGGCACCTCTTCCGGAAATTCAGCACTCATTCGCGAGCAGCCTGAAATATATGAGCCCGGGCTCGGCGGCGGTGTCGAAAAGATTCAGCCTCAGGAAACCGCGCCGACATTGAGCGAAGGCACCCGGTACTTCATGGCGGTTCGCTTCAAGATCACTGACCGTCCAGAAACGAGTTCCAACGGCATCATCCAGAACCACATGCCGATCGATCCCGTGACGCCAGTCGTTTCCGGTTCGTTGACAGTGTCGAAGACAGGCTCCGCGCGATCGGCCGAGCTCGGCGATAGTTTGGCTTACACCATCAACGTCAAGAACGAGACGAATGTCATCCAGTACGGCGTCACGCTCAAAGATACCTTGCCGATCGGCTTCAAATACATCGGGGGTACATCGCTGCTGGAGGTCAAGACGCAGCGGATTCGAGACGATCGTACGCTCGGTGTGGAAGATGGTCAGCGCGTGCTCAACTATCAGCTGGGCAGCATCCTGCCCGGCGAGTCAGTCAAGCTGACCTATCGCGCACGCATCGGTGTTGGTAGCACTCGCGGCGACGGCACCAACCGGGCTCAGGCCTCGAGCTTGATCGGAACAGTCAGTAATGAAGCGCGTTACGGCATTCGGGTCGATGCGGGTGTTTTTTCGAGCGATGCCTGCGTTGTTGGCACGATTTATCGTGATTGCAATGACAACGGCGTCCAAGATCCTGACGAGTCGGGTGTGCCACGCGTGCGGATGTACTTCTCCGACGGTGCGTATGTGGTCTCCGACGTTGATGGCCGATACAGCTTTTGCGATCGTCCGCCAACCACACAGGCGCTGAAGGTAGATCCGACCACGCTGCCGTCAGGGAGCAATCTCGGCAGCACCAGCAATCGTGATGCGGGAGACCCTGACAGTCTGTTCCTCGATCTGAAGAGCGGAGAAATGCATCGGGCCGACTTCAGAATTGTGGGATGCCCCAACCCGGGGAGAGCGCCGTAATGCGTCAACTTACTTTATTGATTTCAGCCAGCCTGGTGGCGACCGTCGGATCTTCCCGCCTGGTCGCGCAGGATCGTTGGGTAGGTACGCCTATCGACCCCGATAGCTATTTTCCCACCACCATTTCTTCAGCGCGGTCGTTAGTTGAGTCTTCAATTGAGGCGCCAACGGCTGCTCTCGATGTGGCCGTTTCGAATGAACGTGAGCTGGAAGGGCGGGCGGTTGCTGACGGCCGAAGCAAGACCACGCTATTGGTCACAGCGAAGGATGATAAAGGCGAGCTACTCAAGGGGCGGTCCACTGCGAGGCTAATGCTGAGCGGGGTGCGCGGGGTTGATCCGATTGTCGAATTGAATGATGGGATTGGCCGGGTCGAGTTCGTTGTGCCGAGCGGCATTAGAGACGTCGAGTGGGTTGTGGAATCGGCGGGTACGCAACGGCGGGGTCGGATCGAGTACAGCGGAGAGTTGCGTCCTCTTCTCGCAATCGGTGTGGTTGAAACCGTGTTCAACCTCGATCGGCGAAACAGTGGCGGCCTTGGTCAAATGGATGGGCTGTCGGACGGGCTTGAGCGCGATTTACGTAATTGGGAGCGTCGCTTCAACGGCGGCAAGAGCAGCATCGCGGGTCAGATGACGTTTTTCGTGAAGGGCACGATCGATGGAGATACTTCTGTCACTGCGATGTTTGATTCGGAGAAGGACCTAAGGCAGCGGGAGTTCCGCGCGTACAACCCGGATCGAACGTACCCTGTCATGGGCGATGCAGCTGAGCGCGGGTTCGAATCGCGGAGCTCAGAGCGGCTTTACGTGCGCTTCGAGAAAGAGCGCGACTACATCCTATACGGAGACTTCGCCACCGGCGCTGATTTCTCTGCCGCGCAGGGGGGCGGTCGCCTGGCGACTCAGCGAACGCTGGATCTTGGTCAGTACAACCGGTCGATGACGGGTTTGCGGGTTCGTCGCGACGATGGGGTGGGCTACGTCGATGCCTTTGGCATGCGTGAGGCTCTACGTCAGTCGATCGAGGAATACCGAGGCAATGGCACAAGCGGCCCGTTTGCTGTCGGTAATTTCAACGCACTCGAAAACAGCGAAAAGCTTGAGATCATCGTGCGTGATCGTAACAACACTTCGCGCATCCTGACGGTGCGCCCGCTTGAGCGGTACGTTGATTACACGTTCGAACCTTTCTCAGGAAGAGTGCTGTTGAAGTCGGCGCTACCGGCCGTGGACGAGAGTTTGAACCCTGTCTCGCTCCGGATAACTTATGAGGTAGATACCGGCGGTGAGCAGTTCTGGGTGTACGGCTTTAACGCTGAACGACGATTGAGTCCGTTGTTGTCCATCGGGGCGAGTTGGGTACGTGACGAGAATCCAAACGCCCCTGTCGGAGGAGGGTACTTCACTGTGCCCGGAACGGGCTTTGCGGAGCTTCGTGATTTAGCGAGTGCCAACTTGACGTTGGGTAGCGCCACGATGGGAACGTTCGTGATTGAGGCAGCAGCTTCGGAGGCGATCTCCGCACAAGCCGATCTGTCGGGGTCAGCGATGCGCTTTGATTGGCAGGTTGGTCACGTTGGCGCCGCGGCGGTAAGTCCGAGCTGGCAACTGCGCTTGCATGGGGGCGTCGCCGATCGCGAGTGGACCAATCCGGCATCAAGTTTGGCGCCTGGCCGCATCGAGTTCGGGCTGCAGGGTGCCGCGACCGTAAGTGTGAACACGATAGTTGAGAGTAACGGAAGCTACACGGAAGATCAGGTTACCGGTGGTGAGCGCGGCGCTCTGTCGGTCAAATTCGATAGGGCCTTATCAGATCGTACGCGCGTTGAGGCTGGCGTTCGTCATTTCTATCAGCGGAACGGCGGAGTGGCGTCGCTGTCGTTGCTCTCTGGGGCAATGGTGGTGCCGGGGCAGGGGGCTGCGTATGGTGGTCCCGGGTTGAACCCGAATGGCGCAGGGTTCTGGGGTATGGGCGTAGGTCTTAACCCGGTGACAGGCCAACCGCAAAGCGCGTTTAACGGTTCGCCCATATTCTCGACGCTGAAGGCGCCGGATCTCGACGTCACGACCGTTATGCTGGGGGTAAAGACGCGCTGGCAGGACTCCCTGACCGTGGGCGCCGAAGTCGGGCGCGATGAGGGTTTCGAAGGCAACCCCACTTGGGTGGCCGTGAACTCTGACTACCAATACCGCGGCGGACGCGCCTTTGCGCGAGTGGAGGCGCCCACGGGTCGCGCGACGGTGGGCGCGGACTACCAAATCTCCCAGGCGCTCGCCGTTTACGGGCGCTGGGAAGAGCTGAACGGCCTGTCCTCGGTTTATTCAATCGACGATGCGGCACGTAGTCGGGCCTTCGTGCTGGGGCTGCGACGTTTGAATGCTCAAGGTGGAGATCTGCATACGGAACTGCGTATGCGAGACGGCATGAACGCCGAGGAGCTTGAGGCCGTTAGTGGACTTCGCAACACGGTTTCACTAGGTGAGAACATTGACGCCAACTTCCTTGTGGAGCGTCTGGAGATTCTGGAGGGGAAGTCCCGAAGCGCGACAGCCATTGGTGGCGGTCTCGAATTCGGCGACAAGATCTGGCAAGGAACTACTCGCCTGGAATGGCGGCGTATCGATGCTGATGGGGTATCGCTCGCCGACAACACGGCTGACAGCGTGATGGCTTCTTTTTCAGTGGCGCGTCAGCTTAGTGGTAGCTGGACGGGGCTTGTTCGCAATTACGCTCTGATGACAGATGATCGCGGTAGAGCGGGATCCCAGCTCCAGAACCGATTCCAACTTGGCGCGGCATTTCGTCCGCATTCAACTCGTCCATTCGATTTGCTTCTTCGTTACGAGAACAAGCGCGAGAGAAATGCCGAGCTCGATACACGCGAGTCACGCCGAGTTGATATCCTCTCGACGCAGTTCAACTGGCACCCGAATCGGTCGCTTTGGTTGAGCGGGCGCGTCGCTGCCAAAGATCTGACGGAGACTTTAAGCGGAGTCACAGATAGTTATCAGGCGTGGCTTGTATCGGGCCGAGTTATCCACGACATCGGCCGGCGTTTTGACATCAGTGGCACGGTGGGTTTCATGGGAACGCCGGACTCCGATGCGAAAGAAACTCTCTACGGTCTTGAGGGAGGGTATCGGGTGAAGGACAATGTCTGGATCAGTGCCGGGTACAACTTTGCGGGATTCTCCGATCGGGATCTTTCCGGGCGGGAACAGACCGAGCAGGGCTGGTACCTCAGGCTGCGGATGAAATTTGACGAGAAATCGTTGCGGCAATGGGTCGACTGAAGCAGCCTCGCTTACCTCCGTTACCCGCTTTGGGGCGGGCTTTTGTCGTTGGTTTGTTGATCTGTACAGAGTCTTCACTGGCTGAGATCGGCCCGAAGCTATCCGCGTCCCCCAGCTTGGTGGCATTTACGAACGTGCCGGTCGGTGCCTCGGGCGCAGTAAAGACTATAGCTTTGAAGAACGCCGGTGGCGGCGTTTTGCAGATTTCCGCTTTGGTAATCGGTGGCGCTAACCCCCAAGACTTCTCGATTACGTCCACATGCCCCAGCTCCCTCACAGTTAATGAGGTATGCAGCGTGGCGGTGGCATTTCGCCCATCGGTTCAAGGAGCGCGTACGGCGTCGTTGCTGATCAAGGGAAATGTCCCAGAGCGAGCCATCGGCCTCAAGGGAATCGGCGTGTTACCACCCCCGCCAATTCTATCAGTGAGTCCCGGTAGCCTGACGTTTAAGTCCACCGTTACTGGCTTAGCTGGCGAGACAAAAGTAGTCACCGCCAAAAATTCAGGTAAGAGCAATCTACTGATATCAACCGTCACCGTTGCGGGTGGCGACATCGGGGATTTTAGTAGTACCAATACTTGTGGAGCTCCGGTTTCTCCGGGGGCAAGTTGCTCCATAAGTGTGACATTCAAACCAATGGCAATCGGCTCGCGGGCGGCGAGACTTGATCTCGCGAGTAATGCGGGCCCGAAGTCTGTCGCCCTAAAGGGGGTTGCTTTGGCGCCTCCGCCAGCCAAGATTCAGGCAAGTACCTCGTTGATTACATTCCCCGCTCAGCCCATTGGCACACAAAGCAAAGTGTCAGTGCTGATATTGAAAAACGTTGGTGGGACTGGGCTGACGATTTCGACGATCACACTGGTCGGTGCAAGTGCCAATGAATTTTCGGCCTCCAATGACTGCGGTACGACAATTGCGCCAAACTCTGCTTGCGCTGTACGGATTGCGTTCCTCCCGCGAAGCGAGCGCACTCGGACGGCGACGCTTGAAATTAAGGGGAATATCTCCACGAGGCAGATATCTATTCGTGGAACAGGCGCCCCCCCACCGATGGCGGCCAGTTTGGTGATCGATGGGGCGGGTCTGTCTCTTCGCGCCGGCGAGTCAAAAGTTGTTCCGTTTACGGTCAAGACCTCCGAGGGAGAGAAGATATATGGGCGCATCGCCACTTGGGAAACGTCAGACCCGACGGTGATCTCGGTTGAAGACAACGGTGTCGTAAGAGCCGCAAGCTATGATGGCTTCGACGTCAAATTGGCGACGCTGACGGCAAGGCTTGGGGCTCTTAGTGCATCTGCAACGGTGCGGGTCATTCCGAAAGAGTCGTTTTCAGGGTATCGAGTCGATCCGGCAGCCCGACGGCTTGGGAGCGACTATTGGGAAAACACGCCGGTGCCATTGGATCTCGTGCTGCGTATTTTTCTGACTAGGCAGAAAAATTATGGAAAAGATCCACAGTACCAATTTCAGTATTCCGGCTGGGCAGGGGCCGTGACAGCTGGGGATTTTAACGCTGACGGGTTTATCGACGTATTTACCGCAGGTTCGGCGTGTAATGGATGGCAGTCGCGACCAACCTTTCTGCTATGGAATAGTGAGACTTGGCGCTTTGAAGAGAAAAACCTCTTTAATGACGGCACTGATTATTTGGGTGGACCGATAGGGGTTGCGCCGGTTTACCTCAACGGTGATGAGTACGTCGACCTTGTGATCTTTGGGCACGGGGACGAATGCGGCGTGCAACTTAATGAGCCCGTCAGCGTCGCCATTAGCGACGGAAGAGGGGGGTACGACCTTCGGGTGCTTGAACTTGAGCCCAAAGAGCTCGCGGAGCGCTTCGGCCATGAGTTGGGTGACTTGGGGGATGTCACTGGAGATGGGCTGCCTGATCTGTACGTCAACGCCAACTCTCACTCATATATCTTTCGCGGCATCAAGGGAGCGCCATATTTCACGAATGAAAACTTCTCCCATTTCGCCTCAGATGTGAAAAACTTTCCGTATGCGCAGAATGGGTTTGGGGAGAGAGTTCCGAACGCCTCGGAGTTCGCTTTCGGCGGGAAGATCACTGATTTCAACGGTGATGGAAGCAACGATTTTATTATGCTGACAACAGAGGATGCCGATGTATCGCGGCACTCTCGAATTTTTATGAATCAGGGTGCCGGACGATTCGTCGCGGACAAGTTCGTCAACCTCCCATTTTTCTACGACTCGGCCAACCCGAACGAAAGAAATCGAGTCGCGCATCTCATGGATGTGCAGGTGCTCGACCTAGATGGCGATGAGCTTGCGGATATCGTAGGGATCAACCAAGAGAGTTATAAAAAGTGGAATTTGGTTGTCTACAAGCGCAGGGCGGATGGGCAGTACGTCATCGACCGGGAAGCGGTGACGTACGGTGTTAATGCCTTGGATCGGCCCCAGTACAAAACCAGCTTGATCCATACGGACTACGACGGAGATGGTGTTAAAGACTTTTCGTACACGAGCTCCGGCATGGCCTGCGTCAACCTAAACCGAAAGTCGGTGTTTTTGAGAAAAGATGGGCGACTGATTGAAAAACCACTCAAAGACGTGGATCCGTATGCGAAATGGTTGATGACGAAAATAAAGCCATATGGTTACGAGCTCGAGGTGGGCACTGATCAGTTCTGCCAGCTTTAGGAAAGAGATGTCGCTCCTGGTTCGTTCTGCAGGGCATTCAGAGTTGTGAGGAGGCGCTGGTTGCTCGTGAAGTTTTCAATGCTGCTTGCGGCCCTTGGCCTACTGATGCAGTTTGACTTTGCGGCGGCCCAGCCGATTGCTCCGCCGTCGATAGTGTTTACCTCCTCTGCCCGTGAAGTGGCGGCGGGGCGGACGGCCCGGCTTTCCTGGACGTCGACGGGCGCTACGCGTTGCGTCGGATCTTGGGCTCAGGTGTACGAAGGTGAAGCTGCCGCACGCGGCAGCTTCACGACCGCCGCGCTGAACTCGCGTACCAACGACTTTAGTCTCACGTGCACAGGGCCGGGTGGGACTAGTGTTCAGCGCCTGACGATCAACGCATTGCCGACGCCGAGGGTGACGCTGCGCGCAAGCACTGACCGGGCGTTACCGCGGGCGTCGGTCGAGCTGAGCTGGCGCAGTGAAGACGCCAGCAGTTGTACGGCCAGTGGCAATCCGTTCGCTGGCACGAAGCCGGTTTCTGGTGTCGAGCGCCTCAGCGGTCTCAGCAAAGGGGTGAAAGCCTTTAAGCTCACCTGTCGCGGAGTGGGAGGAGCGGCCACGGCTGACACAACGGTAACGGTGGTGGCCGCGCCCACGCTGACCTTTAGTGCGGTCAAGACGCAAGTCCCGGAGAAGACCGGTACTCAACTCAAATGGAGGGCAACCGACGCAACGAGTTGTCGCGCATCGGGCGCGTGGAGTGGCGCGCAGGATAATGCAGGCACCTTTGCGACCGGCAATATCGAGAGCGATAGGGCTTACACACTGACCTGTGTTGGGCTTACCGGGACGGTGACGGAAACGGTAACGGTAGAGGTAGTCGGAGCTCCGAAGGTTGAATTGAAGGCTTCGGAAGACGTCGTAGCGCCGGGCGGCAGTCTGGTCCTCAATTGGGTTGTCGAAGACGCACAGTCCTGCACGGCGAGTGGTGCTCCATTCACCGGGTCGAAGAGTATTCAAGGTGGCCGTGAGGTGCTGAGTAACCTCACGAAGGGCGCCAAGACGTTCAAGCTCACGTGCAAAGGCGGTGGGGGAACCGCGACGGGCGAGGCGAAGGTTACGGTGATCGCCAGGCCGACGCTCAGTTTCGCGGCGGCGAAGGCGCAGATCCCAGAGAAGACCGGTACGCAGCTCAAGTGGAAGGCAACAGACTCGACGAGTTGTATAGCGACGGGTGATTGGAGCGGGGTGCGAGGCGTCTCTGGAGTCTTCGACACGGGCGCTCTGACCAGCGATAAAACCTACACGCTGCGTTGTACTGGGGCGAATGGCCACATCGAGGCGGCAACCAAGGTGGACGTGCTTGCAGCGCCGAAGGTGACTCTTCTGCTATCGGAGTCGGTTGTATCAACGGGTAGTAGCGTAAAAGTCAAATGGTCAAGCGAGTTCGCAGCAGAGTGCGCCGGCGGAGGATCACCGTTTACGGGTAGCAAGGCGCTTGCTGGCGAAGAGGTGCTAAGCAAGCTGACGGCCGGTGAGAGGGTAATCAAGTTGACGTGCCGTGGCGGTGGCGGCTTGGCGGTTGTAGAGCGACGCCTCTCTGTGACATCTAAACCGAGCATTGCGACCTTCGCAATGGATAAACAAGTTATCCCACTCGGCTCCGTCGCGGTGCTGTCATGGTCTGCAATCAACTCAACGCGGTGTGAGGCATCGGGCGATTGGGCCGGAGCCCGGGACGTTCGCGGCCAAATTTCTTACGCGCCGAAGGCCTCCGGTCGGTACCAATTTTCCATCGAATGTGGAGATGCTGGAGGGACTGTAAAGAAAACGATCACGGTCGCTGTGCCGCATGTGCCGATGGCCACTTCGTACCAGAATAAGAATGCTGTTCCTTTTGATCAGACGCAGATCCCGCTGCTTAATCGCTTAAACATCCAGAAGGAGGACGGCGAGTGGGATCTGTCGGGGCAGTCGATCACCATAGGTGACTTCTTCCAAGAAGGGCGGTTTGCTGCGTTCGTATCAACGGTGCGCTCGGCCGGCCTCTATGGCATCAAGGGGGTGGTTGATTCGCCCGGTAAAGCTTACTTTCTTGCCCAGGACGATGCGGGAAAGTGGTTCGACAGGACCGCGGAGTTGTTGGCCACTCCGGCAGACCGCGAAACCTGCGTGACGATCCACCAGGCGCTGACAGCCGATTTTAACAACGATAATCGACCTGACATCTTCTTGGCATGCGCCGGTCGTGCGCAGTGGAATCCGTTGCCAACGGGCGAGTCGGAGGTCACGCATCCGGACTACGCGAAGATCCATCTCGCCAAGCCAGTGCTGTACCTGAGTTCTGGCGAGCGTGGCTACACGCGGGTGGAATTGCCTGATCGCTGGGACGTCAACCACGCATCAGCGGCTGATTTGAACCGCGATGGCAACATAGACATCGTTATCGTCTACAACATGCAGTTTCCAAAAGAGGAGGATCGCACCCCTTTTGTTCTGCTCGGCAATGGCGACGGCACATTTAAACGCACAGCAGGTCTCTTGCCGTTGATCAATACCAGCGGGCGCCCGACCGCTTGGGATATCGGTGGCGTCATGGCCATGCATTTGATCCCGATCGGTAACAGGCTCGACCTGTTGATGGTGGGCTACCAACGCACCGCATGGTTTAGGGGAGTCAGCGGTGATCGTGGTCGGTTCGACCCGCGCTCTCGACGGATGATTGAGTTGCCCTTGGCGTCTCGCGGCGGCCACCAATATGGCTGGCCGCCCGACGTTCTTTACGCGCACGACAGTTTTTACTTTTTGGCACCGGCGTGTTTCGACGGTGGTTGCGCGTGGGATCTGGTCAGAACTGACGTAGTCAATTTTACGCCAGTCATCGTGCCGGTGATCAAAAACCTTTACAACAATTATCAAACCGTTTCTACGCAGGTGAAGCTGGCGAGCGACGGTTCGATCATCGCGTACCACGGTGGTTGCCCGACAGTTAATGCAGGGATGTGCGAGATGCGGGTCAAGGCCGATACTGGGCAAACGCTCGCCGACCTCGAGACATTGCGGTTCATTGCTAGCTATCCGTCACTGATTGAGTCCATCGGTGACGACGTCGATAAAGGTCGGGCACATTACGAAAGTCTGACGTCCCGTGAATCTAAAAAAATTACGTTCGATCCTTTGGTATACGTCGCGAGCAATCCGGACTTAATCGAGCTACTCGGCATCGATGCTGTAAAGGCGGCGCGTCACTACATTACCGTAGGCTACAAAGCAGGCCGGCCCACGACGGGGTTTGATCCGTTGCGGTATATCGCAACGCATGGAGACTTGATTGAGGGTTTCGGTCTTGACACCGCGGCGGCAACGCGGAATTACATTCTCTTCGGATACGCGGAGGGTCGAAAGACCAAATTCGAGGCTCTCGCATATATCGCCAGCTTCGCGGACCTGATTAAAGGCCTGGGTGCGGACGCTCTGGCAGCTACCGAGCACTACATTCTCAAAGGATTCGATGAGGGTCGTCAAGCGTTGTTTGATGCGTTGTCGTACCTCGCCAGCTACGTAGACCTCATGACTAAGTTCGGTGTAGACGCGCTGGCCGCCGCAAAGCACTACATAGAAAAAGGGTTTGACGAAGGAAGAAGGGTTGTCTTTAGTGCGGTGGCGTACTTAGCGAATAACGCGGATGTGCGCGCTAAGTTCGGTGCGGATTCCATTGCGGCGACCAAAGAATACATATCGTCTGCACTCAAAGGGGTGCCGGCCGCCCTTGATCGGGATCCGGATTCGCCGACAACCCGGTACGAAGCGCAGAAGTTTTTGGTTCGTTCGACCTTTGGTCCAACGGAAAAAGACATCGCCGAGTTACTGGAGTTCGGGTATGGCGAAAATGGCTATGAGCGCTGGATCGACGCCCAGGTTGACAAGCCTATTTCTTCGATATTGCCAGGTCTGATAGCCCGCACGCCTGACGATCCGATGAATATGGGCGGGTCGCAGGTTATTCCGGACCGTATTGATCTTTGGTTCCGCAACGCAATTCTCGGTGAGGACCAATTGAGGCAGCGAGTGGCATGGGCTCTGTCGCAAATCATGGTGGTGTCGGATAACGGCGCGTTGCTCGAGCTGCCGTGGGCGGTCGCGGGTTACCAAGATATGCTGAGCCGTAACGCATTCGGGAATTTTAGAACGCTGCTGGAGGATGTAACGCTCCATCCGGCGATGGGAATTTACCTGTCGATGTATGGTAACCAGCGGGCGGTAGAGGGCACGAACCTGCGCCCAGACGAAAATTACGCGCGCGAAATGATGCAGTTGTTCAGCATCGGGTTGGTGGAGCTGAACATTGATGGGACGGTTAAGCGTGATGCCACGGGACAGCCGATACCAACGTACAACCAAGACACTATCCGTGGGTTCGCCCGTGTTTTTACTGGTTGGAAGGCACAGTGTTTCTCTTACGTTCCGCGTGAGCAGTGTTTCCAGCGCGCGTATCTCGTCCCGTGGCCCAAGGAAGCAGGGTTCAATCAAGATCAACGAATGGTCATTCACGAGTCGTTTCACGAGCAGGAAGCCAAGCAATTGCTTGTCTATCCAGGCGTCGTGTTGCCCGGTGGGGTCTTGCCGGCAAACCAAGGCGGAATGAAAGATCTGGAGTTGGCCTTGGATAACGTGTTCCATCATCCGAACGTGGCCCCATTTATTTCAAGGCAGTTAATTCAAAAGCTCGTAACCAGCAACCCTTCGCCGGAGTACACCCGCCGCGTAGCGGAGGTTTTCAATAATGACGGTAGCGGCGTTCGCGGAAATCTGAAGGCAGTTATTAAGGCGATCTTGCTGGATAAGGAAGCCCAAGATCCAACGAATTCGCTGACGGCGGGTAAGGTAAAGGAGCCGCTGCTGAGAGTGACGCAGCTTTGGCGAATGTACGCAAAGAGCCTTCCGGACGACAAACGGTTCATTTTTAATGCGTTTGGAAGTCCGTCGTTCGTCCTCGGGCAAAGCCCTGGTCAGTCGCCATCGGTATTTAATTTTTTTAGCCCGTTCTATGCGCCTCCGGGCGAGATCGCCGATGCGGGGTTGAAGGCACCAGAGTTGCAGCTTGCAAACGAAAATCTGCAAACGCAACTTAGCAATTTCCTGTTCCGACAGACCCAGCACATGACGTCGCGTCCGCCGTCGTGGATGCAAAGTCAGTCTGGCAACGTGGTCATAGACATTGAGAAGGAGATGCAGGTTGCAGATGACGTAGACGCTCTTTTGGACCTGGTTGCGACAAAACTTCTCGGTTCGCCAGAGGCCTTGTCGCCGGTTCTGAGGGAAGAGGCCAGAAATCAACTTCGACGATGGAAAATTGAGCCGACTTTTACTGATAACCGGTATTCGACCCGTTCCGAGTATCTCAACAATGTCCGATATTCGCGGGTCACCGACGCGATTTTTCTTACCGTGATCTCCCCAGAGTACGCGGTCCAACGTTGAACCCTAGGCACTGATAGCTGAGATCGCCAATGTCACTTCGACGCCGACAATTTCTCAAGGCCGCCGCAGCAGGCGGCTTGGCATATGCGGTGGGCCGAACGCCAGGGGTGAGTTTTGGTCAAATGACCGGGGTCTCTGGCTTTGCGGATTACAAGGCTCTGGTATGCCTGTTCCTGTTCGGCGGGAACGATTCCTGGAACATGTTGATACCGACGAGCTCTGCGGAATACGACCAGTACGCGCGGTCACGCGGAGCGGGGACACCTTCCAGTTTGGCGGTTGAGAAAGCGTCGCTGCTGCCGATCTCGCCAGGGTCGCTCGATCCGCGGTTCAGTTTTGGATTCCATCCGAAGATGCAGGAGATCCGTGATCTCTTTGTTTCGGGGCGTGCGGCAGTGTTGCCTAACGTGGGGCCGCTTATCGTCCCGACAACCAAAGCGCAGTACTTCGACGCCGACAGGTTGGCTCACCCGCTGCCGCCGCAACTGTTCTCGCACAATGACCAGCAGGATCAATGGCACAGCCTGCGAGGGAAGTTTTTGCTCACGTCAGGATGGGCGGGTCGTGTTGCGGATGTTCTGGCCGAGCAGACTGCGGCTCAGCGAGTTCCGCTCAACATTTCGCTGTTTGGGCAAACGTTGTTCCATTCCTCAATGACGGTCGAGCCCTATGTAATGGGGGTGGACGGTGTAAATTCCTTCCATGGGCTTGTGGTCAATCCGCAACTTGATCCCTACGGCTATCAATACAATATGGGTCGCCGCCAAGGTGTCGAAAGGGTTCTCGGTGATACATTAGCCGATCGAAAGCGGACCTATTACGAAAGAGGCTACGCGAGAGTTCACGATCGAGCGTTGCGCTACGTGGACCGCGTCGAGAAGGCATTATCGGGGGCCCGAGAGTTTCAGGCGCTACCGAGCACTGCGGGTAAGGGTAAGCCGTTGATTCGAGCACTCAGGACCGTCGCTCGGATGATCGATCAACGTCGTGCATTGTCGATGTCGAGGCAGATTTTCTTCGTTTCTCTGGGCGGCTTCGACACTCATGACAACCAATTGGTAGATCATCCGAAGCTGTTGGCAGAACTGAGTTCGTCGGTGAAGGCGTTTTTCGACGCGATGGCGGAAATCGGCATGAGCGAGCAGGTGACCCTATTCACTCAGTCTGATTTCGCTCGAACGTTGACTTCTAACGGGGACGGCTCAGATCACGCTTGGGGCGGTACTCAAATGGTCGTCGGTGGCGCCGTTCGCGGCGGGCAAATTTACGGGGACTACCCCGTACTCGAGATGGGCGGTGCCCTAGAGATCGGCGGCGGGATCATGATCCCTACCATTTCATCCGATCAGTACGCGGCGACACTGGCCTCGTGGTTTGGCGTATCGCCGACGAATCTGCCTGCAGTTGCCCCGAACGTCGTTAATTTCTCGACCCCCAATCTAGGCTTTATGGCATAGACATCGGGCCCCTCGCTTGGGAGGTGGTGGAGGCGGCGGGAATCGAACCCGCGTCCGCAAGCACTAGACTTCAGGATCTACATGCGTAGCTCTCTCTTTGTATCTCGCCTCACGCTACCCGAGGAGCAGGGAAGACGCTCAGCCAGCGACAGTGACTCTTAACGGAACCACCCTGTCGCACGGTGATCCGCGATCCTATAAGCGCGTCCCCTGATTCGGTGTTATAGGCACCAGCCGGTCAGAGGTTAGGCGGGATTAAGCCGCCAGAGCGTAGTTGTCGTCGTTGGCAACTGTAGTTTGCAGCAAAGTTTTAC